>VOFG01001262.1_pt1 | contig 36001 bp, 55 predicted proteins | sample 5384171 | NCBI WGS metagenome assembly VOFG01 (sample SAMN12384726, study PRJNA508395) | human gut metagenome | isolation source: healthy gut F | host: Homo sapiens
CTCTGGCCGTTGTGATAGGGATAGGCAGTATCGAAGTAGTTGACACCGGCGGCCTTAGCGGTGTTCAGCAAAGCTTCGGCGCGCTCTTCGTCAATGGTGCCGTCGGCTTTGGTGGGAAAACGCATACAGCCGTAACCCAAAAGGGAAGTGCGGATGTTGTTTTTGTTCCAGTTGCGGTGTTCGACGACGCAGCCGGAAACCGCACTCTCAAACTTTGCCTTCAGATCAGCGACGTAAGCCTGCTTTTCAGAAAGAATCTTTGCACTGGGCATTCGGTTTCACCTCGTTTCAAAAACTTGTATCGAAAGCCGGAGCAATGAAAAAGCCTCTCTCCCGCGCACTGCGCCGAGAGAGAGGCATAAAAGCAACTTTTTACGCACGTTTCTCGGCAGGCGGTCAAACTTTACACTGGACTCCAGCGCCTGCTGTCTTAAAAACAGCATGATTATAATACCGCAAACGTGCGGCGTTGTCAAGTACTTTTTTCAATTTCGACAAATTTTTCTGCCATTCCGCAGAACGGCAGAAAAACATCAGAAATTCAAATTAGACACCGTACTTCAGGGTGTTCAGACGGATGCCAGGGCCCATGGTGGTGGCGATGGTAGCGCTCTTGAAGTAGGTACCCTTTGCTGCAGCGGGCTTTGCCTTGGCAATAGCCTCCATCACAGTGTCCAGGTTGGTGTACAGCTTCTCTGCACCGAAAGAAGCCTTGCCCACGGGCACATGGATGATGTTCTGCTTGTCCAGACGGTACTCGATCTTACCAGCCTTAGCCTCGCTGACAGCCTTGCCCAGATCGGGAGCCACAGTGCCGGCCTTGGGGTTGGGCATCAGGCCGGGGGGGCCCAGAACCTTACCCAGACGGCCAACGCGGCCCATCATATCGGGGGTGGTCACGACGACGTCAAAATCCATGAAGCCGCCGGCGATCTTTGCGATCAGCTCGTCATCGCCAACGATATCAGCGCCAGCAGCCTCGGCAGCAGCAGCTGCGGGGCCTTTTAGCAATAGCGCAGACGCGGACGGTCTTGCCGGTGCCGTTGGGCAGAACGACAGCGCCGCGGACCTGCTGGTCAGCGTGACGGCCATCAACGCCCAGACGGACGTGCAGCTCGACGGTCTCGTCGAACTTGGCGGAAGCGGTCTTGCAAGCCAGCCCAGAGCCTCGTTCACATCGTATGCCTTAGTAGAATCGACCAGCTTTGCAGCGTCGACATAGTGCTTGCCATGTTTCATTGTATATCCTCCTGTGTGGTCATGCGGGCGGTCAGAGAAGCAACCTTTTCCTTGTTGGGCTTGCCGGAAGCGGTGTTGATGCCAGCGGCCTTCTTGATCAGAACGGCTGCCGGAGGAGTCTTGGTGATGAAGCTGAAGGAGCGGTCAGCGTACACGGTGATGACGACGGGGATCACATAACCCATCTGGTTCTTGGTACGCTCGTTGAACTCCTTGGTGAACGCCATGATGTTGACGCCCTTCTGACCCAGAGCAGGGCCAACAGGGGAGCCGGAGTCGCCTTGCCGGCCTCGATCTGCAGCTTAATGTAGCCAGTAACTTTCTGTGCCATGATAAATGCACCTCCAAAAATCTGTGGTGAGTTGCGGCGTGGTGTCCCTGCGCCTCCCACGAGCGCGCACACGATGCACACGCTCTATAAGAACCGCACTGCGGTCTTACCTTGGTAAACGGAATGCCGGTTGGTTACGGCAGCTCGACCTGACGCGATATCCACTTCTGCGGGGGGGTCTCGCGGCCAAACATGTTGACCTTGAGCTTGACTTTGAAGCTCTCGGTATCGATGCCCTCCACAAGGCCCATAAAGCCTTCCAGAGGGCCGGCGGTGATCTGCACGGTATCGCCGACAGCAAAATCGACGGTCAGCGGTGCAGCCTTTTCCACGCCCATCTTCTCCACTTCCTCAGCGGTCAGCGGAACGGGCTTGGAGGCGGGGCCGACGAAGCCGGTGCAGCCGCGCGTATTGCGCACGACATACCAGGTATCGTCGTTCATCACCATTTTGACCAGAACGTAGCCGGGGAACAGCTTGTGCTCCACCATCTTCTGCTTGCCGTTCTTGTCGATCTCAGGAACCATCTCGACGGGAACCTTGATGTCGCAGATCAGCTCCTGCAGGTGACGGTTCTCCACCATGGTCTGCAGGTCGTTGGCGACCTTGTTCTCGTAACCGGAATAGGTATGCACAACATACCAAAGAGCCTCAGTGGACTCATCTACCAGCTTGGTTGATTCTTCCATTTTGGTTGACCCTCCGTTTCAAGATGATTCTCAGGCGCCGATGATCAGGCCCAGAATACCACCAAAGATGGCATCCAGCAGGATCATCACAACCGCTGCGATCGCGACGGTCACAAGCACGACGATGGTGTTGGTCTTGACGTCCTGCTTGGACGGCCAGACCACCTTTCTTCAGCTCGCTCTTGGTATCGCGGAAGAACTTTGCGACCCGTGCGCAGAAGCCCTTCACAGCGGCTTTAGCTTTGGCCACAAAGCCCGGCTTTTTCTCGGTTTTGTCTGCCATTATGCTCCGCCTTTCTTTTTACTTGGTTTCGCGATGAACGGTGTGCTTCTTGCAGAAACGGCAATACTTCTTCATCTCGAGACGATCGGGGTTGTTCTTCTTGTTCTTCGTGGTGTTGTAGTTGCGCTGCTTGCACTCGGTGCAGGCCAGAGTGATTTTAACGGTCATTTGTTGACACCTCCATTATAACGGTTGTTTTGAACCTCCCTCGGGTGCGGGTGGCAGCTGTAAAAACAGGCGCACTTAATAACCCCGCAAAAGAGGTGATATCATTGTACCACGCGTTTTTCAATCCGTCAAGCAGAAAAAAGCGATTTTGAGAAACTTTTTTGCAGCCTGTGTCTTTTTGTCCCAACGCGGCTTTTTTGCATTCTGCTTGCATCGCGGGCGTAGATATTGTATAATGAATCGAAACGGCATTTTACCGGTTTGAAGCCGCCCCTTTACCGGGGGCTTTATAAATAGGAGTGAGATATCATGCAGTCTGCAAATAAAATGTGCGTGGCGCTGCTGTTCGGCGGTATGTCCAGCGAACATGAGGTCAGCTGTGTCTCTGTGGGCAACTTTGTCCGCAACATCGACCGCAGCAAATACGAGGTGCTCACCGTGGGCATCACCAAGGAGGGCCGCTGGCTCTACACCGAAGCCACGGCAGAGCAGATGGCCGACGGCAGCTGGGAAGAGCTGCCCGGCAATATGCCCTGCGTGATCAGCCCGGACCGCGCCGACCACGGCATGATCCTGTTCACCCCGGACGGCCGGGTGGAAAAGATGCACCTTGACGTGGTGATCCCGGTGCTCCACGGCCTGTGGGGCGAGGACGGCACCGTGCAGGGCCTGCTGGAGCTGGCAGGCATCGCCTATGTGGGCTGCGGCGTGCTGGCAAGCTCCGGTGTGCATGGACAAAGCTGTGGCCAACGCCCTGTTTGAAGCCAACGGTGTGCCCCACACCAAGTGGGTGGCTGCCAACCGCTGGGAGATCGAGAAGGATCTGGAGGGCGTGTGCGCCGGCGTTGAAGAAAAGCTGGGCTGGCCGGTATTCGTCAAGCCCGCCAACGCAGGCTCCAGTGTGGGCATCTCCAAGGTGTCCAGTCAGGAGGAGCTGAAGGCTGCCATCGCCCTTGCGCTGGAAAACGACCGCAAGGTGGTATTTGAAGCCTTTGTGGACGGACAGGAAGTGGAGTGCGCCGTCATCGGCTCTGACCCCGCCGTGGCCACCCGTCCCGGTGAGATCCTTGCCGGTGCAGAGTTCTACACCTATGATGATAAGTACAAGAACGGCGTGAGCCAGACCGTCATCCCGGCACATCTGCCGGAAGCCAAAAGCTGGACGAGGTAAAGACCTACGCCGCCATGGCCTACACCGCACTGAACTGCGAAGGTCTGGCACGGTGCGATTTCTTTGTGGAAAAGAACACCGGCCGGGTGCTCATCAACGAGATCAACACCTTCCCCGGCTTTACCGCCATCAGTATGTACCCCAAGCTCATGGAGCACGAGGGTCTGCCGGTGCCGCAGCTCATCGACCGCCTGATCGCACTGGCGGTGGAAAGGACGGAAAAGCAGCATGGATAATCGCCCCATCGGTGTGTTCGACAGCGGTCTGGGCGGTCTGACCGGCGTGCGGGAGCTGCGCAAGCGCCTGCCCCATGAGGATATCATCTACTTCGGCGATACCGGCCGGGTGCCCTACGGCAGCCGCAGCCCGGAGACCATTCTGCAGTACGCCCGGCAGGACGTGGCCTTTCTGCTTTCCAAAACGTCAAGTGCATCATGGCGGCCTGCGGTACGGTGAGCAGCACCTACCCGGCTGCGGAAGCAGCCCAGCTGCCGGTGCCCTACCTTGGCGTAGTGGATGCCGCCGCCCGGGAAGCAGCCTTTGTCACCCGCAACCGCCGCATCGGCGTCATTGGCACAGCCGCCACCATCCGCTCCCGCAGCTACGAAAAGCTGCTGCGGCAGCTGGTGCCCGGGGTGGAGATCACTGCCCGCCCCTGCCCGCTATTTGTACCGCTGGTGGAGGCCGGGTATGTGGATCACAGCGAGACCGGAAAGCAGCAGGTCACGAAGCTGGTCATTGCCCAGTACCTGACCGAGGTGCGCGAAGCCGGGGTGGATACCCTGATTTTGGGCTGCACCCACTACCCGCTGCTGAAAAGCATGATCGGGGAGTTTATGGGGCCGGGCGTCACGCTGGTGGACCCCGCCATGACCGCCGCCCACCATCTGGAGCGGATGCTTGCCGAGCGCGGACTGCGCGCCAGCCACGAGAACGGGCAGGCACATTTTTACGTCAGCGATGTGCCGGACAGCTTTGTGCAGACGGCAGACCTGTTTCTGGGTGAGTACAAAGGGCGGCCCGGTGGAGCAGATCGCCATTGATAAATATTGATAAGGAAATACAACGTGAGCAAGCCACTGAAGGAAGACTATATCATCCGCATCAAAAGCCGCATTGAGCAGCGGCTGGACGAACCGGCTGCGGAGGAGGAAAAAGAAGAATTTGTGGAGCTGATGACCCGGGGCAGTTTTGTGCTGAAGGGCGGCAGCTACTATGTGACCTACCGCGAGACCGAGACCACCGGCTACGAGGGCTGCACCACCACCCTGAAGATCGCCGCAGACGGCAGCCGGGTGGCGATGCTGCGGTTCGGCAAAGGGCGGCGGGGCAGGCACCCAGCTGCTGATCGAAAAAGGCCGCCGCAACCTGTGCCACTACGAGACCGGCTTCGGCTCCATGACCTTGGGCGTGACTGCGGACGAGATCGACTGTCAGCTGACCGAAAAGGGCGGCACCGCCCGGTTTGCCTACCTGCTGGATGCCGACAGCGCCGAGCTGGTGAGCCGCAACCGTCTGGAAGTTACCGTGACCCATGTGAATTGATGAAGTTCCCTGAGACTGTGAAAGGAATCCGACCCATGACTGATTTTGAAAAGACCTACCAGAACTACAACCCCGGCAGGCTGCGCTGGACGAGGCACGCGCTCTGCTGACCGCAGCCGCCAAGGCTGCTATGGCAGACGGCACCCTGCCCGAGGCAGAGCTGCCCGCCTTTATCGTGGAGATCCCCTGCCGATGTGAAAACGGCGACATCGCCTCCAACATCGCCATGGCGGGTGCACGCACCTGGCGCAAGGCGCCCAAGATGATCGCAGACGCCCTGCTGGCACATTTGCCCTCCATTGAGAACAGCGTGTTCTCCAAAGGTGGAGGTTGCCGGTCCCGGCTTCATCAACCTGTTCCTGTCCCAGAGCTTCTGGGCAGGCGTGGTGCTGGGTGCCTGCGCCAACAAGGAGTATGGCCGCACCGACCACGGCAAGGGCGCAAAGTACAACGTGGAGTTCGTTTCCGCCAACCCCACCGGCCCCATGCACATGGGCAACGCCCGCGGCGGCGCACTGGGCGACTGTCTGGCTGCTGTGCTGGACTGGTCCGGCTACGATGTGACCCGCGAGTTCTATATCAACGATGCCGGCAACCAGATCCAGAAGTTCGGTAAAAGTCTGGCGGTGCGCTACCTGCAGCAGTTCTGCGGCGAGGAAGCCTATCCCCTGCCCAAGGAGTGCTATCAGGGCGGCGACATCAAGGTGCTGGCCGGTGAGTTTGCCGAGCTGAACGGTGACAAGTACGTTGCCGCCTGCTCCGGGCTGAGCGAGGAAGCTCTGTTTGAGAGCGAGGCCTTTGCAGCTCTGAAGGACGCCCTCGTTGCCTACGCCCTGCCCAAGAACATCGCCGCCCTCAAGCGCGACCTGGGCAAGTACCGCATCGACTACGATGTCTGGTTCCACGAGAGCACCCTCCACGAGTCCGGCGCGGTCATGGCCGTGGTGGACAAGCTGCTGGAGCTGGGTGCCTGCTACAAGGCGGAAGATGGTGCCATCATGTACCGCAGCGCTCAGTACGCTGCCAAGTACGGTACCGTCAACAAGAAGAAGACCGACGACGGCACCGAAGAAGAAGCCAAGGACGAGGTGCTCGTCCGTGCCAACGGCATCCCCACTTACTTTGCCGCCGATATCGCCTACCACTATAACAAGCTGGCAACCCGCAGCTTTGCCAAGGCCATCGACGTCTGGGGCGCTGACCACCACGGCCATGTGGCCCGCATGAAAGGCGCTATGGACGCCATTGGCCTGAACGGCGAGGATCTGGACGTTGTGCTGATGCAGATGGTCAACCTGATGCGGGACGGCCAGCCTGTCCGTATGTCCAAGCGCACCGGCAATGCCATCACCCTGACCGACCTGCTGGAAGAAGTGCCCATCGACAGCGCACGCTTCCTGTTCAATATGCACGATGCCGGCAGCGGCATCGACTTTGATCTGGATCAGGCCGTCAAGACCGACAACGACAATCCCGTGTACTATGTGCAGTACGCCCATGCCCGCATCTGCTCCGTCCTGAAGAAGATGGAGAGCGAGGGCGTGCAGTTTGCCGGTGCAGAGCACATCGACGCTACCCTGCTCACCGAGCCTTCCGAGATGGATCTGATCCGTATGCTGGCCGCTTTCCCGCAGGAGATCGTGATGGCTGCCGAGAAGTACGACCCCAGCCGCATCAACCGCTTTGTCATCGATCTGGCCAGCGCCTTCCACCGCTTCTACGGCAACTGCCGCATTCAGGGCGCAGACCCCGCCGTGCAGCAGGCACGCCTTGCCCTGTGCATCGGCGTGAAGAACGCCATCTTCAACGTGCTCACCATGTTCAAGATCAACGTGCCTGAGAAGATGTAACATAAAACCACAGGGGCTGTTGCACAGCATTTGGCGCAACAGCCCCTTTTTACGGTGTATAGAGAGAAATAACCCCTCCCGTGAAAATGCGTTTGGAGCGCTCCGCAGAGCGCGACAAACGCGAAATTAAAATAATTTTTCCGCTGAATATGCCCAAGCAAAACGGAGGGCATTCCAAATCGTCTGCCAAACAGATACAAGGAGAACCCATGGAACCTTTGAAAATCGGAAATATCACCCTGCCCCACCGGGCAGTTTTTGGCCCGATGGCGGGCTTTACGGACGCGCCCTGCCGTCGGCTGATGGCCCAGCACGGCGCAGGATTTACGGTCAGCGAAATGGTGTCCAGCCGGGCGCTGGTGTACGGCGACCACAAGACGGTGAGCCTGCTCAAAGCCGAACCCAACGGCGCACCCTACGGCGTGCAGATCTTCGGCGAAGTGCCCGAAATCATGGGCGAGGCCGCAGCGGCTATTGAAGAATATCAGTTCGACTTTCTGGACATCAACATGGGCTGCCCGGCCCCGAAGATCGTCTCCGGCGGCGCGGGCAGCAAGCTGATGCTGGACCCCGACCGCTGCGGGCGCATCGTGGAGCAGGTTGTGGCGCAAATACTAAGCGCCCCGTCACCGTAAAAATGCGCAAGGGCTGGGACGCCGACCACATCACCGCCGTGGAGTGCGCAAAGGCCTGCGAGTGGCAGGCAGGTGCCGCTCATTGCGGTACACGCCCGCACCCGTGAGCAGATGTACACCCCGGCATCGACCCGGAGATCATTGCCCGGGTAAAAGGATGCCGTCAGAGGTGCCGGTGCTGGGCAACGGCGACATCCACTCGGCAGAGGATGCGGTGGGATGATGCAGGCCACCGGCTGTGATGGCGTGATGATCGCCCGGGGCGCGCTGGGCGACCCGTGGCTCTTTGAGCGGGTGAACGCCGCCATTGAAGGCCTGCCCGCACCCAAAGGCACCCAACCTGCAGGCCCGGCATGAATGCGCTGCGCCGTCAGGTGGAGGAGATGGTGGAGCAGAAGGGCGAGTTCGTCGCCATGCCGCAGGCCCGCTGCTCAGACCATGCACTATATGAAGGGGCTGAAAGGTGCGGCCAATCTGCGCCGCTACTGCTGCACCCTGACCCATCTGGAAGATCTGGACGAGCTGATCGATGCTGTTTTTGAAGAACAGCGCAAAGCGGGCATCGACCCGGACGACGTGCGCGAGGTGCCGTTTCCGTAAGGGGAATATTACTGCTGCCGGGTCAGCTCATCCAGATTCTGGGTGTAACAGGGCAGACAGTGCTCTATGAACCAGTCGGCTTCCGGGCAGTGCATGGCCTGCAGGGCCGCTTTCTGCTGGGCCAGCGCCGCGTCAAACTCGTGGTTGCCGCTGCGCTGCTCCTCCGTGCATTTGATGAGGGCGCTCAGCCGGTCGGCGGCCTTCAGCAGGCGCTTTTCCTCGGCGGCGAGCAGTTCCCCGGAGATGAAGGGGGACAGCTCTTCGGCCAACTCGTCCGGCAGAAGGCCGGTCATGCAGCGCACGCTCTCGGTTTCCAACGCCTTGTAGGCGTCCCGCAGGGTGGCGCTGATACTTGACCGGCGTGGGCAGATCCCCGGTGATGATCTCCGGGGCATCGTGGTACAGCGCCGCTACTGCCACTGTTTTGGGGCGGCAGGGGGTGCCGGTGTACCGCCGTGCGATCAGGCACAGCAGGTGGGCCAGCAGGGCGGTGTCGCAGGTGTGCTCGCTGAGGGATTCGGCCCGGGTGGAGTGCATCAGGCTCCAGCGGGTAATGTATTTCATGCGCGCCAGCAAGGCGCTGAAGGGATACAGCATGGCAAAACGCCTCCTTTTTTTCCAACATACCTGTCCGGCAGGCGCGTTGTCAAGCCCTTTTTTTTTGCGCAGTGTTCGTGCTATACTACAAGGTGACATCAACCAACTTGCCGCCGGGCAGAGAAAAGAGGAAACCATGGAAGCGGTTGGAACTGCCCGGCTGCTCGCAGCCTGGGGCAAAAAAAGGAAAAATTCTGGCAGGCGGTAGGGCTGTGCGCCCTGACGGCGGCCATCTTCTTTTTGCCGTTCTACATCCTTGACGGCGGTTTTTTCCACTATGCAGGCGATTTCAACAGCCAGCAGATCAGCTTTTACCGGTATATGAACGGCTTCGTCAAGGGCGCAGGTTACCCGGACAGTGCCTTTGCCGGTGCGCCACGCAATACCTTTTCGTGGGCTACCGACCTTGGCAGCGGGGTGATGAACGCCTACTCGTTCTACCTGTATGGTTCGCCGTTCTTCTGGTTCTCGCTGCTGCTTCCCGCAGGGGTGGCTGCCCTACCTCATGGTACCGCTGCTGGTGCTCAAGTTTGCCGTGGCGGGCGGCGGTGCATACCTGTATCTGCGCCGCTACGTCAAAAATATCGACTACGCCGTGCTGGGAGCCTGCCTGTATACGCTTCTCCGGCTTTACGGTGTACAACGTGTTCTTCAACCACTTTGTAGATGTGGTGGCGCTGTTCCCGTACCTGCTCTGGGCGCTGGACGAGGCCATTTATGAAAATCGTCACGGGCTGTTCGCGTTCTGGGTGGGGGTCAACCTGCTCAACAACTATTTCTTCTTCATCGGGACAGGTGGTTTTCCTGTGCCATCTACTTTGTGTGCAAGCTGACCGCCAAGGACTTCCGGCTGACTGCGCAAGTTCGGGCATCTGCGTTTGGGAAAGCGTGCTGGGCGTTGCCATGGGCTGTCTGCTGCTGTTCCCGGCGGTGCTCAGCCTGCTGCAGAACCCGCGCACCATCGAGCTCTCGTCGGGATGGGGCTTCCTGACCTACTCGAAGGTGCAGCAGTATCTGGCCATCCTGCTCAGCTGGATCCTGCCGCCGGATTCCCTTACCTCACCTCGGTCTGGTCGGAGGGCGTCATCAAGTGGACCAGCATGTCGGCCTATCTGCCCCTGTGTAGTCTGGCAGGTGCCCTGGCCTACTGGCGCAGCCGGATGGCGACAGTAAAAAGCGCATTGTGGCGGTGTGCGCCGTGTGCGCGCTGGTGCCGGTGCTGAACAGCGCCTTCTACGCGCTCAATTCCAGCTACTACGCCCGCTGGTACTATATGCCCACCCTCATCCTTGCCGCCATGACCGTGAACGCGCTGGAGGATCCCGGACATCGATCTGGACGCCTGCCCGGGGCATTGGCTGGATCATGCTGGCTACGCTGGTCTTTGCCGTAGTGCCCGTGGGACGATACCACCGAGACATGGTCTTTCGGCGTACTGAAGAACCCGGGGCAGTTCTTTGTCGTGCTGGGCTTTGGTCTGCTGGGGCTTATGCTGTACCGCGTTCTTTGCAGCAAGTGGCGGCAGGACAGCCGCTTTGCCCAGCGCATGACGGCGGCGGTGCTGGTGTTTGCCTGCGTGTTCAGCATGGTGCACATCGGCATTGGCAAGTTCGGCCAGTGGCACACCGACAGCGACCTTGTGGAACAGGATACCAACGCCTTGCAGCTGAAAAACGACCTGCCGGAGGGCGACTACCGCATCGACACCTACAAGATCCACGACAACATCGGGATGTGGCTGGATAAAAGCTGTCTGCAATACTTCGGCAGCACGGCTGCCCCCAGCATCCTCAGTTTCTACCCGGCGCTGGGGGTCAAGCGGGATGTGCGCAGCGAGCCGGAGATCGCAAACTATCCCTGCGCGGCCTTTTGAGCGTGGAGTACCTCATTACCACCCCGGAAAAGCGCGAAAGCTTTGAGGACGAGGCAGACGCGGGCTGGACCTATCTTGCCGACGTGGACGGCTACACGCTGTACCACAACGATAACTACGTTCCCATGGGCTTTACCTACGACTACTATGTGACCAAGGCTACCTATGAGGCCTCGGTCAAGACCCTGCGCTCCAACCTGCTGCTGCGGGCGCTGGTGCTGGAGGACGAGGACGTAAAGGCATACGGTCAGTACCTGACTGAGCTGCCGGACGCCATGCTGGACGACCTGCACTACGACAGCTACACGCAGGACTGCGCCGACCGCCGCGCCCACAGCTGCTCTGTGTTCCAGATGAACAATGCAGGCTTCCATGCCGAGATCACGTTGGACAAGGCAAACCTCGTCTTTTTCTCCGTGCCCTACGATGACGGCTTTACTTTACCGCCTATGTCAACGGCGAAAAGACCGATATCCTGCAGGTGGACGAGGGACTGATGGCGGTGCTCTGCCCGGCGGGTGCAAGCAGCATCGACTTTGTGTATCAGGCCGCCGGGCTTTCCGCAAGCCGGGTGGTGACCGCAGCGGCCATCCCGGTGTGGGTGGTGTACGTTGCCTGCTTTGTGCGCCGCAAGCGCCGCAGCACCGGTACCCCGGCAGAAGAATGACTTTGACCGGGCCAAAAAATAAAAATTTAAAAATCCCTCTTGACTTTACGAAGATAAAGTGTATAATGCAATCAAACCGATGAGGCGGAAGAGAACCTGCACAGCGCATCTGCAGTGAGCCCGGACAGTGCAAACGGGCGAAAGCGGGGCAGAGTTTCGTGGGCCGCCGAGGGCCGGGCAAACGGGCTGGAAGCCTTAGTAGCTTTGGACGGAAGTCTCCGTTACAGGACAGGGGAGTGTTGGCTCTCCGTGAGTGGCTCTGCTGTATTGGATGCAGAGCAAGCAAGGTGGCACCGCAGAATCGTAATTTACCGATCCTGTCCTTGTGGATAACACACAGGGACAGGGTCGTTTTGTTTTAAGACCCGTCCCGCAAAGGGAGCGGGTCTTTTGATTTGCCGCCCGCTCCGGGAAAGGAGTTACCACTATGAAAAACCTGAACATGATCTCCCGCCGCAGCTTCCTGAAGGCCGCTTGGCTGCTTCTGCTGTTTCTGCCATGGCACTGACCGGCTGCGGCGGCGCTGCTTCCAGCACCGCCTCCAGTGCAGCGGTCTCCTCCTCCGCAGCGGCTTCCGGGCAGCGCCGCTGCTGGCGAGACCTTCAAGGTGGGCATCGTCAACTATGTGGGTCATGCTTCCCTCAACCAGATCGTGGCATCCGTGGAGAGCCGTCTGGACGAGCTGGGCAAGGAAAAGGGCGTCACCTTTGACTACGCTGATTACTACGCCAACGCACAGGCCGACCAGAGCAACCTGAACCAGATCGGCGCCGACCTCGTGGCCGACGGCGTGGACGTCATCGTGGCTGTGGCTACCCCCACCGCCGCCACCATGCTGGCCGCTGTGGAAGACACCGACATCCCGGTGGTCTACTCCGCTGTGACCGACCCCCGCCGCCGCAGGCTTTGACGGCGAGGAGAACATCACCGGCACCTCCGATGCCCTGAACACCGACGCCATCATGAACCTGATCGTGGCGGCAAACCCCGGCATTGACACCATCGGTCTGCTGTACGACCTGAGTCAGGATGCCTCCACCCAGGCCATTGCGGACGCCAAGGCCTTCTGCGAGAAGAACGGCATCAAGGTGGTGGAAAAGAACGGCACCACCACCGCCGAGGTGCAGATGGCTGCCGAGGCACTGGTCGCCGCTGGGGTCAAGGCCGTGTTCACCCCACCGACAACACCATCATGACCGCCGAGCTGTCCATCTACGAGACCTTCATCGAGGCCGGTGTGCAGCACTACACCGGTGCCGACAGCTTTGCGCTGAACGGCGCACTGGTGGGCTACGGCGTGGACTACGTCCAGCTGGGCGAAGCCACCGCCGATATGGTCAGCCAGCTGCTGTGCGACGGCAAGACCCCCGCAGACCTGCCCTACCAGACCTTTGATAACGGCATCGTCACCATCAACACCGAGACCGCCGAAGCGCTGGGTCTGGATCTGGCAGCCCTGAAGGAAGCCTTCAAGCCCTACTGCACCGAGATCTGCGAGGTGACCACCGCCGAGAACTTCTCCTGACCCCCGCTCCGTCAGAACCTGACGGTTTTTGCCGGCTCTCCCGCAAGGGAGAGCTTTTGGCGGTTTTTGGAGGGGTTCTGCGCAAGGAAAGTGGTTTCACCTCTCCCAAAGGGAGAGGTGGCAAAAGATGAACTTTTGTCGCCAAGGACTCCCAAGCGGCCGTAGGAATGCGGCGCCGCATTGAAAAATTCAAAAACATAAAAGGAGCATACACCATGCTGGCGAGTATTTTTTCCTCAACGTTTTGCAGACAGCGCTGGAGCTGGGCTGCATCTACGGACTGGTGGCGTTGGCACTGTTTCTGAGCTATTCCATCCTGAATATTGCCGACCTTTCCACCGACGGCTGCTTTACGCTGGGCTGCGCCGTGGCCTGTCAGGTAGCACTGACCGGCCACCCCATTCTGGCCCTTGCGGCGGCCATGGCGGCGGGCGTGTGCTCCGGCTTTGTCACTGCGTTTTTGCAGACCCGCCTTGGGTGGAAAGCATCATGGCCGGTATCATTGTCAACACCGGCCTGTACACCATCAATCTGGCGGTGATGGGCTTTTCTTCCACCATGTCACTGGTCAAGACCCTACCATCTTCTCCATGGCAAAAACTTCGCTGGGCTTTCTGGGCAGCTGGTACAAGCTGGCACTGGCGGCAGTTGATCATTGCTCGCCTGCGCGGCGATGCTGGGTTTTCTTGGCACGCGGCTGGGGCTTTCCATCCGCGCCACCGGCGATAACGCCGCCATGGTGCGGGCTTCCAGCATCAACCCGGCCTTTACCATCACGGTGGGTCTGTGCGTTTCCGGTGCGCTGTGTGCGCTGTCCGGCGGGCTGCTGGCACAGTACCAGAAAAGCTGCGATATCAATGTGGGCACCGGCATGGTGACCATTGCACTGGCTTCCCTCATCATCGGCGAGACGCTGGTGGGCAAGCGCACCATGCCGCGCCGCATCATCTGGCGTGGTGTTCGGCAGCTGCCTGTACCGCTTTATCGTGGCCGTGGCGCTGCGGTTCAACGTGCCCGCCGCCGCCATGAAGCTGGTTTCTGCCATCATCGTGGCAGTGGCCATCTCCATGCCCGCCATCCGGGAGCACTTCGCCTTTGAAAAGCGCCGGCACGCCGCCCGTGCCCGCCGCACCGTGACCAACAGGGAGGGACAGTAACATGGAAATGCTGCAGCTGAACGACCTGCACAAGACCTTCAACCCCGGCACCGTCAACGAAAAAGTGGCGCTGAACGGCGTGAGCCTGCACATGGAAGCCGGGGACTTGCCACCATCGTGGGCTCCAACGGCGCGGGCAAATCCACCCTGTTCAACGCCATCACCGGCGGCTTTATCGCCGACGAGGGCAGCATCCTGCTGGGCGGACAGGACATCACCTTTGCGCCGGAGCACCAGCGCAGCAAGGTCATCGGGCATCTGTTCCAGGACCCGCTCAAGGGTACCGCGCCCAACATGACCATTGAGGAAAATCTGGCGCTGGCCTATCTGCGTGCCGGCACCGCGCCCCACGCCATTTTCTCCCGCATCTCCCGCAAGGATAAAGAACTGTTCCGCGAGAAGCTCTCTCTGCTGGACATGGGCCTGGAGGACCGCATGAAACAGCCGGTGGGCCTGCTCTCCGGCGGGCAGCGCCAGGCGCTTACGCTGCTTATGGCTACCCTTGTTACGCCCAAGCTGCTTTTGCTGGACGAGCACACCGCCGCGCTGGATCCCGCCACCGCCGAAAAGGTACTGGAGCTGACCAAGAGCATCGTGGCCGAAAAGAAGATCACCTGCCTGATGGTCACCCACAACATGCATCAGGCATTGGAGCTGGGCAACCGCACCCTGATGATGGATTCCGGCCGCATCGTCTTTGACGTGAAGGGCGAGGAACGCAGCCGGATGACCGTGGACGATCTGCTGGAAAAGTTCCGCGAGAACGCAGGCAAAAACTTAGATAACGACCGCATCCTGCTGAGTAAAGTGGAAAAGTGACCCGGACGGGAAAGCACAGCCCCGACAGACCATGCAGTCTGCCGGGGCTGTATTTTTGCGGGAAGTGCACCGTAGGAGGAAAAGCGGTCCCCCTGAAACAGCAAATCCCCCTGCGCAGATGCACAGAGGGGATTTTAAATATCAGAAATTACTGAACGTATTCGACCGTGTACTCGAAGCCGTACTCTTCCTGCAGCTTCTTCACCTCGGCCTCGCAGTCCTCGATGAAGGTGGGGGCGTAGACGGAAGCGCCGTTGTGGGCTTTCTTGTAGTCCTCCACGATCTGCTGCAGCTTTGCCCAGCACTCGCTGGCCTTGTTCTGGTCGATGCTGTCGGGGAAGTTGATGATGAACTCGCGGTGCTTAGGAATACGTGCTTTCATGGTAGAGGTTCTCCTTATAACAGTTTGGATTTTGATTGTTGATTTATACAGAAGCACAGGGAAAAACCTGTGCAACTTGCGAAAAAACGGATCACAGCCCGTATACCCGGCGGGCATTTTCGGCTGTGGTGCGGAACACCTCTTCGGCAGAGATGCTCCGCAGCTGGGCGATATACTCGCCCACATAGCGGATGAGGGAGCTGTCACAGCGGGTGCCGCGCACCGGCTCCGGTGCCATGTAGGGGCAGTCGGTCTCCAGCACGATGCTTTCCAGCGGCAGGGCGCTGATGGCTCTTGCCGCCCGCTTGGCACCCTTGAAGGTGCACGCCCCGCCAAAACCGATGAACAGTCCCTGTTTTGCCAGCCACACGGCGTCGTCCGCACTGCCGGAATAGCAGTGGACGATGCCCTTGGGACAGTACTTTTTCAGCAGGGCGTAGACGTCGGCGTGCGCATTTCGGTCGTGCACGATGATGGGCTTGTCCAGCTCCAGCGCCAGCCGGATGTGTGCCTCAAACATGGCCAGCTGGGCATCCTTGGGCACAGGCCAGTGGTAGTCCAGCCCGCACTCCCCACAGCTACCACCTTGGGGTCGGCATAATAGGGCATCAGGGCGCGCATCTCTGCGGCCCAGTCCCCGCCGTACACCGAGACCGTAGGAGCCGGGCCTTCCTCGCCGCAGTCGGCGGCGGGCAGCAGGCTTTCCGGGTGGATGCCAACGGCGGCCACCACCCACGGGTAGCGGTGCGCCAGCTCCAGCACCCGGGGCGCATCCCCGGAGTGGGTGGCCTGTTCACACACGCCTACCACGCCCTTGCCGGGCAGGCTGTCCAGCAGGAAATCGCGGTCTGCGTCAAAAGCGCGGGCACTGTAGTGCGCGTGGGTGTCAAAAATGGGGCCGGTCATTTGCCCTCCTTTTTGACGGGGGCTTTGTTCACCAGCCAGATGCCGACGCAGACGAACACCAGTGCGGCCAGATACTGCCAGCGGAACAGCGGTTCGCCGTTGAGCACCGCGCTCAGCAGCACGTTGACCACCGGGTTCACAAAGCCAAAGATGGCAATGCGGCTGACCGGGTTGTTCTTCATCAGCAGGGCCCACAGCACATAGCCTGCCCCGCAGATGAAGGCCAGATACAGCATGACCACCACCGCCAGTGCGCTCTGCACATGGAGACTGCCGCCCATGACCGCGCCCAGCACAAACAGTGCCAGACCGCCCACGAACAGGTTGATGAAGCAGACGGCAAAGCTGTCTGCTTTTTTGGTCACGGATTTGTTCCACGGGCCGGACAGGGTAAAGATGATGGTAGCGGCCATCATGCAGAACACGCCCCAGCCGCTGCCGCTGCCGTGGTTGCCCAGCGTGCCGATGAGCACGCCCGCAAAGCCGATGACACAGCCCAGTGTTTTGGCAGGGGTCATGCGGTCGGCGTTGCCGTAGATGAAATGGGCAAAGATCACGCCCAGAAAGCTCTGGGTGCTGTTCAGGATGCCGCCAAAGGCACCGGTGAGCATGGCAACAGCGATATAATAGAAGGCGTACTGAAACGTGGTCTGCCACAGGCCCAGCGCACAGCACTCTGCCGCGACCTTTGCCCCGGGGCACTTGGGAACCCGGCTTTGCAGCAGCACACTGCCCAGCAGGACCAGAAAGCTGCCCAGCATGAACCGCACACCGGCAAAGCAGAAAATGGACGCGGTGTTGCTGGTCTCAATGGAGAACAGCCGGTAGCCCAGCTTGATGAAGGGAAGGCCGAGCCCCACAGCACATTGCAGAAGATGGCCAGCAGCACGGCGAACACCGGCGTGCCGAAGATCTTATCCAGCCATTCCGCGCGGGAAAGCGTTTTGTTTTCCTGCATGGCGGCTCAGTGGATGCGGCTGCCTACGGGGGTATCGTCGCCATAGAATGCAATGGAGCAGCCGCCATCGGCGGTGTCAGCAGCAAAGATCATGCCTTCGCTGACGTACTTGCCCTTCATCATGGGGCGAGGTGCCAGATTGCACACAATGCCGATCCTCTTACCGATCAGGTCTTCCGGCTTGAACCACTTTGCAATGCCGGAAAGGATGCAGCGCTCCCGCTCGCCGTCAAACACGGTCAGGTGCAGCAGCTTCTTGCTCTCCTTCAGGTTCTCGCAGGCGCGCACCTCGGCCACGCGCAGTTCCACCTTGCAGAAGGTGTCAAAGTCGATCTCTTCCTCGTGGGTGAAGTCCACACCGTTCTCCTCGGCGGGGGCAGCGGCCTTCTTCTCGGCCTCGGCCTTTGCCTTGTTGGCGGCCTCGGCAGCAGCCTTGCGCTTCTCGTCCTCTTCCTTCAGGTGGGCGATCTCCTTTGCCACGTCGATGCGGGGGGAACAGTGCTTCGCCCTTGTGCACGGTGTAGGTCTCCTGTGCGCCGTAAACGGTCTTTGCTCAGATCCAGCGCGGAGGCATCCAGACACAGCTGATCCATCATCTTGGGTGCGGTGGAGGGCAGGTAAGCGTTCAGCAGGATGCCGCACACGCGCAGTGCCTCGCACAGGTGGTACAGCACGCTCTCCAGACGGGCCTTGTTGGCCTCGTCCTTGGCCAGCGCCCAGGGAGCGGTCTCGTCGATGTACTTGTTGGCGCGCTGGATGACCGCAAAGATCTCCATCAGGGCCTGCGGGATGGTCAGGCTGTCCATGTCGGCCGTGACCTTGGCGGTCAGCTCGTTGACCATGGTCTCCAGCTCGGTGTCAATGGCTTCGGTACCGGCCACATTGTGCACGGTGCCGCCGAAGTACTTCTCGCACATAGCGACCGTGCGGCTGAGCAGGTTGCCCAAATCGTTTCGCCAGGTCGCTGTTGATGCGGTTGATCAGGCTTCGTTGGTGAACATGCCATCGTTGCCGAAGGGAATCTCACGCAGCAGGAAGAAGCGGATGGCATCCACGCCGTAGCGGTCGCACAGGATCACGGGATCCACCACGTTGCCCACGGACATGGACATCTTGCCGCCGTTCATCAGCAGCCAGCCGTGGCCGTATACCCGCTTGGGCAGCGGCAGATCCATAGCCATGAGCATAGCAGGCCAGATGATGGAGTGGAACCGCACGATCTCCTTGCCCACCATGTGAAGGTCGGCAGGCCAGAACTTGTCGTAGTCGTGATATTTTTCGTTACCGTAGCCCAGCGCGGAGATATAGTTGCTCAGGGCATCCACCCACACATACATGGTGTGCTTGGGGTCGAAGGGCACAGGGATGCCCCACTTGACCGAGGTGCGGGACACGCAGGTGTCCTGCAGGCCCTGCTTGATGAAGGCGATCATCTCGTTCTTGCGGCTCTCGGGCTGGATGAACTGGGGGTTCTCCTCGTAGAGCTTCAGCAGGCGGTCGGCATACTTGCTGGTCTTGAAGAAGTAGGCTTCCTCGTGGGCGTCGTACACTTCGCGGCCGCAATCGGGGCACTTGCCGTCCACCAGCTGGCTGTCGGTCCAGAAGCTCTCGCAGGGTTTGCAGTAGTGGCCGATGTACTCGCCCTTGTAGATGTCGCCCTGCTCATACAGCTTGGTAAAAATTTTCTGGCAGGACTCCATGTGGTAGTCGTCGGTGGTGCGGATGAAGCGGTCGTAGCTGACGTCCAGCAGCTTCCACAGATCCTTGACGGTGGCTACGATCTTGTCCACATACTCCTTGGGGGTCACACCGGCATCGGCAGCCTTGTCCTGAATTTTCTGGCCGTGCTCGTCGGTGCCGGTCAGGAACATGACGTCATAGCCCTGCATCCGCTTGAAGCGTGCCAGTGCGTCGCAGGCCACGGTGGTGTAGCTGTGGCCGATGTGCAGCTTGTCGCTGGGATAATAAATAGGTGTGGTGATGTAGAATGTCTTGTGCTCACTCATAGGTTGATACTCTTCCTTTCCTGATTTGGCGGGGGACGAAAAAGCCCTCATCCTGCCGGACTGAGCCGGACAAGGACGAGAGCGTATAACTTCCGTGGGACCACCTTGCTTCGCCGCACCCTTGCGGGCGCAGCCTTTTGCCGGGCCAAAAAGCACGGCGCAGCGCGGTAACGGGCGCACCCGTCGCAGGCTCAATTTTCACCTGCGCAGCTCCGAGACCATCTTCGGCATCGCGCGGCCTGCCCGGTTCCATCCTTCGGGCTTTCTGTCAGGCGCAGACGGTGCGTACTCTTCTCTTCACAGCCAATTTACATTGTTATGTCTATAATACGCAAAAACGGTGGGTTTGTCAACATTAAATCTCGTAATCCAGACAGAACCGTGCCTTGGTGTAGGGGCGCACCTTGCCATCGGCCACAGCCACATGGGCGGGGTGGGTGGAGTAGCCCTTGAGGGCCTCGGCACTTTCAAAGGTGGTCTCCAGCATCAGGTCTGCGTTGGAAGAGGGCAGGCCGTTGATGTTCACATGCACCTCCACAAGGCCCGGAATCTGCCCTGCCAGGCCCTCCAGACCCTCCTTGATGCCGGCCTTGACGGCGGCCTTTTTCGGCGTCGGACAGCTCGTCCTTCAGCTGCCAGAGAATAACGTGCTTGACCATAATAAAATACCTCCTGCGTTTTTTCTCATTGTAACAGGGTGAGAAAAAATCCGCAAGAGGAAAGCTGCAAAGTATTATTGGGGTGCGAACAGCAGAACCACCAGAAGCACGGCACAGAGCACCGAAAGCCCGATGCCCTCCAGCCGGGTCAATTTGATGTACGCTTCCGTTGGTTCGGTCTGTGTATACCGTCCACGGTCATGCAGGGCAATGGCATCCTCCGGCTGCAGCGCCATAAAAATACCGAATCCGATGCCGAAAAGCGCGACCAAGATCGAAAGATGACTTCCATAGAAACCCCTCACTTTTTGGTTTTGTCGTCCCTGCTCAGGGTATAGCACAGATACGAGATCAGCAGGGCAGCGCAGAACACGAGCGCTGCCACCATCAAAATGGAGTGCAGCGGCTCGACCCTGGGCAGAAAGGTGTTGACCAGATAGAGTGCACCGCAAAGGATCGAAGCAATGCCGTAAAATTTGCGGAAGTGCTTCTTTTCGTCCTCACTGCTCCATCCGGTGCCGGTGCCATTGTACAGATCCCGGATGCCGCGGTACAAAAACAGCACACCCAGCGCGGCGTTCAGCCAATCCCAGCCCGAAAGATTCAAATTCATGGTGACCCCTTTCCGGCTGTCAATCCGCACTATGGTTCCAGCTTTCGTAAGCGACAAGATAAAGAAGGTCTCCCACGATGGCGATGCCGAAGATGATACGGTAAATCAGCGATGTAACAGGTGTGAAGGCTAAGATCAGAAAGGCGATGCTGTTGAGCATGTAAAACACGCCGTTTTTTTTCTGCCAGAAGGCGCGGTACTCCGGGTCGCGGTGATACTGGTTGAACGGCAGATCGATGAACGGGTCTTTGCCTTGAAGATCACGAATGCCGGAGATGAACCAGATAACGGTCAGCACAAAAGGTTGAACAGAGTGGAAAACGAAAAAGAACGACTCCATGGAATACACCTCCCATCTTTTTCCAAATTATAACATAGGGGGTGAAAACACAAGGACGGTATTCAACCGCGCAACGTAAAATTTTGCACAAATCGGGCGTTGATTGTTGGTGAAAAACAGCACAAAATAAAACCAGCCGGACGAGGCGGTTGCAAGCCCTCGTCCGGCTGGATACTTACTTCTTCGGAGTCATAAGCCTCTTCTCCTTGGTGTACCTCATTTTCGGAATACGGGTTTCATAGGGTGACTCTCCTTAGAAACTACTGGAAACTGAGAATCTATTTCAAGGGGATGAATTTCTTAGTACATTGGACTGACCCTTCTCTTAACTGATGGAGTGCGGCACCGAGATTCTGAAGATGAATTTCATATTACCACATTCTTTCGAGTTAGATTTGCCAGGGACAAGTCTTACTTAGTACATTGGTAGAACTCCTTTTTTGCTATTCAAATAATGCTCTCCGTACAAAAGATACCTTCATAGGAATCATCTCCGGCGGATCTATTTGAATCGCTGGGGGTTTTAGTTTATCGACAGGTTGTCGTGTAATCGCATTTTTGATGCTCAAGACTGGCTCATTTTTTTGTGTTTTTATACGGGGGAAACATCCCGTTTGTGGAGAGCCTCTGTTTTTTTGCTTCTCAGCGAATCCCGACAGCCTGTCCCTGCTGTGCGGGTTCCATATCGACCATCGGTCTCGCTCCTTTCTGCTTCAAGTCAGCGGGATTAGCTCTCTTTGAGCTTCTGCTGTACTTCTCTGGTTTCTGGCTTAATTATACATATTCCTGATTGATTTGTCTATTCGCAGAGTGCACAAGGATAAAAACATAAAATTGTGCAGTTCTTGAAAAATGGCAGATGGAAAGAAAATGCCGCTTTCTGTTTTGTGTCCGGACAATGTACCCTTTTAAAACTCTGTTCCCAGCAGGGAGGGCTGCCAGGGAAGTCACAGCAAAGCTGCCCAGAAGTTCCGGGCCGTTTGTGGAGGATTTTGCGCAAAACGGGAGAAAATGTCCACAGGGTATTATGCGTCAGATGGATTTGTGCTAGAATAACGCCAATCAATGGTAGTCGCAGCAGCCCCGCGAGACGAAAGTTCCGCGGGGCTGCTTTTTTGCGGCAAAAATCTGCACATTAAAAAAGAAACGGAGTCAAAACTAAAATGCCCAAAACGTTACTGGAAAACATCATCTTCACCATCATCATGGCTGCCATCATGGTCTATGGCATGATCGTTTACAACGTGGCACTGGCCACAGGCGGCGTCACCAATGCCACCTTTGTCATGGCTCTGCACGAGATGCCGATCATGGTGTCCCATTGCCTGCGTGCTGGAATTTTTCGTGGTGGAGAAACTGGCCACGGATTGGCGTTTATGTTCATGCGCCCCACAGATCGTCCGCAGTTCATCACCTATGCCATCTCGCTGATGATCGTGTGCATCATGTGCCCGGTGATGAGCCTGATCGCAACGGTGCTGTTTAAAGAACCCGAGCTTTGGCACCTGGGTGCATACCTGGGGCTGCAATATGCCCATGGCCCTGTGCTGGCAGCTGCTGTACTGCGGGCCGCTTACCCGTGCCATCTTCCGGCTGGTGTTCCGCCGCGGGGAAAAGCAGACGGACTGAGGCGGTTTGCCTGGATATGGAACTATAATAAATATGTATAGAACGGGATGGAATAACGGACGAGGCACCTATACGAATTTTATATATCGGGCATATAAAAGTATGTACAATGGGGCATTTTTGATGGAAATATTCCCCGGAATGCCCTGAAAAAGCCATTGAAACCTAAGAATTGGCATAAGAAATTTGTGGAAAAAGTACATGCGAAGAGCGTTTTGTTGGACAAGATGCACAACTTTTTTATATATCAATGCAGTAGAACCACCTAAAATGTAGAATGTGCACAAATACCCTTGCCAATTTTCGTCAATCGTACTATCATACACAACGAAAAAAGACGAAGTGATCCGTGCAGGAGGGAGGGTGTGACCGGACAAAGCCGAACGCCTTCCTTACTTTTTTCACAAAGCTGCGCCTTTTCTTCGAGCGATAAGAAGGACGCTGCGCCGCCGTGGGCAGATCCTTGGTGGGCGGCGGTCTCCCCCCGGAACCCTATTCTTCAGGAAGGAGGAAAAACAATTGAATAATCTGACCAAAGCATTGATGGAAGAGCTGACCGTCGAATACGTCAAGGTCGGCCCGCTGCAGATCCCGGAATCCGTGGTCATCAGCTGGGTGATCCTGGCCATCGTCACCATCGGCTCGATCCTGCTTACCCAGAAACCTGAAGGTAGACCATATCAGCAAGCGTCAGGCTGTGCTGGAAATGGCCTACACCGCAGGCACCAATTTCTTTGAAGGGTTGCTGGGCAAGAGGGCAGCCGCTATGTGCCTTATCTGATGACCGTGGCGCTGTACATTGCCTGCTCCAACGTGATCGGTGTGTTCGGCGTAAAGCCCCCACAAAGGATCTGGATGTGACCGCAGCGCTGGCGCTGATGAGCATCGTCCTGATCGAGGTGCCGGCATCCGGGCACGCGGCGGCGTGGGCTTCCTCAAGAGTCTGTCTGCCCCCACCCGGTCATGACTCCCATGAACATCCTCGAGATCGCCATTCGCCCCACCAGCCTCTGCATGCGACTGTTCGGCAATGTGCTGGGTGCATTCGTCATCATGGAGCTGATCAAGCTCGTGGTGCCCGTGTTCGTCCCGGCGGTGTTCAGCCTGTATTTTGACCTGTTCGACGGCCTGATCCAGACCTACGTCTTTGTGTTCCTGACCTCGCTGTTCATGAAAGAAAGCATCGGCGGAGAGGAAGAAGACTGATCCATTGATATTTACTGAATTTAAAAAGGAGATTATTACTATGAATGGTTTGATTGCTCTGGGCGCTGGCATTGCAGCGCTGACCGGCATTGGCGGCGGTATCGGCATCGGCATTGCAACGGGTAAGGCAACGGAGGCTATCTCCCGCCAGCCCGAGGCATCCGGCAAGATCCAGACCAACCTGCTGCTGGGCGCTGCTCTGGCAGAAGGTACTGCAATTTTCGGCTTCGTCGTTGCACTGCTGATCATCCTGTTCCTGGGTCAGTAACGGAGGCGCAGACGAATGCTGAAGTTGGATATTGAACCTGCTGTGGACCGTCGTGAACGTCCTCGTCTGTATGCGGTGCTGCGCAAGTTCCTGTTCAAGCCTGTTCAGGACGTGATCGCAAAGCGCCAGCAGATGGTGGACGCAAACCTGGCCGATGCGGAGACCTCCAAGAAGGAAGCCGCAGAGACCATGAACGCCGCGCAGGAAAACTGCGTAATGTGGACAATGAAGCCGCAGCCCGCCGCGAAGCCTACGAGAAGCAGGCCGAGGTCGAAAAGCAGCAGCTGCTGGCAGATCCCGCAGAAGCAGGCGGACGCGATCGTGGCCGCCGGCAAGGCAGCGCCGAGGCCGAACGCCAGAGCAAGCTGCGGGAAGCCGATGCCCAGACCACGGCACTGGCCCGCTCGATGTGCGAGAAGCTGCTGGCCCGCAATCTGACCGCCCAGGACGACGATCACGTCTGCTGGACGATCTGCTGGAGAAAGCAGGTGCAGGCAATGGCAACTGAATTCAGTCGTGAATTTTTTTGCGGACAACCGCATCGTCAAGGCCGAGCCTGCGCAGCGCCCGCAAGCCCCGGGAAGAGGAGCTGAACCGCATCCGCGCCGAGGTCAAGCAAGCTGTATGATGCCACCGAGGTCATCCTGAACATCACCGTGGACGAGAGCCTGCTTTCCGGCTATGTCCTGCAGATCGGCGACCGCGTGTTCGATAATTCCGGCCGTCATCAGCTGGACAAAATGATGGAGGGCAAGCCCTCGCTGGCTACCCTCAAGACCCGCATCGAGGACTACAAGCCCGCCGAGACCTCTGCCGAGGGCGGCGTGGTCATTTCCTCTGCCGACGGCATCGTGCACGTCGAAGGCATGAACCGCGCCGTGTACGGCGAGATCGTCACCTTCGACAACGGTGCCAAGGGCATGGTGGAGAGCGTGGACCCGAACAGCTGGGCATCATGCTGTTCGACGGCGCTGAGACCGTCGGCGTGGGCACCATGGTGACCCGCAGCGGCAAGCGTGCCGGCATCCCGGTGGGCGATGCCTTCCTGGGCCGCGTCATCGACCCGCTGGGCGAGCCCATCGACGGCAAAGGCCCCGATCGAGGCCGAGGGCTACAACCCCATTGAGAAGCAGGCACCCAGTATTCTGGAACGCCAGAGCGTGGACACCCCGCTGCACACCGGTATTCTGGCCATCGACTCCATGTTCCCCATCGGCCGCGGCCAGCGTGAACTGATCATCGGCGACCGCCAGACCGGCAAGACCTCCATCGCCACGGACGCCATCCTGAACCAGAAAAACACCGGTGTGCTGTGCATCTATGTTGCCATCGGCCAGAAGGCTTCTTCCATCGCCCGCGTGGCCGAGGATCTCAAGAAGCACGGTGCCATGAGCTACACCACCATCGTGGCGGCTACTGCTTCGGATTCCGCTCCCCTGCAGTACATCGCACCCTATGCCGGTACCGCACTGGCCGAGTACTTCATGAGGTCAGGGCAAGAGCGTGCTGATCGTTTACGACGATCTGTCCAAGCATGCGGTGGCCTACCGTGCCATTCGCTGCTGCTACGCCGCTCCCCGGGCCGTGAAGCCTACCCCGGCGATGTGTTCTACCTGCACTCCCGTCTGCTGGAGCGCTCCTGCCGTATGCGGGATGATTTGGGCGGCGGCTCTATCACCGCACTGCCCATCGTTGAGACGCAGGCAGGCGATGTTTCGGCCTACATCCCCACCAACGTCATTTCCATCACCGACGGTCAGATCTTCCTGGAGAGCGCCCTGTTCAACGCCGGCAACCGCCCGGCTGTCAACGTGGGTCTGTCGGTGTCCCGTGTGGGCGGCGCTGCCCAGACCAAGGCTATGAAAAAGGCCAACGCAAACCTGCGTATCGAGCTGGCACAGTATAAGGAGATGGAATCCTTTGCACAGTTCAGCTCCGATCTGGACGCCGAGACCCGCCGTCAGCTGGAGCACGGCAAGGCACTGATGGAAATGCTCAAGCAGCCGCTGTATCAGCCCAAGTCCGACGCCGAGCAGGTGGTCACGCTGGTGCTGGCTTCCCACGGTGTGCTGGACGAACTGCCCACTGCCGAGCTGCGCAAAAAACTTCCGCATTTGTGCGTCAGTTCCGCGCGGATGTGTCCGGCACGATGGATAAGATCACCGCCACCGGCAAGCTGGAACCTGAAATGGTCGATGCCATCCTGAATGCTTGGAAAGCCTATGCGGGAGGCAATGACCATGTCGTCCAGTAAGCTGCTGAAGGAGCGCATCGAGAGCATTCAGGACACCATGAAGATCACGAACGCCATGTACCTGATCTCCTCGTCCAAGCTGCGCAAGGCACGTAAGAACTACCAGAATGTATCGCCCTACTTCAACCGTATGCGCGATACCATTTCCCGCGTGGTGCCCCACCTGCCGGAAGAGCCGGTGCATCCGTTCTTCCACGAACGCAACACCGGAAAAACCCCAAGCGCGCTTACATCGTGCTGACGGCAGACAAGGGCATGGCAGGCTCTTTCAACCAGAACATCATCAAGTTCCTCAAGGAAAATGCGGATGAGAACGACCGGTTCTATGTGATCGGTCAGACCGGCTACCGCGCCCTGTACCACAAGGACCCGCGGCTGGTGGAGGATTTCCACTACGGCGCCACGGAGCCCACGCTGCAGCGCGCCCGCGATATCACGATGGACGCCATCGATGATTTCAAGGCAGGCAATCTGGATGAGATCTACCTTATCTATACCAAGATCCAGAACGCCCTCACCAGCGAGCCCGTCCTCGTGCGGCTGCTTCCGCTGGACCGGGCCCATCTGCAGCCTGCCCCCAAGGGTCTGGGCGATCCGAAGGGCGATGTGGAGATGTTGCCGGTCTGCATGGACGGTGTTTGAACAAATCGCGCCCATTTATATGCACGGCATGATCTTTGGTGCCATGACCGAGAGCTTCTGCGCTGAGCAGAGTGCCCGCATGACGGCCATGGATTCTGCTACCAAGAGCGCCGCTGACATGATCCACGACTTGCAATTGGAGTACAACCGCACCCGTCAGGGCTCCATCACGCAGGAGATCACCGAGATCATCATCGCAGGACGGTGCGGCTGCCGTGCAGGACCGGGCGGAATAAAACGTATTTAGCACTGAAGGGTTTGGATAAACAAGATTTGACAAGAGGCAATCCAAATGATACAGGGAACTATTATCCGCGTAGCAGGTCCCGTTGTGGATGTGCAGTTCGCAGCCGGCAAGCTGCCTGCCCTGCAGGAGGCGCTTACCGTGACCGCAGAGGGCACCGAGCGCACGATGGAAGTGACGCAGCATGTCAATGAAACGACCGTGCGCTGCATCATGCTTTCTGCAAGCGAAGGTCTCGGCAAGGGCATGACCGTGCAAGGCGACCGGCCACGGCCTGACCGCACCGGTGGGTGAAGCCACCCTGGGCCGTATGTTCGACCCGCTGGGCCGCCCCATCGACGGCAAGGGGCTCTGTGGACGATGTGCCGCACTGGCCCATCCACCGCAAGGCCCCCAGCTTTGCAGAGCAGAAGCCCGCTACTGAGATTTTGGAAACGGGCATCAAGGTCGTCGACCTGCTGGCCCCCTACGCCAAGGGCGGCAAGATCGGTCTGTTCGGCGGCGCCGGTGTCGGCAAGACCGTCCTGATCCAGGAACTGATCCACAACGTGGCCACCGAGCACGGCGGCTACTCCATCTTCACCGGCGTCGGCGAGCGCTCCCGCGAGGGCTGCGACCTTTGGGGCGAGATGAACGAATCCGGTGTTCTGAACAAGACCGCACTGGTCTTTGGTCAGATGAACGAGCCCCCCAGGAGCACGTATGCGTGTTGCCGAGACCGGCCTGACCATGGCAGAGTACTTCCGTGAGGAGACCCACAAGGACGTTCTGCTCTTCATCGATAACATCTTCCGTTTCGTGCAGGCAGGCTCCGAGGTGTCCGCTCTGATGGGCCGTATGCCTTCTGCTGTGGGCTACCAGCCCACTCTGGCCAACGAGCTGGGCGCTCTGCAGGAGCGCATCACCTCCACCAAGGAAGGCTCCATCACCTCGGTGCAGGCCGTCTACGTCCCCGCCGACGACCTGACCGACCCGGCCCCCGCCACTACCTTTGCACATCTGGATGCCACTACCGTGCTGACCCGTAAGATCGTGGAGCAGGGCATCTATCCCGCCGTGGATCCGCTGGAGTCCACCTCCCGCATTCTGGAGCCGGACATCGTGGGCGAGGAGCACTACCGCGTGGCCCGCAAGGTGCAGTCCATTCTGCAGCGCTATCAGGAGCTGCAGGACATCATTGCCATTCTGGGCATGGATGAGCTGGACGAGAACGACAAGCTCACCGTTGCCCGCGCCCGCAAGCTGCAGAAGTTCCTGTCCCAGCCCTTTGCTGTGGCCGAGAACTTTACCGGCCTGAAGGGCAAGTATGTGCCGCTGAAGGACACCGTGCGCAGCTTTGCCGCCATCGTGGACGGCGAGGCCGATGACCTGCCGGAGTGGGCATTCTTCAACGTGGGTACGCTGGAAGATGCCCGCCAGAAGGCCGCGAGAAAAGATGGCTGAGGAAAAGGGCGGTGCCATCTGATGAACAAGTTCATGCTGAACATCACTGCGTCCAGCGGTGAGTACTATCAGGGCGACTGTGAGGACCTTGTGCTGCCCATCAGTGATGGCGTGTACGGCATACAGGCCGGACACAGCCCGGTGCTGGTGGCCATCCACATGGGCATCCTGCACTTTGAAGTGAACGGCGAAGCCCGCGACATTCTGGTGGGTGACGGCATTGCCGAGGTGACCCCCGCGTATGTGATGGTGCTGGTGGACAGCGCCGAGCGCCCGGAGGATATCGACAAGAACCGTGCCGAGGCGGCCCGCATCCGTGCCGAGGAGCGTTTGCAGCATCAGCAGAGCATGCATGAATATTATCAGAGCAAGATCGCGCTCGACCGTGCGATGCAGCGCCTGCAGGCCGCTGCAAAGTACCGGCGCTGAGAAAGAGCCGCATCTGCCAGGACCAGATCTGAAAAAAGAGCATCATTTGTATCCGTTGAGGGTGCAAAGTGATGCTCTTTTTTTTGTTTCAGGCGGTTCCATGGAACGCAGCTTTCGTGTATAATAAGGTCAATGCAACCCCGCGTGTTGTGCGGGAAAGGAGGAGGTTTTCCATGATCCAATTCGGCCTGCGTCTGCATGACGCGGAAAAGCTGCCCGTTGAACAGGTGCTGCCGCTGGTGCGCCAGAAAGGCTTTACCTGCGCCCATGTGGCCCTGAGCAAATCCTTCAAGGAACTGCCCTGCACCCCAGCGCCCTGACCCCGGCTATGCGCTGTACCTGCGGCATCTGTTTGAGAAAAACGGCATCGACATTGCCGTGCTGGGCAACTACCTGAACCTTGCCCACCCGGATGCGGATGCCCTGCACGCCATTCAGGAAAAATACTATGCCCATATCCGCTTTGCAAGCCTGCTGGGCTGCGGCATGGTGGGCACCGAGACCGGTGCGCCCAACGCGGAGTACAAATTCTGTCCGGAGTGCCGCAGCGATGCAGCCCTTTCCACCTTTATCAAGAACTTCAAGCCGGTGGTGCGCTGTGCCGAGCAGTATGGCGTGACCATTGCCATTGAGCCGGTGGTCAAGCACATCGTGTACGATGCCAGACGCGCCCGCACCGTGCTGGATGAGATCGGCAGCCCGAACCTGCAGATCCTGTTCGACCCCGTCAACCTGCTGAACATGGAAAATGTGGACCGCCGCGAGGAAGTGTTCGCCGAGGCCATCGAGCTTCTGGGCAAGGATATCGCCATGATCCACTTCAAGGATTTTCTGCGCAAGGATGCGGGCGGCCAGCTGGCTGCTACGGGTGCAGGGCAGGGAGGCATGGAGGACTACCGCACCATCCTGCGGTTTGCAAAGCAGGAAAAGCCCTATATCTTTGCAACGCTGGAGAATACCACCCCGGAAAACGCGGTGGAATGCCTGAACTACCTGAAAAAGCAGTACGACGAGTGCTGAACACTTTATAACAAGAAAAACATCTGCAAGCTTTGCCCGGAATGGGGCAGCTTGCAGATGTTTTTTGTATCAGATGAAGTTTATGGTTCGGCCTTTTACAAATTGCAATTAAGAAATAGTTCCGCTGAAAATGTCCAGAGCGAAAGCGGAGGACATTAAAATCATTCCAGATCCAGCTTATGCTCCATCAGCCAGCGGGTCAGCAGAAAGTATCCTGCGGCAAAGGCAATGCTGACCGCCAGCCCGAACAGGGAGGTGAACGCACTGGGCGCAGCGATGGAGATGTCACGCCGCCAAGGGTGGGATCGGAAACAGCCTGCAGCATGTCGGCACTGCTGACACCGGAGCTCAGCCAGTTCTGCAGGAAGGACAGCAGGAAAAATGCCAGAATACCGGCCGGGACCATGTGCTTTTTGAACTGGTGGCCGATCATGCATGCGGCATAGATGCACAGGATGCTGGACACCAGTGCCACCAGCCCATTCAGCGTTTCAAAGATCAGCCAGAGCCACCCGGAGCTGCCGGTCATGCGGAAGATCTCCACCACTTTCTGCCACAGCTCCGGCAGCTGCTGCAGGGCCGCGCTGTTCAGAGACAGAGCCAGCAGCATCACCGCAAAGGAGAAAATACCCACGATGCTGCTGCGAAGCATCCAAACTACGCTGGAGATCAGCTTAGAAAGGATGAGCTGGCTTTCCGTCACTGGCAGGGTGTGCATCAGGTAGCCTTCGCGGCCCAGCAGATTGCGGGTGAAGCGGGTCACAATGGTCATCACGGACACCACTGCCACCGCAACGGCTACGACCATGTAGGCGAACAGCAGCAGAGATGCAAAGTTGTCCTTGGAAGAGCTGCGCAGGGAAAAGCCGCTCAGCACTGCCAGCGCAACAAGGGCCAGATACAGCCCGCCATAGGTGCGGCCGGTGGCCTTGAATTCATATTTTAACAGCTGTTTCAGCATTTGAATACCTCCCGGAAATATGCATCCACGCTCATGCACTCGGTCTCGCGCAGCTCTTCGGCATTGCGGTGGGCGAACACCCGGCCATCCTTCAAAAAGACGGCTTCGTCCAGAATGGGCTCGATATCGCCGATGAGGTGGGTGGAAAGAATGACGGTCGCATCCCGGCTGTAGTTGTTCAGGATGGTGCTCAGGATGTAGTCCCGGGCGGCAGGGTCCACGCCGCCAATGGGCTCATCCAGCAGGTAGAGCTTTGCGGCGCGGCTCATGGCAAGGATCAGCTGCACCTTTTCCTTGCTGCCCTTGGAGAGGGTCTTGAGCCGCGCCTTCGGTTCCAGTTCCAGCCGGGCCAGCATTTCGTTCGCCTTGGCGGGGTCAAAATCGGCATAGAATTCGCGGAACATTTCCACCAGCTGCTCCACACGCATCCAGTCCGGCAGCCAGTCGGCGTCCGGCAGATAGGACACGATGGCTTTGGTGTCCGGCCCGGGGGTCATGCCGGCGATCCGGATGCTGCCTGCACTGGGCTGCAGCAGACCGTTCGCCAGCTTGATGAGGGTGGTCTTGCCGCTGCCGTTGGGGCCAAGCAGACCCACGATGCGGCCAAAGCCGATGTGCAGGTCTACATTTTCCAGTGCGGTCTTATCCTTCTGGTAGCACTTGGTCAGTGCTTCACAGCTCAAAAGTTCATTCATTGCGGTCCTCCTTTGCGTCCCAGTGTTCCAAAAGCGCGGCTGTCTGTGCGGGACTGTAGCCGATGCCGCGCATCTTTTCCAGAAAATCCGACGCCAGCGTCCGGGCGGTGTCGGCACGAAGCTGTTCGATCAATGCAGTATCCTCCGTAACATAGCGGCCTGCGGTGCGTTCGGTGTGCACCAGTCCTTCCGTCTCCAGCTGGGCAAGGGCCCGCTGCATCGTGTTTGGGTTCACCCCGGCGGCTGCGGCCAGATCACGTACCGAATCCAGATGCCCGCCCGGCGGGTAGGTGCCGGCCAGGATCCGGGCCTTCAGCCGTTCCACAAGCTGGGCATAGATCGGGCGGCTGGCATCAAACTGTTCGCCCATGGTATCATCTCCTTGTCTTGCTGTATTAAGCGCTTGATACAATAATACACGATTTGCTCTGTTTGTCAAGGGGAAAAAGAAAAACATCATAAAACTGTGGAGAATTGGAAAAAGTGCCCATAAAACACTGCACATTGATAAAAAATTACAATAAATTCAAACAATTCCACATTGCAAAGCTTTTGACAATGTGCTATGCTGAAAAACAGAGAGCTCCGCCCGGAAAGCGGCGGAAAAGAGATTTGGAGGAAAAATAACCGCCCGCGGCTGAGAACAAGAAGGCTTTTGTCTGCTCTGACCCCGATCTGATCAAGTTTGGTGTGACCAAGAAAGTCACTGACCTGCTGGATGCTGCAAACTTCGCCTACGCTGTTTACAGCGAGATCAAGCCCAACCCCACCATCGCCAACGTGCAGGACGGCGTGGCAGCCTTCAAGGCTGCTGAGGCAGACTGCATCGTGACCATCGGCGGCGGCTCCTCCATGGATACCGCAAAGGCCATCGGCATCATCATCAACAACCCCGAGTTCGCGGATGTGCGCTCTCTGGAAGGCGTGGCTCCCACCAAGAAGCACGCTGTGTTCACCATTGCCGTGCCCACCACCGCCGGTACTGCTGCCGAGGTGACCATCAACTACGTCATCACCGATGTGGAGAAGAAGCGCAAGTTCGTCTGCGTGGACACCAATGATATCCCCGAGATCGCTGTGGTCGATCCCGATATGATGTCCTCCATGCCCAAGGGCCTGACCGCCGCTACCGGTATGGACGCTCTGACCCACGCCATCGAGGGCTATATCACCAAGGGTCACTGCACCATCTCCGATATGTTCCATCTGGAGGCCATCAAGCTCATCAGCGAGAACCTGCGCGGTGCCGTGCAGAACACTCCGGAGGGCCGCGAGGGTATGGCTCTGGGCCAGTACATCGCCGGTATGGGCTTCTCCAATGTGGGTCTGGGCATTGTCCACTCCATGGCACACGGCCTGTCCGCTCTGTATGATACCCCTCACGGCGTGGCCTGCGCCATCCTACTGCCGGTTGGCCTGGAATACAACAAGACCGTCGCCGGTGAGCGCTACCGTGCCGTCGGCAAGGCCATGGGCGTGAAGGGCATCGACGAGATGAACGACGCCGAGGCAGCCGATGCCACCATCGCTGCTGTCAAGCAGCTGAGCGCGGATGTGGGCATCCCCGCAAACCTGCAGGGCATCCTGAAGGAAGAGGACATCCACTTCCTGGCCGAGTCTGCTTTTGCAGATGCCTGCCGCCCCGGCAACCCCCGCGATACCAGCGTGGAGGAGATCGAGGCACTGTATAAGAGCCAGCTGTAATTCGTAAACTGAACAAAGAGGGTCGGGAATGCCGCTTCCCGGCCCCTTTTTGTTCCGGGAAAGGAGCGCTATGAACCTGAATTTCTATACTCTTTGTGTAATTTATCTGGTATATTCCTTTTTGGGCTGGGTAGGCGAGACCGTTGTTGCAACCGCAAAGGGCCGCCGGTTCACCAACCGCGGCGTGGCCTCCGGCCCCTTCTGCTTTGTGTACGGCACGGCAGGGGTGCTCATCACCATCGGCCTGAACGACCAGCGCACCAGCCTGACGGCACTGTTCTTCGGCAGCATGATCTATGCCACGGTGGTGGAGTGGCTGACCGCCAAGCTGCTGGAACGGATCCACCACCGCCGCTGGTGGGACTACTCCGATAAAAAGTTCAATCTGGACGGCTATGTCTGCCTGCAATACTCCCTGCTGTGGGGTCTGCTGGGTATGGTAGCAGTCCGCTGGGGCAACGACCTGCTGTTCCGGCTCTGCGCCCACCTGCCGCCGCTGCTGTTCCACGCTGTGGTATGGGTCGGCATGGCGCTGGCCGTCCTTGACCAGATCTCTGCCATGGTGGTGGTCAGCCGGTATGCGAACCGCCACCCAAGGCTCGAGCAGCTGAATCGGGAGCTGGGCAGGGGTTCGGAGAGGCTGCGGCAGAAAATTACCGCCAGCGTGGAAAAGCGGATCCAGCGGGCGTACCCTGCTGCGGCCCATCCGGAGCCCACCACCAGTGCCGAAAAGCAGCTCTCCCTTGCCGACCTGCTCTGGCTCTTTGTCATCGGGGCTTTCCTCGGAGATGTGGTGGAGACCATCTTCTGCCGCATCACCGCCGGGGTCTGGATGAGCCGTTCCAGCCTGGTCTGGGGCCCGTTCAGCGTGGTATGGGGGCTGGCACTGGTGCTGGCCGCCATCCTGCTGCGGGGCGGCGAACAGAAGAGCGAGAGCCGCATCTTCTGGTTCGGTGTGATCCTGGGCGGTGCGTACGAGTATGTGTGCAGCGCTGTGACAGAGCTGCTGTTCGGCACCGTGTTCTGGGATTACAGCGGCTTCAAGTTCAATCTGGGCGGGCGCATCAACCTGCTGTACTGCTTCTTCTGGGGCATTGCGGCCGTGACCTGGATCCGCTATGGCTACCCGCTGGTGGCAAAGGGGATGAAGGCGGTCAAGCGCAGGATCCGCCCCTGGATGACCGCTCTGCTGGCTGTGTTCATGGCCGTGAACCTTGTGACCAGTGCGTTGGCGCTGGCCCGCTACGATGCCCGCACCAGCGGCGCGGCTCCGGCCAATGCGGTGGATGTGCTGCTGGATGAGCATTTTGACAATGCCCGGATGGAGCGCATCTACCCCAACGCCAAAAAGGTGGAGAAGGCTGGGTAAAAATGCACGATTTTGCTTGCGTTTTGCAGGGGAAACAGGTATAATACTTTTTGGATTAAAAAGGAGAGATTTTATATGCTGATCCCTGTATTATTGTTTATCGTGGGCCTGCTCTGCCTCATCAAGGGCGGCGACTGGTTCGTGGACGGTGCAACTGGCATCGCCCGCCGCTTCAAGGTGCCGGAGCTGCTCATCGGTGCCACGGTGGTGTCCATCGGCACCACCCTGCCTGAGGTCATGGTCTCCACCACCTCGGCCATGACCGGCCACGGCGAGATCGCCTATGGCAACGCCATTGGCTCGGTCATCTGCAACGCGGCCCTGATCGCGGCCATCACCATTGCGGTCCGCCCGGGCAAGGTGGACCCCAAGAGCCTGCGGGTGCCGGTGCTGTTCTTCTTTGTGGCAGCGGCCCTGTATGCGGGCGTGGCCTACACCACCGGCTACTTCAGCCGCCCCATTGGCATTGTGCTGCTGGCAATGTTCGTGGCCTACATGGTCTGCAATGTGCTGGCTATGAAAAACGCCCCCGCCCCGGAAGACGATGAGGACGACCGGAAAAGGAAATGTCCTTTGCCAAAGAGGTCGGCCTGCTCATCCTCGGCGCAGCCCTGATCGCTGTGGGCGCAAACCTGCTGGTGGACCCGGGCTTCGGCGGCCTGTGCGGCCTGCTCCACGGCGTAGCCCTTGCCCACGCTGCCCACGTCCAACGACATGGCTGGGTCGGCCAGATAGACCGTTTTGGCATCTTCATCAATGATGAGGTTGGCAATATCGCAGTGCTGTGCGGCGGTATCCAGCTCTTCCTGCGTGGGCAGCTGGTTGTTGCTGTCGTTGTCATCGGCCAGTGCGGCCTCGCGGTAGTTGTGCCAGATGTTCAGCACACTGCCCAGCGCAATGTTCAGCTTGCCGCCGGTGGTGTCGTACATGGTCTGGGCCAGCTCCAGCCTCCCGAGGATCTTGTCATCCACCGTCACCGGGGCAATGCCCGCATTATCGTTGATGGTCTTGATGTTGGTCACGCCATCGTAATCATTATAAATATCATAGAGCTGGTTGTACTCCACAAGGTCGGCGTGGAGTGCGTCCATCTGGGCGGTGAACTCTTCCTCGCTGTCGCAGTA
>VOFG01001325.1_pt1 | contig 36001 bp, 47 predicted proteins | sample 5384171 | NCBI WGS metagenome assembly VOFG01 (sample SAMN12384726, study PRJNA508395) | human gut metagenome | isolation source: healthy gut F | host: Homo sapiens
CGTTCCTGCTCAACGTGTGGTATTATGGAGTACATGGCCCGCAGATAGGAAGAAAAGACTTGGTGGCAAAATATGAAAAGAAAGGGCTTACCGGAAAATACGCACAGTATGCAGCAATGATAGAGGCGCTTGACGAAACTGTAGGAGAAATCAGGAGTTCGCTCAAGAAAAAGGAATTGCTGACAATACGGTTATAATCTTCTCCGCCGACCAGGGAGGGGCATTCAAGAACGGTCATTTAAGAGGTGGCAAGATAGGTGGCGATGCACTGGCCGAAGGCGGCTCGCGCGTGCCTTTTATAATATACGACCCTACTCATAAGAAAATGATGGGCAAGACTATAACTCAGCCGATAGAAACAATCGTGTATACCCTACTCTTGTAGAATTGGCCTCAGGCAAACCATGTAAGGACAAACAGGTGGTAGGTAAGAGCCTCGTTCCTGCTCTAAACGGTAAGAAGCTAAAGGACAGAGACCTGTTTATGTTCCGAAGCTACGAAGACCAAAATGCGGCTATAATAAACGGTGACTGGAAACTGATTAAATACAGAAGCGGAAAAGTACAGCTCTATAACATCGAGTATGATGAAAGCGAGACTACTAATCTTATCAACGTATATCCGGAAAGGGCGAAAGATATGCTTGAAAGGCTGAATAAGTGGATAGAAGAGGCTACGCCTAAAGAACTATTAATTTTACTGCAAGTTCCGCATACGGAACTTAGGATAAATATTTTAAAGTAAAAACTTTGCAGAAACATCGCTTTAGCAACGTTTCAGATTTAAACAATTTAATCTTTTACAACCAACATGAGAAATACAATTTATTAACAATACTATTCTTGTTTGAAATATTTAATATATCAGCAAATAGAATTGCTTAACAAAAACTGGAAATTCTTTTGGGAGATATACCAGAAGCAAAATACGTGGATTATGATGATTCTGAATGGGAAAATATTAACATACCTCACGATTGGGCTTTTGAAAAAGGTTATTCAGCAAATGCCCAACAAAAAAGACAAAGGAGGGTACCTCGGTGGAGGAATAGGATGGTATAGAAAAAGAAATATTTCTCACTGAAAAAGAACTGGCCAATGATTTTGTTTTCATTGATTTCGAGGCTTCATACATGAACAATCAGGTATGGATAAACGGAAATTTTGCCGGTGAAAGACCATATGGTTACATTCCTTTCTCTTTCGACATAAAAAACACCTTGTTAAAGGCAGAAATATCATCTCAGTAAGAGTAGACAATAGTATGGAACCCAGCGCCCGCTGGTATCATGGCTGCGGAATATATGGAAATGTATCATTAAGAAGCCACAAAAATGCTTTCTTTGAAAAAGATGGAATTTTTATCACTACCCCCTCGAAAGACAAAGTCTGTGTAAACGCAAAAGTTATTTCAGCCGAAAAATCTGCCAACTATTTAGCCAAACTGGAAATTTTTGACAAAGCAGGTAAATGCAAAGCACAATCGGAAACATTAGAGTTTTCCACTAACAACAACAATGCAGAAATCAACTTCAACCTAAAAATCAAAAAAAGGCCGAGTTGTGGTCTCCTGAAAATCCTAACCTATATACATCAAGAATAACACTTACCGACAGAAATAACAATATAATCGAAACGAAAAGTATCGATTTCGGATTCAGATATATAGAATGGAGTCCAAATAAAGGATTTATACTGAACGGAAAACAGTATAAACTTAGAGGCGTATGCGAACATATGGAAGGAGGTCCTACTGGAGCCATTACAACAGAACAACTCATCAGATGGAAAGTTAAACTTCTTAAAGATATGGGATGTAATGCCATCAGAACGGCTCACAACCCTCATCTGCCTATTTTCTATAAAGTTTGCGATGAGCTTGGAATGTTCGTTATGGACGAAATATTCGACGGATGGCACAAAAAAAGCAGACTTTGACTATGGATTCCAGGCTTTCGACAATTGGTATGAGAGAGACTTAAGAGATTTCATCAGAAGGGACAGGAATCATCCCTCAGTGTTCCTATATAGTATAGGGAATGAAACCAAAGGCGACGTTGCCAAAAGAATGGTAAAAAAATATGCCATGAGGAAGATCATACGAGATTAGTCACTTCAGGAGACTCAAACTCTGAAGATATGGATGTATATGGCGTGAACGGATGGAGCGAAAAGAAAACTTTTCTTGAAACATATAAGCCAGGAAATAGAGCATTCATAGGAACAGAAAACCCTCATACATGGCAAGTTAGAGGATATTATAGAACACAGACGTGGTATAGAGACAAGTACCCCAATAAGAAACAAGATCCGATGTTCATACCCAACCTTACGGATAAAGAGATTTTCTCATATGACTGGACATCACCAGACAGAAGAAAGAGTGCAAAACAGATATTCAACTCTTCGTATGATAATGCCACCGTGCGAGTTACAGCCAGACATATCATAGAATCGTTAAGAGACAAAGACTGGTTCTCCGGAAGTTTTAGATGGACTGGTTTTGATTACCTTGGCGAAGCAGGATATGTACATGGAGGATGGCCGTTCAGAGCTTTCCAATCTGGTGCACTTGATTTGGCAGGTTTTCCAAAAGACTTGTACTTTCTCTACCAAAGTGAATGGACAACAAAGGATATGGTTCATATTCTGCCACATTGGACACATCCTAAAATGAAAGAAGGAACAGAAATACCTGTATGGGTGTATACAACAGGCGATGAAGTTGAACTTTTACTCAATGGGAATTCTCTTGGGAAAAAAAAAAAGGGAAAAAAAATGGAATGAAATGCAATGTGAATTCAGAGTCCCATGGACACCAGGAAAGATTGAAGCAATAGCATACAGAAAGGGAAAAGAAATAGCCAGGACATCGCAAGCCACAGCGGGCACACCTGCTAAAATTGATGTTGACATCGAAAACAAGAATCTGAAAGCAGACTGTCAAGATATCAGCATTATATCCATAAGTCAAAAAAGACAACAACGGAATATTATACCCATATGGAGAAAACAGAATACATGCCAATATAAAAGGTGATGCAAGAATCCTATCATTTGAAAGCGGTAACCCTGTTGATACAGAAACAAACTTCAATGCAAAATCAAAAGATGTTTCTTTGGACTTAACAGGATTTTCATCCAGTCTACAGGTTATAATGAAAATTCGCCCGTTACATTATATCTTGGATGTATATCAGGCGATAAGAAATTATGGGCTTCAGACAAAGTTTCAATTTTATATGAAAGCATCTCATTAAGAGGAAAGAGTCCCCAAGATAATGTTGAGATATATTATACTACAGATGGTAGGAAACCTGACAAGAATTGTAAAAAATACAATGCCCCATTTTCGCTAAAAGAGGCGGCTACAGTTAAAGCTGTTATATATATAAATGGTAAAGATGAAATTTACATGCAGGAAAGTTTTGGTCCAAACGAAGGCTTATATTGGGGAAAGCCAGGAGAACCGGCATGCGAGTTCAATGGAGAACAGGCTGAAACAGCCAGTCTCACTAACTGTGTCAAAACTAAAAAAGATGGCGAAGGGTATTTCGGCGACGGATTTGTTATACCGAAAGCAGGTAAAGGTTCTATCACATGGTATCAGGAAAATGATGGTGGAAAATTCAATGCCAAAATTTCTATAAGATACTCACAGAAAAGTAGCAGCACATATTCATATATGGAGCTGTATAATAACGACAAGCTGTTGGAAAGAATTAAATTTACCGATACAGGAAGTGTAGGTTCCCACTGGCGTGAAATGTCAGTTCCTATAACCATATATTCCGGAGCAAACAATATAACCTTAAAAAGTGTAAGCAATGATGCTACACCAAGTATTGATCAAATAACAATTTTACAATAACAAGCGATGAATAAATTTACATTAATGGTGTTAACAGGCTGCGCACCAATTACAGGAATATCAGCTGCCGAAAAACCAAACCTCGTCATAATCCATACAGACGAGCACAGTTTCAGAACCTTAAGCTGCTATCAGAATCTTATGCCTGAACAAGAAGCCTTTGTTTGGGGAAAAGGATGCAATTCAACAACCCCCAATATAGACAGAATAGCTAATGAAGGGGCTATATGTATGAAATACTACTGTAGTTCGCCGGTATCGACACCTTCAAGAGCTTCAATGATTACAGGCCTCTACCCCCAAGCCACAGGAGCACCCAAGAACGGAATGTTCCTAAGTGATAAAATACCTACATTTGCATCCATATTAAGCGAAAACGGCTATGCCACATCGTATGTAGGCAAATGGCATCTTGCAGGAGATGAGAATAAATACACGTTCGGCATAAAATATAATGGAGGATTCCAAGACAATACATACATGATGACAGGAGGACACGCTCCTTACTTTCATATAAAAAACGGTAAAGTAGTGGCAGGTATCGGGGATAAAGCTGCCGCAAAACTTCCTGCGAATGAAATAATCCATCTTACAGACTTCTTTACCGACAAGGCACTCGATATACTGGAAAGGGACAAAAACAAACCATTCTGCCTCATGCTGTCCATTCCGGATCCGCATACACCGGACTATGCACGCCCACCATATCACGATATGTACAAAAATCTGAAGCCGGAAATGCCGTTTACGATGAAACCTGAATATGCATCACAAAGACCAAGCTGGGGAAAAGGCAGCGAAAAAAAGACAAGAACGAGGCAAAGACATTCGATACAAAGGCCCTGAAACAGTATTTTGGTATGGTAAAACACATAGACGACAGTGTAGGCAGGATTCTTAAATTCCTTGAAGACAACGGCTTACTGGACAATACAATAGTGGTATTTACATCCGACCACGGAGATATGTTCTTTGAACATAAAAGAAGGAACAAAGGAGTTCCATACGAAGCCTCGTCTCGCATACCGTTTGTAATAAGATACCCTGGAAAAATCAAGGCGGGAAAAGTCATAAACAAAGCATATGTGAATACAGACTTTGCTCCTACCATACTTTCACTTATGGGTATAAAAACTGACGTAAAATTCCATGGTAAGGATACTTCTGCCGACTTCACAAACAAAGATAAAATTGTAAATGGCAACAGAATAGTACATTTTGCACAATGCGATGGCTGGTGGGCTGCTGCAACAGACGGCAGATACAAACTGGTAATAGACAAAAAGAATCGCCATGGCTAATCGACATGAAAGAAGATCCGTTTGAACTTAAGAACTGCTATAATGATGCAGACAAGAAAGCAATAGCACAAAAGATGCAAACAGAGCTGATGAAACAACTTCAAGAGTTTAAAGGCACGGGACTTAACAAAAACAAGGATATATACTAAAATAATATGTCATGAACAATAATATAATAAATTTAGGTTATGCACTGACATTCGTACCTGTACTTTACGGATGCAGTGACAGCACCGGAAAAATTAAAGAAAACACCTCTACAAAACGCCCTAATATCATACTGTTTGTGACAGACGACCATGGTATGGATGCATTGGGATGCTACGGAAACAACATTATCAAAACTCCTAATATGGACTCGCTTGCCGCTAATGGAGTAAGGTTCACTCAGGCATATTGCACTAGTGCAAGTTCAGCAGCAAGCCGTTCCGTCCTGCTAACAGGTAAATACGGACATGCCATCGGAGCATATGGCCATACACATGATTACCATCATTTCAGTACTTTTAAGGATGTGCGTTCCCTTCCCGTAATCCTTTCGGAAAACGGATATTTTACAGGCAGAATAGGCAAATATCATGTAGCCCCTGAATCCGTATATCATTTCGACAAAGTATATAAAGCCAATCCTAGAAATACTGTAGAAATGGCAGAAAACTGTAAAGAGATTTTCAATTCTGAAAAACCATTTTTCCTCTATTTCTGCACTGACGACCCACATCGTAGCGGATTTACAGAAAAAGTCGACAACTGGAGTTCGCCCAATCCATTCGGTAACAGAAAAGACGGATACAAAGGATGTTCCAATATAGTATATTCGCCGGACAGTGTCATTGTTCCTTCATTCCTCCCTGACAACAAAGAAACGAGAGAAGAAATTGCACAATATTATCAATCAGTTTCCAGAGTTGACCAGGGAATGGGTAAACTTCTCTCATATCTGAAAGAATCCGGAAAAGCCAACAATACCATAATCATCTATATATCTGACAATGGCATGGCATTTCCCGGAGCAAAAACAAATGTATATGAACCTGGATTAAAGTTACCATGTATAATCAGTTCACCATTCATTAAACACCGTGGAACAACTAACGATGCCATGATTTCATGGGTAGATATGACCCCTACTATTCTCGATATGGCCGGAGTGGACATAAGCAAGGAAGATTTTATGGGACGTTCTTTCCTGCCCATACTTGATGGAGAAATAACCAAAGGATGGGATAAGATGTATGCATCGCATACATTCCATGAAATAACTATGTATTATCCTATGAGGGCTATGAGAAAAGGAGACTACAAAATAATATGGAACATTGCCTATCAGTTAGAATATCCGTTCGCATCAGATTTGTGGGTTTCATCAACATGGCAGAGTGTCCTCAGAAACAATAAAAAATATTTCGGGGAAACGTACCGCCGAGGCTTATCTTCACAGGCCCGAATTTGAACTTTACAATCTGAAAGAAGATCCTGATGAAATAAACAATCTGGCGACAAAAAGGAATATGCAGATATACTTGAAGAAATGAAGAATGATATCAAGAAATGGCAACTTAAGACCAAAGACCCATGGTACATCATGTGGAACCATGATGCTTCACTTCAAGGCGCAGGAGAAAAATTATAAATAATCAAACCTATTTTTTACATGAAACAACTATTCTCATTTATACTATTGTTCATGGGTGTGCTTGGATATGCAACGCCCTCAGTCGGGACTCAGGTAAGAGTTACAGAAGATTTTAATGCCAATTGGAAATTCTCCCTGGGAGACAGTCCTGACAGAAGGGAAATCCAATATGACGATTCCAGGTGGAGAAAACTGAATCTCCTCACGATTGGAGTATCGAAGGCGACTACACACCGGACTTCCCTGCCGGAAAGAACAACGGCTTCTTCCCTGAAGGGTTAGGCTGGTACAGAAAAACATTCACAGTTCCAAAAGAAGATGCCAACAAACAGTTTGTAATACAATTCGATGGTGTATTCATGAACTCAGAGGTATGGATTAATGGCAGATACCTTGGAAGACGACCATACGGATACTCAACATTCAGATATGACCTTACCGATAAACTCAAGTTCGGAGGAGAAAACGTAATAGCAGTAAGAGTTGACAACAGTAATCCTGGAGCCGACAGATGGTATCACGGATCAGGTATATACAGAAATGTACATCTGATAAAAAACAAACTATGTACATTTCCGCCATAATGGAGGTATTCATATCACCACACCTGTAGCAGAAAAACATTCTGCAACCATAAAAGCCGATTATGAAATAATGGGAACTTTTTTTGATGATAGCGAAATCAAACTCTTTAAGAAAAACAGATGGCTGCGACGAGAAAAAACGAGTGGAAAAATAAACCTCAAAAACATAATTGTATTATACGTACAATAATTTATGACCATAAAGGGGAGAGAGATAGCAAGAACAGAAAAAATCATATCATCGAGAACTACGAAGTAAACTATAAAGCAACCCAAACAGTTTCTTTCAAAAATCCAATTCTGTGGAGTGATAAGAGACCATACCTATACACTCTGAAAAGTGAAATAGAATACAATGGCAAAATACTGGATGACGCAGTTACAGAAATAGGTATCCGGAAAATCGATTTCGTACCTGGAGCAGGACTCTTTGTCAACGGCGTTGAAACAAAGTTGAAAGGCGTTTGCCTCCATCATGAAGCCGGTAGTCTCGGTGCCGCAGTACCGAGAAAAGTCTGGATATACCGTCTGAGTAAATTAAAGGAAATGGGGTGCAATGCTTTAAGGACATCACATAACCCTTTCGAACCAGCCTTCTATGAAGTATGCGACAGTATGGGGATTTTATGTAATGGACGAAGCTTTCGACGAATGGACTACCGGATGGAACGTAAACTGGACAGAAAATCCTACCGGTAAAGCTATGAACGGCTACAACCATCTCTACAACGAATGGTGGCGTACCGATTTGGCAGATATGATAAAAAGAGACAGAAATCACCCATCAGTAATAATATGGGGAATAGGAAATGAGATTCCAAACTATAGACATTATAAGAATGCAGGCGAGACTATTGCCCCTATGCTGGTACTATGCAAAGAACTTGATCCGACCCGACCTGCTTGTGTAGGTGACAACAATTGTAAACTGACAGACAAGAATGGAGTAACAGAACAATTGCCAATTATGGGATTCAATTACATAGAACGCGATTTTGGCAGCAAGGACATGTATAGACCCATGCACGAAAAATACCCTGAGAACCTGTGCTTTGGAAGTGAAGTCAACAAAGAACTCTGCTACCATATAGCACTGAGAGACAACCCTTACGTAATAGGAGGATTCATCTGGACAGGTATAGATTACCTAGGAGAAACCAAAGAACTTGGAAGAAGAGGATGGAACTCATCACTACTGGCTCTTACATTAAACAAGAAATACGAAGGAGCTCTGTACGAAGCTTGTTGGACTGAAGAACCAAGGATTTTTCATCACTTCTTGCGATGTCTCAGCATCAGGACCTATGGAATACACTACATACGGACAGGCTGGCGAACGTGTCGTATTAAGCAAAAGAAAGGTTGTTTAGCTGGAATAAAAGAGAAGGCGAGAAAACTTTTGCCACAGTATACAACAACTGTGATGAAATAGAACTCAAGCTAAACGGCAAGTCTTTAGGAAGAAAGGAAACAGGAAAGGACACTTATTATGCAGAGTTTGAGGTCTCATACAAACCCGGCAAACTTGAAGCTATAGGCTACCGCAACGGAAAGAAAGTCGGTACATGCAAACTTGAAACAACAGGATCTGTTTCTAAGATTCAGGCCAATCCGGTATGGAAAGAAATGTCAAGAGACGGAAAAGATATTAATATAATAGAGGTAAGACTAACAGACGATAAAGGCAGGACTGTCCCAGAGGCTGAAAATGAGATCATCGTTTCCGTAACGGGTGGAGCAAAACTTATTGGTATAGACTCGCCTAATTTGTATTATACAGGAAATTTCAAGACAGACCGTCGAAAGGCACAAAAACGGTACATTGCTTGTCACTGTGCAGTCAAACGGCAAAAACGAAAAAACCGTCATTAATCTATCATCAAAGGGAATAAAAGATACCACAATCAGTTTCTAAGCTGACCATAATAAGAGTGTCATGAATCATTAAATCATGACACTCTTATTATGGTTATCTGTCAGTTCTGAAAGATGATACTGGCATCCCATTTCCTCCAAACAAATCGCCGATTACAAAATCCCTGAAAGCATATCTTGCATGTACCGGCTCTTTTTACATCATCATTCCATAACACAACTTTTTCACGATCAACAATTTTCGCTTCAGCCGGTAAAAATACACCATCCGAACCTGCAACTTCAAAATTCCTCAATACGTTCCCAAATGAAGTAATACCTAATGGTATTCTATCAAAAGATAGAACCAATTTATTGCCTTCTCTTCTTTTTAATGCATATCTAGGTGAATCTGATAAGATAGAACTTATACCATACGTATGACTTAGAGCTTTATATGCCAAACGCTTACCTACAATATCCTTTTTGACGGATGAATAGTCGATGAATCACCAGAATCCATAAGAACAGCCATACCGACATTATTTATTATACTTTCACACTCCATCTGCACTTCACGCAACAATGCAGCCTGAATATTGCTCTTATTTTTTAAAATACATATAAGGAGCTATTTGTACATAATAAAAGGCATAGTATCATTACAGAACAACCTTCTCCAATCTTTCACAAAAGACTGAAACAATAATTTATATTCTTCAGGATTAGCCCTGTTAGCCTCACCTTGATACCCATATAACACCTTTGAAATTAAAATCCTTTATTGGATTTACCATTCCATTAAATAACGTAACAGGTTGAGGTTTTTGCGATATTTCATCAGTGGCTAAATACCCCTGAGAGATATCTGGAAACTTTTTCAGAGCATCGGAAGACATCCAGCAAGTAATATTAGTACCACCCCAGCTTGAATTAACCAATCCAATAGGAACTTTTAGTGTATTATAAAGCTGCTTACCAAAAAAATATGCAACCGCACTAAAATCTGCGACATATTCCGGAGAGTTAACGTTCCATGTACCGTTACAATCTTCTTGTGGCATTTTCGACATACATCTTTCCACTTTAAAAGTCTAATCGGAATATTTTTGTCTGCATTAGCAATAGTCTCAACAGAGTTGATAACCGGTTGACCATAGAATCCTTTAACAGGCATTTCCATGTTTGATTGTCCGAACAAACACACTTCTCCCAGATAAACATCATCAATGCTAAGTCTATCCCCATCATCAAAAATTATATTATAAGGTCCTCCGGCCGATGAGGTCGAAATATCAACCGTCCATTTCCCCGTTTCTGAGATATTTGCCACATATAGTTTAGCGCTCCATGAAGTTTTGATTTTCACTACTCCTGATTTATCACTCCATCCCCATAGTTTCACGACCGAATTTTGTTGGAGAACCATATGTGAAGCTAATATTGAAGGTAGTTTAACTTTAGCATTTATATGCGATAAAGCTAATAACAAAACGGGGATTACCAATAACTGCTTTTTTTCATTTATTTACTTTTTTATCATAATAATCTTTCATCACAAACCATGCCCTTTTCTTTCTATATTCCGGTGATATTAACCCTTTCCTGTTCCACCCTTTTTGAAATAAAGCATGCGAACGACGAGGGACTCTAAAATCAAATAAAATCCAAGGTGAAAGTCCTACTATATCTTCTGAGTTATCGAAAGATATTAAATCCTTCTTATAAACATTCTCCATATAAGTTTCGCTCCACGAGTTCAGATTAGTAGTATCTCCTAAATCATTACCTTGTACACACTCAGCCCCAAACTCACTTATTATAAGAGGTTTTCCATACGCTTCCCATTTCAGATTTTCCGGCTCGCAAGGGAATTTCTGATACCAACCAAGATATTTATTATATCCCACTACATCCAAGAACTCAATTAAAGGGTCTTCAAGTTTCATTACTGTCCATTCTCCTTCTTTCACAGCTTGTGACTGGTGGAGAGCAGAAGATACCAGTCTCGTATTATCCAAGCTCTTTACCCTAGTAACCAATTCAGCCAGGAATTTGTTTCTTGGCTTGCTAAATTTTGAAGTCTCATTACTGATACTCCATATAATCACACCACATCTGTTTTTATCCCTTTCAATCATCTCATCGGCCATAGTCTCCGCAAGTTTACAGACATCCTCAGAAGCAAAATTAATTTTTTGCCACAATGGTATCTCTTCCCACATTAAGATACCCTTCTCTTCTGCAAGCCTTACAGTATATTCGCTTTGAGGATAATGAGCCAGGCGAATAAAATTACAATTCATTTCTAATGCGCTGTTTACAAGAAACTCTGCATCAGCTTTAGAATACCCTCTCCGTTTCTCGTTGGCTATCTCTTCATGAAAGTTAATTCCTCGTAAATATATAGGTTCCCCATTTAATAAGAGCTTATTGCCATCAACCTTTATGCTTCTGAATCCTATTCTGTCTGTTATTTTGTCATTACCGGATGTAATCGCAACATCATACAACTTAGGTTTCTCAGGTGACCACAGTTCTAATGAAATCTTTTTTTTGATGAATGAGCAATACCATTTTCGTCTGTCTTTAAAGTGATTTTCTTATTTATTTCGTTCAGTTCAACAACTATCTCCTTTCCGGACACATTTTCACCATTTAATTCGACTGTGATGTCCAACTTCCCGGTATCATCATTGTCTAGACGTATGAAATAATCTTGGATATAATTTTCAGGAACATACACTAAATCAACATTCCTTGTTATTCCACCATAATTCCACCAATCAAAACTAAGAGCCGGAATAGAGTTTTCACCTCTTATATTATCTACTGTAATATAATATAATTATCTTTTTCCTTTAATTTTCCGGTTACTTCAAACTGAAAAGGAGTAAACCCTCCCTTATGTTCACCTATCTTTTCACCGTTAAGAAAGACAATACAGTTATTACTTACAGCTCCAAAATGTAAAAACATTCTTTTATTTGGAAGGATTTTAGAGTCAAACCTACGCTGATACCAAATATGTCCTTCATATAAATCCAATTCAGGCAACTGATGGTTCCAGTCGCCCGGAACTCTCAATGTAAGATTTCCCTCGTAGCAAAGCTCATTAAGTCCACCATTATTTGAATCTCTAAGGATATACCATTTTTTTTTCAACCCCTCGTCATATGCATCGATAAGAATATTCCATACACCATTCAAACTCTGTTTCTCCCTACCTGACACATTCTGCATGGAAATATCTGCATATAAAATACCGGGAGCGCTAATTATAATCAAAATTAGAAACAACTTAATTTTTTTGTAATTCATAATGTATAAATTTTTAATTTATTGTAATACTTTCTATCTGCCATTCAGCATCAATCATATCTGGTACCGGCATTATAGCAACCTGATGAACAAATTTACCTATAGTTTTAAATTCATTCAAATTGATTGTCACCTCCTGATATAAATCATCACGTAATAACAATTCTTTTTCAACCCACTCCTGAACATTCCAGTCTACATATTTGGGAGCCAGTTAAAAAAAGCCCTTGTCAAAGTTATAGCTGCATACAGCAACTTTTATTGTCTTGGATTTACTGACATTTTAAGTCTTATTTTTAATTTCGAATTATCTGTTACCTGGAAATGTAAGAATTTGGTAGAAGATATGATTGCATTCTTTGCTGTAGTATGTCCATAAATATTATAAGGACAATCACGTTTTACTTCAGTTCCGGTTTCTCCCCGACCATCCTTGTGTAGAGTACTTGAAATTATAAGCTTTCACATGTGACGAATCATTTTCTTCTTGGGACAAAAATTATTGTTCCATCTTGATTAAAAAGATAGCACTCTGATTTGAGTTCCTCTATAAAAATATTAGTTTCACTCTTTTCCTGGATAGCGTACCATTTACCTTTAAACTCAAAGACGCTGGCATGTCCCCTGCAGGAATTCACCAATAAATCGATAAGGTCCCTTAAGTCTTCTCGACATAGCATATTTATTCCCCCATGAAAGATAGTACCATCCATTCCTAAAAACACGCACGATTTATCGGCTGTAGGAACCTGATTACCTGAGTCGTCATTAATAACAACCATTTCAGGATTAGTTCTTAATGAAACCATATCATCATCCAATTCTGCAATATAATATGTTCCGGCTCCCCACATGATATAATATCTATCACCCTCCTTGATGATTTCAGGATCATAAGACTTAGTCTTGGCTAAAACCTTTAGGTAATAAAGGTTTTCCTAAAGAGTCGCTCCATGGACCATACATTGACGAAGCAAACCATAACACCAGTATCTATATCTTTGTTGGAAAAATACCAATAAAACTTACCATCCCTTTCTGCAAAATCACCGGCCCAACAATTTGGTTTATCCCTAAATAAGTCGAAGTCGGAGAGATATCTAATATGTGAGTCCATTCCGTCAAGTCTGTAGTTGCCCACAACTCCCATCTATCCATCAACCAAGTGTCAACCGTGTGCTATGATTTATCGTGACCAAACATGCAATATAAAGTGTCATTAACAATAATTACATGGATCCACAACACCCCTATCTGGAATTATCGATTTTACAATAATTTCACTACCATTATTGCATCTGACGACATTGAAAGCCATCAAAATATAATAATAAACAAAGTTTTGTATATATTGTTATTACTAAGAATAAAGCATTTCATATTCATATAAGCAAACTAGTATATCAAAATTAGTATATCAAGCGACAGCAATTTTGGCATTACCACGGGTTCTGTTTTCATGGACTTTGTATAAACTCCAACAACAATTCACGTTTTATGTCTTTATAATTTGATTATCCCAAAGATTTTCCATTTCATTGGGATCGTTTTCCAAATCAAAAAGTTCTCCTCATTACTGTTCATATCAACAGATAATTTATATCTCCCATTAACATAGGTTTTAAAATAAAACTTAGTCATCTGAAAATGGTTCTCTATAAAAACATGTTCCCTAACCTTGTCTGCTGTTCCTTTCATGACATTAAGCTGACTTACCCCTGTCATCGTTGACGGTATTTTTATTTTCAGGAAATCTAAAACCGTAGGAGCTATATCAGCTAATGAAACAAGAGCATTTGTACGCCTACCTTCAGGTATGACTCCAGGACATGAAGCTATGAATGGAATTTTAACACCATCTTCATAATCGAAAACACCCTTTGCCCCCAATCCATGCTCACCTATAAAATTCCCATGATCGGTAGTAAATATAATTAGCGTTTTGTTCAAGAGATTCTCTTGCTCCAGTTTATCCAATATTTTTCCTATATAATAGTCCATCATAGAAATCATACCATAATAGTAAGCTTTGGAAACCTTCACCCTATCTTTGTGTATTACGCGTGATCCTACCCCATGCACATGAAATGATTGAGCTCCCTCATCGTAGATATGTTTATCTAATTTGGAATCTCTGGTCATTCTGTATTGTAAAGGCATATCAGATACATCATCGCCATATGATTCAGGAATATCCATATCATCGGGATTGTACATTGAAGCCCATGGTTCAGGCAACAAATAAGGTGGGTGTGGATCAAAAAAACTTGCCCAAATAAAAAACCTCTTATCTTCCTTAATATAATCATCTATTAATGAATTGCAACGTTCTGTAATCCATGCATTCATATGATACCTCTCAGGTATACTCCACTCTCCAAACTCTTTTTTATCCTTTTTGCCCAAAGGCTTACAAACCATTCCTTCCATTTATCGCCCACTTTATCTTCAAGCCATAGAGCATAATGTTGCCCCACATGTCCCTCATCTCCATGATTTCTTGTTAGTTCAACATGATTAAAACCATAAAAAGGACCATTAAACTTTTTCCCAAAATTCTAAATCATGAACTAAAGGATAAGCCTCAGCTGAAGGATACTCAGCAGTAGCTTTTAATGGTTGGAAGTGAGCCTTTCCAACTAAAGCCGTTTGATATCCCTCATCGTTAAGATAATCTCCTAAACAAGGAACATTCTGCATTAATTTAGTACCCAAGGCATAGGCTCCATGTTGACTTGGATACATTCCCGTTATTATAGATGCACGAGCAGGAGTACTTGTTGGATTAGTGGTATATGCCCTGTCAAAAACAACTCCATACTTTGCAAGTCGGTCCAAATTAGAGTCTTGCATTTAGGATCATTATACCCCACCGCCATCCAATGATGTTGATCACTCGTTATAAGTAAAACATTCATTGAATCTGCAGACTCCTTAGATTCAGGTTTTGCTCCAAACAGCTTATTGTATTCATTTTGCAAACAAATATCTTGAGATATCAGTAATTTGGGAATTGTTAAAATGTACTGATAAAATAAAATTTACTATCCATAATTTTCAATTTTTATCTTTTTCATACAATATATTTAGGGTTATAAATTAAATTCACTAATACTTATCCACCTGTTCAAGCCAATATTTTAATTTTATAGGATTACCATTCTCATCGCCTCTTTCTCCATCCAAATCAGCACACAAATAATACACTAAACCTGCATCAGAAAATCCGGACCTGCCGGTTTTTTACGGGTCTGTTCGTAAACCCATCTTACATCAGAGTCACTACTTTCCTTCATCCACTCCCAGCTAATCCATGAAGGTGCCTTGAATTTATTTTTTGACTTATAGGCATTTTCACTTATACCCGTTCCATTTTGGTCGGAAATTAAATTAAAATTCACTCTCTGTCCAAATGATTTTTCCATTTTATTCCATGTCCATCCTGAATGAGGTTTTTCATTTGCATGAGGCTTATCAGCATGTTCATTATTCCACTCGGAATGAGAAATAACTGTGACATAGCTTAAAGATGCCGGTTCTTTCCTGAAGGCTCTGTTCAAAGCTTCTCCAACTACTTGCATCGGACCTGCAGCCACTATAAAAAAGAGGATTTTCGGCTGTTGATTTTAAGATTTCATTACACATAGCTTCATATGCCTGTTCAGGGTTTTCCACTGCCGCTATCAACCTTGTGTTGTCAAAAGAGACTCTCTTTCCACACTCTTCAGCACTATGACGCATAATTTCCAAATCATTTTTCTCACTTCCCCATACATGATCAGCATAGACGTACAGCGATGTCTTATCCTGAAGTCCGGCTTTAGCGAGAATCATAAGGCTCATCATTGTAGCCTGCATATCATCATTATCATGCATATTTCCATCGGAACTTAAAGCTATACGTCCTTTGCCGGTATAATAATCTTTACCGGAAACCAAAGACGAAGTGGTCTTTACGGCAGGAACGATATTGCCGTTCTTGTCAAAAGAAATCAAGTCAAAGCATACTGAACGTCGGTTATTATGTCCGGATAAATCCCTTTGTGATAAAACAAATAATATTTATTCTTAAATTCCACAATAGAGCCATGAGAAGTAGAGCAACCTACATTTTTTATGACCTCACCTTTATATTCAAAAGGTCCTTCAACAGACTTTGATGTTGCATATACAATCGTAGACTGATTACCCCATCCACTGGAATAAATTATATAGAACAGACCATCCTTTTTAAAGATGAACGGACCTTCACCATAATAACCTCCAAATCCTTCCTTATCTCCTTCATTTCCTATCAGCTTAACTTTATTGATTTTCCCTTTAATGCTTACCATATCATCATTAAGTTTAGCCCATCTGAATTCTCTGCATCCGAAAAAATATAAGCCTGGCCATTGTCTATGATAACGGAAGGATCTATAGGTTCGGGTCCAATCAGTTTAACATTACTAGTATTATCTATCAAAGGTTTTCCGGAATCTTTAAATCCGGAAACCGGATTTGAGGAAACAGCAACTCCAATTTTTGTACGCTCAACCGGATAGTAGAAATAATATTTATCACCACGCTTTACACAATCTGGAGCCCAAGCCATACTTTTAGCCCAAGGTATATCATCCAATCCAAAGAAATCACCATAATCTATCCAGTCTTCCATGTTGTCAGTACTAAATACACGCCAATATTTCATTGTATAATAATCAGCATCTTTCAAATCATGAGAAGTATATACATAAAGTTTACCGTCAAAAACACGAGCGGTTGGATCTGCTGTAAAGATATGACGGACAAGCGGATTGCCTGTATATTTGAACTCAGTCTGTGAGTACAAAGACGTGGGAGTAATAAATACATACAACAATAATAACTTTATTAAATCTAATTTATTTATTCTCATAAAATGCATATTTTATTTGTCAATTATTTTAACCACCACACATCCATGAGGTCTTACCATGGTCTTAAACGCATTCTTATATGTACCAATATTTTTCTGACGCCAAACGTCACGAATATTTTTTTACCTGAAATGCCTATTTCACTCCATGGAACTTCTACTGAAGTTTCCTCATTGTTGAAGTTGAAGATTCCCAACGCTATGCTACCATCAGAAAGATCCTTAACCAGCAATTCTATTCCATTACCATGGTCGTAATGCTTGGCCGGTTTAGAAAGTCTGTCCTGGTTGATATCCAGCATTTCTACATTAGTCAAGAGACTCATCTCAAACTCACTTAGAGCGTTTAAATCACAACTCAGCAGCAGAGGTGTTCCCCACAACATGAATGATGATACGTGATGATATAGTTCGTCAACAGTCAGACTGTCATCACTTCCATATTTCTGTAGACCAACCATCAGAAAATCTGCATCAGGCGTATGTCCCGTGCCACCTTCATAACCTTCTCTCAACCATTTGTTATGATTCTTCCAGTTGTCGAGCAAATTCAAGTGTTCCCTATCCTTCGACCATCTGGCTCTGATATCCCCCCCGGTTCTGAATACCTGCACATATTCCTTACATCTTACAGCCTCGGACAATGGACACGAGTTTGAAATAGAATATACAATATCACGTCCTGATTCCTTTAACGCAATAGCCATCCTGACAATACTTGCAGAATCATTGGGATTCCAATCATATTTCATATAGTCTATTTTCCAATCAGCCCACTGTCTGGCGTCATTAGCATCCATTTTAAATTTACCATGACGCGATGCTCTGCCTTCTATTTCCTTTTTCTTAAAGTTTATAAGCATCGATTTGTCCCATTTCCCATCCTCATTATTACTGCTTCCTCCTATGTAACCAGCATATGAAGAAATCCAAGGGGTAGAATAGATACCAAATTTAAGTCCCATATCATGAATATTTTCACTCAATTCCACAATATCAGGAAACTTTTCACTATCAGGCATTATGGCATTATATTTACCACCTCGCAAATTCCCCTGCCACCCGTCGTCTATATTTACATAAGAGTAACCATACCTGTCCAGTCCGACTGATTTTAAAGCCTTGGCCTGCTTTAAGACACCATCCTGAGTAACATTCTTTTTATAACAAATCCAGCTACTCCACCCCATTGGTGGAGTAAGAGCTATTTCATCACCTACTACAATATCGAATTTGCGTTCTGCACTTCCAAGAGAATTCACAGCCTTAAAATTCACCGTATAGGTTTTATTTATAGTATCTTTTAGAATACCTGATATAATATTCTTTTTCATGTCATACGAAAGCCCCTCAGGCAAACCCGTCACAAATATATATCCATTGGTCTCTGTCCTGTCACAGGTATTGAATACATAAACTCATGTTTAGGACGTACCCCATATACTTCAGGACCATTGATTCTCGGCTTATTACCTACTTTGGGAGTTAATATATAATAACCTTCTCCATACTGAGGATTATAAACTTTATCTTCTGTTTCGCAAGAAGATAAAAGACCAATTATAGAAAATAATAAAATCTTGTTTTTCATGATATATTTAATTTTAAAATTTATTATTCTTTGACTTTACTCCTTAGCTCCATGAGTTCTTGCTCGTATCCCACAATCTGTTGATGCAGATGCTTGATTTCATCATTATATTTTTAGCATCAGTATTTTGTGAAGTGTTGCCGGAGTCAATATTAACCACATTCATTTTGACATTCTTTTTCGAAAGATTCAAATAGTCCTTATTATAAACAGCAGCTGTTTTCATTGGTCTTGAATGTAATATAATCTCAGCACCTTTCAATCCATTTGAATAAGCCTTTACTTTTATTTCACCAGACACAATATCTGAACGAACAAGGGCTGTGACCACACCAAATTCAGATTTCACAGGCATCGGATTAATTATACTACCCGGTCCTTCTATCTCAAAATGAATCTTTTCAGATGACAAGACCTTGACCGTACCATTATCATCGACCACATAAGCTCTTATCGGAACGAAACCGAGCCATCAGCAACAAGTTCCATATTCTCATCATCAACTTCCAATTTCAATGCCGAAGATCTTAATGGATAAAGTTTAGCATGCTCAGCTACCACCTCACCGTCAATTATTCCCTCCACCTTCACTTCATATTTGAAAGCCCTGTTACGACCAATACTTTTCAACGACATGAAATTAAACGTATTTCTAAAAAATAAAAGGCGGATGTGGCAAATGTCCATAAGATTTTTCTGGTTTCTGCACCCCTACTACTTTCCCTGTTTACATACAATCTTACTTCATCACAATTGCTATATACATATATATCTTCAGAAGATAATTGAGTAAGTTCATTCATAATCCTTACCATAGGTCCGCTTTCTATGTTTTTTCTATTTTCACATCAGGAGATATCTGACTCTTCATAAAGGTAGTACGAATATTTTGGTATTCTGTGCATATCCATTAGACCTCCCAAAAACGGATCAGGATGGTAACCTCTATAATGCTCTATTCCAGCCCAAAGAGCCCCACCTAATTTCACGGGAGGCAAACCATACAAGTTAGAAAATGTCTTTGAGATATTCTCTGCCTGATCAAGCAAAAAGCCTTTTCACCCCATGCACGTTTAACTCTTTGTCACTGCATTCTGTGAATACCAGTTATCTACCTCATTTCCATCTCCACATTCTCTGATAAATGAGTTGACATTTTCATCATCCCCATGATAATAAATATCGAAGCCACCCTTTTTTGCTTCCTGAATATCAGTAACTGTATAAAAAGCCAGGATACGGATACTCATCATGTGCTGCCAGATGCATATTATGCATAACATGACCTGGCTGTTGTGGAGTTTCATTCAATGCTGTTTCCCACATTATTATAGGACAGTGATTTCTGTCCTTACGTACAAGATTCCTTGTATCTTCATACAATCGTTTTTCAAACAGCTCATTCTTAAAATTAAAGAAATGCCACCCCGGATTAGCTGAAGTAGTAAGAACCCCAAACTCATCACAAGCATCATAAAAGCATCATCCATAGGATAATGTGCAACTCTTATGATATTGCAACCTGCTTCGCGTAACTTCTTGACATCTCTCCACTGACCGGAATTTGGCAATGCATTGCCCACATGTACATAATCCTGATGACGGTTAGCTCCGATAAGCTTTTCATTGAAAGGTTCGCCATTTATATAAAGCCCTTTAGGGCCGTTCATCTTTACACTCCTTACTCCGAAACGTGTTTTTATAGCATCTACCATGATTCCATCAACCCATACTTCAGTCTTTTATGAAATTCAGATTAGGATTGTTAGGATGCCACAATTTTATACCTGAAACATTTATTCTTTGATTAAATGAATAGGTTTCAGCAGGTTTGATTACTTTTGATTCGGATACTTGCTCAAGTGTATAACCATCAGTATCTTCTATTGTAGTTACAAGCTTAGTTCTTTTTAGGCTCTGCCTCAGAATTGCAGATTTCAGTTTTAACTGCGATATCAGCCTTATTCACCTTAGCACTCAAAGTAGCAGCAAAACCCCTCCACCAGCTACTGTTTTTGAGAGTTGAGGTAAAGTTATATATACAGATTGAGTTGAAATGAGATATACATCCCTGTAAATTCCGCCGAAATAAGAAAAAATCCAATCCGGACTGTTGTTTTCCAGGAGGGTATGAGGTATCATCTGAATTGTCAGCAAGAACTGCTATTGTATTATCATTATTACCATGTCTCACAACGTCGGTTATATCAGCAGCAAACGGAAGATAACCTCCATAATGACTAACTATTTCCTTACCGTTAATCCAAACTTTAGACTTCCCCATAATACCTTCGAAATAGATAAACAATCTTGCATTTCTTTCGGATTCAGAGATTTTAAATTTCTTTCTATACCAGGCTTCTCCCTGATAATTTCTACCACCACTTGCATTATCACCTAATATTTCAAGACCATGAGGCAAATTAACTCCCTCCCAGGAATTATCATCAAAATCTTCTTTATAAGCACCTTCAACGCTGCCCTTGAAAAAGCGCCAACAGATATTGAAATTTAAAGTTTTTCTAGGAGAGTTCTCAACAGAAAAATATCCGGCATTTGAAAAATGTTCATTCTGTTTTAGAAGAGTGTCCTTTGTATTTTTGTGAATAAGATGTTTTACATCACAAAAGAAATAAAGAAATACGAAGAAAGTAATAAAATATTTAAACATAGGAATTATAATTATTACACTATTATAAAGCAAATCCATCACTAAATTTAAGAATTTCCATTGCTGCAAGCATAACAGCAGCCGGTCCATATACTTCTGTCATTTCGGCAGTTACTTTCTTCGGGTCTTGACCCACAGGCTGTACCCAACCGAGCATACCATCTTTCTGCACACTACCTACTATTGCATTCCACCCATTGATTGCACTTTTTTAAGTATATTTCTTCATCTAACACTCCGTTATTTATTCCCCACCACAAAGCATAAGTAAAGAATGCAGTACAACTCATTTCAGGATCTGGGTAAGAAATTGATCTAACATGCTGGCATGCCAGTGACCACGCTTATCCTGAAGTGAAACAATTCTTGAAGCCATTTCTTTAAAAAGAGAAATATATTTACTCCTTGACGGATAATCAGAAGGCAGATAAGTGATAATTCTTGACAACCCAGCTAGAACCCAAGCATTTCCTCTTCCCCAAAACACTTTCTCACCATTTTTCTCTGTACGTTTAAAATACTTGGCGTCACGGAAAAATAATGATTCGGACTCATCATAGAGAAATTTATGAGTATCCCAAAATTCCTTATCCATAAAATCTCTCATCTTATTATTACCAGTTATATTTGCAAACCTGGCGAAGACTGGAGGTGCCATATAAAAGAGCGTCACACCAACACCATCTGTCATTTACATGCTTACTTTTTTCCCCGAAAACAGCTTTTGAGGATGATTCATTATAAACTCAAGCCGTGATAATGTATGATGAATAACCTCATCTTTACCAGTTTTATCATAAAGAGTTGCGTACATAAGACAAACAGCTAAATCATCAGCATGGTATATTCTGTGATTAGCAGTAGAAAGACTATATCTGTTACGCTCACAGATATTTCTATACCATGATATCAAACTGCTGTCATTTCTGAATTCTGCCCATTCGCTTAAGGCAGACAAGAATACACCATTCTCCCAACTCAAATCACCAAATGACTTATAAATACGATTCTTGTTCATATCAGAATAATGTTCTATCTGCCAGTCTACCACTTTATTAACTGTATTCAAAACAGCAGATGAATCCAGAATCATAGCGTTCAAGAATGTAATAGGAAATAAGAGTACCTCTATTACAAGTAATTTTACTTTTTCCATTGTATATTAATTTATAATATAAAAATTGAATTTCTAATTTATTGAATGATCTGCTTGTACTTTCTCTCCACTCCAAGCCTTAAGTGATGTCCATTTACTATATGGTGAGCTCCAGAACTCATCTTCCGCTGGTAAACCAAGAGGCAAAAACACAGCAGAGCATAAATACAGACTCCCTGTATTAATATAAGTCTCGGAAATGTCTATTTGTCTGCCTGTAAATCCAACAACCAACCATCCTTTATTATCAAAATTTTCATTTGACTCAAATTGCCTCTTAATAACAGCAGTAAGCCCAGACCTCACCTGCCCAGGAGTTACGCTTTTGGGTAGATTATGAATTAGAGCAGCTTGTGCCAAAGCATGAAATGCACCAAATCTATATGCAATAGACCTTCCTACTACTGGATATGTACCTTCCGGAGATATAAAACGTTCCTGTATTTCAGCATATCTTTTAAGATAGGATAATTCTTTATCTAAATATTCACCTTCAGATATTCCATGCATCTTTAATATAAATAAAACATCAGTTAACATAGGGTGGATAACATAACTATTATAATAATCCATATGAAAATAAAAACCATCACCATAATTACCGTCACCTTTATAATAACCATTGTCTTTAAAATAATTGATTCCTGTGAGCAGTCTTTTCATATCACATTCCCTGTAAACTCAAGCATTGCAGCTTCAATAATTGCTGGGAACAAACTCCAATTATTCTTTGCTATTCCACATTGTCTTGTTAATTTTAATGCTTTTATAAGATTTTCCCTATCTTTTTTTCTCCAAATTTCCCCACAACTGTTTTGGGGCTCGCAATAGTCCTTGGCATAAAAATGCTGCATCAACAAGAGTCTGTCCTCTTTTCTGAAAAGCCATATAATCCGGGGATTCTGGATTTACTGCATTTTTTATGCATTTCAAGCTCATCTTTTATATATTTCTCACGTAATTTACCCTCTGATGTTTTGTCTGGACCTAATTCAAGCCATGGTGAAATTCCACACATCACTCTTCCGAAAGCCTCAAGATAAGAATCTTCTCTCCTATCAGGTGACTTTGACTCATATGGCATATCCTTTTTTAAATTAGAATTACTCAAACTTTCCAAAACAGGATTTACAATTTGAATCATTGTTTCAATCCAATAATCACGATCTGGAACTTCTTTTGAAGTTCCGGATATTGATTGCAAAATAAGAAACAAAATAATACAACAGGTTTTATTCATAGTTATTTGATTAGTTTAAATATCGTGTTAAAAGTATTTTTACTATTAGCCATTAAATTTGAATTAAAACTCAGAATATTATATCCTTCATTATTGCTTTCAAAGTCATTTTTGGTTTTGCCTCAGCAACATTAAATGAAATCTTATTATCTGTATCTACATGAAGCATCATTGTTCTTCCATCCTTATGCAAGTATACTGTATAATCATCAATTATGTTGACTTTTGCAGATGTAATAATTCTCCACGACATAATTGTTCCCTTTTCTGTCGTTTTTACTTCATCACATAATTCAAAATACTTGTTTCCCACTAAGTGATAACTTCGTTTTACTACCATCTGGTTGTATAATGGAGAAAGATCAACAGAAGCTACAATATCTTGATTCGACACAGAATCAACATTTATATCACAATACTTATTAATCAATAAAGGTTTATCATCAAAGATAAAGTATTATGAGAAGTAAAACCATATCTGAATAAGTTCCATCTGTCGCAGTCTTGTGTTTTCATATTCCACAAATCAATACCTTTACTCTCAATATTATTATATGGTTCAGGACCAAGATCAGAGACCCATCTTACTCCTCCGGCATCCAAAACAAAAGATCCTACATCCATATGTCCATGAGGAGAATTAACCTTTCCACCTTTTTGCACCTATAAACCAACAGTTGTTGTCACTCCAGGAAGAACGAATAGTAAAGACAGGGGTAAATCCATTATCAACGTAATATAGAGGTGGATTATATTGAAAATCAATGCTATTATCTATCTGTGCAGACCAAATCAATCCTAATGGCATAAGTCTGTGATTAATTGACTTATTATTCAACATAGAATATTCATACTCTGCAACACAAGTTTTGTTCAACTTTAAAGCAAACCAAAACAAACAAGGACTATACATAAAATCTTCAGAATTATCAGCATAATTAAAAGCCTTAAAAATTGGTCCTCTCATGTTGGCAATATAAAATGGACTTTGCATAAATTTCTTATTGTAATCTATCTTAATCGTGCCTTTAAAAGCTGTTTCAATAGCAGAATATAGAAGAACATTATAGCCAGTACCAAATTCCCAATATACATGTCCCTCGGGATAAGCTCCATTTACTCCATATTCCATTTGACTCCGAAGAACATTCATAGAGATTTATTTATTATAGATACATAATCATTAATTACATCATCAGCCAAAGCAATAGCAGCGATAGTAACACCGGAATTACATACCTGATTCCAATTATCTTTACGATTCATAGAAGAAGGACGCTTGTTTACGACATAATGCCCCCAATCTATACAATCTTTCAGAAATATATTTTTTTTACTTTTTTTCATCCAGCCAATTATACAACCAATCATAACCTACGGATACAGCTATACACATCTCAGCAACATCCAAGAAATGCGAAGGGTTCCAATCAGAAAATGAACAAACATTTATAAGTTCTTATTTAGCCCTCTCAGCATAACGTTCATCACCTGTTAATCTCCACATAAAAGATAGCATTATTATTCTTCTTTCTGCTTCTCTTGAAACAGAAAGAAGTCTTTTCCCTTTTTTTTTCTTTCCAGAAGAGGAGTATTGATTAATGTATCACATTGAAAACTCAAATTCTTTAAACGTTCTGCATAAACACTACTCTTAAGGCTATGCCTTACCACACTGTCATTTTGCGATGTCCAGAAAAGTCTGGGATGCTCTAACACTGAAATTTGATCAGAAGAAAAGTATTAACTAAAACAAACACAAAAATCAATAATGTATAAAATCTCATATCACTTCAAATAATCTTTTCCAATATGTTTTCTTAAAAATTCACTCAACTCGTTTACAATACTGCTATATTCTTCTTTCTGTACGACATTGTAATTCTCACTACTATCATTTTTATGATCAAAAAGTAGAGAATCGACAAGCAAGTTTTTCTTATCTCTCCATTCAGTATAGAAATAGTTATCCTTAATCAACGTAAATCCATTGTTCCATCGGGGAAACACAATATCCCTTACTCCTTGCATTCTCAGACTTTACCAAGGGAATATACTCTCACCTTCCATAGATGATGCATACTCTACTCCTGCCATATCGCACATAGTTGGATATAAGTCAATAAATTCAACGATTTCATTACATTTCCTACCTTTTCTATATTCCGGATGACTAATCATTAATGTAGAATGTAAGCTTGAATTTAGAATAGTATTCTTACACCACAAACCATGTTCTCCTAAATTCCAACCATGATCACCTATGAAAACAATTATTGTATTTTTATCCAAACCCATCTTTTTCAAAGCATCAAGTACACGTCCAACTTGTACATCAACACATGATACAGATGCATAATAACCATGTATCATTTTTTTTACATCAGATATATCAAGATGCCGTTTTTTATTCCATAATACTGGCTCAACTCTCCTCCATTTAAAAGTGCTGCTTTAGGTATAAGATTTCCTTCTTTAAGTATATAATTATCAGGAATACTGATACTATCTTCATCATAGAGTTTCCAATATTCCTCAGATACAATAAATGGTAGATGAGGTCTTATAAATCCTATAGACATAAAAAAAGGCTTACCATTTTTTTTAACTCTTTCCAATCTGATATACTTTTTTCTGCAATAATCCAATCCACAAAAAGTGAATCAGGGTTATCAGAATATTCATAATATAATCCACGCTTAAGCTTAGGATTATTTTCCTTTTGTATCATAAGATTTTTGTTATAATCTGTCTGATACCACAGATGAGGGGCCCCTTCAGGGTAAAATACTTTATCCCAATACTTTTTGGGAGCCTCATCCTGGTTATGATAAACTTTACCATTTGCTATTGTAACATATCCTGCATCTTTAAATCTTTTCTGCAATGTTACTGCATTAGGAGCATCCTTATCAACTCTTGCATTCCATGAAACAAATCTAGACTTAGTTGGGCGTAACCCGGTAAAGATGCTTTTGCTCTTGACGCGCCCGAAACAGGAATATTACAATAAGCCCTGTTAAAAACTACGCTATTATTTGCCAATTCATCAATATTCGGTGACACTATCATTGAATTTCCATAACAATTGAGTTCTGGTCGCAGATCATCGCATATTATAAAAAGTATGTTTTTAGAAGCTACATAATTAATATTAGCCACAATTGAATTGCTATATAATGCAGAAACTGTCAATAGGAATATATTCTTATTCATAAATTTATTAAAAAGTTAAGGTGTCCAGTTCGACGTTCAAATTTATTGATTAAAAGTTCAATTGTATATTCTTCAAGTTGTTGATATACATATAGTTTATGATACATACTACAAAGGGAAAAATACAACGCATTATTTAGAATCAAAATCAAGGTATAGAATCTTATTATTCTAATTGAAAATCAATAAATTAAGAAGTATAATACACCTCAAAAACGAGAACATTAAACTAGACACTATATTAAAATGATTATTAGCGTCATAATGTCCACAAGATTCAATAATATACATTGAAAGATTGTCATATTTAAGTCAAACGACATAACCAAAACTGATAGATTCAGCTGCTAAACAATCATTATAGTTGACCACTTTAAAAAGTACATTATTTCATACTACCTCCTCTCAGAAGTATTTGTTGGGTGCTAATTTAAGTCAATAAAGAAGTATCCATAAAAAGGCACATCGTATTGTTTCATCATTTCTCAACTTTCGGATTTAACCCAGGCTTGATAGTATATTGCTGATTTTCTTATATTTAAAGTTCCTAAAGCATTAGAATGATATAACAATATTGTTCACCGACAGTTCATTAGCTATTCAGCGAATGGTCGGTGAACAATAAATGTACACGATGTGGACATGCAAATCGGCCTAGTTCTCAAGTCCTAATCAAAGGTCAACGAAGCAAAACTTAAATAAATTATACGGAATCATATAATACCTCGGACAAAACTATTCTCCAACATAAAAGCATCATTAGTATCCCATCCTGGATTCTGTTTTAAAACTCCATTAGATAATAATATCTCACTATTAGGTATAGCTAAAAAGCCGCCTGTCTCTGTCCTAAATTTTACAGTTACTGATGTCTCTTTTCCCAAAGTTATAACGGGTATATCCTTCATATTCTCATTTATTACTCTTTCAGCATCATGCCAACGCAATAAATCCCAATAACGAATACCCTCGAATGCCAGTTCAAAACGTCTCTCTTCTTTTATATTATCCAAAGAAACAGGTTTAGGCTGCAAACCAACCCTACCACGAACCTATCATAATAATCTTGAGCTTTAGGACATTCCAACTCAGCAGCCATCAACAATACATCCGAGAAGCGCATAAGAATTAAATCCTGACAATTATTCAAGTTAAAATTATCAATAGCCCCATATAACACATGGGCATAGTTTTTAATCTGACCTTTACTATTTTTTACGGTAATAGGCATATATTTTTTATTATAATAGTTTGTCTCCTGCATAGTATTACCATTATTCAATTTATAGCCAACAACTCCCTCATTTTGGTCTAATACATTCCATATTGATGCTCTTTTTCTTAAATCGTTATCAGGCCAGTCATTCCATATTTTAGGATTTACAGTTCCATACATCCACCCTTTCCCATAAGGAAGTAATGTCTGATTACTTAATCCGTATGCCAAAACAACCATATTACTTGTCGATCTAAAACCTGCATAAGAATATTTAAGTGCAAAAACCACTTCCTTATTCTCATCACCTGCATATTCTAAACCAATTGCATACGGATAATCCTTATTAGAAATTGAATATGGCCATAAAGTTCGAAAATCATCAATCAACCCATGCCCACTATTATCTATACAATCTATTAAATATTTCTGTACATGAGATTTTGTCAATTCTGAACCATCAACAAGATTTATACTCTCTTTGTTATAATATCCAGTATAAAATAAAAAAACTCTTGCCAAATAAGCCTCTGCAGCCCACTTTGTAGCCATACCATTATCAGAAATTGGGATTTTTTCAAACTTAACCGATGGTAATATCTCTATAGCCTCTACTAAATCACTCATTATCAAAGAATAGATTTCATCAGGTTTAGCCTGCGGTGTAGATTTATCTACATCAGTAGTTAATATTTTAGGAACATTGGCACCAAAAAGTCGTGCTAAATCAAAATAAAATAAAGCACGTAGAAAATAGGCTTGACCCAGTATTTTTTTTTCTGTTCTCCTCGGTTGAATAAGTAACCTTGTCAATATTCTCAAATAAGAAGTTTGTTTTATAAATACCCTCATAAGATCTCTTCCAAGCATCTAAATGCATATCAGTATCTGTCTGTTGAAAGTTCATAATAGCTCTACCATCAATAGCAGAAACACGTCCACCTCCTAATCTGTCATCACTCATCATCTCTGATAAAAAAAAAAATACATTTTCTCTCCATCTTTGATTTATTTCAGCATTATTATTTTCAAAGTTAGATGCATCAGAAAAAGCAGATGTTACTACCGACATTAAATCTGTTTCACTCACTGGGAAGTTAGAAGAATCTTTTTTGTGTCAAGTTTTCTGTATCAAGAAAATCTGAACAAGATGTAAAAAACAATGATATTACTATATAATATATCTTTCTCATGATTGACAAATATTAATAAGTTAATGAAATTCCAAACATATAGGTTCGCGGAGTTGGATAAAAACCTACATCTATACCTCCAGCCCAGTTTACCTCACCATTTTTTGAATCTCCACCGTAACCAACTTCAGGATCTAAGCCTTTATATCCAGTAAATGTATATAAATTTTGTACGCTTACATATATTCTCGCTTTTTGTAATGGAATATTCTCTATCAGTTTTTTAAAATCATATCCTAAAGTTATATTACTGATTCTCAAATAATCACCGTCTTCAATATATCTATCAGATATGTATTTATCATTAATATGATTTGCCGCTGTAACACGAGGTATATCATTTGATGTACCTTCCCCATGCCACCTGCCTAGAATTTCAGAAGTATAATTTTCAAATGGTTTTTGACTGAATGAGCGATAAGATCTTGCTATCTGATTTCCAGTTACTCCATTAGCAGTTAAAGAGAAATCAAGACCTTTATATTGACAATTAAATCCAAAATTAAAGTTTAAATCAGGATTTGGATCACCAAGTACAGTCTTATCGTCCTCATTAATAACATTATCATCATTCATATTAACAAAAATCAAGTCTCCAGGAACAGCATTAGGCATTATCTTTTCTCCTTTACTGTTCACATAATTATCTATCTGTTCTTGATTTTGAAAGACACCAGCTGTTTTATATCCATAAAATATCCTATAGGCAGTCCTTCTGCTGCTGCATAAAACCAGTCTGTGTTATGTGATAATATACTGAGTGGTCCTCTTATTATTCCTTCGCTATTGGCTATTTCAAGAACTTTATTCTTATTTCTTGAAATATTGACACTCACGCCATAAGAAAATTCATTATGAGTATCATTCCATGATATACCAAACTCCCAACCTTTATTCTGTATTTTGCCACCATTAATAAAAGGAGCTCCAGTCCCTTGAATAGCTGCAACAGGAGCCTGTACCAACCAATCTTTTGGTCGTTTTATTATACCAATCAAAAAACAACTCCCAACCGGCCTCTAAAGAAACGTGCATCAACTCCAAGGTCTAACTGTTCGGATGTTTCCCATGTAACATCCTTATTTGGTAAAATACTAGGGTATGCTCCTTGAGAATATGGAGTATCATTTGCTCCAAATGAATAGTATTTGTCAAAAGAAATAACAGATAGGTATTGGAATGGATCTATAGACTGATTACCGTTCTGTCCCCAACTTGCTCTGATTTTAAGGAATTCTAACCATTTGGAAGTTTTCTCCATAAATTTTTCATTAGTAACAACCCATCCTGCTGATACTGAAGGGAAATATCCCCATCTTTTATCAGGAGCAAAATTAGAAGAGCCATCTGCACGCAATACCAATGTTGCCATATATGTATTTTTATAGTCATAATTAATTCGACCAAAATATGACAAGAGACGTTGTGGAGTAAAAGGAGAACCACTTATTGTAGTATTAGCCTTATCAATAAAATTTGCATTATCTATATAAGCATGTTCAAAATCATCGAAAATAGAATTCTTATTTGATACATTAAGTTTTTTTCTCCAATACCTGACTTTTCTGCAGACATACCTAATAATACGTCAAAATTGTGTTTATCCTTTATATCAAACTTATAGGATACTGTATTTTCAAAAACCCAATTATAACCTGAACTCATATTTTGTCTGACAATGTCCAGAGGGTTAAACTTAGTTTCTCCCAAATCATATACTGGTACATAAGATCTTCCTGAAGAAGATTGATAATTTATACCAAAAAGAACTACGATAAATCAAATTCCTTATAGGTTGAAGGGTTAAAAAAATATTCCCGTTAAGTCTTGTATTTTTATTTTTATTTCCACTTTTAGTATAATCCAGAAGCCCAATAGGATTGGTAAACTCTACTTCAGGTACCTCATAAGTATAATTCCCGTCTTGATCATATACAGAAAAAAGAGGACATGCCGATAACATCGGTCTTACATCATTCCCAAACTTATCTCCTACCGCAATTGTATTTCGTTCAGTATATGAGAAATTCAAATTCTCTCCAACTTTTAGTATATCAAAGGAATTATTCTTTATCAAGACATGTTCTGTATTTATTCTCGCATTATATCTCTCCATCTTAGGAACTGCAGGTTTTCCATATACTCCTTCATGTGATGTATAAGCCAAACCTATTGAATAACGAGACATTTCTGTTCCACCTTGTATTCCTAATGAATGATTCTTTACTGGTGCATTATTATTTGTTGCCTCTTCAAACCAATTTGTACCTTTCCATGTTCCATCTTGTCTTGCATCCCAATTAGGAACAAAATCTTCAAAATTCAATGTACCCTCAGTTGCTTCATTCATTATTTCTACATATTCTTGAGCATTCAAAGGACGCACAGTGTTCACCATACGCTGTATTCCAATATAACCATCGTAGTTTATAGTTGCTTTACCTTTAGCCCCTTGTTTAGTTGTAACTAGAACTACGCCATTGGCAGCTCTTGCGCCATATATTGCTGCTGATGCAGCGTCCTTTAAAATATCAATAGATTGAATATCTGCCGGATTTAAGTTATCAATATTCCCTACAGTAACTCCATCTACAACATATAAAGGGGATGAATTACCTATTGTTCCGATTCCACGAACAGAAACTTTATAACCCTCACCCGGCATACCTGATGTTTTTACAATATTAACACCGGGAGTCTGACTCTGTAATGCTCCCATAGGACTTACTGTATTTAATTTTTGGAGGTCCTCACCCTTAACCTGTACAGTAGCACCCGTAAGAAGCTTTTTCTTTTGGACACCATATCCAACAACAACCACTTCATCAAGAACCTCTGTATCTTCCTTGAGTACAATTGACAACTCTTTACCTCCAACTACAGCCAACTGTTGAGACTTGTAGCCCCATAAGAGACCTCCAATACTGAGTTTTCAGATGCAGTAAAAGTAAAATTTCCATCAAAATCTGTTATTGTTCCGTTAGAAGTTCCTTTTTCTATTACAGAAGCTCCTATAACAGGCATGTTTTGAGAATCAAGGATTTTTCCTTTTACAGTAACTTTCTTTGCTGACGAAGACTGATTTTTTTGGATATGACAATCATCTTATCACGAATCTCCCATGTGAGATTTGAGCCCAGAACTTTGACAAGGCATCTGTAACAGAAGCATTGGTCAAGGTAATTGTCACCTTCTTACTTTTATTTACTTCGTCCGTTTTGTAAATGACAGACATTCCTGTTTGAGTTTCAATTTCCTTTAAAACAGTCTTAAGAGACTGATTTGTAAAGGTCTTACTTACTGTTTGCGCATCAATACTAAGAGTTGCACAACCTATGGATGCTCCTAACAGTAATCTTAAAAGACATGTTCGGTTAAACATAGTGATTAAATTTTAGAATTTAGAAAAATATATTACATATCTCTAGCTATTTAATTATTATTCTATCTTTATCAATAGTATACCTCAAACGGTATAATTAATTGCAAACCATCCAGAACTTGCACTAGTGTTTCATTATTTTTCAAAGAAATTCTGAACGTATGACATTTTATTTCATTGTTTTCAATACACACCTCTACACCATACTTTCTTGAAAGCTTCGCAGCAAAGTCCGCTAAAGTAATTTTTTCATATTCTATCCTGCCATCAATCCAGGCATTTGAATCATCAACATCCGACCTAAAACTTTCAACAGTTCCTTTATTCTTATTTATACTTCCGCCACGCCAATTTTATCGGCTGTCTTTCAGCCGATAAAATAAAAATGCCCGTAAGAAAATATTTTTGTTTTAACATTCCGGTTTATAGAAACATGGCAGAAGAGCCTTCTTGTCGCAGTCCTTACCATGAAGAATACATTCAAACAAGTGTTTCAGGTAATTCTGAGGGTCTATGCCGTTCAACTTACAGCTTTCTATCAGAGAGAAGGTGAATGCAGAGTTTTCTGCCGCATCCTCACTGCCAACGTTCATACAGTTCTTGAGCAGCAGCTTTACAGGTTTCATCCTTTGCTCACAGAGGTTGTTCGAGATTTCTGCTGAACCGTCCTTGAGGATATTTCTCAAGGATTTCCACTGGTTTATCGTATAGTTCACGGCCTTTCTCATCAGTTCGTTAGCCATAATCTTCGCATCCTGCATCATAATGACCACCTTATGATGGATACGTTCAAGAATCGGTCCTGTTAGCTTAAGCCTTCTTTCCTTAATCTGCTCACCGCTGAGTTTCATCATACGGAACAGGTCTTCATTTCTGAACATCTCACCGATAGGATCTATTATGTCCATCGCTGTTCTGTCTGAAGGCAGGGCATCAACCCACAACCTTCTACAATGCGTCCAGCATCCTATATGAAGCACCTTTGAGTCGTCTCCGTCAAACATCCTGTAAACCGTATATCCGTCAGTGGATATGGTTCCCATAAAATATTCCAGGAATGATTTTGCCGCATCGGACGACCTGCTGCCGTTATTATAGTGATAATAGACCATCTTAATATGCTTGGCAAAGAAAGCCCATAAGTACTTTCTCCTGTAAGCCTTACCTTCCTTTGTTTCCACTCCAACAAGCTCAGTAGTCTCATCAACCATAAGGTAATTAGCTCTCTGTACAAACTCCTTGAAGACATCTTCCATGAACTCCCTTAGTTTGGCGATTCCGTTATGGATATAGCTGTTCAGCGTGGTATTGCTTATGTGGATACCCTCTCTTGCAAGCAGTCTTATCTGTCTGTTCTCAGGCATGCTGAAGTCATATTTCAGACAAAGCAGACGGGCAAGCAGTTCAGGAGAGAAGATACCTCCAAGGTTTTTCAGCGGATGTTCCATGGTGCTTGTGAAAGTGCCGTCCGCAAGCTTTACCCTTGCCACCTTGTAAACATGCTCCACGTTATAAGCCCTTACATGTTCTATGACCCGGTATTCCCACACATCAGGCATACCGTTGCGGTTCATAAACCGTCCCCCTTCTGGAAGCGTGTAATACTCGTCCACTTCATGTACTACCACCTTGTCAACTTTCAATTTTGTTTTCCCGGCACGTGGTGCGGTTTCCTTTCTCCTTGAAGGTTTGCTGTTCTGGGCAGGTATGTTGCCGGAAGAGGTATTGCTGCCGGTTTCGTTATCATCGGTCTTATTATTATCATCCTTCCTGTCAGAACCGTCATACTCGGATTGTTCCAGAGCGGACTTGTCGAGATTACGGTTGTTCAACAGCCTTCTTTGCTCGGAAGTACGGCCGAAACGGTGTTTCCTGCTGTCCTCAAGCTGAAGTCTGAGATTGGAGATCTCGTTTGCCAGCATCCTGTTCACCTCATCCTTTGCTTCAAGCTGCTTTCTCATAAGTTCCATTTCTTTCCTGTAATGTTCAACCGTGGTTGACTGCTTTTCGATGGTATCTTTGAGATCATTGATGGTATCTATCAGATTTTTAGAGTTCTCCCTGTTGGATTCTTCAATAGACTCAAGCCTCGCAATCAATTCTTTATTCTGTTTGCGAAGACCTGCCTTTTCCTCATTCGCCAGACCCAGCTGGCAGCAAAGTAACTCGTATGCTCTTTCATCAATCATGATATAAAGGTACGAAAAATCAGGCACTTACGCAAACTTTTTACCGTTTATTTTTTTTATACTATCCTGTTGATAATCAGTATGTTAATATTAGCCTTTCGGACTAACGTACATCTTGTCAACTACAATGCTTTCCGTAAGATAAGCCATGTCCGACCACTGTATCCGGTAGCACCTGGAGACTTCATCAAATACAGGTTTCTTGAATTTGCCCATAACAGGACGTTTTTCGTAAAGCACATAAAAACCGCGTTCGTAATGAAGTATCTTCACAACCTTTCGGTTCCGGGACATGAACATATATACATTGGACGCATCGCTCGGGTCAAGGGACATTTCTTCCCTTATACTCTCACACAGACGGAAAATGCCTTTCCGCAAATCAACATTACCGTTAAACAGGTAATAGTTAAGGTTAGCACTCAGTCCAAGCATATCATCCTATCATTTTATTAAGCAACAGGCTCAAATCAAGAACGGTGGTGTTTCTCAGGAACAGTGTTGCGCCAGACGCCAGCTGTAACTTGATCCATTTTATTGGTGGTTCACCTTCGGGATGTTTCACGTCCAACTTCACAGTTGGACTATTGCATGGTTTCCCGGTTATCTGGACTTTGGCAACCTTGGGCTGCTCAACCTGGACTGTCTTGCCTAACTTCTCACTCCACAACTGGTGACGCTGCC
>VOFG01001334.1_pt1 | contig 36001 bp, 44 predicted proteins | sample 5384171 | NCBI WGS metagenome assembly VOFG01 (sample SAMN12384726, study PRJNA508395) | human gut metagenome | isolation source: healthy gut F | host: Homo sapiens
TTGTAGCAACGATACGAGATATACTCTTCGTAAATATTCCTGTCGCCGGACTCTATTTTCTTGATAAGGTTACTCTTGGGGCGTTTGCCATAGCCAAGCAAGCGTGAATGTCCCACATTGTAAGCCAACACTGTTAGTAGCAGAGCATCTTTCCCATACTGTCGGAAATACTTGTATCGCTCCAATAGGTCGGCTCTGAGCAACGAATCGGCCTGTGCAGTTTCGGTAATATCGGCTGTCAGGTTTTCGGAAATATCGTCTGCTGGTCCCCCTCACGCACAATCTCGCGGATAGTCATTCGTATCTCCGGGCTGTCTCGCCCTGCACCAATCGCTTGGGTACAGGCATTGTCTCAACCGTAAAAGGATAGGTTTGCTGAACATCGAGGTCATCCTCGCAAGATGTGAAGCCCAATACTGCGGTCATCATGGCACCGCAAACCATCATATAGGAAAATAACTTTTTCATAACGTTTTTAATTTTAATTGATAATAAACTTGACACCTAAGCCGAACTGAGTGCTGAACTTGCCGAGTGAGCCTCCCCAGAGGACACGCTCACGCACATTGGCAAGCAGTACAATACGGTCTGTTATATAACTCTCAATTCAAGGGTGATGGCACCGCCATAGATAAAGGCATCCTTGGCAAGCAGCGTAGAGCCGTCGTGTAGTAGTCTGTCGCCCCAATTCACCGTTTCGTAGCCTGCCAAAGCAGAGCCACCGATAGAGAGGAAGAAGGTCTTTGTAGGATCGGACAGGAACTTCAGGTAGTAACCGCCCTCGGCTGTGAACTGGGCGCGAGGAATGGATGTACCCCGATAGTCGTAGTTTTTGAGCAGATATTCTGCACCCACCACCCAGCGGTTAGCCTTCTTGGTATATCCCGACATCGCTATTCCCGTGTAGTAGTTTAGCGGAGATTTTGAGCCGTTTACAAAGCCGCCTCTGAGTTCCACACCCTTCATCTTCGGGAGATAACGCTGGGCGTATGCCTGCCCTGATGACAGGGCAAGCGATACGACTGCAACAAGTAGAAACAGATACTTTTTCATGGTTACTTCACTTTAAGTTCGTTGATTACCTTTGCTCTTACAATGTCCTCACTCTCAACGGTGAAGGTCTGGTGTCTGCCACCGCTCTTCTCGTGCATCTCCACCACAAGCACCTTGTCGGCAGGGATGGTGAACTTGTCGAAGACAAATACGGTACGCTCATCCTTGTTGCCCGCAACGGTTGTGGCATAGTCGTATGCACGCAGAGGAAAGATGACCTGCTCCTGAATGGCTGTACGCTTCATCACCTGCTTATCCACAATTTTGAAGGTCACAAAGTCCACCTCGTAAGGCACATTCGATGTATTCTTCACCTGCGTATGGAAGTAGAGCAAACCATTGTGGGTGTAGAGTCCACGCAACAGATACTGGATGCCGAAAGCCTTGCTGCCGATGTGCTTGATGTGGCGTTTGTTGTCCTTGTGGATAGCCTTGCTGATAAGATGTACCAACTTAGGCGACTCACTGCCAAGCTCTTGCAAATAGATGTCGAGAGCATTGTTGGGACGGTTCACCTCACTGCCATCGTGAATAAAGTCCTTCATCTCGATATTCAGGAGCAGAGGCTCATCCGAGTACTTCACATTGAAGGTGTAGAAACTGCCACTCTCAGTAATCACCGACATATTGGTCTCATCGCGGAAGTTCTTTACCGTAGCCTTCACACGAATCACATTCTCCGAGCCGTCGGCCTTGCCAGCGATAAGGTTAGGCGAGCCAAGATCGACATAGCGTACTGCTGCAGGAAAGATGATGTGAGTAGTCTTGTCGTATGTCACCTCCAAGCCGTAAGGCGGAATCATACGGTCAAAGGTCAGTTTTTTGTCAAACCGTGATAGATGTCACCATCCTCCTGCTGTGGATAGATGTCCGTAGTGAGGGTAACATCACCGGCTACCGTGTTAGTTACTGCGGTTGAATCAACCGACTGTGCATTGGCACTTACAACGCCCATCGTGAGGGCAAGCATTACAAAAATCTTTTTCATGTCTTTAATGTTTTAATGGGTTATTGATTGTTTTGATAAAGCATCAGGGTATATCCTGATTTGAGGATAGCAGTTGGTCTCCGGCAGACTGGTTGGTGATGGATATGCTTGTTCCGGGGTTCTGTCCCAGATTTGCTGCCATCTCCTTTGCCGCGCGCATACATGGAGCCGGGTATGAAGAAGCCTTGCTATCATCGCCGAGTCACTCACAGGCTGAGCTGGTACCACCGACACTACAGGAGTCGTTACGCGACCTACGGGCTGTGCCTTCGCCTTGCCGCTTCGTGTGGTGCTCTCCACACCTCCTCGGCTGCGCCCTCGGGAGGTGGCGGCTGCCGTGCTGCATACTTCGCTGCAAGCTCGTATGACACTCAAAGAGTGCCACCTGATCGGCATATGTCGGCTGGTTGTTCTGCTGTTGTGCCATTGACTGCTTCAACTCTTCAAGCTCCGCTTTCAGAGCCTCCTTTCGGGATCTTCACGCGGCTCTTCGTAGAAACTGCCGAGTGTGGCGTTGAAATGTCATTATTTCGATAGGCAGATGTGGAACCTTCTGCTGTTCCGCCTGTACCTGCTCCTTTGATGGTTTGAAGATGAAGTAGAATGACACAAGACATAGCATAACCATTCCGCCATACACAAGAATCTTCTTGATTTGCTCCTTTTCTTTTTTAGAGCGTTAGCATCGTTACTCATAGCTCTCTGAATTAAATTGGTTAAAGAACTCTTCCATCTCCCGTATCTTCTCATCCGAGAGGCTGTCGGCAGGAGTTACCTCCTCCTCGATAATCAGATTGGTGGCAGGCGGCTCACTTCTGACATACTCCTCATACCCGTAATCGGGAGCAGGCATAAAAGATTACATAGAGGGCAAATCCCGAATATGCCAGCAGGAGGCCTTAGATGATAAGGCGTTTGGTCTTTGATTGCTTGTTGTTGCAAGACTTGTTGATTGAATCCTTGATTTTTGAATGTACTTTTTTCATCGCTGTAAATGTTATTGGTGAATAATTGGGTTATCTGTCATAGACTCTCAGGTCCTTGTTCTCCACCACACGGAACGCCTCGAAGATGAATCCGTGAGGGTTGTTGTCACTGCGTGTGGAGTTGAGAAGTCGCCCTTTGGTCACTAGGCTACGCTCGGTGATACTCTTCTCGCGGATGATGGATAGTCTTGCGTATGTCACCACCTCGTAGGGATAGTGGTTGAAGTTGCAGCTTATGCTATCTACCTCGATACGCTGGGTTACATTGCCTGAGATGATACGGTTGTAATACCCCTGCTCCGCAAGGTCGCTGTAGTGCTCGTATGCCGAGCGGTCGCTCAGAAACATTGCCCTCTGGATATTACCCTCGATGGCACTCTTGTCGGGTGCAAGCGTGAAGAAGAGTTCGTGGAAACGCTTCACATGCTCCCTTGCCTCCACAGGACGGTTCTGCTCCAAGTCCTGCGAGAGAGCCAGCATGCCGAAGAAGCGTATCTGCCTGAAGCCGGTCTCGATGTTTTTAAGTGATTTGAATTCCATTTGAATACTGTTTAATAGGTTATCGTTTAAGTAATCTTCCTGCGATGTTACCGATGGCGGCACCTGTAGCACCTGCCGCTATCGATCCCGTGCGGCTCGCTGTCTGGGCTACATTTCTGCCGTAGTTACCTGCACCGCCACCTGCCTGGATTATCCAGTTGGCAACTGTCGGAATGGTGAAATATCCGATGATGCCGATAATGAGGAAGGTGATATAGACCGCATTCGACCCGTCAGGGATGAAGTTGGGATCGGACAACTGCTCTATGTCCTTCTGTAGCATCAGTACCTGTATGCGTGCAAGCACGCCGCTGAAAAGGTCGCTCACAGGTAGCCACAGATAGATGCTTATGTATCGGACAAACCACTGTGTGAGTGAGGCATGGAAGCCGTCCCAACAGGCTATCGCAAAGGATATGGGCCCGAGTATCGAGAGGACTATGAGAAAGAATGTTCTCAGCGTGTCTATGACAAGTGCTTTGCGGCATTGAACATCAGCTCCAACAGTTCGCGGAAGAAGTTCTGAACAGCCTTTTTCATATTGTACATCGCACGGTCCATATACATTCCGCAAGCCTCAATCGCATCCAACGCTCCCAACTCATCGAGCTTGTTGTCAAAGGACTCCTTATCCACGAGGTAGGCCGTTTCGGGATTGCGTTTCATCGCCTCAAACTCCAGCTTGTCCTTCTGCTTGCGATACTCGTTCATATCGAAGGTCTGCGTTTCAAGGATTCTGTGTGTTCCCGTCACGATGGGCGACATTACGCTGTTGAGAGTACCCAACACCAATGTCGGGAAGAACATGATACACAGTCCGAGAGCAAAGGGACGCAGGAGCGGAAAGACATCTATAGGCTCGGCTCTTGCCAATGACTGCCAGACACGATAGGCGACATAGAAGAGAGCCCCCAATCCGGCAAGTCCTTTGGCGACACCCGTCATCTGTGAACAGAGGGGCATCATATCCACATACAGACTCTGGAGTATCTGATGCAGATTGTCAAAGTTTACTGCTAATAGTACCATAGTCGTAGGGTTTCAGGTTTACCAATAGCGTTCACTCGGCGAGCCGTAGAGGGACATCACACGGTCAACATCGTTCTGTTTTTTCGCTCTGAGATAGGATACCCCGATGTTCTTGTTGGTGTAATACTGCACAAGCCCACGGTACTGGAGCATCTCGCTGTAACACTTGTCGATGATATCCATGCGGTCCTTGTCGCTCATCGAGAGCCCGTTCTCATTGACCACCGATTTAAGGTCATTCAAGAGGTGGGCACTCTCTTCGAGCAGTTTTGTATATCCCAGAGCAATGGCACTGAGTTCCTCCACCGTGAAGTAGGGGTCGTTGAGCATACGCTCAAAGCTGTTCACATAGATGTCAGTGATGTCGCCTACAAGCAGGATGGTCTGCTGTACCTTGCGTGCATCGCGGACAAGGTTCTTCACCTTCTTCAGAGCATCGTAGTACTCCTTTCCCTGTTTGTAGATCTTTACAGTCTCCTGGAAGTTCTGAATCATCGTACTTGCCGTAGATGATGTATGCACGATGTTCTTCGTGGCATTGATGATGCCTTGTGCGAGGTTGCCGGGGTCTGTCACCACCCACTGCGCCCTCGATGTCTGGCTGACAAAGAGAGCCACCAGACAGAGCATAAAAATTTTCAATCTCATACTGTTACGAATTAAAGGGTGAATACTTAATCATTGTCTTACTGAAATCACAGTCCCATCTTGCGACCTTTAGATTTAGGCTTATGCCGGATATGCTGTTTTCTGGACGGTCTCTCCTCGGAAGAGTCGCTCTGCCTCTTCTTCATTCCGTTGAAAAGCTCATTTGCATAAGGTCTTCTGCCAGTCATCTTGACAAAGCGGGCATCGAGTTCCCGATATGCCTTTTCAGCCTTGGCGGAACACTCCTCCGAAGAAGCCTTCCTGTCAATACCATATTTGGCAAGAAAGTCGAGACGGATATGGATGGTGTCGTGAACATTGTCAGGCAAAGCCGCAATCTGCCCCAGTTTCTCCAACTCCTCGTTCAGTTTATTGAGATAAGGAACGGGAGGTCGTTCACAGATACTCTCGAAGATCTTCTCCACGGCTCGTGTCAGCCTTGCATCCACCTCAAGCACATCGGGTATCTCTCCCGCTTGACTCTTTTCTGTCGATAGATTGCAGGATCCATATCCTCCAACTGATGATACAGACGGTAATCTTCCGTGAGTCCGAAGTAATCCTGCATAGATTGCGGGATGTTCCAATTCTGCATCATTGACCAATAGAGGCACGAGATGACCTCCTGGCGTCTCTTTTCGTCTGATTTTAAGTTACTGTACATACTTCAAATGTTTAATGGTTGATAAAAAGGGTTACTTGCTTCGCTTGCTCTCGGCAAGCTGCTTGATGGCGAGTTCGATGTTGCCGTCCAACTTCTCGGTGAGCCGCTGCAACTCCAGTTTCTCGGTCTCCTCGGTAGTGTAGCAGTAATACTCTTCGGGAGATACCTCCGTGGCATAGACTGCCGACAGTGCTCCGCCAAGACCTATCCACACCTCCTTGTACTTCCTGCCAGGAGCATTGGAGAGGTTGATGGAGAGAATCTGTGCACGCTCCTTGTCGGTAAGTCCGAGAAGAGCCTGTATCTCATCGAACTTGTTCACATACTTACGCTGGTCAAGAAGAATCTTGCAGTCGCTGTTGTTGATGATGGTACCCTTGACGATAGAGGAAGAGATGATGTCCTCGACCTCCTGCGTTACCACAACTGCTTCGCCGAAGAACTTACGCACGGTCTTGAAGAGGTACTTTAAATATTCTGCCATGCCTTCTTTGCTGATGGCTTTCCAAGCCTCTTCCAGCAATATCATCTTGCGGATGCCCTTCAGTCTACGCATCTTGTTGATGAAGGTCTCCATAATGATGATGGTCACTATCGGGAAGAGTACCTTATTGTCTTTGATGTTATCCAACTCAAATACAATAAACCGTTTGTTCAGTAAATCCAGTTCCTTGTCCGAGTTCAGGAGGAAATCATACTCGCCACCCTTGTAGTATGGCTCCAAGACATTGAGGAATCCCCACACATCGAAGTCCTTCTCGCGTGTACGCTTCTCCTTGAGAATATCCTGATACTCGTCACGGATAAACTCATAGAAGGTGTTGAACGATGGCTTGATGCTCTTGTCAGCACGAATACGCTCCAAGAAGAGGTTCACGGCATTGGAGAGCGCCACCTCCTCGGCTCTCGTCGGTGGCTCATCGTCCCTTTTCCACAGCGTAAGGATAAGCGTCTTGATGGACTCCTTCTTCTCAATGTCGAACCACCGTCCTCGACATAGAAAGGATTGAAGGCTATCGGATCACTCTCCTCGTAGGTGAAGTAGATGCCGTCCTCACCACCTGTACGGGCATTGATAAGGTTACACAACCCCTGATAAGAGTTACCCGTATCGACAAGCAACACATGCGTACCTTGCTCGTAGTACTGTCTTACCATATGGTTGGTAAAGAAGGACTTTCCACTGCCCGAAGGACCAAGGATGAACTTGTTGCGGTTGGTGATGATACCACGCTTCATCGGCAAATCCGAAATATCCAGATGGATAGGCTTGCCCGTCAAGCGGTCCACCATACGCATACCGAACGGAGAGAGTGAATCCTGTCCTGTGGTCTCCTCGATGAAGAGGCATAGTGCCTGCTCGATAAAGGTGTAGAAGGACTCCTCGGTAGGAAAGTCACCTGCATTGCCGGGGATAGCAGCCCAGAACAGTGTCGGTGTATCCACCGTATTGTGTCGGGGCTTGGCCTCCATCAAGGCGAGCTGACTGCCTACATCGTTCTTCACACGCTTGAGGCGTTCCCTATCATCGCTCCATGCGAAGACATTGCAGTGGGCACGGATAGCCGTCAGCCCCTGGCTGTGTGCCTCGTTCAGGTACTCCTCAATCCATTCGCGGTTAATCTGATTGGAGCGGCTGTAGCGTGATAGCGAGTGCATATTGCGTGCTGTCTGCTCGAACTTACGCAGCATCTCCGCAGAGTCATCGATGAAGAGGTACTGGTTCACGATGTGGTTGCAGGTGAGCAACACTCCGATTGGTGCGGCAAACGAGAGGCGGCAATCGCTACGGTCTGTTGAGAGACGCTCGTAACGGCTGTCGGTGGCTACGCTTGTCGGCAGGTCTTCGGGATCGGAGAGCGTGTGCAGGCAGAGGTAGTTGTCGCCAATCTTCATCTCGCCAGCTCCGAGGGTGATGTCCTGTAAGCAGGTGGTGTCCTCCTGCGAGAGCGAGAAATACTTCTCGATAATACCCGCAGTTGACTCCGTGCCTGTAATCTCATCGCCCGTAAGACGAGTGAGCGTGATGAATCCGCTGTCGTTGATGATACGCTCGAACTGCTCGCAGCACTCCAGGAATCTGCTCACCACCTCCTTGTCCTGCATCTCCTTCGGGATGATGAAGCCACGGGTAAGGGCATTGAAACTGCTGGTCGTGCGGCTATGCTCCTTGGTGGTCTTGGTGAGGAACAGATAACAAGTATGCTTCAGGTAAGGACGCTCGTTGAAGTGACGCTCAAAGGAGCGAGAGAGGAAACTGAGGTCTTCCTTCTGCAACTGCGGGTTGTAGCTCTCCTCAATGAAGAAGTCCTGCTTATGCACGATACTGTAGTTCGGCAAGACCTTGACCGCCTTGGCCCATGCCGAGTGTATCGCCTCATACTCCGCCTGTGTGACGGTGAAGAGTTCGGGAAGCTCCACACGATAGCAGACCGTGATATCAGCATCCTTGCTGATGATGCAGTCGTGCTCAACCGACAGAATCGGGAACTTGCTTTCGAGGGTAGCTGCTTTCATTACATTTCTCATGACTTTCTGTTTTTGAGGTTAGGAATAATCAATCGCAAGAATCGCTTGCGGTTGATGATGTAGCGTGGATGGTTCCGTGCAGCCTGTATCTTCATCAAGCCCCACTCGCCATACTTGGCATTCAGGTGGAAGGTCGCCCAGACTAGTACCGAAGCGGAGATGATTCCGAGTGCGATACATATCCATTGGTTCACGCCTGCCATATACAGCACCATAAAGGCTATGAGTATGGCGAGCAGACCGCCGGCGAAGATGAAGAGGTATTGGCTGCGTAGCCCCTTGAACTCGGGGCTACGACCAATCCCTTTGTTGATTTGATAGACCGCCATATTAGAGGAAGAATGAACGTAAGATGGTGGCGGCTACAATCAGGCAGATACAGGCACCGAACCAAGAGGCTGCGGTCTTCGAGGTGTCAGGGTCGCCAGAAGAGAACTTCGAATAGACCTTCACACCACCGATGAGACCGACTACGGCTCCAACTGCATAAATCAACTTGGTACCGGGGTCAAAATACGATGTTACCATGTTGGTAGCCTCGGTGATACCTGCGATACCGTTACCCTGTGCGTAAGCACCTACTGTTGCGAGCATAAATGCTGCTGCGAATAATACTTTTTTCTTCATACGTCGAAATGTTTTTTAGTTATACAAAAAGTGATTTCGACTGCGAATATATAGCACTTAATCCATTGATTTTCAAATCGGTCTATACACGTCATAACGTGTCATCAGATGTCATAGTTGGGGCATTTTGAAGGGTGGATTTTGGGGTGAGAAGAGGTCGTGAGGAGTTATAAATGATGTGCCAAATTATAATGGATTTTGTACCGAAGAGTGAATTTATGGAAATAGAAAATAATAATTTGCACTATTTATGGAAATAGAAATAAATAAATCGCATTATTTATGGAAATAGATTGTGGAAAATTTGCTGTTTTATGGAAATAGAATTATTTTTGCAGTAAAATAATATGAATTATGAATACTCAGACATTACTATCAATAGTAGCAGACCAGCGTGAGGAGTTGCTAGCGAATGATTACTCGGAGTTGTGCCCACGTCCTGAAGAATCACAACTTGACTTAAAGAGCAATCGAGCTCAGGTTGTGATAGGTGTCAGACGATGTGGAAAATCAACATTATGCGAAATGTTCCTTAAGCAAAAGGGGATTGACTTTGCCTATGTAAACTTTGATGATGACCGAATGGAGGATATGAAGGCAAGTGATTTAGACCATTTACTTGAAGCATTATATATGACTTATGGAGAGTTCAAATATCTGTTCCTTGATGAGATACAGAATATAGAAGGCTGGCCATTGTTTGTCAATCGATTGCTTCGCCAGAAAATGCATCTATTTATTACAGGTTCTAATTCTAAATTACTCAGTAAGGAATTAAGTACACATCTGACAGGAAGAAATAATAAGGTAGAACTCTATCCTTTCTCATACTCCGAGTATTGTGCAATGAAAAATATAGATACCACTTCGCTATCAACAAAAGCGAAGGGTATTCATCAAAAAAAGTACCCTACATGAATATCTTCTACAAGGTGGATTCCCAGAATTGTTCAATGAGAGTAATCGTAGAGGTTACATTAACGGATTATTGGATGCCATCATCAAGAATGATATAGCAAAACGTTTCAAAGTTCGCAATGTGGAAGCATTACGAAGAATCGCAGCTTATCTTGCCGATAATTATTGTCAGGAATTTGTCGCAAAAACGGTAGGAGAATTATTCGGAGTATCAAATCATACGGCTGAGAACTATTATTCCTACCTTAAAGAGGCTTTTCTATTGGTAGGAGTAAATCGTTTCTCATATAAAAGTAAAGATCGTGTAAGAAACGAAAAGGTTTATGTAGTGGATACTGCATTTGTCACAGAACGCGAAGATAATTTCTCATTGGAAAATCTCGGCTGGAAGTTGGAGAATATAGTATGCATTGAGCTGATGCGTCGCTATAAGCCACTCTTTTGTGATGTTTTCTACTATAAGGAAACATCTTCGCAAGTTGATTTTGTTATAGCAAAAGATGGCAATGTACAAGAGTTGATACAGGTATCATACGATATCTCTACTGAAAAGACACGCAATAGAGAGATTAGAGGTTTGAAGAATGCAGCCAAGAAACTAAAGTGCAATAATCTTACGCTTGTAACATTTGAAGAACAAGAAACAATTGAGGAGGATGGTTACACCATAAATGTTGTTCCTGCTACAGAGTGGTTGCTTAACAAATAAATCTTATTTAATTTACTAATAGCAAGGCAAGAATCGTAAAGCGCAAGGCTTTACGATACTTGCCTTACTTGTTAATTGGAGTAGCTGAATACACATATAAACACTGACACCCCGATTCACATCGGAGTGCCAGCCCAGTTAACCAAATATATAAACAATGAAAAAAGAATGTTTATTACATAAATTTATTCCAATCAATCTCGGTACGCTCTAGTTGCTTACCATTCAACCGACGACCTGCACCATCAAGATTATCCTTTAGCAATCTATCCACTTGCTTTTCCGTACTGATAGAAGTAGTGTAAAAATGATAGATGTCGGAATCTTGAAGTTTATATAAGGTCTCTGCGGCATCCATAATCTTTTCCTTATCTGTAGTCCTATTCAATAAGACATCTGCTACATTACCCAACTCTTCAAAAGTACAAGCTCCCGAAAATTCCGGATCAGGAATAGACTCGGAAGACATCAATGCCTTCATATCCTCTTGCGACAATCTTTTCTGTGGTACAAAATTATCCTCTACATCTTCCGGATTGACATCTTCATCAACAGGTAGCTCAATCTGCTTGAGGTCTATCGAACGTGTCGGAGTCTTGCGAGCGACTTCAGGGTCTTCATAATAGATGATGTTGGACTTACCCATAACCTCATTCGGATCATCAAAAACCATAGGTTTGATTTTTAGGCTTGGGCTTGGGCTTTTCTTACGGGTGACTTCAATGTTTCATCTTGTGAAGTGTCTTCAAATCTCTTGGCAAGTTCCTCTACTATTGCTTGAGCTTCCAAATCAGAATAAGATGAAGGTTGAAATGCTTGCTCTTCAGACTGTACCTTCTGCAACATAGGTCTTTGCATTCTGGCTTTTCGTCTGTCCTTCCTCGCTTTCTCTTCCATCCGTTTCTTTCGATACTTCCACAATCTGATACGGGCAATACGAGCCCAATTGTGTAACATATTCCAGAAGTCATACATTCGCTGACTGAAAATCATATTCCATACTTTGTATAATATATAGGTTGCTGATACTGCCTTAACTGATAAATAAAAAATGGTTGTTGTCATAGTTGTTAAATTTTAGGTGGTGAAAATCGTTCTTTATAAAGTTGAGTTATCTCCTCAATGTTAAGTTCTATATGCTCTGCTATAATGTTACTGAGATAGCTTGCAATGCTGGTCTCTGGAGCAATCACGGGCAAAAAGTTCTTGATTTGCTCGTATAGCTGACGGTTCAGATACACTTGAACACGCCCCGACATAGGTGTATTCATCAAATACTTCTGTCTATAGTTGCTCTCTTCCTTTTTTTTGCGAGGCTTGGGCTTTTCTTGCACCACCTCTTCAACAGGTTCTTCCTCGGTGGTTATGGCTTCATTCAGAATCTCCTGTACAGAAGTTTCATTCTTAGAAACATTATCAGGTTCCCGCCCTGCCATATACCCCCTTATAAGATCCTCATCGACTTTTACGCTCTTCTTTGCCATAGTTATTTCAGTTTAAGTATTTCAAGAAGTTCATTGGCAAGTTCCTGTAATCCGCTTCCTTTGAGTTGCCCCGCAGGAGGAGGCAACAGCGAACATCGGAAATAGGTACGAGATGACATCGACAACTCCTTCTCGTATCGACAAAGTTCAGGTATACTTGATTTCAGTACTTTTAATCCTGTCTTCTCCATCAACTCCGAATAGTTCTTGAGTACCTCCACATTGCTCCTTCGCTTTACCTTCGTCCAGAACATATAGATGTCCTTAAGCGGAATGCCTTTCTTTTCTGCCAAGAATCTCACCACACTGCTTGCGAAGCTGAAACTGCTATCCATTACAAAGTTGTCGGCAGCAATGGGAGTCAATACATAATCCACATTGAAAATGGTCTGTAAAACTCCGGGGACATCCATAGAACCTGGGAGGTCAATAAAAATGATGTCATACTCTCCAGTTTCAGCAAACTCTCCCGCTGTAGCGCGGGCCTCTTCGGGCCTTACCCTTTTGATAGGATAAATCTTACAACCTCGAAGTCTTTGCTCTTCAAGAAGCGTCATATACCTCTTGTTTTTCTCCACCATCTCCTTGTCTCGTTCGCGGAGATTATAAAGGCTACGCTGGGTAGCATCACAATCCACGATGGCTACACTCTTATCCATCGTATAGTTCAGGAGGCTGGCAAGGGCTACCAACATTGTACTTTTACCAACTCCACCTTTCTGGTTGCTTACTGCAACAAATACTGGCTTTTTCTTCATAACTGTAAATTTTTTAATGGTTAATTACTTATTACATTATTTGTCTATTACTTGGTTTGTTGGTTACTTGGTGATATGGTGACATTGTGCTCACCAACCAATAAGTCAACCTTTGTTTGTTGCAACGCCCCAATAATGCAATAATTATTTGCTTGCTTACTCTCACAATTTCACCAATCCTTAATCACTTAATCAAGCAATCAATTATTGGTTTGTTGCACCATTTCTGACGCAAAGAAATAGCGAAAAATTGGAATAATTACTATGTCGTCAAGCCTCTGACTACACATGTCATCATATGTCATCACATTGCATATAACTCACTATTTATCAATAGAATACACCTATCTAACTTTGCACCCGAAAGGTCTATGGACGCACGACGAACGGAGTTTTCGGATGCTTCTCTCTGAGGGGAACGGCGATAGCCAATTTTACGAAGGAAAATTCATGTTCAAGCGAACATAGCAAGTTGTGTTTTGGGCAGCCCGAAACGATTCGGGCAACCCCAAAACAACTTGCCGCTCGCCTGACGGCTCGGGGAGGGATTCACTCCAAAGTCGTGAATCCATAGCGGAAGTTAGTAACCAATAAAATGTAAAGTTATGGCAAATGACAAGAGACAAACAAGAAGAGATGTAACAGGAAGGCGACCTAAAAAGGATCCCGCTGTTTATCGTTACGGCATTAAACTAAATGCTGAAGAGAACGGACAATTTGAATTGCGGTTTGCAAAGTCTGGTCTTAAGTACAAGGCAAGATTTATAAAGGCAATGATTCTTGACCGTGAGATGAAGGTAGTAAAACTCGACAAGGCGGCTATGGATTACTACATACGCCTCACGAATTTTTACCATCAGTTCCAAGCCATCGGCAACAACTACAATCAGACGGTACGAGCTGTGAAAGCCAATTTCGGAGACAAGCGGGCATTTGCCCTTGTCGCAAAGCTGGAGAAAGCCACATTGGAGTTGGTAGTGCTGAGCAAGCAGATTATCGCCCTCACACGCGAGTTTGAGGAGAGACACTTGAACCGTAAAAGCGGAGGTTGATATGGTAGCTAAGATCAACAGAGGAGCTTCGCTCTACGGAGCAGTCATCTACAACCAGCAGAAGGTGAACGAGGCGACAGGTCGCATCATAGCGGGCAACCGTATGATTACCGATTCTCTCTACGACCCTGACAGGATTGTCTCTCAGACGATGTTCGCCTTTGAGAGCTATCTCGCAGCCAACAGAAACACCGAGAAGCCTATTCGGCATATATCGCTCAACCCGACACTGGACGACAATCTTACCGATAGTCAGTTTGCGGATTTAGCAAGAGCCTATATGCAGAAGATGGGCTACGGCAACCAGCCCTACATTGTCTATCTCCACGAGGACATTGACCGCAGACATATACATATTGTATCTACCTGCGTGAATGAGAATGGCGAGAAGATAGATGATGCCTACGAGTGGAATCGCTCGATGAAGGCTTGCCGAGAATTAGAGCAGATGTTCGGACTAAAACAGATTGCCGACAAACGCAGGGAACTATTGGAACCTTATCTGAAAAAGGCGGACTACACCCGTGGCGATGTAAAGCAGCAGGTATCCAACATTCTCAAGAGTGTCTTTACCTCGTATCGTTTCCAATCCTTCGGCGAGTATAGTGCCATGCTCTCGTGCTTCAACATCGAGGCAAAGCAGGTCAAAGGCGAGTTCGATGGCAAGCCCTATTCGGGTATCATCTACACGATGACCGATGACAACGGCAAGCCTATCTGTACGCCAATCAAGTCCTCGCTTATCGGCAAGCGTTTCGGCTTCGAGGGTGTGGAGAAGCGTATTGCCTACAATGCTCAGGAGTTCAGAGCGAAGAGGTGGCAACCCAAAATCCGCAACGATGTAGCTCTGGCTATGCACGGCTCTCGTGGAAACCGAGAGGAGTTCGTGCGTCTGCTTGGCAGCAAGGGCATTGATGTGGTGTTCCGCGAGAATGATGCAGGTCGTATCTACGGTGTCACCTTCATCGACCACCACAATCGTGAGGTATATAACGGTTCCCGTCTGGGTAAGGAGTTCTCGGCAAACAACTTCGAGAAGCTATTCAACTCGCAAGGCGACATTCCATGGGCCGATATGCCGCAAGGTTTCTCCGAGAGCCAGAGCCTCTCATCGACAGACCTTGAATCGGGCATAGAGCAAGCCTTCGGAATCTTCTCGTTTGACGCTCCTGCAAATGATCCGCAGGAGGAGATGCTCGCCAAGCAGTACCAGAAGAAAAAGAAGAAGAAAAAACGCCGTTCACGCGGCATATCGTAAACCAATTTCACTAACCATTAAAACGAATTAATTATGCAACAGGAAGATGATTTGAGAGGATTGGCAAAGGTCATGGAGTTTATGCGTGCCATATCCATTATATTTATTGTAGTACATATCTACTGGTTCTGCTATCAGGCCATCGTGGATATGGGTATCAACATCGGAGTGGTAGACAAGATTCTGCTCAACTTTCAGAATACGGCAGGGCTGTTCAGCAACCTGCTTGTGACAAAGGTGTTCGCCATCATATTCTTGGCTCTCTCGTGCCTCGGTACAAAGGGAGTCAAGAATCAGAAGATGACCTGGCAGAAGATTTATGCGACCTTCCTCGGAGGTCTTGTACTCTTCTTTATGAATTGGTGGTTGCTCGACCTGCCGTTCTCGCCAATCGTGAATATGGTAATCTACACGGTTACTATGACTGTCGGATATATCCTTCTGCTTATGTCGGGAGTATGGATTAGCCGTATGTTCAAGCATAACCTTATGGAAGATGTCTTTAATGTGGCCAACGAGAGCTTTATGCAGGAGACACGACTGATGGAGAACGAGTATTCGGTAAATCTGCCTACGAAGTTTGTCTATCAAGGCAAGGAATGGGACGGTTGGATAAATGTCGTGAATCCGTTCCGAGCAACCATTGTATTGGGAACACCGGGTAGCGGTAAGTCGTATGCCGTAGTGAACAACTACATCAAGCAGACCATAGCCAAAGGTTTTGCAACATACATCTACGACTACAAGTTTGACGACTTATCGGTAATTGCCTATAATGAGCTGTTGAAGAACATAGACAAGTACAAGGTAAAGCCGAGTTTCTATGTTATCAACTTTGATGACCCACGTCGCTCGCACCGCTGTAATCCCATCAACCCGAAGTTTATGGTTGATATCAGCGATGCCTATGAATCAGCATATACTATTATGCTTAACTTGAATAAAACATGGATTCAGAAGCAGGGCGACTTCTTCGTAGAATCTCCGATTATTCTTTTGGCGGCTATCATCTGGTATCTGAGAATCTACAAGGACGGTAAGTATTGCACCTTCCCGCATACGATTGAGTTTCTGAACAAACCGTATGCTGATATTTTTACGATTCTGACCTCATATCCTTCGTTGGAAAACTACCTATCTCCATTTATGGACGCATGGAAAGGTGGAGCCCAAGATCAGCTCCAAGGCCAGATTGCAAGTGCCAAAATTCCGCTGTCGAGAATGATTTCTCCGCAGCTCTATTGGGTGATGACAGGCGATGATTTTACCCTCGACTTGAACAATCCAAATGAGCCGAAGATACTCTGCGTTGGCAATAATCCCGACCGCCAGAATATCTACTCTGCGGCACTCGGACTATACAACAGCCGTATCGTGAAGTTGGTGAACAAGAAGGGTCAGTTGAAGAGTTCCATCATCATTGATGAGTTGCCGACCATCTATTTCCGTGGCATCGACAACCTCATTGCCACTGCACGAAGCAATAAGGTAGCAGTTTGTCTTGGTTTTCAGGACTACTCGCAGTTGGCTCGTGACTATGGCGACAAGGAGGCAAAGGTTATCCAAAATACGGTTGGAAACATCTTCAGCGGACAGGTGGTTGGCGAAACAGCCAAGAACCTCTCTGAGCGTTTTGGCAAGATACTCCAACAGCGTCAATCGGTATCTATCAACCGTCAGGACACATCAACATCTATCAACACGCAGTTGGACTTCCTTATACCTGCATCGAAGATTTCCAACCTCTCGCAAGGCACATTTGTGGGTAGCGTGGCAGATAACTTCGGCGAGGAGATTGACCAGAAGATTTTCCACTCACGCATCATCGTGGATAGTGCAAAGGTCAATGCCGAGGCAAAGGCATACAAGAAGATTCCTATCGTCAATGAGTTCAAAGACGAGAACGGCAACGACATCATGCAGGAGCAGATAGAGCGTAACTATTCCCGTATCAAAGATGAGGTCGAGCAGATAGTTCAAGATGAAATGGAACGAATCAAGGCTGATCCAGAGTTGCGTAAACGACTGTTGCCTGATGAGAAGGACGAAGAGGATAACGATTAGAATCTGTATCCTATTTCTTACCGCAAAGGTTGTCCCGTGCCTTTCGGATTGAGCAAGGTCAAGCCCTGTGGGTGTCGTGGAAAAATCATCCTCGCCCCATGGGGCTTGCGGTATTTTTCCCGCCAACCTTGCACAATCCTGCCCGGAACAGTCAAGGCGGTAAAGAAATAGAATACAGTGCTTCGCCTGTAATATGTATAACTTATATAATGATTGACTATGATTAGAATGACATTATCAGAGTATCTCCGTGTGCCAAAAGATTATCGCGGAGTATGGACCAACGAAAGATGGGATATCCCCAATTGGGCCGACATTAGAGAGAAACATTTAGGCAAGCGTACACTAATGACAAACATCAATGGTGGCACTTGTTTGGTCGTAGAAGGTATGGGATTGGAGATTATTGATGACTCCGATTGGAAGAAACCCGATGCAGTCAGAAAAGAGATAAGTCGCCAATGCTTGAAGTTCTTTACAGAGCGAGGTATCGAGCCTCACTATGCCGATTGCCTTATCCGCTATAATGACAACTACGATACCGTTGAAGTGCGTATCGCCATCGGAATGCCTGCTGATACCGAAAAGGATGATGACATATTCTTCTATTGCGATACGCTGGAAGATATGAAGTCACTTGCAGAAATTGGCAGTGAGGACTTTTACATTGCCGACTGCTACGGATTTGGAGTATATGAAGATTTATTATAAACCCCTTAAAACATATCAAATATGAAGATTTTATGTCAAGAGCGTTATGAAAAGGCTGTTGCCTACGCAAAGGAAATCAAGAACGACACCCTGCAAAAGTGTATTGACCGTTTGAAACAGTGGGAAGAAAATTCCAATTGCCCATGTGAGATTGAACTCTACTATGACTCTGCACCTCACTCATTCGGATTCCGACAGGTATATCCAGATGGTAGAACAGGAATTGTCGGAGGCTTGCTCTATCACGGACAGCCCGACCAATCGTTTGCTGTATTGTTGAATCCTATTCACGGGTGGACTATACACACATAAAAAAGAAATCTCGAAAAGGAGCGTCTCATTCTCCTTTTCGAGATTTACTCGTTGTGTAAGATTATTATTAAATTAGTCAGGAATTGCGAAAGCATAAAATTTCTGTCCTAAGAAATCACTTATTGCATCTGCGACAACTCTCATTACATCATATCCAAAACATTCATTTCCCGTAAACGGTCTATTTATCTCAATGTAATATCTGCCCTCACCGAAACAACAAGCAATACCTTTATTCATCATTCCTTGGGTAATTTCGGTATAATCATCTGTACATAATTTCATGTGTGATATAGGATAGGAATATGTATCTCCACCATAATTTACCAATTGTTTTTCATATTCAGTATCAAATACAGAACCTGCTATTTCAAGAGCTTTATCAATATTTGAATAAACCTCATCATTTACATCTTTTAGTTTTAACTTGCTAAAATGTGTTTTTGTAATATCATCAATCTTTATTTGTGTAAAAGAATCATGTTTGGATAATTCTTCAATAGAAACAACTCCAATTCGTAAAAGCATTTCTAAATCGTACTCATAACCATAATTGGTAGCCTTTGAATTGTACATATTTGCGAGTTGTTCAAGAATTATATCTTTCTCCTCATCTGTTTCTACAATCACAAATGCATCTTTGATAGGATTATTATAAATGCTTCTATCTAGTAAAAATGGTAATCCGGGGACACCCCAATGATCATCTTTGATTGGTAATCTCCATTCTCTTTCAAATGTCCAGTCAATAGGTTTATCATGGGATAACTTCGTATAAACATACCGAAATTGCTCATTAATCCCCAACCCACATGATGAATCCAATGTTCTCAATCCATATCCCCAATAAGGATCTCCTTCTTCTGATTCTTTATGCCTTCCAGAAAGCCCATATATCACATTCCTAGCTCCAGCCATAAACAATTCATTTTTTTTGAAGGCTATTCCATATTTGCCAACAAATTTAGAACCTGATTGTCTTTTGTTTGCATAATCTATTAGAGCATATAGAGGCATTTCTGTAAAGCATATGGCAGAATATGGGCCATAAACAGTTGGTACTGTATTTCTAAAAGACCATCCTGAACGAATGAACCCATCATGAATGATTCTTTGTATAACTTCAAATGCTGTTGCATTATTATCTAACTCCCAATCATCGTTGAAACTCTGGTCAAAAATAGAAATGGGATTATTCGGAGCCGTATAATAATCAGGAAACTGTAACTCACTTCTATCTATAGTACAACCATTAAGTTCCGCTTCTTCTGCCATTTCATTCAATTGAACTTCAAAACTAGTCTCAGGTGTTCTTTCATGAACGAAATGAATAATCCAAGATGATAGGTCTATTCTTGTCTGATGTTGCCAATCTGCCATATACTATATTTTTATAATACTGCAAAGTTACTCCGTTTTTTACGAATGAAAGACAGATAGGGCTACAAAAAGTATATGTAGCGTGAAAATCCCGCTTCACTCGCAAAGTCCCTTCAAGAAGTTAACTCGGAGGGACAATACCTCCACGTTCGAGCCGAGGGTTTTCGGGCAAAAAATTCTCTGCGATAATTTTTCACCCGAAAAAACGCTCCGGTATCGCCGTCCGAGTTGAGACAGAGGTTGGGACTAAGCAAGCGAAGCGACCTACGACGCATAGTACAACAGGTCAAAATCCATTGCGGTAAGATATGCCGCATCTCTATTCTCAACCTGACTGCCATATCTATATTCTATTATAAGGTCTATCAACCACCGCCATCTTTTTAAGCCCCGATTTTTTAAGTGGGGACAAAAGCAGCTCAGCTCTCAACTCTGCATATTACAAAAGTTATTTCTTTTCGGTCATACCACAGCTTTTTCTCGCACATTTTTTTGCCTTCGTTTTTCGCTCTTTTCACCCTTCTTTTACCCCTTTTCGTGTCTTCGCTTTCCTACCTGCTATGACAAGTGATGACACCTTATGACTTGTATAGTCTAACGGCTTAAATGTCAATGTTTTATCAAATTTTGCTATATATATTTGCGGTGACAACATTAGTTATTAACGCTAAAAACTCATAGTTATGGCAAAGAAAAATGTAAGGGATGACCCCTCAAAAACACAAGTCACCGAGAACCCGCAGATGAGCGACATCGTGCTGGTCTTAGACAAGATGGAACTGCTCATTCAAGCGGTATCCGAAATCAACAAGAACGGCAAGTATTCCACCGTGCCGGCAGACAAAGAGCATCAGAACTCCTTTCTCAAGATTGACCGTTATGCGACCTTCTTCGAGAACTTCCTCAAGAACTTCTGGAGTCAGTTGAAAGACCCTACACACTTCGGTCTCTTCACGATGAAGGAGGAGGAGTTCGACAAACCCGAAGTCAAGCAGGCCATCGAAGACCTTGCCGAAGGTAAGAAAACAAGAGCAGTGGAAGAGTTTCTCAAGAAGTATGAGATAATACCCAAAAATCAAACAGAACAAAGTATTAACAATCAAAATTCAGAAGAAATGGCAAAGAAAAATCAAACCCAGCAGCCCGTCGTTGAAGCTAACGACCAGCAAAGCAGAACAATCAGTATCGTTACAACGAGTCTATGATCAACTGGGACCAGTTGAAGAACTTCGGACTCTCACGTGAGTATCTTCAGGAGCGAGGACTCCTTGATTCAATGCTCAAAGGCTACAAGACCAACCAGCTTGTACCTATCAACCTTAACTTCGGCTCTGCCGTACTGCGTACCGATGCACGCCTATCGTTGCAGCAGTCCAACACCGGTGAGGTGGTACTCGCCATCCACGGTATCCGCAAGCAACCCGAATTGGAGCGTCCTTACTTCGGACACATCTTTTCGGAAGAGGACAAGAAGAACCTCCTCGAAACAGGTAATATGGGCCGAGTGGTGGAACTCAAAGGTCGCAACGGGGAATATATCCCATCGTTCATCAGCCTTGACAAGATGACCAACGAGGTGGTGGCCATGCGTGCAGAGAATGTCTATATCCCTAACGAGATTAAGGGTGTTCAACTCACCGACCAGGAGAAGAACGACCTGCGTGAGGGCAAGAAGGTCTATATCGAGGGTATGACCGCCAAGTCGGGCAACGAGTTCAACGCCCACATTCAGGTGAGTGCCGAGCGCAGAGGTATCGACTTCATCTTCGAGAACGACCGCATCTTCAACCGCACCGCCCTCGGTGGTGTGGAGCTTACCAAGCAGCAGATTGAAGACCTCAATGCAGGCAAGGCAATCTTCGTGGAAGATATGCAGCGTAAGGATGGAGAACTCTTCTCATCGTATGTGAAACTCGATGAGGCGACAGGACGACCCAACTACACACGCTACAACCCCGACTCGCCCGAAGGTGCAAGAGAAATCTACATTCCGAAGGAGATCGGTGGCGTGAAACTTACCGCTGAGGAGCAGAAAGATCTGCGTGAGGGACGAGCCATCTTCCTCAATGATATGGTGAACAACCGTGGTGAGGAGTTCTCTTCGTTCATCAAGGCAGACCTTGAGACGGGACGACTGATGTACTCACGCACTCCCGATGGCTTTGAGGAGCGTGCCAAGTTCGAGATTCCGAAGGAAATCTTCGGTGCCAAGCTCTCCGGTCAGCAGCGTGCCGACCTTCAGAGCGGCAAGTCGGTACTCGTGGAGGGCATGAAGGGCTTCGATGGCAAGAGCATTTCGCAGTATGTCAAGCTGAACTCCAACCAAAACAAGCTCGACTTCTATAACGAGAATCCCGACCGAAACCGCAACGCATCACAGCGTAATGTGGTAGCCGAGAAACAGGAGAAGCGTCAGTCAAAGGGACAGAGCATCTAATCCATAACTCGGACAACTCAAATCAATGTATAACTCTAAAACGAATTTTAAGATGAACGATAAGAATAAAGCACCTTTCAAGGTGGAAGATGTAAATTGGGACGAACTATCAGGTATAGGTATCCTCAAGGATGAACTCGAACAGGCAGGCGAGCTTGAGACGCTGCTCCGAGGCGAGAAGACGGGTGTCGTATCGCTGAGCCTCGTACTCCTCGGTGTAGATGTGGTGATGGATGCCACTTTGCAGCTTGTACGCAAGAACGACTCTCCGCTGCTCGAAATCATCGGTATCAACCCCACGCAGTAACACGATTCCATTACTAACCTGACAGCCGTTTCCCGCACCGTAATCGGGACGGGGACGGCTTCTTTAATTCCCGAATAATTATGATAGCAATTATAGCAGAAAAGCCGAGCGTAGGTCAGGACATCGCCCGCGTTATCGGTGCAACAGAGAAGAAGGATGGCTACATGGCAGGCAACGGTTATCTTGTAACCTGGGCTTTGGGACACCTCGTTTCCCTCGCCATGCCATCGGCATACGGATACGGTAAGGCTTCGCATGAGGATTTGCCTATGCTTCCCGAACCATTCCAGCTTGTGGTAAGACAGATCAAGACCGACAGAGGTATGGTAACGGACATAGGTGCCGCCAAGCAGCTCAAGGTCATTGACGAGGTATTCAGCAAGTGCGACAGCATCATCGTGGCAACGGATGCAGGGCGTGAGGGTGAGCTTATCTTCCGATACATCTACCACTACCTCGGATATACCAAGCCCTTCAAGCGTCTTTGGATCTCCTCACTCACGGACGAGGCTATCCGTGCAGGTATGAGCAACCTCAAGGATGGCGAGGCTTACGATGCTCTCTACAACGCTGCCGACTGCCGTGCAAAGGCCGATTGGCTCGTGGGTATGAACGCCAGCCGTGCATTGGCTTTGGCTTCAGGTATGCCGAACAACTCCCTCGGACGAGTGCAGACACCTACATTAGCGATGATATGCAGTCGCTACAAGGAGAACCGTGATTTTATTTCTACACCTTATTGGCAACTGCATATCACACTTGAACGCTTGGGCGAGTTCCGTCAGTTCGCACATATTGAGGACTTCAAGAGCAAGGAGCAGGCAGAGGCGGCACACGCACGATTCTCGCCCGACTCAACGGCACTCATCACGAAGGTGGAGCGCAAGCGTACCTACCAGCAGGCACCGCTACTGTACGACCTTACCACATTGCAGAAGGACTGCAACACGCATCACGATATGAGTGCGGAGAAAACCCTTTCTGTGGCGCAGACTCTCTATGAGAAGAAGTATATCTCATATCCGAGAACAGGTAGCAGATATATCTCGCACGATTTGATGGAGCAGGTCTATGATTCCCTTTGGAAGATTGCCACTATGCCGGAGTTCAAGGAGTATGGCAAGCGTTTCGACTTCGAGCATCTGAATATGCGTAGTGTAGATGATGACAAGGTGACGGATCACCACGCACTTATCATCACAGGCGTAGAGCCAGAGGAGTTGAACGCCCACGAGCAGATTGTCTACACGATGATTGCAGGGCGTATGCTTGAAGCGTTCTCGCCACACTGCGAGAAGGAGTCATTGGTAATGGAGGCGACAGCCGAGGATATGAAGTTCCGTTCACGCTCTACTACCATCGTCAATCCGGGCTGGCGTGCAGTCTTTGCCCGTAAGGAGGATGCCGAGAAGGACGAGACCGAAGCCAACAAGGGTACGGCACGCTTCGCCGAGGGTGAGCAGATACCCGTTACGGGCTATGGCACGGCACAGCGAAAGACAATTCCGAAACCTCTCTACACCGAAGCGACACTCCTTGCCGCTATGGAGACTTGTGGCAGGAACATCACCGATGAGAAGGCAAAAGAGGCAATGAAGGAGCTGGGTATCGGAACGCCTGCCACACGAGCCGCCATCATCACGACCCTCTTCAAGCGCGACTACATCGAGCGTTCAGGCAAAGCGCTTGTACCTACTGAGAAGGGGCTCTATATCTACGAAGCAGTCAAGAATATGCAGGTTGCCAATGTGGAGCTGACAGGCAGTTGGGAGAAGACGCTCCTTCAAATCGAGCAGCATACTTTGGAGACACGCTCCTTTATGCACTCCATCGAGAGTTTCACCTCGCAGGTTACACGCGAGGTACTCGGACTGAAGTTCCCTGCACCCAAACAGCGTTCCCTTCCTTGCCCCAAATGCGGTACAGGCAAAGTGATGATACGCCCGAAGGTCGCCAAGTGCGACAATCCGGATTGCGGTCTGCTTGTATTCCGCAAGGTGCTGAACAAGGAGCTTAACGAGCAGCATCTGGAGCAGTTGCTCTCATCGGGAGCGACCAAGCTGATCAAGGGATTCAAAGGCAAGAAAGGTAACTCCTTCGATGCTACCGTAGCCTTTGATGATGAGTTCAATGTAACGCTGGCATTTCCCGACAAGAAGAGATGTAAGAAAAGATGATGTCAGTCATCCCGATTCGTAGGCAAAGGTAGTGAACCGCCCTCATTCCACCCCGCAAGGTCGTGCCGCAGGCGGTTTCGGCAAAAATCATCCTCGCACGGCTGCGGTATTTTTACCGAAAACCTTGCAGGTGGAGGCGTTTCACATCCAAGCCCACGAAATCGGGAACGACTGTTCCCACTAAATAATATAGGATATGAAAACAAATGACCCGACCGTAAGAAAGAGAATGAAGTGGATAGGTATGATACTATTAGCCGTAGTAGCAGCATTAGGTTTCAGTTATCTCTATACACGAGGTGTATCACCCGTATGGGCTGCGGTAGCCATCGTATGTTTCCCTGGCTTCTTCCGATTCATATACAAGATTGCCTGCATCGTAATGGCAGCATTGATACTCTTTGCCATACTAAGTTTCTTGGTCTTCTAACTCTTAAAGCAATGAAAAGGTCTTGTCATCGACATACAACATATAAGCAGATATATTGCGATATGGGTTATGGGAGCTGTCCTTCTCGGACGGCTCTTTTTGTAGGTGGACGATTCAAGAATGAGGATATGAATGAAGAAAGGGATAGAGAAAATACCAGCCATTGGCAAGCCGATGAACTACAGGGCAAAGTTGGCCAATGCTTCTTATCGGACAGCAAGGTCGGGCCACAGGTGGTTTCGGAGAAAATCATCCTCGCCGTGCTGCGGTATTTTCACCGAAAACCTTGCCTTACCGGAAGCATTAGCCGTAACGCCCTCGTAGTTCAACGGACTGCCAAAGTCCGAGTATTAACCATATAATAAAAGATAAAGCTATGAATCAAGCAATCATCGCAAGTGTACCGATGGCACCGATGCAGATGCCTGTGGTACATAGAAGAAGAGTAAAGGTCGCAGAACCTGAAATCAAGTTGCCGCCAAGAGGCTCACGAGGTCCGGTACATATATCGGAGCTGCTCAATCCCATTCTGGAGATAAGCAAGCATCCTGACCGTAACAGACTGCTTGCAGAGTTCTTCAACCAGTGAACATCACAAGAAAATCAATCAGTATTAACATTAAATCATAAAGTTATGTTTTTCACATCAATTTCACAGATGATGACCGAGAGCGTAGATCTTACGCTCGTCATCCGCAAAGCGAACGGACAGCTTACTGTATCAACATTGCCGAAGGCCAACGGACTTAAAGATGAGGCAGCAAACCACATCATTCCGCTGACACTAACGGGCACTCCCGAAGAGATGGATGCAGAGTTCCTGCAACACATCATGCAGCCTATACGCAAGGCTACGGGACTTATCTCCAATCTGATGGAGTTCGAGAAGCAGGCAGATAAGGCCGCTGCCAACAGCAAGGCGGCAAAGGATGCCAAGGCCAAGGAAACCAAAGAGGAGAAGGAGAAGCGTGAGAAGTACGAGAAGCATATGAAGAAGGCTGAGGAACTTATCACAGCCAAGAATCATAAGGATGCCATCACCGCACTCCAGCAGGCTCGTATGTATGCCACTGCCGACAAGCAGAAGGAGGTAGATGAGAAGATTGCCGCACAGAAGAAGGCGATGAACCAAGGCTCGCTCTTCGAGATGATGGAAGAGACTCCTGCACCGGCTCCACAAGTGGCACAACCGCAGAATGTAGCACCGCAACCTGCACAGCAGACTATCCAGCCGCAGGCAGCTCCACGACAGATGCCGCCACAGCCACAACAGACGGTAATGCGTCCCGTGCAACAGCTGATACAGCGACCTGTTCAGCAACCTCCACAGCCTCAGTATGGCGGGCAGCCTATGTTCTCCGCACCACAAGGCGGTTATCCACCTCAAAATGCAGGACAGCAGCATCATCACTATCCACAGGGTGAGATTCCGATGTTCCCACATCATGAGGAGCCTCCTATGCCTGAAGAGTTACAGCAGGCATATATGCACGAAGGCCCTGCATATCGCCCCGAGGATTATGAGGAATATCCCGACTTCCCTCAGTCAATGTTAGAAAATCATTATTCACAGGCATACGCCCAAACAGTTTAAGACTATGGCACTTTTAAGAAACGAAATGCAGCGATCATTCACCTTCAAGAAAGGTACAGAGATGATTACACTTCCTGATCCCAATCCGAACGACTCTCCGGAGAGTGTTATGAGCTTCTACTCGAACATCTATCCAGAACTGACCACAGCAACCGTACACGGCCCGACCATCAAGGATGACAAGGCTGCATATGAGTTCAAGACAACCATCGGAACAAAAGGATGAGAACTATGAGTAAGGACACTAAAAAAAGAAGAAGTCATGCAGACCATTGGACGAACATCAGTCGGAACAGCTCGCGAGGATGATAATCGCATCGACCAAGCGGGAGGTACGATACGGTGTGACAAGAGTAGAGAGAGTTACGGCGCCAACGGGTGCCGTAATTCTTTTCTAAAGACACCAATTCTTCCCATAGCACCACAGACTATTATGAGGGAGAGCTATAGCGGAAACAGTTATAACCTAATCACGCAGGAGAATTACGAATACCTGCGTGATTCTTATTTCCGCTATGCAGAACTTATGAATGTAAAGGCGGAGCATACGCCAGGCAGAACTATCGGTGAAGGTATCGTCAATCTCTACAATGAGATGAACGACCTCGTAAATAAAAAAAGCGGCATGTATCTCAACCTTGAGGATGACAATGGCTGTCTATACTTCAATGTGTGGAACACACATACTTGGGGTGAGTACACACTGTATTACTTCCCTGTAAAGTTTGTGGAGGAACTGAATCCCACACTCAGACGCATTGTCATCACATTCTATCATAATTTCATGAAAGAGAACGGTATAACCACTATCAACGGTGAGTCAGATATGGACTGGGCTATTGATATGCTGACTGAAGGCTGCTATGAGGATGAAGATGCCAAAGAGAGGCGAGCGAGGGAAAAGCTCGTGAAATCATACAAGGATGGTAGAGCATATAAACTCCTCGACAGGGTGTGGCGAAAGTCCTACTACAAGAACCTGCCGAAAGCCATAGAAGAATATGAGTGTAAGAATGGCTTTGAACAAGGTCTTATCGAACTGCTGAGAAGAGGACTTGAGTTCATAAAGACGGATAAAGCCATCATGTACTATGGCTATGACCCGTTCTATGACGAGGAGCCTGATTATCTGCCGATGACACTCGAACAGCAGATAAGGGTCGTCTATGATAGCGATGATATAATGACGGAACACCTTATCGACTTCTATAATTCCTCCCGTCAGGAGTCATACGATATTATTCCTGCATCGACCTTTGCCGTCTCTCCAACGACCGACAAGGTTTTTACACTTGAAGATACCTACCCCGAAAGGTTTTTCAAGTGGGCAGATGATTTTATTCACTACATACGATAATCACTATGGATACCAACAAACTTACCAAGCAGATAAATACGATGCTGCGCCCCCGTGCGGCATTGATAGCATACTCCACAGATGGAGGAGATACATACTTCCTTGAAGTACGGAACATAGATAATGAGGGTGTTATGAGCGAAGGCCGTCCCGTAACGGTGGACTTCATCAACGAACTGATAAAGGGGTATTCCGAAAGGCACAGCAAAGCACACCGCATGGTCGCATCCCAACAAATATGCTATGGAGTGATACACGCAAGGGCTACGAGAAATATATCTGGTACAACCCGCCACAAAAGCGTATGATGTTCTTCAAGGAGTCGCTACATATTGAAAATGCCGAGTACAACCTGCCCGGTGTCATCTATGAGGTGCGTGATGAGCGTATGAATATCTACGCATACATAGACAAGGAGCTGAAACCCGAAACGGAACTCTACGCTGCTCCGTTCTTCAATGTCACGGGGGCAAGCGTCTGTCTCGGCTCGGCAAAGATTGACAAACCGACAGAGATTACCTACGACAAATTACTTGAGTACTGGGAGAAGAAGTTCTGGCTCACGGAGTTCTCACACCTCGGAGGTAACGGAAATCCCACAAAGAGCAACCTTGTACTGGTAACAAAGGCAGCAAAGGATGCTCCCTTCAACCTCGAAGAATTAAAACCTCTAAAGAATTTGAAACTTAAAGATATACTACGATGAAAAGAGTACATTATACCGACAGCTATCTGCTCGTACCACAACACCCCGTAACGGTAAACCTTATAGGTGGTGGAGGTACAGGCTCGCAAGTATTGACAAACCTTGCACGATTGGATGTAACACTTCGCGCCCTCGGACATCCGGGACTATTCGTAACACTATACGATCCCGATATTGTTACCGAAGCCAACATAGGACGACAACTCTTCGGGTATTCCGACTTGGGACTGAACAAGGCGAACTGTCTGATAACACGCATCAACAACTTCTTCGGAAATGACTGGAAGGCTGTGCCGGCACTCTATCCCTCCAATATGAAAGATGTACGACAGGAACATCTTGCCAATATAACCATAACCTGTACGGACAATATAAAGTCGAGAATAGACCTCTGGAATGTACTCAAAGCATTGCCACAGTACAATTATACAAACTATCAGACACCTCTGTATTGGCTTGACTTCGGCAACACGCAAACATCGGGACAGGTCGTATTGGGCAGTATCCCAAAGAAGATAAAGCAACCTACCTCACAAATTTATCAGACCGTACCGTCATTAAAGGTTATTACCAAACTTGTGAAGTATGCCCGAATCAAGGAGGAGGACTCCGGTCCGAGTTGCTCGCTTGCCGAGGCTTTGGAGAAGCAGGACTTGTTCATCAACTCCACATTGGCACAGCTTGGCTGCAATATCCTCTGGAAGATGTTCCGACACGGTATGATAGAGCATCACGGACTCTATCTCAACCTTACGACAATGAAGGTCAATCCCATAATGGTATAACCGTAATAGACCGCTGTCATATTCTTAACGAGTATGATGGCTTTTTTTATGCTATCGCTCCATATTTATTACAATATCTTCATCATTTATAGCGTTTTATATTAAAAATGCCTTGAAATGCTATTAAAAAATGATAAAGCAACATTAATTTTTTGCTTTATTAGTAATTTTGCACATTAGGCATATATGATAAACAGTTCGGACTAACCCGACTTAAATATAGGACGCAATGAAAATAGAAAGGAAGATAGCCATTGGCTATACTATTATTGTCGCCCTAATTGGTGGTATCGTATATACGTACCTGCACGAATGGCGACAAATGAACAGATTGGAGCGTGAAGTGAAAGAGATTCACCGTCTCCGGCAAAGTGTGCATGAGGCATATGTACATATGCTCGACCTTACGATGTTCGGTGAAACCATTCTCGAATGGGAAAGAGCCGACACAACTCTCTATCGTGCCAAACGCCTCAAAGTGGATAGCATCCTTTGTGAGTTCAAGGATTACTATTCCGGTGAACGGATAGATAGCCTACGGGTGTTGATGGCAGAGAAAGAAATCCAACTCTTCAATATCTCCAAGCTGTTTGAAAAGCAGGTAGAACTCGGCGAAGAACTTGACGAGCGTGTTCCCGTCATAGCATATGAGAGTACGCAGGAAGCTGAGAAGAAGAGCGGTTTCCTGGGCCTCTTCAAGAAGAAGGATAAACCGCAATCCACGACAACCACAAAACTTTATACCCTTAATCGGGATGTTATCAAGAAGCAGTCCGAGCAGAGCCGTCAACTCTCTGAAACGGCAGACAGCCTCGCTCATCGCAATTATGTAATCAACCAGCAATTGAAGGACCTTATTGCTGCAATGGACGGGCGTGTAACGGAGGATCTAAGCAAGGGAACAACAGATTATTAAGACTCGCGAGAGAACAAAGGTTTATTTAGGAGGTATTACGGCTTTTATTTTCATTGCTCTTATAGCCTCGTATTTTGTCATTATGCGTGACTATGGCAAGAAAGAGCGTGGCCGACGCAAGTTAGAGGAGAGTAACCGCAAAAACGCTGAGTTACTTGAAATGCGTAATAAGATTATCCTTACCATCTCACATGATATACGAGGTCCGCTCAACAACATTATCGGTTATACAGATTTGGCCATGGACACACGGGAGAAGAAGAAACGCAATCTGCAACTGAAAAAGGTATTAGGTCGCAGCAAGCATATACTGCACCTTGTAAACAACCTGCTCGATGTCTATCGTCTTAATCAAGCGAAAGAGACTATGCACCCTGTGCCATTCCGAATTTCCGATTTACTGAATCGTGTGGTGGACGGTGCCACACAGCCTATCAATGATAAAGGGCTTCTCTTTGAGCATGAGTTCATAGGTGTTGATACAGTAGTCAAAGGCGATGTCGATAGAATAGAGCAAATCATCAACAACCTTATTGCCAATGCCGTCAAGTTCACTTCCGCAGGACATATCGGATTCAATGTAACCTATATGGACGGCACATTCACAATGAAAGTCAGCGATACGGGTGTGGGTATGACCGAAGAGATGATGAAGCGTATCTATCTGCCATTTGAGCGTGCTGCGAGTGCAGAAAACTCCGATGGCTATGGTCTCGGTCTGCCAATAGCCCACGGAATAGTAACAATGCTTGGCGGAACAATAGATGTGGAGAGTACATTGAATCAAGGCACAACATTCACCGTCACTTTGCCTCTTCCTGTTACCGATGAGCCTATAGAAGAGGAAAGCGTTTCGTTTGACGCATCATTGCATCTGCCAAAGAATGTCATTGCCATCGATGATGATATGCTGCAACTTGAACTTGTAAAGGAGATGTTGGAGCGTAATGGAGTATCGTGTACAATATGCAGCAAGGTAGATAAACTGACCGAGGAACTGCGTAAGAAGAACTACGACCTGCTTTTGAGCGATATTCAGATGCCGAATACCGATGGATTCAAGTTGCTTGAATTGCTCCGCAAATCACGCATCGGTAACTCTAAGGATATTCCGATAGTGGCAATGACAGCACGAAGCGAAAGTGAGCGTGAAGCACTTCTTGAGGCTGGATTTGACGGTTGCATCTTCAAGCCGTTCTCCATGAATGAACTGTTGAAGGTCATTGCTTCAGTAGTCAAGGGCCGCGAACTAGGCAGTGATACGGACTTCTCAATGATACTTGCCAATGTATCGGACAAGAAGAAAATATTGAGAACGATGATAGAGTCCTGCGAGAAGGATATTGTCGATCTGAAGATTGCAATGACAGCCGAGAACAGGGAGTCGATGCGAAGCATAGCACATCGTATGTTCCCGATGTGGGAGATGGTCTCGATGGATGAGATTCTGCTTGCTTACCGCAATGTCCTGAAGGATACGGAGTGTGATACTCAAACCGTGTTAAACCACACGAATCATGTAATAACCCACATAGAGCACCTGATTGAGGATGCCGGAAATGAGATAGAAAGAATAGCCGATGAAGAAAAGAATATTGATAGTAGAGGATAATATAACCCTTTCGCAGATAGTAAGGGACTGGCTGGAGCGTGAAGGATATGCTGTGACGACTGCAATAGACGAACCTTATGCCCGTAAGTTATTACGTAAGGAATCGTTCGATCTGATACTCTCAGATGTGCGTTTGCCACAAGGTGACGGTATATCACTTCTTGAATGGATCAATAAGGAGAAGATGGATATCCCATTTGTGATAATGACCGAGTATGCATCGGTAACGGATGCAGTCAAGGCAATCAAGATGGGTGCAAAGGACTATCTTGCCAAGCCGGTATTCCACGAGCAGTTGGTGGAAATGGTCAAGGAACTATTGAAACCCGTATCAACTGTTCGCAGCAAGGAGAAGGAACTCTTCAAGCGTACAAGCCCCAAGGCTATGGAAGATATGAATATGGCGGAGTTGGTTGCTCCATCGGATATTTCAGTATTGATTCTCGGAGCAAATGGTACGGGTAAAGAGTCCGTTGCCCGAAGCATTCACTTCCATAGCAACCGCAAGGATAAGCCTTTTGTTGCGGTGAACTGCGGTGCCATACCTCATGAGCTGGCAGCTTCTACATTCTTCGGGCACACAAAAGGTGCGTTCACAGGTGCTGATGCCGACAAAGGTGGTTGTTTTGAAGCCGCCAATGGCGGTACGCTCTTTCTTGATGAGATAGGAACATTGCCATACGATATGCAGTCCTCGTTGCTGCGAGTGTTACAAGAGGGAACATTTATGCCAGTCGGCTCAAGTGTGGAGCGTGTGGCGGATGTCCGTATCGTAGCAGCGACTAATGAAGATATTGGGAAGGCTATTGCCGAGGGGCGTTTCCGTGAGGACTTGTACCATCGTCTGGGTGAATTTGAGATACGACAACCCTCACTTGCCGAGTGTCCCGAAGATATTTTGCCGCTTGCCAACTTCTTCCGCGAGAAATTCTCAAAAGAACTGCACCGTGAGAGAACAGGCTTTACCGCTGAAGCGGAACGGTTATTGCTCTCACACTCCTGGTCAGGCAATATAAGGGAGTTGCAGAACAAGATTAGGCGTGCGGTATTGATGGCTAAAGATACGCTCATTGACTTTGTAGATTTGAATATTGCACAGGCAAAGCCAGTAGATATTCCGGAGGCTCCGCTGCAACCATTGAAGGATGAGGAGGTGGAAAAGCAGAGCATCATAAGAGCCTTACAGTCATGTGGTGGTGTTAAGACCAAAGCGGCTCAAATGCTTAATGTAGACTCATCTACACTATACCGCAAGATGAAAAAGTATGGTATAAAATGATGATTGTGGTGGCAATATGAACCGCATATCGGCAAAAAGTTGTATCTTTGAGCCGTAAAATTGAAATATCGCGGCGGAACATTTTGTTGTTCCTGTCCGTTTATATAGACATAAGTTCGCAAGAATCCCGAACAGAAATCTGGCAGTTGAAGTTAAGGAGAGTATTGCGTATGCTTATGCTATGCCTATGGCATAGCGTGGCGTTACGTACTCTCCTTGGGCCCATGCCAGAGCCTCTGTTCGGATGCGTGATGACCACGCTTTTTTTACGAACGGAGGTAACGATATGGCAAAGATTCAGATCATAGCAGCGATGACAATGGACGGCTTTCTTCCGAAAGCTGACGAGAACTTAATGCAGTGGGTAATGAATGATGCCAAGGGCTTTCCATATTGGCACGAGCGTAGCATCTATCGCCTTATGCCTCACTATCCGTTGCTCGACCTGCTTGCCGAGAAACACTCCGACAACAACCAATCCGATACATACATCGCTGAAATATCCGACAAGGATAGCATAGAACTTCTGCGTGGACTCTCACGCTACAACCTCATTGACGAGATGGTTGTCTATATCTTGCCTGTCATTGCAGGTAAGGGAACTCTCGTATTTGATGACCTTACTCCAAGCCGTTGGAATATGTATAAGACTACATCCTTCTCCAACGGAATAACTCGCATCATCTATCGCAACTCTTGCATTTTGCAATAGCAGGTTGCGAAAAAGTGTTGCATTTTGCAATACTCTGAAAATCCTCAAATTTCACGCTGAAAATTTTTATTTCACTGATACACAATGATGTATCGGTGTCTTTTCGTGTCATTCCATGTCATTGGCACGCAGGATGCCATTTAATAAGTATAACCTGTTGCGCAACACGGTGTAAATAACCCGATTATTCACACTTAAACAGATTATACGATGTTACAGATAAATAGTGAAACCGCCCACAAGATGTTCATCCAACTGATGGAACGCTTCGATAAGATAGAGAAGATGCTGGAGCGACAGAACAAAATGAAGGAGTGTCTCGATGGCGACACGCTGCTGGATAACTACGACCTGAGCAAACTGCTTGGCGTGACTCACCGTACCCTTGCTCGCTACCGCCAGAAGAAACTTATCCGCTACTATATGATTGACGGACGCACATACTACAAGGCTTCCGAGATTAATGATTTTCTTAAGATGAAAGGTGCCTTATGAAAGTAGTTGTAATAGAAGAGAAGGTATTTGAGGATCTTTTGTCAAGTATCGAGATGTTCGTTCATAAGTTTGAACAAACATTAAACAGTGAATCAGAAAAGCGTTTAGGAAGATGGTTGGATACCCACGAAGTGTGTGCCTTACTAAATCTATCCAAGCGTACTGTGCAGAGTTTAAGGGCAAGTGGAAAGTTGCCTTCGACGCAGATATGCAAGAAGAACTACTATAAGCCAGAAGATATTGAGAAACTATTAAAAGAAAGAAACGATGAATCATGATACCCATACTAACACTCATCGTGTAAAAAGAGCTATAGCAGCCTTTTCTAAAATGAGTGCTATCCTTGATAAAGTCAAGGAAAACTACAGGCCTACATTGAACGGGGAAAAACTGATAACCGATAAGGAATTGGCAGATTTTCTCAAAATAAACAAACGTTCACTGGTCGAATATAGGAAGAATGGAATACTGCCATATTACCACATAGGAGGACGAATTTTGTATAAAGAATCCGATGTAGAACGGATAATGCAAGAGAATTTCTATGATGTATTCGGCAAGAAGTAGTTTGAAGTGTTAAAATACCTATAATAACACTCTTAAAAACGCTACGAGACTTGCGTGTAAGCCGATTTAATTTAACATTTCGTTTCACGTCCTCATGCCATCCGGTTTGACGAAACAATTGGATGTAACACCTCTAAAAAACAAAAGTGATGAAACAAGGAACAATGAACATTCTTTTTTTCGTGCTCAAAACGAAATTGTTGAAAAACGGTGAGGCCCCCGTACTGATGCGGATAACCATCAACGGGAGCTACGACGATGCCCGTATCCAAAAGAAGCGTGCCTCTGAACTTATGGAATGCGGCCAAAGGATGCAGCAGCAAGGCAGGGACAGGCATCCATCGCATTGAATACCTATATTGCGGAGTTACGCACGTGCCCTCGAGAAACACAAGGAACTGGTATTGAACAGGGCCCTGATTACCCCTGAAACTGACCTCAAAATGTGTTTTCGGGAAAGACACCGAAATGCGTACATACCGGTACCATGCAGGATGGCATCAAGGAAATGGAAACACTGACAGGCATAGACTACCCTCCCCGTTACGATCAACCGGTACAAGAACGTGGTGATCCAACCTTGCGCTTTCAGCTCAAACTCTTGTCCGTCACGGGTAATCAGGGCACATCCCAGCTCCGGTTTGGTGATGTGACCAATCACTTTTATACCTTCTATAGCCGAAACTCGTTCATGCTCTGTTAAAGGTACAGTAAATAATAGCTCATAGTCCTCACCACCATTTAAAGCGCATGTTGTCACATTCATATTCAGCTCTTCCGCCATTACAGCCGTTTGGCAATCAATGGGAATTCTTTCCTCGTAAACGCGGCAGCCGGTATCGCTTTGTGAGCATATATGCAGCAGTTCCGAAGAAAGACCGTCGGAAATATCCATCATAGCGGTGGGCTTGATTCCC
>VOFG01000597.1_pt1 | contig 36000 bp, 43 predicted proteins | sample 5384171 | NCBI WGS metagenome assembly VOFG01 (sample SAMN12384726, study PRJNA508395) | human gut metagenome | isolation source: healthy gut F | host: Homo sapiens
ATGAGCAGATTAATAGAGCAGATAAAACAAAGGATGCCTGTGCCTTCACACATGGTGGCAAATTTCATGCAGATGATGTGTTCTCATCAGCCCTGCTTTTGTATATAAACCCTGAGATCAGCATAACAAGGGGCAACAGTGTGCCTGATGATTTTACAGGAATAGTTTTTGATATAGGGCGTGGTGAGTTTGACCATCATCAAAAAGTACAGTAGAATCAGGGAAAACGGTGTGCCGTATGCGGCATTTGGCCTGCTGTGGGAGGCTGTTGGAGCGGATATTCTAGGTGAGGAGCTTGCGGTAAAATTCGATGAGTCATTTGTCCAGCCGCTCGACAACAATGACAATACAGGTGAGAAAAACGAGCTTGCAACGCTTATAGGCAATTTCAACCCGTCATGGGATTATGAGGGTGGCAGCGATGAGGCTTTCTTTCAGGCGGTAAGCGTAGCAGGCATGATACTGGAAAACAAATTTGAGAGATACCGTGGCAATGAGAGAGCCGATAAGAGAGTGGAGGAGGTACTTGCAAAGCACGATCCGACAAGCAGAATACTGGTGCTTCCTGAGTTTATACCGTGTCAGAAGGCTCTGAGTGAGACGGATATTGCGTTTGTTATTTTTCCGTCAAACAGAGGTGGCTTTTGTATACAGCCGCAGAAAAGAGAATACTCGATGAATTACAAGTGTTCTTTTCCGGCAGAGTGGCTGGGGCTTGAAGGTGAGGAGCTGGTAAATGCTACAGGAATTTCCGGTGCGATATTCTGTCACAAGGGAGGCTTTATCATGACTGTTAAGGAGCAGGATGAAGCTGTAAAGGCATGCGAAAAGGCGCTTTCTCTTCATAAAGACAGCTCTGTGATAGTGTGGTATGGCAGTAAAGGAGATACTGCAGCCATGGCATGTGACAGTCAGACAGACGAGCTGTTTATAAATGTTGCAAAGCACGAGGAATAAAGGGTGTGCATATCTGTCATGTTGATGCAATGCCTGTTCCGCAGCTTGATTTAACAGAGCTTGACAGTGAGACAGCATATGCAGAGGTACTGATGGAGAAGCCACAGTGGAAGGCATATGTAAAGGAGCAGGTGAAGCAGATTGTAAAAGTACAGACCGGAGGCTGTGTATGTGGAAGGAAACGCATTTGAGACATATCCGGTTATACGTGCACTCAGAAAGAAGCACATTCCTGTGCTTACGATGATTGAAAATAAAGAGAAAAAATAATGGTAAGAATACCATGATTTATGTGCATTTTTGAAAAAATTTGGTATAATGTTGTTAAGCGCGGACCACAACGGAGGTAGACAAAGCACGAGTACACTCAACTATGATACAACCGGATGAGCAGATTAATGAGTTTATCAGATTTTTCTGTGACAAGTTTAAGTCAATAAACGATACCTATGGACATGCGGTAGGCGACAAGGTGAGAATAGCAATTGCTGATACTCTGCGCAAATCATGTCGTGATGATGATGTCGTGCTTCGCTCTGGGCGGGGATGAGTTTGCGGTATTTATACCGGGGATGTTGATAAAAAGAGCGGGCAGCTTTTTTGACAGGCTTTTTTCAAACATAGGCATATTGATATAGCAGATGAATTGAAAGAATATACTGCTCAGTCTTGCGCATGCTTTATGACGGAATGGATTGTATCACGTTTGACCAGCTCTACAGAGGGCAGACACCGCCATGTATGACAGCAAGAAAAAACAGGGATACAGTGCGACAATTTATGATGCAAAGCAATGATAGTCCGGCATATTAAATAAAAAGGGAGAATGAAAATGCTGACAGGAAAAAGCAATATCCATTCCATCAATCCTCAAGGTGGGAAATGGAACATTAAACAAAATCGGAGAGTATTTAAAGAGTGATTGCGCATGGTATCATAGTTGACACACAGGTCATCCGCACAGCACCGGAGAAGTTTTATATTCAGGCATGGGGGATATGGTGTCAAAGACAAGGGCACTCTATGACTGGAATTTGAGGAAGCACATGGCGCAGGCGTCAATGACTTTGCCGTGATGGTCGCTAAAAGGCGGTCAACAGTTTTGTGCGTACACCTTATGAGAGCATAAAGGATGAGCTTTCCTAAAGGAACTTGTGGATTCGTTTGCCATGAGCGGCATAGCAAACGAGATAGCGGGAAGCAGTGCCGACCAGCGGCAGTGAGTTCATTTCACATGCGCTTGACAAAATTTTTGAGCATCACAGCTTCATGGCATACAGGTCGGCATAGCAACCATATCATGAGTGTAGTGCAGAACCACAGATATGTAAAGGGTGTGCACAGTGCCAAAAAGGATGGAGCATATTCTGGCACAGGATCCAAGAGCTGCATACAACAAGCGCCAGGGATTATATCTATGGCATGAGATACGGCAAATTTGATATACGCTTTGTGGCTGATTCACATGCCGGCACGATAGAGATAGTGGATGTCGGAGTGCATAGATGGGTTTCATAAGGTGAAGTGATTTTGATTTGCATATGGCGCCACAAGAGAGTAAAATGGTAATGCATACAAAAAGGACAAATGCGTCATGAATATATTGTAAATACCATTAAATACACATAAGGAAGGTACATACAATGAAAACAGTAAAACTATATCAGAACTATCCCGGATTTCCCGGAGAAGGGCATCATGTTCCGCGATGTGACAAGTGTTATCCAGGATGCAGATGGATTAAAGCTTGCAATTGATGAGATGATAAAGAGGAGCGACGGACTTGATTTTGATGTGATCAGCGACGTGGACAGTCTGACAGGAAGTGCAGCATTTATTGTGGGCAGTGGAGCAGGTGGTAATGAGATACAGACCGGGTGTGACAATGAATGGACTGGGGGGTGACAATGCAGATAGTATATCAAGGAAGGTACAGATTGAGGAATCACAACAGGCGTTGTTGTGGACTATGGCATAAAGGATGCCATGAACATGGGCGCAGCCATGGCACCTGCGGCCAGAGCTGATAGTAAATCACCTGAGTGATTTTGGAAGAAAGGCTTCCTATTACGACAGGATAGTGACAGGAGACCTTGGAAGCGTCGGACAGAAGATACTGATTGACCTGTGCAGGCAAAAAGGCGTGGACATAAGCAAAAAATCACGAGGACTGTGGCATGAAGATGTTTGATGCAGCGAACCAGAACACGGGCTCAGGTGGTTCGGGCTGTGCGTGCTCGGCAACCGTTTTGTCAGCATATTATCTGCCAAAGCTTAGAAGCGGTGAATTGAAGCGTATACTTTTTGTGCCTACAGGAGCACTTCTTTCGCCTGTCAGCTTCAACGAGGGCGAGTCAGTACCGGGAATTGCGCATGGTGTGGTGCTTGAAGCAGTAATGTGAAGCTGTAATTTGAAGCTGATGGCTTCACATATATAATAGGGTGAATGAGATAGGGTGAACGAGCCGTTTTTGAGGGATGGGCTGCACGTTCAAAAAATAGAAGAAAGGCGTAAGGATATAATGGATTATGTAAAAAGCATTTGTCGTGGGCGGTATCATCTGCGCCATCGTACAGATTTTAATGGAAAAACAAAGCTCATGCCGGGCAGAATTATGGTAATGCTTGTGTGCACAGGAGCGCTGCTTGGTGCCGTCGGCATATACGGGCCATTTTCAAAGTGGGCAGGTGCCGGTGCAAATGTACCGCTTTTGGGCTTTGGCAATGTACTTTGGAAGGGTGTGAAGGAGGCTGTGGACAGTGAGGGCTTTATAGGCCTGTTTAAGGGCGGCTTTAAAGCCTGTGCGGTCGGAGTATCGGCAGCATTAATCTTTTCGTATATTGCAGCACTCATCACGAAGCCTAAATTAAAGAGCTGATTGATTTTGATGGTGATTTCAGAGTAAATATGTATCGGAAAAGGGAAACTAACACAGAAACCGTTGAGAAGATACTTAGGCTCATCCAGCCAATATTACTATAATATCAGATTAAAATGATTGATAAATCCTGACATTTCTGCTATTCTGAATAATATAGAAATATTGCAACGGAGGTGGACAGGCATGGCGGTCAGAGAGATAATCTTAACAGCACAGCACAGCACAGCACAGCACAGCACAGCACTCTGATTGCGCCTTTTTCGACTGTTCGTATTCATAAAGGAAACGGATAAAAGCATCAATAAATATGTACATGGATTAGATGTACGTATTGATTGGTGCTTTTTTTCTGTCTGATAAGGGGGATCATTTGATTTGAATTTAAAGCATGGTCATACATGGAAATTAAGAAAACGTATCTATTTTAATACTATATTTACAAAAAACAAAGGAGGATTCAGATGAGAAGATTAAAGCATAATTTTAAGAAAGGAATGGCGTTTGTTCTTTCTCTTGCTATGGTGGCAGGACTGGTTCCTGCTATGTCAGGCGGAGCAAATACGGTGCAGGCTGCAACCGGTTCCGGAACAGAACCAAGCGTTACCGCATATGCTACGAAGGACCAGTTAATGACCGCATTTACCCCGGATTCTAATGGTGATGCTACGACCATCGGCAAGCTGGTATTTGGTAAGAAATCAGATGGAACAACAGCACAGGAATGGTACATCTTAGGAAAGGATGAGGGTGTATCAGGGATAATACCATCATCTTTGCCGCAAACCCCATAGCAACAGGGCAGAAGTTTAATTCAGACATAAGCAATAAGAATGATGAAAATCTATGGTCAGATTGTGTTTATAGTGAAGCGACTATAACAGAAGTATACGCAAATCACTACGGAGCAAGTGAACTTCGTGATACACTGCAGGGTATGGCTACGAATACATCCTACTTCACCTCAGCCGAGCAGGGCTTGATGAATGCCACCACAGTGACAACGAAGGATACGAAGAATAGTAGTGTAACCTATACCACCACAGACAAACTGTATGCGTTACAGGGAGATTATGATAATGACCAATACTTGTGGGCAGGAACCGATGACAGTACAGTACTTGCCATGAGTAGTTACTTGAGGAACGGAGAGTGGTTCTGGCTGCGCTCGCCTTACGGTAGTAGTGGTGACATTGCGTTGTGCGCGGATCGGGGCTATTATGTCATCCTCGGCCGTGTCAACATCGACTTTGGGAGCCCTGTTCAGCCTGCTTCCAATCTGGATCTGTCATCTGTTCTCTTCGCATCTGCTGCGACAGCAGCATCATCTGATACAAAATCGGAAAAGATAACAGACAGTGCGGCGATGACTTTAAGACTTGACGGAACAGGTAAGGATATTGGTACAGCAACATATAACACCACAACAGATGCTATTAAGGCGGTGAAGGGTGCTACCTCACAAACCGTGGCACTTGTCGTACAGGGCAATGACGGAACAAATGACTGGTATTACAGTAAACAGATTACAGGAACAGAGACTGTGAATGTATCTGATATAAAGACAAAGTTAAGTTCATCAGCAGTCATAGATTTATCAGCCTGCAAAATCTGGCTGGAAATAACCGAGGATAATGTGACTTATGCGGTCAATGCAACTGAAACTGTGGTCAGTGAAATTTCATCAGTAGCAATTACAGATATTGCTACTCCGGTGTCAAATACTGCATTGGATGCCGAAGCATTATGTACAACAGAAGGTGTAAAAAAGCACCACACCACAGATTACATGGACACCAAGTGATACCACAGCGGGATATAATAAGAGCTACACGGCAAGCGTTACACTTACAGCAGATACAGGCTACGAATTTGCAGATAATGTGACAGCTACCGTATCAGGAAATACCGCAACGAGCGTTACAAAGAATGCAGATGGAACACTTACAGTAACCAAAGAATTTACAACAGACAAGAGAAAGATAGAAAGTGTAGCTGCGCCGACAGTGCCGGAAAATAATACATTTACAGCTTACTATGGCTATGATGGATATGATACAACGCCTATAAGCGGAACGAACACGGAGCTTGGCAAGACGGCAACAGTAACATTTGAAGGAACAACGTCACCAACTACAGAAGATATGGCTGTGACATGGACCATTGAGAGTGACGGAGGAGTTTATGACAAAACGCCGGAAGCAGAGAACACCTTTAGGTGGACTATCCCTGAATCTGCATTGACGAATTATAATGCTGCTGACTGTCAGGGCTATGATATAAGTACAGGCAATATCACAGGCACGATTACGGTTAAGAATAAAGCCGCAACCCCTGTCGCCATAACAGGAACAGACAGCAGTATAGTATATACAGGTGCAACCGTTGATGTATCACAGTATTTTAGCATCGACAATAATGCAGGAGCTGCAACATATACACTTGTTACTGGAACGAATGGCGGAACCGGAGAAGGCACGCTTTCAGATACAACACTTACCGTAACCCATACAGGAACCTTTAAGATTAAGGTAAGTACTGCAGCAAATGGAATCTTTGCGGCAGGAGAGAAAACAGTTACTCTTACGGTAGATAACGGAACCATCCTGTATACGGCAACGGATTACAGCACAACCTATGATGGACAGCCACACAGCATCAGCGTGAGCGTGACCAATCCTGAAGGAACAGATGTAACCTACAGCACAGATGGCGTAACCTACGGCAGTGATAATCCTTCTTTTAGCAATGAAGGTACGCATACCGTATACTATCGGATTACGAAGGATAACTATACCACCGTTGAGGCTTCAAAGACAGTAACCATAAATAAGAAGCCTGTTACCATAACAGCACAGGAACAGGATATTGTCTGGGGTAATGATATTAACCAAAGTCTGTATACCGTATCAGAGGATGGACTCATTACAGGTGACAGCATTAAAGAAATAACCCTTACACCAAGCACAACAGCTCGTACAGAGAATGGAACGATCTCCGTAAGTGGTGTGAAGATTGAAAATGCTGCAGGTGCGGATGTGACAGCCAACTATGATATTACAATGGTTAATGGTAATTTGAAGATTACCCACGATGCAGCCCTTGCCCCTGAGCGGATTGAAGCATCAAAGACAAAGACCACGTATACAGCAGGCGATACCCTGAATATGGATGACCTTGCAGTTACCGCGTACTATGCAGACGGATATAGTGAATCTGTGCAGGATTATACAACCAATGTATCCGCAATAGATATGTCAGCGAATGGAGATAAGATACTGACAGTATCATATACTAAGAATGGCGTAACAAAGACAAAGGATATTACAATAAAGGTAAATGCAGCTCTGGCATCTTATAAAATTATATCTGGTGCAGACAGTGAGTGGAAGCAGAATACAGACGAAACCATCACTATCATAGGAAATGGAGAATTTTCTAAATTTGAAAGCGTAAAAGTAGATGGAAGCATAATTGATGCAAAGAACTACACCGCAAAAGAAGGTTCAACGATTATTATCTTAAAGGCAGATTACCTGAAAACACTTTCTGTCGGAACACATTCATTTGAAATCGTATGGGCAGATGGCTCAGCAGTTACAAGCTTTAAGGTAAGCAAGAATACATCAGATAATGAAGGTAGTAAAGACAACAACGGTAATAAGAACAACAGCAATGATAATCCAAATAGTAATCTGGCAGCTGTACCTGATGACAAGAAAACGAATGGCAGTGACAGTGGAAATAATGCAGACGACAGCCTACAGATAACAGCACCTCAGACTGACGATCACAGCCATCCAATGCTCTGGGTGACATTATTAGCTGCTTCACTTGCCGGTCTGCTTGCATTGTTAAGTGTACGCAGGAAAAAAGATGAGGAATAATATGCAGCGTTAAGACTTACGGCATATAATTTCATAAAAGGGATAACCGGGTTGTGCTCGGTTATCCCTTTTAAGATGGAAGCATTTCAGTAAGTGTATCACCAAAATCCACGATACGGACTTTCTTTCGCTTTGTCGGACCAATCTCGGTCTTGTGCCTTGCTCCGTTGTAACGGACACTTCTTCGTACAGTCAGATACTGTTCCTCAAAGTTAATGTCCTGCCATGTCAGTCCACATACTTCGCCAAGTCGTAAACCTGTAAAATATGCGATCTGGATTGGTATCATAGCTTCGATTATCGTACTATACCGAATCGGGATCTTTTTCTGATAAAAGATTGGCTAGTCGATTTTTTCGCTGTCTCAGGATTCTTAGAATACAGTCTTACAATATCGCCCATATCGTTCAATGCGTTGACGGTGTGGGTGATTTCTCTAAGGAACATAGATCCAGGTCTTTGGAAAAATCACTTTCGGACTGTTCCATATCATAAGGGAGTTTATTCAGAATGGAAGTCATCACATCACGAATCTGTAATTCTCTTTTTATCCGTAATGTCTGTTTCGTATTCGTCCGTCTCACCTTTCAGCCATTCCACAGATACATGAAGTGCATCTGCCAGACCTTCTAAGGTCATTTTCTTGGTGTTATCAATCGTTCCTGCTTCGTATCTCAAACCATTGAAACAATTTCAACAACATCAACCAAATTTTCTTACGGATATTATAAACAAACAAATAACTGTGTTATCAAAACATTAATTGTGAATGAATGGATTCAGACAAGGAGGACAAAGGATATGTCAATGAATGTGAACACAACTGCTACTACCTATGGAAACTATCAAAACAACTACCAAACAAGTGGAACTGATAAGAAAAATGAAACTACAAAATCTACTAAAACTACAGAAACTAAGAAAAGTTCAGTAGAAAGTTTAGGTGAAAAAAATCTAAGCCGAGCAGCTCAAAAAGTTCTTAAAGATCTTCGAGGGTCAAGAAATGATATGGATTTTTATGTAGCAGATTTTGAGAATGGTGATAATGCCAAAGATATTTTATCAAGAAGCGATAAAGAGTTTACTGTCATTTTTTCAAAGGAAGAAATGGAAAAAATGGCATCAAACTCCAAGTATTATGCCGAAAAATGCATAGCATTCAAGGTGCTTTGCGTATGTCAGAAGAAATTAACGCACAGTTTGGATTTGAACGAGCATTCGGAAAAACAACTGAAATTGGAAACAGCATAGATAGTGACATGAAAATCACAAAATTCGGTATTTCTTTTAATAGTGACGGAAGCACCTCATTCTTTGCTCAGTTAGAAAAAACTTCTGAAAATCAGAAAGATTACCTTGAGAAAATTCAAGAAAAGAAAGCTGCCGAAAAAAAAAGAAGCTAAGAAAAAAAGAGCGTTCAACGCAAGTCAATATAAAAAGAGCTACTGTTGAAGCTAATTCAAAAGAAGAACTTTTAGACAAGATAAAAAATATCGAATGGGATTCTATCAAGCCAGAGGATAATAAAATTGGCAGTAGATTTGATTTCTCAATTTAGTATATTTAGGTGGGGATAATTATACAAAATGTGTGGAGGTAAATTACTTATAAGAAAACGAATTTTTTCTATTGTATTGTGTGTTGTACTGCTTCTTTCAATGAATGTTACCGCTTTTGCTGTGAGTCACAGGAAAATTATATAGAAACTGAGAAGTCAGTTACATTTGAAGTTACACCAACAGCTTTAACAGCTGGTTCATCAAGACATTCGGTTGGAATGTTAAATTCCTTTTTGGAACATATGATACCGTAGCAACTTCTGCTCTTGGTTCATTTACTATGATGAGAAAACAAAGCTGTGGTGCAATGGTCCGGCATATATAGCTGAATTGTATAGGGAAGAGTTAAAGAAATCCGGATATCAGATTTGAGATGAATGCATATCCAGTTGCTGTTAAAAATTTCCGCTATTATATCGTTGTGACAACTTAATATTTCAGAAGAATGATGTATAAATTACGAAAAATTGCCCATACTATCTCCAAAACGAAAAGGAGACTGATACAATGAAGAAAATGAAATATTTATTGGCACTTTGCCTGATACTCGCTGCTGCAAGCGCTTTTGCAGCCTGTGGAAACAATAGTAATGTGGCAGACACTTCAATGGTTGAAAATACACAAAGAGGTGGCTCTGCCGCCGACGATGCCGGAAATGCCGGCAAGGATATCATAGATGGCGCCGGAAATGCCGGCAAGGATGTGATAGACGGCGCAGGCAATGCCGGCAAGGATGTGATAGACGGCGCAGGCAATGCCGGAAAAGATGTGATAGACGGCGCAGGCAATGCCGGAAAAGATGTGATAGACGGCGCAGGCGATGCCGGTAAGGATGTAATAGACGGCGCAAAGGATGCCGTAGATGATGCCGGAAACGCTGTAAAAAAGAGTGTTGATGGTGGAAACAACAACTAACAGCTATTTATAAAAAAGAAAACAGTCACTATATATGCTTCAATGGCGGCAAAAACAAAAGCACCGACAACATCGCTGATAAAAGTGCACACCTGATATCACGCGGACACAGGCAATGATAGCTGCAAGGACTGTAAGCAAAATGCCGGTGAACCATAAAGGCGAAGCAGCAGGTGAGCATATTAAAACAGTAAATGCAATTATAAATGCAGAAAAAACATGCCTGCTAGGAAAAGACCTGCCGTGGGTATCCTTTGGAATGACAGGCGGCATATCAAATTTTTCGTATGGACGTGGTCTGTTTACGATATATCTGAAAACCGATACTGCAATAAAGCCGACAAGCGGAGCAATGATTGAGAGTGCAAGCATATGACCGGCTGTAAAGCACAGATACAGCACGTATACAGGGTATGTGATAAAAACTAAATAAGTGCATATTTTATTGATTAATTCAAGCTTTTGGGCTGCCCTGTTATTTTCACGGAATGGGGCAGTCATTTTTATGTATGTATTTTTTTCATGATTATTTTCCATCGTTTAATTAAGAAATATTGTATTGTAACTGTCTAGAGTGGTGTCAACTGCCCTTGCGGTACTGCAGAGGTGTCATGCCATAGTGCTTTTTGAAGGCTCTGTTAAAATATGACAGGCTTTCAAACCCCACTTCACCGGAAATAGAAAGCACCGAGCTGTCTGAGCTTTGCAAAAGTCTCGCAGCCATGGTCAGGCGGTAGTCCTTTAAATAGTCAACAAACGATGTGCCCATGGTTTCTTTAAAATATCTCATAAAATGAGACTCGGAAAACCCGGCTACATCAGCGATATCGGCAATGGAGATTTTGTCAGCATAATTATTTTCCACATATTTGAGCACAACCTTCATCTTATCAAGCGTCTTTCTGCTTTTTAAGGGCTTTGTCAGATTACGGCAACGGTTATCAAGCACAAAAAAGAATTCGTAGAGCTTGCTCTTTATATAAAGCTGATAGCCCTGCGGCATCGTCTTGCAAATCTCATCGCATGCATCTATTGGAGCCACGACATCCTCGTAGTATGGATACACCGGTGTAAAAACTGTCGGAACTGTGAATCCGCCGGCTAAGAGAGGTGTAAGAAAATCCTCCTTGGTGTAATCGTACTTTCCGGGAAGCAGCATCGACAGGGAAAATATGATATTTTCGTACTCCATCGATTCATCCATATATTGGTCTATAGAGTGAAGCTGTCCCGGCAGAATCAGCACAAGGCTTGGCGCTGTGACATGGTACTCCTTAAAATCCACAGATATATGACCGCAGCCCTTCTTTATATAGATAAGCTCCATGTCGTCGTGCCAGTGCAGCGGAACTCCGGAAAAATCAAGAGGAATAGAGCACAGGTAGGTATTGTATGGGAACGTAAGCTCCACATGTGTTTTGTCTTCGTGATAATTTTCATATTCTAATATATTCATGATGATATTTTAGCATATTATTTATTGAAAAGCCACTAAAAATACCGAAAAATGATAGGATTGTGCAAGTTTTCGACTGTATATTGCAAGAATTGTGCAGTGTAATGGATTATACTTGATTCATCAAATGACACAAAGAAGTTAAGCACGCTAAATGAAAATTAGTTAATTTGACACATTGGCGTGTACACATGATAACAGATTTGGGAGGAAATCAAAATGGCAATCATGCAGGAAATCGAAACAAAGCTTCAGAAGGGAATCAGCGTTAGTACAGACGAGGAAGTATACTACGCATTACTTGAGCTTGTAAAAGACAAGGCAGAGAAAAAGGTTTCAAACAAAGGAAAAGAAAAAGCTCTACTATATCTCAGCAGAGTTCCTTATCGGAAAGCTTTTATCAAACAACCTTATCAACTTAGGTATCTACGATGAAGTTAAAGAGACTCTTGAGAAAAACGGAAAGTCACTTGCTGAAATCGAGGAAATCGAGCTTGAGCCTTCACTTGGAAATGGAGGACTTGGACGTCTTGCAGCATGCTTCATAGATTCAATCGCAACACTCGGACTCAACGGAGACGGTGTAGGCCTCAACTACCATTACGGATTATTTAAACAGGTATTTGAGAACAATCTCCAGCATGAGACTCCAAACCCATGGATCGAGAAAGAGAGCTGGCTTACAAAGACAGATATCACATATCCTGTAAGCTTTGGCGGATTCACAGTACAGTCAAGACTTTACGATATCGACGTAGTTGGATATAACAACCGTACAACAAAGCTTCACTTATTCGACATCGAGTCAGTTGATGAGTCAATCGTAGGCGACACAATTGATTTCGACAAGGATGATATCAAGAAGAACCTTACATTATTCTTATATCCTGATGATTCAGATGATAAAGGACGTCTCCTTCGTGTATACCAGCAGTATTTCATGGTATCAAACGCAGCAAGACTTATCCTTGCAGAGGCAGAAGCCAAGGGCTCTAATTTACATGACCTTGCTGATTATGCAGCAGTTCAGATTAACGATACACATCCATCAATGGTTATTCCAGAGCTTATCCGTCTCCTTCAGGAGAAGGGCATCCTGATGGATGAGGCTATTGAGATTGTATCAAAGGTTTGTGCATACACTAACCACACAATCCTTGCAGAGGCTCTTGAAAAATGGCCAATCAGCTTCTTGGAGAAGGCTGTTCCACAGCTTATGCCAATCATCCGTGAGCTTGACAACAAGGTTCGCGCAAAGGTAGCTGACGAGAGCACATACATCATCAAGGACGGTCTTGTACACATGGCACATATGGATATTCATTTCGGATATTCTGTAAACGGTGTTGCATACCTCCACACAGAGATTTTAAAGAATACAGAGCTCAATAACTTCTACAAGTTATATCCTGAGAAGTTCAACAACAAGACAAACGGTATCACATTCCGTCGTTGGTTAATGTCTTGTAACCCGGAGCTTTCAGCATACATCACAGAGCTTATCGGTGAAGGCTGGAAGAAGGATGCAAACGAGTTAGAGAAGCTTGGCAATTTCATCAATGATGACACTGTTCTCACAAAGCTTGTTGACATCAAGAACGCAAAGAAGACAGAGCTTGCTTCTTACTTAAAGAAGACTCAGAATCTCGACGTACCTGACAATTCAATCTTTGATATCCAGGTTAAGAGACTTCACGAGTACAAGAGACAGCAGCTCAACGTGCTTTACATCATCCGTAAGTACTTTGAGATCAAGGCAGGCAAGAAGCCATCTACACCAATCACGTGCTTCTTCGGTGCAAAGGCAGCTCCTGCATATATCATTGCAAAGGATATCATCCATGCAATGCTCTGCTTACAGCAGATTATCAACAATGATCCTGAGGTAAGTCCATACCTTAAGGTATTCATGGTTGAGAACTACAACGTAACATTAGCTGAGAAATTATTCCCGGCTGCAAATATTTCAGAGCAGATTTCTCTTGCTTCTAAGGAGGCATCAGGAACAGGAAACATGAAGTTCATGCTTAACGGTGCTATTACACTTGGAACAAGTGACGGAGCAAACGTAGAGATAGCTGAGCTTGTCGGCGATGAGAACATCTATGTATTCGGTGAGGATTCACAGACTGTTATCGACAGATATGAGAGAGGCGACTACTGCTCTAAGGATTACTATGACAAGGATGCAGACTTAAAGAAGGCTGTTGACTTCCTTGTAAGTGATGAGATGATGAAGGTTGGTTCTAAGGAGAACTTAGAGAGACTTTACAACGAGCTCCTCAACAAAGACTGGTTCATGACATTCCCTGACTTTGAGGATTACTGCAAGACAAAAGAGAAGGCTTACGCTGATTATGAGGATAAGAAGGCTTGGGCTAAGAAGATGCTTGTCAACATCAGCAAGGCTGGTTTCTTCTCTTCTGACAGAACAATCAAGCAGTACAATGATGAAATCTGGCATTTAGAGGCCTAGAATTTTTCTTCCTCCTTTAAATACAAATTGGGCTTAAGAACTCCTGTGGGTGCATCCCGCGGGGGTTCTTTTTTGGTAGAGTCGGGGACGTAAGCGCCGGGGACGGCGTGCACACATACTCTTGCGTTCGCTACGCTACGCTGCCAAGTGTCTGTACGGATTATGCCCGGAGTGTTTCGCAGGCTGACGAAACCGGCTTTTATGCGCCGTCCGTGGCGCATAACGTCTTGCCCCGCCGTCCATGGCGGTGCATTTCTGTGGTTCTAAGCATAATCCTACAGACACTAGACAGCTTCGCTATGCGCTCTCGCAAGAGTACGTGTGCACGCCGTCCCCGGCGCTTACGTCCCTTACGCTGTGGCAAAAAATGTGTGGGACGACGTGTGCGCACCGATGACCGGTGCTTACGTCTTACTATGTTGTGTAGAGATGTGAGATGATGTGTTGCACTACTTACCGATTATATTTTTTATGGGAAAGTGAGGTTTGTGGGCGTGGTGGGGGATACACAGTCTCGTGAGAGCGAATAGCGAAGCTGTCTAGATACTGTTGAATTATGCCCATGCAACACAGAAATGGCCCGGCATGGATGCCGGGACAAGGAGAAATCGAGCCATGGACGGCGAGTTTCGACGGTTTCGTCGAGCATATAAAGCCTGCAAGGCATAATTCCTACAGTATCTTGGCAGCGCAGCGTAGCACTCCCGAGACTGTATATCCCCCACCACGCCCATAAACCGTACTATTGCAGCTTACAATCTCATAATCCTGCTTCACGGTGAACTGCGGGCCCCCTAGCAGAAATGTAAGGGCGGGATTTACAAGTTTGGCAAATACATATATAATAAGGGGAAGAATATACACATGGAGAACTATTATGATAAAGAATAAATTTATGGCACTCACGCTTACCGTAGTGCTCACAGCAGGCATGCTTACCGGCTGTGGCTCCGGCGACAAGGCAAAGGACAAGGATGCGTACAGACAGTATGGCATCAACTGTATAGAAAACGGCAGCTATGATGATGCGGTCGATGCTTTTCAGAAGGCACTGGACCAGTCGGTAGGCTCAGTAGGCGCAGAGGAGCTTGACATATGTTATTATAAGGCCAAGGCACAGTATTTAAGCGGTGACGTGGATGGAGCAATTGATACATATACGGCTATTATCGACTATAATAAGGATTCTGATGCATACTATCTGAGAGGCTGTATATATTTTGCCAAGAATGATTCAGACAAGGGCTTGAAGGATTTTAAGACGGCGCTCAGTGAGAATAATGATAATTATGAGCTCTATCTTGGCGTTTATGAGACCTTGTCAAAGTATGGCATGAATGACCAGGGAAAGGAATACCTGGATAAGGCATTAAAGCTTAAGGCAAAAACTGCTGATGACTATATGCAGAGAGGACGTATATACACCATGCTCGGTGATTATGATTCAGCAATAAAGAGTCTGAAAAAGGCTATTGATGAGAAACTTGTCAAAGCAAACTACTATATGGGTGAGGTATATCAGAAGAAGGGCGATAATGACAGCTCGCAGAAGTATTTTAAGAAATACCTGGACAGCGGTGAGGCGGATTCGTATGATCTGATGAATATGGGACAGGCGCAGATGGACAATGGTAACTATGACACTGCGATTACTTATTTTCAGAACGCACTTGAACTTGAAAGTGTGCCGAACAAGCAGCAGATAACAAAGGCTATGATTATAGCGTATGAGTATTCCGGCGATTTTGCCACAGCAAAGAGCAAAATGGAGGAATACATGAAGGATTATCCCGATGACGAGGATGCAGCAAGAGAATATCAGTTTTTGGAGACCAGATAGATTATGGCAGATACTATTAAGATAGAGGATATTGAGGAGAGAGTGGTGCTTGTCGGAGTGAGCGAGCAGGACGGTGATGATGCGGATGATTCACTTTCAGAGCTTGCGGAGCTGGTAAAGACAGCAGGCGCGACAGTTGTAGGCACACTTATCCAAAGAAGAGAAAAAATTCATCCGGGCACGTATGTCGGCACCGGCAAGGTGGCGGAGATTGCAGAGCTTGTGGAGAGTACAGGGGCAACAGGCATTGTGTGCGATGATGAGCTGAGTCCGGCACAGCAGAAGAATCTGGAGATGTTCCTTGACACAAAGGTCATGGACAGGACACTTGTTATTCTTGATATTTTTGCATCAAGGGCCACAACAAGTGAGGGTAAGATACAGGTTGAGCTTGCTCAGCTCAAGTACAGATTAAGTCGTTTGTCGGGACTGGGAAAGTCCATGTCGAGGCTTGGCGGTGGAATAGGAACAAGAGGTCCCGGAGAAAAAGCTTGAGGTAGACCGCCGTCTTATAAATGACAGGATAGCACAGCTTCGAAGAGAGCTGAAAGAGGTGCAGAAGCACAGAGATATTACAAGGGCAAAGCGTGAAAAAAATAAAGTACCGGTTGTTGCGATAGTAGGATATACTAACGCAGGTAAGTCCACGCTGTTAAATCACCTGACAGAGGCAGATGTGCTTGAGGAGGATAAGCTCTTTGCAACGCTTGATCCTACAACGCGTATTCTTGCGCTTGATGGCAAGCAGCAGGTGCTTTTAACTGATACGGTCGGGTTTATCAGAAAGCTGCCGCATCATCTGATAGAGGCCTTCAAGAGCACCCTTGAGGAGGCAAAGTACGCTGACATCATTTTCCATGTGGTGGACGCATCAAATATGCAGCGAGAAAAGCAGATGTTCATAACCTACCAGACATTGGATGATCTTGGTGTAAAAGACAAGAAATTTGTCACACTTTTTTAATAAGCAGGATGCCCGCACAGACAACGAACCGCTGCATGATTTCAGGGCAGATTATACTCTTAACATTTCAGCGGCAAAGGATCTGGGATTAGATGAGGTAAAATCTCTTTTAGAGGAGATATTAAGAGAGAACAAGATATATATTGAGAGAATTATCCCATATGATAAGGCAGGCGTGATACAGCTTATCAGAAAACAGGGCGAGCTTGTGTCGGAGGAATATGTGGCTGATGGGATACAGATAAAGGCATATGTGCCGATGGAGGTGTACGGCAGGCTCGATTAGAGCACTGCCGCATACTATATAGGTAATCCGGGGTAAATATAAATGCAAAAGTCTAAAAAATGCAAGAGGGTAGCGTTTTCTATAAGAAATAAAATATTACTGCTGCTTACAATGTCGGCATTGCCGTTTTTACTGATAGCAGTATATCTTCTGGCATCAATCGCCAAATATAACAGCACTTACAATGATATAGTAAACAATCTGACAGTTGCAAATGCATACAATATTAGCTTCAAGGAGGATATGGATGAGAGCCTGTATAAGGTTGTCGTAGGCTATGTATCCTTTGATAATGTGGCAAGGGATGATAAGCTTAAGGATCCATATGCACTTATGAGGCAGTTAAAGGGCAGTTTTATTGAACTAAAGGATGTCACGAGTGATTACAATAGCCGTATGTGGCTCGACAGTCTGCTGCGCAATGTGGATACACTTAAAAACCGTGTGGATGATATCATGGAAAATATAAAAGAGGGTGGACAATATGACAGCAACATAAAAGAGCTTGATGACAATATATATATCCTGACAGAGCTTATACAGGAGGATATCCAGTATTACATATATTACCAGACACAGAGTATGGAAATTGTAACGAGAAACCTGAACCAGCAGATGAGAAACTTTGTGATAATTGTTACTATTTTACTTCTGGTGCTGGTATTGGTGGTATGTATAGCGGCATTTCTGGTTACAACAGGTATTTTAAGACCACTCTGGCAGCTTTATGATGCTACCGGAGAGGTGGCAGAGGGCAATTTTGCGGTAAGGACTCATGTAAATACAAATGATGAGATAGCGGTGCTCAGTCACGGCTTCAACGAGATGGCGGAAAATATGCAGACTCTCGTGGATCAGGTGCGTGAGGATGAGCAGAAGATGAGAAAGGCAGATCTACGACTTTTGCAGGAGCAGATCAATCCTCATTTCCTGTACAATACGCTTGATACGATAGTGTGGATGATAGAGTGTGATAAATCAGATGAGGCTACAGAGATGGTTGTCGCATTGTCAGATTTTTTCAGGCTTGTATTAAGCAAAGGAAAAGAATTTATCAGTATAAGGATGGAGGAGCAGCATATCCGAAGCTATTTACAGATACAGGAAAAGCGTTATCACGATATTATGGAGTATCATATAGACCTATCGCCTGAGCTATACGAGTACCAGATACCGAAGATGACGTTGCAACCTATCGTGGAAAATGCGCTGTATCACGGTATAAAATGTAAGCGCTCAAAGGGCATCATAGATATATCCGGGGAGTTGACGGGTAATCTTATATATCTTACAGTATCGGATGATGGTGCCGGTATGGATGAAGAAAATTTAAAGAATCTAAGCCATGAAATACTAAAACCATGTAAGGAGACTGACAGAGGGTTTGGGCTTGCAAATGTAAACGAGAGGATACGTATGTATTTCGGTGATGAATACGGTATTCATATAGAGTCGGCTTCGGGCAGGGGAACAAAGATTACCATTGTGATACCTGCCATATTGGACGGCAGCAGATTTGAGAATGAAGAGACACTGCAGGAAAAGGAGGCAGCAGAGCATGAAAGTGAGTAGAAAAAAATATTGTCTTGCGGTTCTTTTCATGATTGCGACACTTCTTTTTACTGCGTGCAACGGAACCGATTTACAAAACCAAAAACTAATGTGCCACATGAAGATGAGAACCTTATTGTGATTGGAGTATCGCAGCTTGGCAGTGAGTCTATGTGGAGAACAGCCAATACCAACTCCCTGCGTGAGACATTTAGCCGGGATAATGGATATTTTCTGTTGTTTGATAATGCCAGACAAAAGCAGGAAAATCAGATAAAGGCAATCAGAAGCTTTATATCGCAGAGGGTGGATTACATAGTGTTTTCACCGATAGTCGAGGACGGCTGGGATACAGTATTAGAAGAGGCAAAAGAGGCAGGAATTCCTGTTATCATAATGGATAGAAATGTAAATGTGGATGATGATTCGCTGTACACGGCATGGATAGGCTCAAATTTTGAAAAGGAGGGCGAGAATGCCGGAAGATGGCTTGAGGATGAATTGCGAGGCAAGAAATTTAGCGATGATCAGGTACATATTGTGGTGCTTCAGGGAACAGCAAATTCCACGGCTATGATTGGGCGCACGGAGGGCTTTAACAAAATAGCAGCAGAGCATGACAACTGGAACATCTGGCGTGTGAGGATGCAGATTTTACCACAGCAAAGGGAAAAGAGGTCATGCAGGAATATATTGACAGATATGCTGATATAGATGTCATTGTGTCGCAGAATGATGATATGACCTTCGGAGCACTGGAGACTTTGAGTGAGAACGGCATGACAACCGGAACAGGTGGAGACATTACGCTCATATCGTTTGACGGTACAAAGACAGCTCTTGAAAAGGTGAAACCGGTGTGATAAATGTGGATGTAGAGTGCAATCCTATACTGGCACCGGACATTGAGAGCATAATATCAAAGCTTGAGAATGGACAGAGTGTGGACAAGATAAACTATGTTGAAGAGAAAGTATTTACACAGAAAAACGTGCTGAGCGTTCTTGATGACAGGAAATATTAGCGCAAAGAGTGACTACAGGGGAAGCACATGTTAAAGGTATTTTTAGTAGAAGACGAGACACTTATAAGAGAAGGACTAAGAGATCGGATACCATGGGAACAGTATGGTTTCAGGTTCGTGGGAGAGGCAGGAGATGGTGAGATGGCACTGCCACTTATCAGAAAAACGCGTCCGGATGTGATTATTACAGATATAAAGATGCCGTTTATGGACGGACTGGAGCTAAGCCGCATAGTAAAGGAAGAATTTCCGAAGACAAAGATACTTATAGTCAGTGGCTATGATGATTTCGAATATGCCAGGGAGGCACTTACAATCGGTGTGGATCAATATATATTAAAGCCTGTTACGAGGATGAATCTTAGAAAGGTGCTCGAGGAATTGAAGGAAAAAATAGAGCAGGAGCACAGACAGGAGGATTATCAGGCAAAACTGGCAGGTGAGGTGCACGAGTATGAGCAGTTTTCCAAGCGCAGATTTTTTGAAAATATCTTTGGCGGTGGCATGAGTGTAACGGAAATATATGATGAAGCGGCAAAGCAGGGTATTGACATATCTGCTTCGAGCTATACGCTTATATTTTTATTCATACAGCAGCGAAATGAAAATGCACCGGAGGCAGACATAAACGAATTTGTTAGAAAGCAGGAGAAGGTGCTGTCATACTATATGAAGTATCCGCAGTATATCCTTTTCAGATGGGAGATGAACTGCTACGGGGTACTGGTAAAATCTGATGCGGATGATATAAGACGGGATACCTACGATGCAGTGGAAAACACCATGAGTGAGTGTGAACAGGCAGGAAAATATCTGGACTGGCATGTTGTGGTGGCAGATCCGGTGGAGAGGCTTAGCCTCCTAAAACAGTGCTATGGACAGATAAAGCAGTTTTCTGCATACAGATTTCTTTATCCTGACAGTTTCCTGCTAAATTCCAATACGGTCAGGAAATATGCACCGGAGAGGGAGGATGCGCATATTGCCGGGATAGACACCTCGTGGACATCACCTGAGATAATAGTGGATTTTCTAAAGAAAGGCAGTGTAGGCGAGATACATGATTTTGTGGAATCGTATCTGTACAACATAAATGAGGCAATGAATTCAACCATGTTCTGTAACTATGTGATATTAAATATCAGGTTTGCCGTATTATCCTACGTGGAAAACAGCGGAATGGACATGGAAACATATCTTGAAGAGATAGGCAGATATGCGCAGAATGTACATATGCAAAAGGATGAGGTGTTTGAATATTTTGTGCATATGCTGCATGCCGCAATATCCATGAGAGATGCACTAAACAGCAGCCAGAGCAGTAAAAAGCTAAAGCGCGCATTGGAATATATTGATGAGCACTATATGGATGAGGATATATCACTTGGCAGCGTGGCATGTGAAATGAAGGTTAGTGCCAACTATCTAAGCTCGGCATTCAGTCAGAGCATGGAGCGCACTTTCACGGAGTATATTACTGAAAAGCGCATGGACAGGGCAAAAAAGTTGCTACTTGAAACGGAGCTTACTTCAGCCGAAATAGCGACAGAGGTGGGCTATAAGGATGCGCACTATTTCAGCTTTGTGTTTAAAAAGACTGCTGGCATAAGTCCTAGAGAATATCGAAGCAGAAAGGGAGCATGATGGAGCTGCACTTTTGACCGCGCAGCACATTTTTTACAGTGGAAGCTATGATATTGATAAACAGCTTTTTTATCTATATCCACTGACAGGAACGCATCTTCTTTAAGCAGACGCAGATAGCTGTTGTCAAACGAGAATACTTTAAATGTAGGTTTTCGATTCATAACTTAATAGGCAATCTGATCATTATCACATATGACGGCAGTACAGGTCTCAGATAGAGTCTGTACTGCTTTTTTTATGAAATCCTCGTCTGTGGCAGTAAGCCATTTTACCATGGTATCGGGTGGCATGGCATTAGCTGATATCATTGAGCGAATAAATCCGTTGTATTTGTCAATCCCGTTTTGTGAGAGTGGATTTAAGATGGCACCGATTGAATGATGACCTTCTGCTATGAGATATCTTACTATATCAGCTGCAGCACCTTCATAGTCGCAGCCTATACATATACAGTCAGAAAGCTGAGTATAGGCTTCTTTAAGAAAAATAATATGGCAGCTTCTTTTTTGCAGAGTGTGGTAAAGCTCTATATTGGGATTTGGGATACTGGTATGTACCGGTATGACAAGCAGCACACGCGGAGGGGTTGAGAGCAGCTTTTGCAGGACAATCCTCTCATGATAAAACTCGTCATGTGTGATATTGGCATGCAGTGAAAAGCCGTCTGTGAGCAGGCGGGAGCGAAGCTCGTAGAGCATCTTCGGATATATGTACTCAGAGTCGGTGGGAAGAATAAGCTCTATTATATTCTGTTCGGACAGACTGCTAAGCCCTGTGATATAGGATCCGCTTCCTTGTCTTTTTTCTATAAGCCCTTCTTTTTTCTAACAGAGAGAGTGCCTGTCTTACAGTCTGACGGCTTACCTTGTAGCGGTCACAAAGATCAGCCTCGGTAGGCAGACGGATAATTCCACTGTCTACACTTTTTTTGATTAAGATTTTTAACCTTTCTTCAAGCCATTTATATTTTATAGCCATAAATATTACCCCTGAAAATTTAAACTTTTATAAAAAATCATACTTTTTTCCCGAAAACTATTAAATATTACTAACGAAAATCGGTTTAAAAAATAACGAAACATGTGAATAAAATGCTAAAATATGAAAATTTTATACCTAAAACAGTATAAATTTGACCTTTACATTAAATTTGTACCATAAATAGATGATATCATATAATATTTGTATTGTAAACTACTTACAAATGCAGTAAACACGAGGATTATAGCATTGAACACATGAAAGCGTGATGATATAGTTAGTTTACAAAGTTGAAAGGCCTTTCGACAAAAAAAAATAAAATGAAAAGTAAGACTATACAGTTATTTGGGAGGATTAACAGTATGAAGAAAAAATATTATCAGTATTACTTGCAACTACAATGATATTTGGGCTTGTGGCATGTGGCTCCGGAAAAGGCGGCTCAGGCGATACATCTGCAAAGGGCGGTGATGACGGACTTATCAAGGTAGGAATCATCAATAATGATCCTAATGAGTCAGGATATCGTACTGCAAATGATAAAGATATGAAGAATACATTTACTAAGGAAAACGGATATGACGCTTCTTTTTGCATATAGCTTAAAGAATGATGAGCAGATTACAGCAGCACAGAAGTTCATCCAGGACGGTGTGGATTACCTTCTTCTTTCTTCTGCTGCTGATACATCAGGCTGGGATTCAGTGCTTAAGGACGCACAGGATGCAGGAACACAGGTTATTCTCTTCGACCGTACAATTGATGCAGATGAGAGTCTCTATGTAGCCTCAATCGTATCTGATATGGATAAAGAAGGCGAAACAGCATGTGAGTGGTTAAAGAATCAGAACCTGGCTGAGTATAATATCATACATATCCAGGGTGTTATGGGTTCAGCAGCACAGAAAGGTCGTTCAGGAGCACTTACAGATACGGCTGATAAAGAGGGCTGGAACATAGTAACAGAGCAGACCGCAGAGTGGAACGCTGAGAAAGCACAGCAGATTGTTCAGTCAGTTATCGACAGCGGAGAGAAATTCAACGTAATCTATGCTGAGAATGATGACATGGCAAAAGGGTGCCGTAGCAGCTCTTGACAAAGCAAATATCTCACATGGTGTAGGCAAAGACGTGGTAGTTATGGGATTTGACTGCAATCAGTGGGCACTTACAGAACTCTTGAATCAGAACTGGAACTATGATGGACAGTGTAACCCATTCCAGGCTTCATACATTGCAGATGTAATAGAAAAGCTTGAGAAGGGTGAGAAAATTTCAGAAAAAACTATCATCATGGACGAGAAGGGCTTTGATGCAACAACAATCAAACAGGCTGACGTTGACCAAGTATGGTATCTAAATGACAGTTTACGGTGCAGCGTAGATTAGGTACGCTGCACCGTATTTTTAAATAATGCTTGCTGTATAGGAAATAATGGGTGCTTTCCTATGCAGCAAGGCAGGATTAAACGACAAGGGGAATGAGCTGGTGAAAGATAATATAGTACTTGAAATGAAAAACATACACAAGAATTTTACCGGAGTAAAGGCATTGCAGGCAGTAAATTTCACTCTCAGAGAGGGCGAGATACATGCACTTATGGGAGAAAATGGGGCAGGAAAATCAACGCTTATAAAGTGTCTTACAGGCGTGTATGAGAAGGATGGAGGAGATATTTTCCTTAAGGGACAGGATAAGGCGGTAGTGATAAGATCACCGCAGGATGCACAAAATTTAGGAATTTCCACTGTGTATCAGGAAATTACACTGTGTCCAAACCTTTCAGTAGCGGAAAATATGTTTATCGGACGTACAAAAGGTGTGGGACAGAACTGGAAAAAGATGAATGCTGATGCGAATAAAATACTTAAATCACTTGACATTCCGGCAAAGGCAACACAGCAGCTCTCAAGCTGTTCAATCGCCATACAGCAGATGGTTGCAATAGCAAGGGCTGTGGATATGGATTGTAAGGTACTTATCCTTGATGAGCCTACATCATCACTCGATGAGCAGGAGGTTCAGAAGCTGTTCGGACTCATGAGAGATCTTAGGAGCAGAGGTGTAGGAATTATTTTCGTAACACATTTCCTTGATCAGGTATATGAGGTGTGCGACAGGATAACTGTTTTAAGAGACGGAAAGCTTGTAGGAGAATATCTGATAAAGGATCTTCCAAGAGTAAAGCTTGTAGCAAAAATGCTTGGCAAAGAGCTTGATGATGAGGCTGCCATAAAAGATGATACACAGGTATATGCGGCAGATGAGTCGATACCTCCGGTAATAGAGGCAGAAGGTCTTTATAGTAATGCAGGCATCAAGCCTTTTGATTTCAATATCAGAAAAGGAGAGGTAAATGGTTTTACCGGACTTCTTGGATCTGGAAGAAGTGAATGTGTAAGGGCTATATTCGGTGCTGACCGTATACTTGGAGGCAAGATCAAAAGAATGGCAAGGAGATAAAGATAAACAAGCCGCTGGATGCAATGAAAAACGGTATAGCATATCTGCCTGAGGACAGAAAGGTAGATGGTATAGTAGGTGATTTGTCAGTGCGGGACAATATCATTTTGGCGGCGCAGGTGTTGAGAGGATTCTTCAGGCCATTTTCAAAGACACAGGCTAATAAATTTGCAGAGGAATATATCAAGCTGCTCGAGATAAAGACGGCATCGGCAGATACACCGATAAAATCACTGTCAGGAGGAAATCAGCAGAAGGTAATACTTGCCAGATGGCTGCTGACGCATCCTGAGTATCTGATACTTGACGAGCCTACAAGAGGTATTGATATAGGAACTAAGATAGAGATACAGAAGCTTGTATTAAAGCTTGCATCTGAGGGAATGAGCGTGACATTTATTTCGTCAGAGACAGACGAGATGCTTCGCACATGCTCGAGACTTATTGTAATGCGAGACCGCAAAAAGGTTGGAGAAATCTCAGGTGATGAGCTTACTCAGAAGAATATCATGGATACAATTGCCGGAGGTGACGATAAATAATGCAGAAAACAGGTATAAAAACAAAAGAAGCATAGCTGATATGCTGAGTGGAAAGCAGATACTTATTCCAATAGCAGCACTTTTGCTTTTGGCAGTGTTTAATCTGATAGTAGATCCGTCGTTTTATAAAATATCACTTGATGTAAACAGCGCAGGAAACCATGTATTGTCAGGTTATCTTATCACGATACTTGACTATGGTTCAGAGCTTGCGATTCTTGCAATAGGAATGACACTTGTAACAGCTGCTTCCGGTGGACAGGATATCAGTGTGGGTGCAGGAATAGCAATCGCAGGATCAGTTATCCTTCGTGTATTATGCGGCACCAACTCAAAGGCCTGATCAGCTTCAGGCACCTATCATCGTGGCTTTTTCTTGTGGCGTGCGTAGCCGGAATGCTCTGTGGTGCATTTAATGGTATACTTGTATCAATTTTTAAGATACAGCCTATGGTTGCAACACTTATACTCTACACAGCCGTTTGCCGCTCAATAGCTGCATGGATTAACAACAATGAGCTTCCTGTAATAAGTGATCCTTCGTTTGGATATTTCGGAGGTTTCATTCCGGGAATACCGATTCCGACGCCATTTTTCATTGCAGTAGCCTGCATGGCTGTTATGGCGCTTATCATGAAGTTTACAAATCTCAGACTTTACACACAGGCAGTTGGTATTAACGAGAAATCAGCAAGACTTAATGGTATCAATCCTACATTTATCAAGTTCTTAAGCTTTGTTATACTCGGTGTGTTTGTCGCTGTAGCCGGACTTATCAAGGTAAGCCGTATTTCTTCAATCAACTACTCAGTAATAGCAAAGGATATAGAGATGGATGCAATCCTTGCTGTAGCACTCGGAGGAAACTCATTAAGTGGAGGAAAATTCAACATGGCGGCATCAATACTCGGTGCATATGTTATCCAGTTTCTTACCACTACACTTTACAAATTCAATGTAAAATCAGACGCAATTTCAGCTTACAAGGCTGTAGTAGTAATTATTCTTGTAGTAATAAGCGCACCTGTTGTCAGAGAAAAATTTGCTTCATTTTCACAAAAGATGAAGGTTCGCACAAAGGAGGTTGGTTAGAATGGCAGCAACAAAAAGAAAAAGGCAGCACTTTCAGATGCCAACCTGCTTTTGACAATCACCATCGTTGTATTTTTCCTGATGTATATCGGCGCGATGATTTTTGAGGGCGGCGGATTTTTAAAACCACAGACATTTTTTAACATTTTAAATGCAAACGGAGCACTTATCATTACCGCATGTGGACTGAGCCTTGTAATGATTACAGGAAGTATAGATATTTCAGTCGGAGGTGTTGTAGCACTTGTAAGTATGAGCTGTGCAGTATATCTGGATTTCATGGGTGGAAACGTATTTGTTTCACTGCTAATAGCTCTTGGTATAGGACTGGCATTTGGTCTGGTACAGGGATTTCTTATTGCATATCTTGATATCCAGCAGTTTATCGTAACCCTTGCCGGTATGTTCTTTGCAAGAGGAATGACTACTATTGTACATACAGATCCTTTTAACGTAGCAAATGAGTCATTTGTAAAATTAAAGGATACACGAGTTATTGTACCGGGAATGGGCTCAGTAAACAGAATCGGCAAATATGTGGATGCATATGTTGAGATAGGAGTAGTTGTAGCAATAATTATCGTAGTGATTATGTTTGTGATGTTAAAATGGACAAAGCTTGGACGTTCCTTCTATGCAGTAGGCGGAAACAGACAGAGTGCACTGATGCTTGGTATCAATGTAAAGAGAACCAGATTTATTGCACATCTTTTTAAGCGGACTGCTCGCAGGAATCGCAGGATATGTTTATTTCCTCCATGTGGGTTCAGGTGCAGCATCCCATGCTACAGGAATGGAGATGAATGCAATTGCATCATCCATCATTGGTGGCACACTCCTGACAGGTGGTGTAGGAAACATCATTGGCACATTCTTTGGAGTTCTTTCACTTAGTACTATCCAGAACATTGTATCATCGGCAGGACTTGATCAGGCATGGTGGACAGGAATTACAATCGCGGCAATGCTTTGCATATTCCTGGTAGTACAGAGTATTGTGCTGGCTCGTAAGAAAAAATAAATATTATTACAGTGTTTGGGGCGCAGCTTTATGGCTGCGCTCTTTTTGTGTCTAAGTGTGGCTAATTAGAGCAGGATATGGTATACTAAACAATAGTATTTTGCAATCGTTATAATCTAATGACGAATGCAATAATTACAAATAGGAGATACAATATGGCAGCGAAAACGCGTTCAATCCGCTGGGACAAGCTGGACAACACAGCAAATCTGTTCCCTAGTATAGCGGGGGGGAGAGCATGACAAATGTATATAGGATCTCAGTCACCTTAACTGATGAGATTGACAGTGAAAAGCTGCAGGAGGCACTCGGATATAGTGCTTCCGAAGTTTGGTCTGTTTAATGTGAGACTCAGGATGGGAGTATTCTGGAACTATTTTGAGGAAAATGGCAAAAAGGCACCAAAGGTGCATGAGGAAAATACATTTCCGTGCAGATTTATAAGACCGAACAAGAATCACAGCTATCTTTTCAGGGTGACATACTATAAGAACAGAATAAATCTTGAGGTATTTCATGTGTTGACAGATGGCATGGGCGGCATCAATTTCCTTAGGGAGCTCACCTACCAAGTATCTGCGTCTCACACATCCGGAGATTGCAAAGCTGAAGGGCGATTCATTGACGCAGGGTACATCCTTAAATAGAGAGGACAGCTTTGTTAAGAACTACAAATCAAGTAAGCCAAGTGGCTTTAACAGGCAGAAGGCGTATCTTTTAAAGCTGGAAAAGGTACCTGATGGAGAGTTTGGGCTGATACATGGCATGATGCCTGTATCACAGCTGAAGCAGGTCTGCCACCGCTATGGAGTTTCCATAAATGATTATCTGGTAGCATGCTTTGTGTGGAGTGTGTATCAGGAGTGTTTCACGGCATGCCAAACGATATGCCTGTCAGGGTTGCGGTTCCTGTGAATCTTCGTCCTTATTTTGACTCCGTGACCACAAAGAACTTTTTGTCATGATATCTGCTGAGTTCAGACCGCAAAACAGCTCCTACACATTTGAGGAGGTGCTTAAAATAGTGACGGATTCCATCAATTCACAGATTTCTAAGGAGCATCTGGAGGATCTTTTCTCATACAGTGTATCAAATCAGAAAAATATCCTGATGAGACCGGTGCCCTTTTTTATAAAAAATCTGGCAATGAAGGCGGTCTATACGCAGTCGGCACTGGCAAACACCACCACTATCACCAATATTGGAAATATAAAGGTGGAGCCGGAATATGAGCCGTATATAACAGGCTTTTATTCCTTTATACCAATGTCCAAGGGACAGCCTATGAAGGGCACCATATGCTCCTACAAGGACACGCTGGTGTTTACTTTTTCATCTATTCTGGCCGATACGATGATTCAGAGAAGCTTTTTAAGAAGCTTGTAAATGACGGAGTGGATGTGACAATTGAGACAAATGGAGAGTATTATGACTAAATGTATGAAATGCGGTGTTTATATAACCGATAATACCGATAAATGCCCGCTCTGCCAGCAGGTTGTGGCACCGGTTGAACTGTCATCGGACAATCATCAGGGCAATGAAGGGGTTTTTGAACAGCATAATGATGTGCCGGATAAGTGCGTAAACGATACAGATAGTGCAGCAAAGAGGGCAGATAGTACAGCAAGCCATGACAACGGTACGAGATATCCTGACGTCAAGGGCGCATCAAGAAAATACAGATTACTTGGAAAATATCATATTGTTTCTGTCTATAGTAGGACAGATTGTGCTTACAACTGTTGATTACATGACAGACCATGAGATAAACTGGAGCTTTATAGTGCTTCTTGTTGTAATCTATGCGAATGTGACGCTGCGTCTGGCAATAGTCGGAAGAAACGGATATATTTTTAAAATTGTAAGCACATTTGTGTTCACGGTGCTGTTTCTCGAGGGCATAGACCTGCTCACAGGAGCCAGTGGCTGGGCACTTACATTTGTTTTCCCAAGTGCCATGCGGCGATGGTTCTTGCAACAATTATACTTATGATAGTAAACATAAGAAACCGGCAGAGCTACATGATGATGCAGCTTTTTCTTGTGCTGATGAGCGTGATTGCGATGATACTTGTGGCAGTCAAGGTCATATGGTTCCCATATCTGGCAATGGGAGCGATGGGCGCATCGCTGTTTTTGTTCCTCGAAACACTGATTATCGGTGACAAAAGAGCCAGAACAGAGCTGAAACGGAGATTTCATATATGATAGGCTTTCATGGAATAGGAAATTCGCATATGTTTGAGGATGAGGAGATGGGAAACTACCATCCGGAAATTGAAAACGGCGACAGAAATGGTGATAATGAAGCAGGAATAATAGGAGCTTTGGGAAATAAGCTTGAAAAGACATTTAAGAATCCATTATCTGCCATTAAAAATGAGCACGAGGAAAAAGCTCATAGAGATGCGGCAGCGGCAGATGAAGAAGTCAGTATACAGGGAAAAATACTTGCTAATCTGATGGGACATATCACAAATGACCTTGCAATCGGCAAAAAATAAAATCCGGAGAGCTCAGGAAGCGTATGAAGGAACCTGCATGGCTTGTTCCGGACTGCTTTGTAACAGAGGATATAGATATGGGCGGCTTCACTATGAAGCTTTTATCCTCAAAGGAAAACCCAAATACAGAGCGTGTGATACTGCAGCTGCATGGTGGTGGATATATGGGGGCAGTGCGCAATGCATACTATGTATTTGCAGGCCTTTATAATGAGGTAAGTGAGGGCTGCTCCGTGCTCACGCCTGACTATCGCGTGGCACCGGAGCACCCTTATCCGGCAGCACTTGAGGATGCCATAGCCTGCTATAAATGGCTTTTTGTCACAGGGCTGGTTTGGCTCGCAGATTGTGCTGGCAGGAGACTCAGCGGGCGGAGGTCTTGCAATGTGTCTTACCATGTATCTTCGTGACCACGACATGCCGCTTCCGGCAGGAATAGTAGCCATGTCACCGTGGACCGACCTCACAGCAGGCGGAGAATCCTACGAGACGAACTATGAAAGAGACCCACTGTTTGGAAACACAAGGGACAGTCTCATCTACGTGAATGACTATCCCGGTGACCACGATAAAATGGATCCATACATATCGCCGCTGTTTGGCGATTTCAGAGGCTTCCCTCCAATGCTCATACAGGCGGGCTCGATAGAGATGCTCTTATCTGACTCGGTCGATGCCGCTGCAAAGGCAAGAAACCAGGGCGTTAAGGTGCGCCTGTCAGTGTATGAGGGGATGTTTCATGTGTTCCAGATGGGATACCTCAATTTCCCGGAGTCCAAGCGTGCATGGGCGGAGGTCAAGCGTTTTCTAAAGGTCATTAAAGAGGAAGAATAGGCGAAGAAGAATTGTGTTGAAAAAGTTTTTTCTTTTTGGTTCAAGAGCGCGAGGTGATTATAAAGAGCGAAGCTGTTTAGATACTGTAGATTTATGCACATGAAACACAGAAAAATGGAAGAGGTACAGAAATGTACCTCTTTTTTGAGCTTATATATTAGCGTCTCCTGCAGACAGGTTGTGGAAGCATAATAAATTTGCAAAAATTATAATTAATTCTATAAAGTACTTGACATAGTTACTAAGAGTTACTATAATAAGCACATAAAGTAAATATAAGAGGCGCAGAAAGTAATTATAGGAGTTGAACACATGAATAAAGTAGATGTAAATGGATTAACAGAACGGGAGTTTTTAGCAGAATATAAGCCGGGCGATTATGACAGACCATCGGTTACAGTTGACATGATGGTGCTTCGTATGAAGGAAGACTTAAGCTGTATGCAGGTGCTTCTGATAAAGAGAAAGGCTCATCCGGAGATAGACAAATGGGCGCTTCCAGGCGGATTTATTAACATAAAGGAATCCGCATATGAAGCAGCGTGCAGGGAGCTTAAAGAGGAAACAGGTCTTACAGACATTTATCTTGAGCAGCTCTATACCATGAGCCAGCCGGACAGGGACCCTCGTATGAGAATTATTGATATTGCATACATTGCACTGCTTCCATATGGATATGAGCAGGCTGCTGTTGCAGGAGATGACGCAAAGGATGCCAGATGGTTCGATGTGAAATTTGCAGATAAAAAACTTGAGTTCGCAAACGACTTGATTAAAATTGAATACTTCCTCAAGTCTGAGAAATTTAAAAACGGTGTAATTACAGTGGAAAACTTTATTCCGGTTAGTGTATCAGACGAAAAGCTTGCTTTTGACCATGACCAGATTATACTGGAAGGACTTATGAGGATAAGGAATAAGGCTGAGTATACAGGCATTATGTTTAACCTTGTGCCGCGTGAGTTTACCATTCCGGATCTGCTTAAGGTGTTTGAGGTTCTTTCAGGAAAGGAAGTTCATCCAAAGGTGTTCCGTGAGAAGATTGCAGGACAGCTTGTTTCACTTGACAGGTCGCAGAGGCCTATTGTCGGAAGAAAACCGGCTGCTGTGTACAGATATGTTGACCTTAACATGGATGAACGTAAACCGGTTAAAGTGCAGAAGAAATATAAAAACGGTGTGATACTCACAAGGGCACAGCCATTCCATAACGGACACCTGAACATGATAAAACAGGCCGCATCGGAGTGCGAAAATCTGCTTGTTGTGATAGGCAGTGCAAACAAAAGCTATACAAAGAGAAATCCGTTTCCAATCGAATACAGAAAAAGGCTTGTTGAAAACGTACTGCAGGAAGAGGATTTAAGCGGTGCAGATGTAAAGGTTATGACATTATCCGACTGGAGCATGGAGGATGCAGCCCAGTATGTAAAGGAATGGGGTTCTTTCTTCTATTACAACATAGCTAATGAAATTGGAAAGAAAAGTTTTACATTCTATTACAACGACGACCCGAAGATTGCGGAAAACTGGTTTACAGATGATATTTTAAAGAATGTGACCATCAGAAACCTTGGCAGAAGCGATATTGAGATTTCAAGTACAATGATCAGAGATTTGCTGTATAAGAAAGATTATGACAATGTCAAGAGTCTGGTTCCACGATGGATGTGGAAGGATTTAAAGCAGCTTGGAAAAATCCTTATGGATGCAACAAATGATGATTATATGATGTAGGAGGAAAAGATTATGGCAAAGAAAATTTTAGTAGTAGTGGACGCACAGAATGATTTTATTACAGGAGCTCTTGGAAACAAAGAGTGTAACGTGGCAACAAATGTTATTGCAGATGAAATCAGGTCAGGCAAATATGATGACGTGATATTCACAAGGGATACGCATGATGAAAACTATCTGAATACTCAGGAGGGAAGAAAGCTTCCGGTAGCTCACTGTATTAAAGGGACAAACGGATGGGAAGTAGACGCTCGTCTTAAAGCTGCAATGAAGGAGCGCGGAGTTGACTGTGACGATATGACTTATATTGACAAGCCGACGTTTGGCAGCAAAGAGCTTGGCGAACTGCTTGCGGGATATGACAACAGCGATACAGAGATTTATTTCTGCGGATTCTGCACGGGAATATGCGTAATCAGCAACGTAGCGATTGCAAAGATGTTCTGTAAAGATGCAGAGGTGTCCGTGATAGAAAATGCCTGTGCCTGCGTAACGCCTGAAAGTCATAAGACGGCAATAGAAGCAATGAAGATGATTCAGGTCAATATTATATAGAAAGTCATTTATTAAAAATGTTTCTGACATACTAATAGCGTAAGAAATGGGAGGAGAATATTATGAAATTAAACCAGATAATCACAAGTCTTTTAGAGACTGATATGTATAAATTCAGCATGGGTCAGACAATATTCCATCAGTTTACGGATTACAAGACCACATGGACATTCAAGTGCAGAAATGAAGATGTGCATTTTACACAGAAAATGGTGCAGGAGATAACAGAACAGAACAGATTAAGGCTTTCTGTAAGCTTCGGTTTACAGAGGATGAGCTTGCATATCTTGACAATATCAAATGGATCAAAGGCTCTTATGTTGATTTTCTTCGTCTCTGGCAGCCGCGTTTTGAGGATTTTGAGATAGGAACAGATGCACCTTGTGGCTTGTCTATCGAGGCAAAAGGAACATGGCTTAACACTTCAATGTATGAGATTCCGACACTTGCCATTGTAAATGAAGTGTATTTCAGAATGGCATATGACTATGATAAGCTGCTTGACAGCTTTAAGAAGCGTCTGGATGCAAAGTATGAGAATTTAAAGAACGGACACTGGTACGCGGGTACATTCTCGGAGTTTGGTCTCAGAAGAAGACTTTCTGCTGAAGCGCAGGAGCTTGCAGTGCAAAAAAGTTCGCACATTTAAACGACACCCTGCACAGTTCATCAAAGTTTGTTGGCACATCAAATGTGTATCTTGCAAAGAAGTACGGACTTAACCATGGCTCATGAGTGGATTATGTGCACAGGACAGGGCAATCACAGGCACAATCCGGCATATCCGGCATATTCAAACTGGTATGCTTACTGACACAATCACAACAGACTGCTTCCTGCGTGATTTCATGACCTATGCGACACTTTTCAGGAGTGCGTCATGACAGCGGAGACCCGTATGAGTGGGGTGAAAAGATGATTGCGCTACAAGAGCCTTGGAATTGACCCAAAACAAAGACACTTTTATTCAGCGACAGTCTTGATTTTGAGCGTGCTGACAAGCTCTACAGACATTTCTGCAAGGAAACAAATGTAGCATTGGCACAAACCACAATGATACAGATGGTATGTCATGTATGCAATGGTATGGAGATTTCTGATACACCCGGCAAGGGGATGTGCAAAAATCCGGATTATGTGGATTACTTAAACCGCTGCATTGATTACAGGATGAAAAATGACCGCTAGGAGGAAATGTCATGAATACAGGATTTTACCGTGTTGCCGCATCGTCCTGGAGATTTATCTCGGGGACTGCGTGAACAATGCTGACAATATCATACACATTGCAGAGTCACTTGCAAAAAAGGATGTGCAGCTTGTGTTTTTCCGGAGCTGTGTATTACGGGATATAGCTGTGCAGACATGTTTTTGAGAAAAGAACTGCTCGCGCAGGCTCAGCAAGAACTGGACAGGATTAAAACAGCATTGCAGGATTTAAGCATTCTTGTATGCGTGGGACTGCCGATAGAAGATGAAGCTGGCAGACTTTTCAACTGTGCTGCATATGTACACAGCGGAGAAATTGTTGGAATTGTGCCAAAAACATATATTCCCAACTATGGTGAATTTTATGAGAAACGCTGGTTTACAAGCGCAGACAAGAGGTTATCAGATGAGATTACTTTAAATTATGTCGCAAACAGACCAACAGTACCTTTTTCTCCGAATATTATTATCAAGGATCTGAGAGGCGCAATTGTCGGTACTGAGATTTGTGAAGATTTATGGGTAAGTGCGCCTCCGAGCGGGGAGCTTTGCAAAGCCGGTGCAAATATCATTATAAATCCATCAGCAAGCAATGATGTAATCGGAAAAAGAGAATACAGGCGCAGTCTTGTGGCGATGCAGTCAGGAAGATGCCGTGCCGGATACGTGTATGCGTCAAGCGGTGCAGGAGAGAGCAGCACGGATCTGGTATTTTCCGGCCACTGCATCATAGCTGATAATGGCAGAATAGCTGGTGAGACGTCAGATTATTCAAAACGTATGAATAAAAGGTATCAGAAGATGATGTGATGAGCTCTGGTTTTGTGATAAGTGAGATAGATATTGATCGCTGCATGAATGACCGCCACAGATACAACAGCGATTCATGGGCTGATGTGCCGGATGTGATAAAAGTAATTTTAAATGGTGAAAACCGGATGAAGGATTATCAAATATGGCCAAAGAAAGTTAATCCGTATCCGTTTGTACCAAGTGATAAAAACAACCGAAAAAACCGCTGCATGGAGATTTTGTCGCTTCAGGCAAAAGGTCTGGAACAGAGACTCATATCCACAGGAATAAAAAAGGTTGTTCTTGGAATATCCGGCGGTCTGGACAAAATATCTATGGTATTACAATGCCGGGATTTGGAACTACATCTACTAAAAAAACAATTGCTGACAGGCTTATGGAAGAATTTGGAGTGACAGCCGTGGAAGTTAATATTGAGGCTGCATGCAGACAGCACATGAAGGATATAGGACATCCGGATGATGTTTTGACGTGACATATGAAAACATTCAGGCCAGAGAGCGTACACAGGTATTATTCGATTATGCAAACATGGTAGGTGGACTTGTAATCGGCACAGGTGATATGTCAGAGCTATTTTGCACTTGGCTGGTGCACCTACAACGGTGACCATATGAGCAATTATGCCGTGAACTGCAGTGTACCAAAGACACTTGTTAAATACATTGTACAGGCTTATGCCAGCGAGTGCGCGTCAACGGATGAAATGAAAAAATGTGCTTTGCGAAATAGCAGACCTGCCTATTTCTGTTATCCTGAACTACATGAGAAAGCAGAAAATAATTTTTACGCCGGATAAAGAT
>VOFG01000867.1_pt1 | contig 36000 bp, 48 predicted proteins | sample 5384171 | NCBI WGS metagenome assembly VOFG01 (sample SAMN12384726, study PRJNA508395) | human gut metagenome | isolation source: healthy gut F | host: Homo sapiens
TGTCGTAGTCCTGATTCGTGAGCTGCCGCGCCGCGTGGCAGTCGCAGGAGATCCTGTGCTCCGCCAGCTTGCGCCGCGCCGGAGGATAGACAGGGATTGCCGATCTCTTCTCGGCTGGTCGCTGCCGACTCGATATGGAATTGTGACGCCAGCCCAGCCTTCTTGACCAAGTCCTTCATCACGAACTCCGCCATCGGGCTGCGGCAGATGTTGCCATGACACAATAAAATTATCTTCATCGCACGTCTTCTCACCGTTACTTCTTTTTTTCTTCAGTATAGCAGGAAAGTGCCTGTTCGTCGAGAGAAGAATGCAGCCACGCTTGAGATTCTATGGCTTCCAGCAGTTTGCTCTTCCGCCGAAGCACAGCACGGCTCGAATGTACCACGCTCGCGTTCTTCGTTGCTGCCGCACCCTCCAAAATCGCCACATTCTGCGTCCAGCCGAGGCTCATCGCCAGCTGTATGATTTCAGGGGATTCCTCGTAGGCTGCGTAAAACACGCGCATACGGCGCACATTGCGGGAGAAGCCTCGGCTGTGGGATAGCCGTTGCAGATATTCCGACGCCGCGACAGCCGCGCCTTTTTTCGCACCTGCCGCTGACCACCCGACCAATTTCGCGGTACAATTCCATCTGCGGGAGCTGCGCCGCCATAAGCGTGTCCAGTGTGGTGAACATGGTGACGTAATCTGCGGGTTTGCGAATGTTCATGGGCTTTCTCCTTCCGGCGCGGTGCGCGCCTGATTCTTTCGCTCAAAAGCAGAAAAGCACTGGCGGTGTCACCGTGTTTTTCCTCTGCTTTGACCTGCTTCAGATGACTCGCACGATCTGCTCCCACAGCAGGATGTGCTTTTCGTTAACGGCTTTGTTGTCGTGATAGTGGCCGAACAGCCAGTAGTGGTATTTTGCTCTTTCCCGCACCTCTTGCAGGAAGTCCGTGAGTCGGTCCGCCCGTTGTGGCGGCTCCCATGAGGGGCGATGGGGGCGCAGTGGGTGATGATGTAGTCCACCGCCAGCCGACCGCGCTGAGGTTTTGCCGCGCCTCGGCGTATTCCTCATCGGAGGGAAGCTCCTGCGCCCACCATGATATGGTTGATGCGGTATCTCGCTCTTGGTTTGCGTTGAGCATCGTGAGTCTTCGCTCAAAATCCGGGGTCCGGCTCCAGAATCCCATCCTCCTCAATATCGTGGCTTTTTGCGCCGCCCATGGTGAAGAAGCGGCAGCCCCTCCAGATCGAAGATTTGACCGCGCGTCAGGTGCAGCACATGAGGACGAATACGGTGTACCTTGCCACCGTGCCAATCGTCCACCGGATATCGTTCCAGCGCGTCATAGTTTTTTCATGGTTGCCGCAGACGAAGGCAAGCGTGAAGGGCACGTTCCAGCCAGTCCAGCGTTTCATCGTCGCGGCTGTCGCCAAACCACACGCCGCCGTAGTCTTCCGATGATGACCGTGTCATCCTTCGTCATCCCAGCTTGCTCCTTGGGAAGTATTCCGGCTGGAAGCGCCGGAAGTTTCCGTGGGTATCTCCGGTCACATAGATCATGCGAATTTCCTCCCTCTTAGGTTGGTTCTACGGTCTGTTCGATTTCTACGCCGTTGCGGAAGGTGACCTTAACGGTTACCGTCAGGATGGCTAGACCTTTTTCCAAGCATCTGATAGACCACGCCATCATCCCATTCTGTGATTCCCACAGTCGCCGCGGTCATTGCCGAGGCTGTCGTGGATACGGCTGATCTGTCTTGTTCCCTGCCGGATACTGAGGATGATGGCCTGCGGCGTTTCAGTTCCTCCATTGTGGTGGAGATTGAAAACCGCTCGGCGTATTCGTCCGCGTCGCCATTTGCGGCTTCTGCCAGAAGCGTATCGAATTGTTTGCCCAAGTCTGTGACCGCTCGGTCGATATCCCCAAGGCTCATGCTCTCACCGGGGATCTGGGGAATTCCTGCTCATCGCATCTACAAGCTGATCTGCCAGAACCATGATCGGACATGACGCATTGATGGCTGCCAAAACCGCCTGCTGGAGCGGCGATTCATCCAGTGTCGGAGTTCAGACAGTATTTTCTGCCATAATCCAGACGGCTCGTGCAGCGCCATACCGCACGTTTTTCGCCACCATGCTGCGTCCATACGATTACGCCGGTAAGCCGTACCGCACTCGCCGCAGAATAGTGGCAGACCGCTGCATTTGCCGCCACCCTTTCCGCACCCGTGGGGGACGCTTTTTCTGAGCGGCCGTCCTGCGCGCCGGGCGCCGCGAAGTTCGCTGCACGGCATCGAATATCTCATGGCTGATAATGGCTTCATGATTGTTTGATCAGACTTTGCGAGCTGCCCTGTGTTTGGGATCGATTTTTACCGATGCAGTCTTTAACGAAGGTTTTCTGAGCAGGGCGTTCCCAATATTTTTCTATTGGTGAGGATTCTTGGTCCAGTCTGTGTTTCCAAGGTTTCCTTGAACCCGCGCAGCGCCTGACGGATAGGTACAGCTTTTTCCGGCAAGGTACCATTCAAAAAATCCGGCGGACAGTTCCTGCCTGCTCCGGAATGATTGAGCAGGATCCCTGGGAGACGGATTTGGCAAGGATCATGTCGATCTTGCCCTGTCTGCACTGGCGGATCATACGCAGGAAATTTACGCCGGCAGGTGGAAGTTCCCGTGATGCCCTCATCCGCGAAGATATCCACCATTGTCCACTCCGGATTTTTTATGATCTTTTCGGTGTAGAAGGCTTTCTGGTTTTCGTAGCTGGTCAACTGCTCCTCATCACCGGTGGAGACGCGCGCGGCAGTAGGCGGCAACACGCAGATTGACGCTTCTTTTCCGGATGGCCTGTTCCTGCGGAGATTCGTTTTTTGCCGGAATGGGTGTGATTCATATTCTTCCGTTTTGACGCTCGCCAGCTTTAGGGACGCGACCTCCAAGGCTTTTTTGCCGCGCGGTGTCCTCATCTACAGGCGGTGTCTGCAGCAGCGTGTCCAGTTCCTGCTGGAGCTGCCGGATCTCTGCCGTGTCGCATACGGCGGATGCCGCCATACTGATCTGCAGAGGATCATCGATCAGGTGATTCAACGCCTTGCGTATTCTTTTCACTGCGCTGCCGGGGACTGCGCTGCCGCACAGCTTATAGAGCTCGGCCTGCGCGGGGAGCGGGGGAGAGGCCGTGCAGTTCTGTTTTCGCCGTTCCTGTACGGCTTGGAGCTGTTCAGCGGATATGATCGGGGGATAGAGATCCGCTCCAACATAGCGGCTGTCCTCCAGAATACGGGCCACCATATTTTTGTTCCAGGACTTGCCGGTGTGGTAGGGGAGCGCTTTTTGATTCAGCTCGTTTGCCAAGCACTGGAATGACGCACCGGCGAGGTACCGTGTGTAGATGTACCGCACCGTTTCGGCCTCGTTGGGAGAAGGGACGATGTCCCCAAGCTCCATGTGGTAGCCAAAGACCATTTTTCGCTTGCTTGCCATCGGTTTATTTTTTCCTTTCAATATGTTCCGGAAGCTCCAGCCCGTTGATCAGGCGGAAGCGGATGGTGCTGTTATCCTGAATGGTGATCGTCTCAACCAATTCGCTGAACAGTGCCTCATCGAAGGTCATCAGCAGATCCGGCCCATCTTCCAGAATATCCAGAAGCTCCTGTGTGCGTTGAACTGTCTGATCGTCTTCGGAGCGGAGGATGCGGGATTTTTTCAGCTTTGCCTCGCGGCGCTGCTCAGCCAGTTGATTGCTTTGGAATATAAAAATATCAGGATCGACCACGGCCTGCTGCTTGAGCTGGGCCAATAATCGTTCCTGACACGCAATGTCCGCTATTTGCTTATTGAGTTCTACAATATCCTCGCTCCAAAGCAGCTTGCCGTTTTTGGCAGTTTGGAGATCCTGAATGAGCTGGGTCAGCACCTGATCGCCATGATGCTTGAGCGTGAAATATATCCGAAGAAATGCTTCTGAGATCTCCGTTTCGGGGATCTGCATGGTTGGGCAGCTCCCGGCATTTTTATTATGTGTCTGGCAGATCCAGTAGGCGGTGCCGCGGGTTTTCTTTCGCTTACAGAACGCGCCGCAATGTCCGCATACGATCTTCCGTGAAAGGGGATGGGGAGCGGCGGCACGAGGAGGGATGGCGGCGCTTTTTCACGATAGAAGCTGCTGTGCCTTATCAAACACCGTGCGGCTGACGATGGGAGGATGACTTCCTTCGATAAAATATTGGACTCCCTCACCCTTATTCTCTATTTTCCGGTGGGGAGAGCGAGTGTGGTGTAAGTTTTCCCCAGCAGGGAGTCCCCGACATATTTTTCATTTCGCAAAATGTATTGGATGCTGCGAACCTGCCAGAAGGGGGTGTTTTGCTTGGTGGGGATGCCCAGCGCCGTGATCTCCTTTGCGATATCCTCCATGCTGATGCCAGAGAGATAGCGGTCGAAGATCTGGCGGATGATGACGGCTTCTTCCTCAATGACCTCAAGCCGATTTTCAACCAGCCGGTAGCCGTAGGGGGCGCAGTGGGTGGAGAAGGTGCCGCGCTGCATCCGCATCTGGTAGCTGTGGCGCATCCGCTCAGAGATCGCTTCACTTTCCTTTTGGGCCAGAGCTGAGAAGACTGCTGTGAGTGTTTCGCCGGTGGCCTGCGCGGTGTCAATGTTTTGCTCCTCAAAGTAGACGCTGATGTCGAGAGACTTCAGCTCCCGTACAGCCGCCAGACTTTCCTTCCGGTGATGCCCTTGTCTGCATAGACATCTACAAACGTCCCAATTCGGATCGCTGTGATGAGTTTGCGAAGTAAGGGTTTGGGCGGCAAAGGAGTGTTCTTGGTCACTGGAGTTGGAACTGACACGGCGTATGCTGCCACGCGGAGTTTTCGCGCGGTTTCCTGATTCGGCCGGGATGATGATACGACCGGTGAGGGATATCAGAGCAAGAGAGCCGATGCTTTTTTCACGGTTGTTCATTCCTTTGCCACCTCCTTTGTCAGCAACACACAATACCATAAAACATCCGCAATAGCTGTTATGAAATGACATTTTTCAATCGAAAAAGTCAACGAACTTTACCTGTCAAATTGTGCAGAATACCAAACGGCATCTGAAAAGGGCTAAGACGATGCAGATTTCCGGCATTGGCCACTCTGTTATACGTGGATTGGTTACCACAGGACAATGGTTCTCCGCCAGCACTACCGTCTATCCTCGTGGATCGCCGCAAGGGCGCCGCCATAGCTATTTCGTAGATTGCTGAACCTTCATAAACCGCTTAGCCCCTTCCAGATGCCGTTTGGCAGCACAGATGTATATGGATTCCTTGAATATAATACATTGCGTAAAAATATGTGGGTCAGGGACGAAGCCGCGCAGCGGTGCAAAGCATCCTTGACGCACGGATTTTTACGCAATACGCTCTATCAAGGAATCATGCACAAGAAATGTTATCTGTCATCATCCCCAGATAAAACAAGCCATTTCTCTTGCCACAGCAGTCTTTGCAATGTTTACCTTTGATCGCATTGCAATTTTAAAGTATTTTTCTTTAGCCGTGCGTTTGCCTTATCCGCATAGGCAACAGTCAATGAATCGCACTTTGCCTGTCGTTCCTTGAGCGCTACTGATTTTCCGCTTTTTGTTGCGCTCCGGCCAAATACCTGAGCCGTTTCTACAAGTAGTTTGCGAAGATGTGAATTGCCGGCTTTTGTAATACCGGTATATTGCTGCTTATCACCACTGGAGCATTCTCCCGGCACCAGTCAAGATAGGACGCAAACTGCTGCGCAGTCGCAAACCGCCGAAGTCTCTACCTCAACACAGAAAGACAATGCCGTATGCGCGGCGATACCGCGAAACAGCCCAGCTTCTCCACCTTTTGCCGGTAAGGCTCTGCCTGTGCAAGTTCGTTGATGCGCATATCATACATATCCACCTGCTCCCGCAGCTGGTAGTAACGGATTAGGTACTCCTGCAACACTTCAGACAGAATCTTGTTGCCGAGATCTAAACTTGAGAGCCACTCAAATGCTTGTTTGTCCAATAACTCTTACCATCGTGAATCTTGCCGTGTCGGATACAAAATGCAATGATCTGTTGCTTGACGCGAGCCAATGCGCTGTTGGCGTCATCACGCATACGGATATACTCTTTCACTGCGTCGTCCACTTCCGTCGGAATATATACAGGGCTGTAAGTATGGAAAGCAAGGCACTTGCTGATCAGGCGGATCCTAAAAGCGAAGAAATCAAAGAGAAATAATGATGTCCGCACCAAGCTGTACCCTCAGCCGCGCGGCGATTTTTTTGGCTTCGCTGCCGCTGACGAGACCCTGCTCCCGCAGGCTGCGAAGCATGGTGACGATACCGAGATAATCTGCGTTTGGATTCATTCGGATTCCTCCTTTTGTGATTTAATTTGAGCTATAATGAAAACTCCCAAGCCCACTTCATACAAATGGGTTTGGGAGTTTTCGTTATAGTGTCTTTATGGGATGATCTCGATGCTGAAAACATCCGCGATGGGAATACACTGCCGATCCGTCATCTGGATCACACCGTTGACCGCGTCAATCCGCTTGACCTCTCCGGTGACAGTTTGGTAGCTGCCGCCGTTCTTCCGTTCGTCTGGCACAAAGTAGGTGATGGACGCCGTGGGCCTGCCGGGAAGCAGTTCCTGAAGACGCTGCAATTCCGCGTCCACACGTGCCATTTCGTATTCATCCAGTTCCATGCGCTGGTCCGTCAGCCGCCCGGTTTCCGCAATGGCGGCGCTGTGGCCGGTCAGGGCGGCAAAGGGTGAAAAACTGCGCCGCACGGTCATAGAGGGACATCCGTGGATGTTTTGGCGAATCAGGATGGGGCAGACGAATGATGTCATCGTATTGTCCGCTCATGCCTTATGCCCTCCAATCTGCTTATTCCGCTCCTTGGCGGTAGCGCCTTCCAGATAGCTCCCGCCATTCAAAATGGCGTTTTTGCCGAACTTCTTTTTAATGTCGAGCATGGCTTCCTGAATTTTGCGTTCCCGCTTCAGCTTAGTTTCTTCCTCCTGCAACCGCTGCTCCTGCACTTCAACGTTGTCAAACAGATTGAACTGTACCGGGGCTTCCGACTCCTGCTGTACCGTATCTTCGCCCACCAGCCGATTGGCGGTGATGGTAAGCCTCGAATAGACAGCTTCGGATTGACCTTTGTATCATAAACGCCAAGAACGGCATCCGTGATGCTCCGGGCCGAAGATGTTTTCTCGGCAGGTTTGCTGTTCCGTGGGTGTGCTTGGGGATCTTCCTGCCATAGCGGTCTGTCACGGTCTCGCCGTGGTAGCTGCCGCCTGCGGTGTTTTCAATGTCATATCCCACCGTCAGGGTCAACTGATCCGTTACCAGCTTCTTTTCCAGCAGATCCAGTGCGACGGCTTCCGCCATCTCCCGTACAACCAACCTTGCTTTCTCAAAGGAATAGGGGCATTGCAAAACCTGTCCGGAGCAGATGCTGTTCGTTTCTGGCCGGTATGTCTTGATATCCTGCATCCGGCACGGCTCCCAGCCCCATGCGTGGTCGATGAGGAGTTCAGCGTTGATGCCGAACATCCGATAGAGCAGTTCTTCATTGTAGTATTCGTTCGGCTTGCCGATAGAGCATCTTGCAACATCGCCCATGGTGTAGATGCCGATGGCTTCCAGCTTCTTTGCATAACCGCGCCCAACACGCCAGAAATCTGTCAGCGGGCGGTGCGCCCAAAGCTGCTCACGGTAGCTCATTTCGTCAAGCTCCGCAATGCGGACGCCGTCTTTGTCCGGCTGCACGTGCTTCGCCATAATGTCCATAGCGACCTTGCAGAGATAGAGGTTGCTGCCGATGCCCGCCGTAGCTGTGATGCCCGTGGTGTGCAGGACATCCGAGATCATAACCTTTGCCAACTCACGGGCGGTCATGCGGTAAGTTTGCAGATAGTTCGTCACATCCATCATCACCTCGTCGATGGAATAGACATGGATGTCCTCCGGGGCGATGTATTTCAGGTATACGTTGTAGACCTGAGTGCTGACCTGGATGTATTTTGCCATCCGAGGAGGGGCAATGAGATAATCTACCTCTCTGGATGGGTCAGTCGTCAGTTCATTGGCGTTGAAGCTCTTTTCGGAAAGGCAGCCAGCTTTGCGCCGCCGTTCCGCGTTGACTTCCTTGACACGCTCCACCACTTCAAAAAGCCGTGCTCTGCCGGAGATGCCGTATGCCTTTAGGGATGGGGAGTCACGGCAAGGCAGATGGTTTTCTCCGTCCGGCTGGCGTCAGCCACCACCAGATTGGTGGTCAGAGGGTCAAGCCCGCGCTCCATGCATTCCACGGAGGCGTAGAAAGATTTCAGGTCAATGGCGATATATGTCCGTCCGCTCTGCTGCATAGCGCGCCTCCTCGTCCTTAGTGTCTATCAGTATATCATGCCACCACAAATCGAACAAGTGTTTGCAGCAAACTTTTGAGAGGAAACTTGTGGAAACAGCCCATTTTCAAAACAAAGGGCACCGTGTTACAATGATGCCTGTTTGTGGAAAGGGATGAGAACTATGCTTTATACAACGGAAGAGGCAGCTGTCATTTGCGGGTTTTTGAACGCGCATTTGGCGCAGGCCGGTGTGGAAGTGTCTGTGCGGAAACGAAACGCCGCGTTTCAGCGCGGTGTAGCAATGGGAACGCTGCAGCCGGATGACTACAGATGGGCGGAGAATGTTCTCTGCTTTCTGAAGCCCTGTTGGTGGCAGTTACATGAAGATTATAGAGCCTTAGAGAATGTGCTTTTGAAAACACACCTTTTAGCTCAGAAATAAAACAGAGGGCCACTCCTGTCTTGGTTGGAAGCATATTGCTATACCCGGATATGGAGCGGCCCTCATTATATTTTTTTAGTTCTTTTGCTCAGTCCTATTCGACACTACTTCCCGGACCGTCGGGCGGTTGAACGAACCGGCGCCTGGCAGCGCCCATCGGGAATCTAACCCCTCCGAGGATCTCTCCGAGCTGCCCCCATTGCTTGCGGCTGTGGCTGGACAGGATGTACCATTATAGGCTGACGGGATCATTGCGAGACAGGCTGCCATGCCCGCTTTTGGCTGAATGAGTTTCGCTCTGCACCTTATTGGCCGTTCATTGACATCGGAGTAATTCCGATGCAGGTGGTCTTCGCGCATCCGCCGCATCGCTGTTCCCCCTCGCCAGGGGACCGTCAGCTGACGTTATTCGTCACCGGATATTCAGTTTTCAATGTTCACAAGAAGATTCTTTTCTTCTCGCATGTATACGGGAAAAAACTGGCATCTTAACAACCCTGCTCATCCAAATTATTTTTAATTTTTTTCAGGATGCGCTTTTTCCGCACATGAATGGCCTGCTGAGAGACCCCAAGCATCTGTGCGTATTCCTTTTCGGAGCGGTTTTTGAAGTAAAGCTCGTAGATCAGCTCATAATCCCTCGGCGGGAGCAGATCCAGAATATTACGCAGGGACTGGCGCACCATCTCCTCAATTGCCTGATTTTCAGGGGTGTTGTCATAATCAATAAATTCACGGAACCGCTCGTATCCGTCATTTTCGCCGCCGATCAGAGAACTCATCTGCGTTTCGTGCTTGTAAAAGCGTTCCGTGCTGTCTTCAATGTGCCATTTCGTCCGCCTGTAGGTCTGGAAGACTTCCTTCGTGACCTGGACGAGCTCAAATTCGCCGGTCATGGTGTTGTAAATATTGAGAATATATGCTTTTTCAGACATGGTTTTTGATCTCCTTTGTGATTTTTTGAATTTGGTGAGGTTCAAAAAATCGGGAGATCAGGGGTATTCAGCGATATACGGCTCCCACGCTAAAAGGGGGAGGATATGAAAAAAGCGCATTGCAAACTCCTTTTCCGGAGCTGCATGCGCAAAAAAAGAGCCGCTTGATTTGTCTGACCATTGGCCGCGTTGACAGAACTATGTTCCTAAAAGGAACGATAGTTACAAATCAAGCGGCACATGGGATGGTCACGCATCAAGCGGCTCCGAGGCTCATACTTGGTATTTAATTGTTGGGGACAGATCGATTATTCGCGGTTATGCGATGCGGAATACAACAGGCGGGAAGAAAACCGCCTCTCCGCATTGCGGGCACTTCAGGTATGTCGCGCCGTGGGCCCCTTTGCAGAGCGTTTCAAGCCGCAGCTTACAATACGGGCAAAGCCGTGCCATGGTGATATGGGTGGAGTACTGCTGCTCAAGCTCCCGCTGCTCGGCTTGGATGCAGGCATACCGCTGCGGGTCAAGCGCTTTGGAATTGATTTTTGCCATAATAACAACTACCTCCTATGCTGTGTCAAAGTCATCCGCATAAATATGGATGGGTGCATACGGATTACTAAAATCATTTCGGCCGATCATGCCAAGATTGTCCAGACGAATGGATAATGCTGTTCTCGAGACGCCCAGACGCTTTGCCATTTCAGAAAACAGCGCATATTCCTTGGGGGCAAATACTTTGTTCAGGAGTTTGATCTGCCGGCCAAGGCCAAGCTCATCCATGTAGCGGTCAATCAGCTCACGGGGGAGTAGGAGATACGCCGTCAGCACATTCGTTTGCCATTCTACCCAGTCGGTGATGGGGTATGTGCAGCGCTCATCCGCAAGGCGGCAGATGAACGGCTGCGCGCTTGGATTATATTCCTCCGGGTAAAGCTTACCGAGGATCTGATGCGCGGCTTCATGTACCAGAGTGAAATTCAACCGCCCCACCGATCCCGCATTTGCGAGGTTTTGATCCACATAGGCGATATTGCCGTTCAAGTGAAATTCCTGGACTGACCCGTTTCCACGGGGAGCGGATATGGTGAGATCGACGTCGCTATAGGAGGTCAGTCCAAGGATCGAGCCCGTCACGCTCATATCCGCAAACGCGAAATGAAGTCCGCAGATCTTTTCCGCAAAGTCGACCGGGTCGATGCAATCCATTTTGCGGTCTGACAGCGTCAGATAGCGGAACAGCACTCTGCGGGATATCCGTTCAAGATCTTTCCGAGATAAAATCGGCATCCGCGTTCCTCCTCACATCTTAGCTGCCATGGAAGGGAAGGTGTTCCCTTGACTGTGGCTCTATCATAGCAATCTTATAAAGCTATGTCAATGTCGCATTTGTAGCGCAACAAGCTATTTACGATTGACAAGAATAGCTGTCCCCGTGTATAATGGGATCATCCTAAGACGGAGGGTTTCTTTATGAACAGTCATAAAACAACGGTTATCCCGTTTCCGGCTCCTTCAAAGAACGGTGTGAGATACAGTGCTGAGACTGAGAAGCAGAACAATGTGATTGGTACAAGGCTTTCGGAAGAACTCAAAAGCCGAAAGCTGAGTAAAAAAGAATTCTGCACAACATTGAAGGACTTTGGTGTAGATGTAAGCCAATCCGCGCTGGGGAAGTGGACGAATGGCCTGACTGTTCCCAATGCATACCAACTGCTGGCGATCTGCTATGCGCTGGACCTTGAGGATGGCCTTGCGGCCTTTACCGGAGAACACACGCCTCTGCTCAACGAAGCGGGTGCGGAAAAGGTTCGTGCTTACCGAGAGGATCTGATCGCTACCGGTAAATACAATCCCGTGCCAACGCCCACGAATACGATCCGCTATATCGATAAGCCCGTCAGCAATCTCAGAGTCTCAGCCGGTACAGGCAGTTTCTTGGATGAGGACAACTTTGAGATGGTCAGCTTTCCGGAAAACGCGGTCCCGGCGGAAGCGGATTTTGGCGTTAGAGTATCCGGCAACAGTATGGAGCCGGTCTATCATGACGGGCAGATCGTCTGGGTGGAGCGGTGTGAAACGCTTTCGATAGGCCAGGTCGGTGTGTTCGTCTATGACGGTGAAGGCTATTTAAAATCCTATGGGGAACGGGAGCCAGACGAGAGCGACCGTGACGCATTTACGGACAGCTACGGAAGACTCCACATGCAGCCGGTTCTGATTTCGTATAACAAAGACTATTCTGATAGGATCATCAGCCCGGAACGAGGATTTCGAGTCATTGGGCGTGTGCTGTAAGAAACGTTGAAAATTAAAATGCTGAAAGGCGGGGATTTGATGAACACGATTGCAATAGTGAGAGAGTTGGCAGATGAGCGGAGTCTTACGTTTTTTAAGCTGTCTCAGATATGCGATGTATCTCATTCGACCCTGAAAAACAGCGAACGCCGCGGCGGACAATTATCTGTCGACACGATTGAGCGGATCTGCGATGGGTTGGGCATTACCATGTCGGAGTTCTTTGCGAGGAAAGGTTGATACGAACACAGTCTTGCCATTTTACCTTGAATTCGATATAATTACTTCATATCAAAGGCAAACCCAATGTGCTATGAGGAGAAATTACTATGAATAAGAGCGAATTGATTGCCACCATGATTGAGACCAGCGGCCTCTCTAAGAAGGATTGCGATGCTGCTCTGTCTGCGTTCATCGCCACTATTGAGGGTGCTTTGAAGTCTGGCGATAAGGTGCAGTTAGTTGGCTTCGGCTCTTTTGAGGTCAGAGAACGCGCTGCACGTATCGGGCGCAATCCCCGTACCATGGAAACTGTGGAGATTCCCGCATCCAAGGTTCCTGTCTTCAAGGCGAGTCTGGCCTTCAAGGACGTAATCCAGTAATTACAAAACACGGCCTGGGCTCTTGCCCCAGGCCGTGTTTTCAATATGCGAAACGCTTATCCGCAAAGATGGCAATTATATTTTATCATCTGGTAACCGTCAAAGCTAAAGGCGTATAATAATCGTGGCGGCTTCTTCAAGTTATCGAAACTGCGCCATATCATTTTGCTTGTCCATTTATATTTCCTCCTGCAAAAAAATAAGCCGGAGCGATCTTGATCGCTTCGGCAGGTAAACGCATGATGGGCAAAACGCCCTTTTTGAATCTGGAATGCATCAATACTAAGATTGGATATATTTCCGGATGGTGAAGACCGAGGCACGCTTTGAGAAGTGTTGCGATTTTGAACATTAGTCGTTATATATAATGCATGGTAGGTTGACACATCATTTCTAGAGAAGGCAACAGTGTTGATATAGAATTGGAGGAAGATACAGTATACGTCATATACAACGCTATGGGAGATTCAGTGAGGATTTTACGAGACGGGAGAATCGAAGTGGGGTTCAATGAAGATGGCATGCTAACCGCTTTATTTGAGGAGGGCAACCAAAATAAAAACAAATGTTCTATTAAGAATGCTGCACTGGTTGGCTATCATCAAAAACTCTGCGGAGGAAGTTACTTATGTGGGATACGGAACTGTTGATTTAGCGGGGTTTACTGGTACAACATAGGTAGTATAAGCGGATAAAAAAATTCAAAAAAGGAGAACATAGAATATGCAATTTTTCAAGAAGAATCAAAAGCGTATTGTGATAATTTTCCTATTTGCAGTACTACTGGTAGGTGTACGACTGACGATTGGTAAGTTACAGGAAACGATCGATAACTCGCCAGAGGCGAATGTCAGGATAACATCTACGGGAATTGATGTAGTAAATCATCAACTTCTTCTAGATGCCGCTGTACCCCTAAAAGGCTGGAAGAAGCCTGCTCTGCTTCTTGAAACGGAGGATACCTCTACGGAAATTTCCTTAACGGAGACAAAAAGTGGTTTATTCATCGGCTCTTTTAGGGTGCCCTTGGATCAGCCAAACAGCTTTCAGCTCTACCTGACGGATGAGGGGACTGTTCAAAAGCGCCTTCGTGATTGCGACAATGCAATAACACTGCTTCCGGTGCATTTTAGAAAATATAATCTTTTGACCCCAAAGTTTGAAGCGGGAAATCTCGGGAACGGAGTTATTACCACCGAAGTGAGCGATATTTGTTTAGAGGGCGACGAAGATGGTAGCTGTACCGTAGAACTACGTGTGTACTGCAATGGCATTTTGACCAAGGTAGCGCCTGCTACACGGGATGCAGAAAGCGGTCTCTATTGTTCGGAGCGTATAGAAGTGCCGTGTAGGCGGGGAGACGCCCTATGGTTGACCATTGCCTATCAGGATACTCAAAATATCGAATGCGAAGTTACTCTTGGACGCTGGGAGATTACCGACAATGGTGATGTCCAGCGTAAGCCTGAGCTGGCGCAAGATATTTACCCAACTTTGACTTGGCCGGAGGAAAACAACAAAACGGCGTAGCTGTAATGAATCTTTCTCATCTGGCGTTCGAAAAGCAGTAGCCAGTAAAATTTTAATAATGAGGAAGATTTTATATACACAATGCACGGAATGATTTACAAATTGAGTAATCCAACACTCCTTATATGATGTAAGCAATAAAGCAATATGTGACGGGCAAAGCATATTGTGGCCCAATTGCTTAAACTTATATTATTACAAGGAGGAAAAATTATGGGACTGCCGCTGCTGGCTAAAGTCGGCGAAGAGAGAGAATTGACCGAAGAGATTTCTATTTATGATATTCTGGACATTCTGGACTTCGCAGAACTTGGAAAAGACGTTGCCGACCTGACTACCGAATATCTGAAGGCGGCATTTTGGGCGTATGCCAAGACTATTGCAAAGGTTTCCAATGTTGTGGTTGGAATCTCCATTGCTGCTTACGTACTGGAAGCAATTCTCATTGGTTTCCAGAGAAATGGCAAGACCGCAATTGAAGTCACATACACCTACCGCTATGATTTGCTGTATGGTGATCCCACCACTGTACCGCGTTGGCAGGCTATTGGCTTTAGCTATCGGTTTGTCTAATTTTGAACTGTCCGGCTTGTGCGACAGTAGAAAAAGGCCCCTGGTAGGAAGCATTGAGTTTTAGTAGGAGAGGCGTCGCGTTAGCGGCGTCTCTCTTGCTTTTAACTAGATACGCTCATGACTGCAGAAGTGGATATATCGAATCATCTCGTTGGCTTCCGAAAGGCAGCTGGTTTGTGGCGGTAAATGCACTCCGTTTTGAGAATCGAAGTGGGGTTCAGTGAAGACGGTATGCTGACCGCTTTGTTTGAGGAGGGCTATCGTTGATAGCCCTCCTCATGACTGTGAAAATAGAGTGGAGTACTGGCTTTTTAGTCGTTGACCAGTGCAAGCATCTGAGGAACCTTGCGGCTGCTGGAAACTTGAATACTCCGTCTATGTCAAGGAAAGGAAATCCGCATGACAACGCCATGGCGGAAAACTTCTTTTCCATTCTGAAAGCCGAATGTATTTACCGCCACAAACCGCTACTTTTCCCAAAGCAGATGAAATGATTGACCGCTATATCCACTTCTACAACCACGAGCGCATCCAGTTAAAGACTGGAGAGGCGCCGCTTGTGCGACGCCTCTCCGCTTAAAACTTCATATCTTTCTGCATAGGTGCCTTTTTGTGCTGTCCGCACAATTTGGGGCGGTTCAGATTGCCAGGCCGGCTTTTCCGGTTCAGAAATTGAAGTTAGTAGTGTTTGATATCCGAGTATTGGGTCCCCTGCTCGATTTGATTCCCATTTCCGTCGAAAACCGTGACTGTTGCGGATACCTGATAATCATAGCCTTTCTTTACAGCGTATGTTTTCGTCAAAGAGCGAGGACTTATGCCTGTTACACTCCAGGTTTTAATGGTTTTCCACGCAGAGGATTGCTTCTGCTGAAGTTCCATTTTGAGCGTTATTGTGCGGTCTACTGGATCTGTGGAGCTAGTGCAATGGCAAGTTGCCAATCCACTTTCGTCGATAGAGAGTGAAGCCAATACGGATACTATTTCCACATATTGGGGAGAGACCTCTTCCGAATATTCCGTACTATCTTCCGTGTACGCCGCGACTTGCGCTGTGCAGATGAGCATCGTGCCAAAAAGAATGCAGAGTGCTTGTTTGAATCTTGCTTTCATGTGTGTTCCTCCCAAAAACGTTTTTTATTCGAAAATCGCCAAACGGCGTTCCAAAACATAGAACACAACATGAGATTTTTGCAACCGACTATATAATCAAATTTTTTGCAATTTTAGAACTTGTCTCAAAGTCGATGCCCGAGGATGTAATTACTATATAGAAGAAACCGTTTTTTTCGTCTGTGAGAAGAATTGAGGTTCGCCCGTTTTTATCTATAATAACTGCAGGCAAACCGGAGATATTGGAATTCGAAACTTCTGCATCTTCCGTATCTAGTTGGACTGCAGTTTGATCGTCTGCGAAAAGAATTTGTATCCATTCACCATCGCTATTTTGGTAGAGCACCCAATCGTTATACTCATTTCTGACAAGCTGAAACCCTTCCGGTATCCATCCCACAACGAGGTGGTCAAAGTAGGAAGCATCCCCCACGCCATTGGAGGACTGACCGGAAACGCTGGCCTGACTGGTATTGTTGCTGGGATCTTCAATTTTCATTCTGAAGTCTGTATACCGTTCATTAACCGTAATCAGAAGATTCCTGGTCGCAACCCGGAAATCCTCCGATATGGCAAATGCCGTGGTAAAAACAAGAATGGAAACTGCAATGATGATTGCGGCATAATGGAGAATGTGGGTAACACTTCTCAAAGCAGTTTGCCTCTGCTGACGCGCAAAGCATCGTTCAATCGTCCGCAGACATTTTTGATCTGTTGTTTCCGGTACTTCAAAATTGGGGTCCTCAATCAACTCCTGGTTTTGCTGTTCAAGCCGTTCACCCTCCTGCTTTGCCACTTGGTCCATCAATAACGCAAAGTAGGCGTCTTCGTAATCTTCCAAGAGTTGTTCATATCTCCTCATAGATACCCTCCTCCTTGATCAGTTTTGCGGCCTTTCTGCGTGCCCGTGTCAGTCGCATTCGGATTGTGTCCTCTCTGCAATGAAATACATTTGCCAGTTCTGTGGTGCTTTCTCCAAATACGTATTTTCGGAAAAGAAGTTCTTGATCCCGCTCGGGAAGACGTGCCCATACCTTTGACAAGCCTACTTTCAAATCGGACAGAAGAACATAGTCCAGCGGGGTGATGATCTGAGATTCCGTTTCACCGTCTAAAGACAATTCATGCTTTTCTATCACCAACTGATGCCGGTGATGATTGATCGCCGTATTCTTTACTGTGTAACATATATAAGAGGGTAGCGCATAACTGGGAAGATCTCGCAGCAGTTTGACCTTGCTGCACAGATTCACAACGGAGTCCTGAACGATGTCTTCGCAATCGCTGAGTTTGGAGCAGTAGCGATTGGCTATTAAGAACATGAGCCGATTGTATTTTTTATAAAGATCCTCAAAGAAGATTCGATCAGATTCCTCGACAGTTTCTACCGTAAATGTGAAGCCAATCATATCAAAACCTCCACGTAATAGAACGCATTAAAGGCAATCTTGCAACACCCTAATATGTGTTTGTGTTTTCGTGATGCCAAAGAATCAGACTGCAACTACATTTATAGTATATTTTAAGACGAATATCAACAATAAAATACACTAATAATGCTATATTGACGTTTTTTCTTCCAGCAATAATATAATTACACTATCAACTTGAAGGGGGACGTCTATGGAATTTTTTGGCGAACTTTTGGCCGAGCTTCGTAAAGATAAAAAGCTGTCCCAAAAGGAGCTTGCAGACATATTCCATTTGGCAGCCAGCACGATTTCCAGCTATGAAATGGGTGTGCATAGTCCCCATGTGGGTCAACTCGCAAAAATTTGCTGACTACTTTAATGTTTCCACAGATTATCTTCTTGGGCGAACATCATCTGATTTATCACCGCAAGTTCTGGAAGAGACATTTGTGGACAACATCAAAGTTGGCAGCGTGATCGACATTCTCAAAAGTCTGCCGGAAGATCGCCGCCGCGCACTTTGGCTGCTTCTCAAAGACGTTCATCTCAGCAACACAATCCGTAAGGCAAAGTAACGAAGGTAAAGGTATACTGGCATGATACCAATTATAATTTTAGCAATCGAAAATGACGATGATAGAGAGTTTATGACTGCGCTGTATATGCAATATCACAGCCTCATGTACAAGCTCATCTTTGACATTGTGAAAAGCCCCTGGGATACAGAAGATATTCTTCAGGAAGTTCTTGTAAAGCTGATTGATAAGATACCGACTTTGAAAAGCCTAGAAAGGCAAAACCGAATTAACTATGTGGCCGTGGCCTGTAAGAACACGGCATACAACTTTTTCCGGGATAAGAAGCCGGAGATTATGCTGGGCGACGATATCGACCAATTCGGTGATGATTGTCCTGCCTTGGATGAGTATTTTTCAAGGAAGAGGACCTTATGCGTTTGGCCGCTGTCTGGCCGCTGCTTGATGAAAAGACCCGTTATCTTTTGAACGGGAAATATGTTCTCAAGAAGAGCGCTAAAGAATTTGCCGACGATTTGAAGATGCCGCCCGACAATATTAGAATGGCGCTGGTCCGAGCAAAACGAAAAGCTCGAAAGGCCATGGCAGACATGGCACCAGCATAAATCTTCCGCAGACAATGGGGTTACCCCATTGTCTGCTTTTTGTAGAGTGGCTTGCTGCTTGGCTGTTCATATGAAAGACGAGCAGCGGTTTGAAATGCAACCCAAAATCGTAGGATTGAGTTTACATTTTCAAATTTTTTCGTTCCCTTATGATGCAGTTGACTTTGCGTTATGCGCCGTAAGGGAGGAAATATTTATGGAAATTCTAATCACTGCTAAACATATCATCATGTTCCTGTTCGGATCAGAAAACCGGAATATTCTGTATGCTCTGATTACCCTAGTTGTTTTTGATTATATAACCGGGGTTTGTGTGGCAATTCACGATCAAAAGCTATCGAGTGCAATCGGAGCAAAAGGCATTTCCAAAAAGGTCATGATTTTTATCCTCATATCAATGAGCTACATTGCTGACAATTATTTTTTACAGGCTGGTAATACGCTGGAGACAGTCACTATTCTTTTTTACTGCGCCAATGAAGCAATCAGCATTATCGAAAATGCCGCAAAAATTGGAATTCCTGTCCCAGAGAAGATGAAAAATCTTTTCAATTCTATCAAAGAAAAGAATTAAGGCGTTTCCATAAATTGACGCTTCAGCTTGGCAACAGCTTTCTTCTTGATTTGATTCACATTTTGGCGGCTTACGCGGAGCGATTTTGCCAGCGATGCGACCGGCGTTCCTTTCTCATATATTTCGGATAGAATAAAGAATTCACGCGGTGTCAGCAGACCATCCGGTATAACTGTTGACAGCGTGTACTTATCCCAAGTGGCTGTTTTGGCTGAGAGCACATTTAACTGTCCTGGAGTGAGTTCTTCCATGGAAATGCATTTTGGCTCGATTTCAATCTGAAACTTCAGTCGTTCCAGATAAATGTGATATAAGGATTGGGCGATATACTTCACGGCGGCTCCATCACTCGATTGATGAAAATTGTTCAGGTTCCACTTGGAGATAAATTCAATAAAATCCGCTATCAGATCATTAGCCGCATCCTCATATCCCAGTCTTCTTCCATATTTCTTTATCAACGGCAAAAACTTAGAAATCAAATTCAGCATTGCCTGATCATCTCCGGATTGGGCGTGATTGAGTTCTTCCAGTAACATACGTAGGCTCCTTTACTCGTTTCGAGTAAAGGAGCGAACGTACCGCTAAAGCGTAAATCAGCAGATTGCCCAATCTACTGAACTGACATACACAACTACTCCATAGATGCAACCGATTTTTTAATAATTATTTTTAAATTAAGAAAAAGAATAATATTTTGCCGCAATTTATGTGCAAAATGTTATAATATTAAAATTAGAGGGTTATATATAAGGGAGTATTACCCTGCTTACAGAAAGCAGGGATTTCTCTGAAAGTAACCAGTGACATATAAACGAAATTCCTGCAAGAGTGTGAATTTGATCTTTCACACACTTGCAGGAGTTTTTTTGGATTCTGGATGTAAAGAAATGCAGGACGAGGAGGTGTAAAGTCACACAGCGTAAATTTTTTCTCAAACTGTGTTGCAAATAATGTGTCAAGGTGTTTCATAAATGAATGGTAATTGTGTGTTTTTCGATATACCTCGAATTTGATATATTTTCGTATATTACAAAGGAACCTTATATCTTCATGTGCATGCAGCATCAACGATGGTTCAAAACAGTATTCCATTAGTGTACTTAATATATTATGCACCGGATGACTTGGCCTTTGATAATCCTTACCGTGAAAACTAATTTAGAGCGTTGGGTGGGGGCGTGCTTCTGGTATTGGCGTTGTTTTTCTTCCTGTATATTTGTTGCACATCTCAAAGAAAGTTGTCTAATATAACAAATAAGCAAAAATTATCTACTGCAAAAGGCTATCCTTTGTAAGATAGTGAATTGTTACTCTGTAGAGTTGAGCAAAACTCCGATTTACGCATAATAACATACAACAGATAGCGCTATAAAGCCCGATCAAAGCCTATATATTGTGTCTTGATTTCGCAATAATTGAGTTTTGCTCATTCCTATTACTCTGTTAATAGGAGGTGAATGTTGTGAAGAAACAACTGATGGTTTTATTTCCTTTGGCCCTGCTTATTGGCATAGTCATCTCAGGCTGTTCTTCAGACGGGCAAACTGGAAACGAAGATGTAGAGTGGGTTTGTCCAATGACAGTTATGGTTGATGGGAACTTGTATCAACATGAGCGTGCTTTAGATGGTGATATTGAAGTTGATAAAAGTCAAATTTTAGGCAATATTTCTTCAGTAGTTTCAATTACTCAATTACCTAAGCAAGACGGAGAGGCAAATTATGATATAATGGATGCTCCCTATGCCCGATGGAACGATGAAAACTATGGTGATACAATCGTGGTTTTCTATAATGATGTGTGGCATATTTTCTCGCTTTACGAAGAAGAGTAATATTTAGTCGAAATACGGAAAAAACGCATTGGTATGGAGCGGAAAAATTACTCCCTCTATTTGTCCAGAACAAGGAACTATGGACTACTATCAGGTTCTAGTGCACGATAAAGGTTACAGCAATAAACGCACAGACCATGGATTCTTTGGGGAAGCCCCGCCGCCCGGTTGCCGCCCTGGGCAGCGTGAAGTCCAAGCTGCTGAAAAGCTTGTCATAGAACGCAGCGGCGCTTTGGGATGTGAACAGCGTCACATCCTGGATGATTTCCTGTCGGTAGATAGTGGCCAGCCCCTTTCTGGTTGGTTTTCTCTCAAGTCAATTTTACCAAAAAGGAGCTCCGCTTTCTATACCATATGAGTGATTTTCAGTTTCAGCCACGGCCGGAATCCATTGCAATTACTGCATTTCTTGCGTTTTGTTCACGGCTGTAATTTCATTTTAACAACGGGGGTGAGTCCAATGATTTAATAAATGTGATTGGGACAACCTAGCGCAGAAGGATCTTTATAATTGAGGTTAAAATTCAGGAAGATAGAAAGGAGATTTACTATGTTCAACGGCCACATTAGAAAGATTGCTGCGGGCTTGCTCGTACTCACGATGAGTATTTGCCTTTCTTTCCCTGTATCAGCGCTATCACGTGAAGGAGAGAGTGACGGCTTATATGTTGCAACTCCCGCTATACCAAGTAATGTGTTGCGTTTTGCACAAACCGATTTTGCAGACCACATGACTGCAATGATTCAAAACGGTGATTTTACTGGTGACCCGTACCGAGTGCAACTTGGAACCCCATTTACCTATCTGGGGAGTGAAGATTCTGCAAAGCAATTTTATTTCCCGGTTATTTATGGCGGTGAGTTCATTTACATCTATCGCATATATGAAGATACTTTCTATTTTGAAGAAACTGGTGAATTGAGGTACGCAGGCACAATGTCTGCGGTTATGGTGGATGCTTTTAGCAATCTTGCCAAAATGACAAGTCAGAACTCCCCAGCAACTCTTGTTGTAGACGGTTACAACATTATTGCAGTTGTGGGGGGACAAGTAGAAGTTATTGCTGAAGCCCCCTTTACTCATAAAGAACCGTCCACAAATTCCGAATATGAATTCTCAACACAAAGCATCTTGGCGGAGAACGATGCGTTAGAGGTCATTAATGCGGCAGATACTATTGGCTATGAGAAAAACTTTGAGTTGCCTATTGCTACTCGTAGTAATCCGATAGCACTTTCTATAACCGAAACCCAGCCGAATGACGAGTCTTGGTGTGCAGCATATGTGACAGCGGCTCTTATTCGTACAGTACAAGGAGTATCCCTTAGCGCCTCTACAATCACAAAATATTATGGTTTGAACAAGAATGAAGGCTTGAGCCATGGTCAAGCGATTGACTACGCACAAGCGATGTATGCCATGCAACCATTGTATTACGAAAGCGCATTGAGCAGAAATCAGGTAATAGATGAAATTGATCATTCTTGTCCAATTTATGCATCTATGCGACATAATTCTACCATTAGCCACGCAGTTGCAATCTGTGGGTATACATCCACAAAATACACAATTTGGAATCCATGGTATGTTGATTATGAAACATTTTCCAGTTCTACATTAACCTATGTTCCTTCAACAAGCACAAAGTCTTTTTACTGGAACGCTACGATTTATAATTGGCAGAAATGAAAGATGCTAATTCGAAAGGAGACATGGTTCGGCTCCTTTGCACACTTCTAATTGTCGTTCTTATTCCGTTTATTCTTATTACAGCGGTGATACACTCTGAAGAAAAAGTTGCTGCCAAACCCCATATTTTTTATCATGGTTCTTTCTACTCCTGGGATAAAAAATCAGGAGAATCCAGTTTAAAGGAGTTGGCTGACACACTGATCCAAGACGGTACAATAGACACCCTGCTGGATATGACTGAAGTATGCTATGATGATTTCCAAACAAACGAGGAATACTATTTGAATGCAAGGGTCTATCGATTAAAAGACGGAGATGAAAGTATAATTTATTTGCAGCTCTCTCCATCCAGTGATATGTTACTCCTTTTCAAGCAGGATTTATAGCGGTGATATTTATTGGCAAGTCCACGGACTCATCTCCTTTCTGGGAGTACATTGTGTTTGTGGTAAAACCATTGTACCAGAAGGGCAAACGGATGGTAATTTTAGGGTTGAAACATATAAAAGACAGCAACCTTCTGGTGGACAACCCGCATATGTTGATCCTTTGATTATTACAAATAATTCGGCTGATTCTGCTGCAGGTAGTTAACAACACATGGGGGAATCCCCCATGTGTAAAACCTTTGGAAATTTTATAAGGAGTAAATTATGAAAAAACGTATATCTTGGCTTTCAATTTTCATGGCCATTATGATGGTGTTTACCCTTAACACCACAACGGCTTTTGCTACAGACACAACTGTAGAAGAAAACCTATCCAATGCTCCAGTCGAATTGAACATAGACAATATTACATATAGTGAATCAGTTGACGGCGGTATGGTCGCTCGATTTGATCTGGTCAAAGAAGTGCCTGCGGAAGAGGGTGACGGTGTTTCACCAGCATCTATTGGCTGGATTGAAGTTGTCGGTTGGGGACAAATGCGCTGCCGTCTAATGCCGGGTAATGGGATTGGCTATTTCGATTGGGACCTTTACCTTACTAACGGCGACTTTTTCCGTGAAGTTACAGGGACATTAGTCCTTGAGCGAAACAATGCCTTGCTACCGGATTTCAATATTGCCAAAAAGAGAGTAAATGCGTCGTACCCTCCCTCAAGCCTTAATAGGCAAGCGCATGGATCGGAGGCATTTGACTGCCCAGTTGATATTGACCATGATATGAACGTCAGATTCAAATGGAGTTCTTTCAAGATTAAAGGTGTAACTGATGATTATGCTGTTACAAATGGCCGGGCAACGGGAACAGTTGAAGATTTTATCTAAGTTAAAGTAAATTAGCTGCTGAAACGAAATAATACTGTGTTTCTCAGCAGCAATTCCCAAGGTGTAGAGGATATTGCAATGGAAATAGTATTTAGCAATTCTGATAGAGGTGTTATCAATCGTGCTAAAAGCGAGGGTTTCTTAGATCCGCTTCAGAATACAAAGGACTTATTTGACCAAACGATATCTCTGGGAGGAGCTTTTGATATTGGCCCCGTTAATTGTTCGCCAATATGCAATCAAAGAAAACAATTAATCAGAAGCACATTCTATTCTGATCAATGGACAACTGCAGAAAATGCACAAGTTGAAGATAGGTTCAATGACTATTGGACAGAGTACAATGATTATTATAATCGTATCATTCAATTTGGGCAAAACGACGGGACGATTCGAGTTTGGTATAGTAGTTCTCCGAGTTCATTGTGTGGGCTTCTTCAAACGATATACTTGCTAAAAGATTTCAATTGTAAAATATCTGTTGTCAAATTGCCATCGTATAGTAGCACAGAACCTTTCAGGCCGCTGTCTTCATGGGGAGAAATTCATCCAGAAGCAATTTCCAAATACTATGTTGAAAAAAAGCTTTCTCTCGAGAGTCAAACGTCTATGATAAGATTCTGGGAGCAACTAGAAGATGAGAATGCCCCGTTGAGAGCCATAGTAAATGGGCACTTAATTAGTGCTCGAGAAGATTTTTACGATTCTCTTATCAATAAAATGATAGGGTCAACTCCTTTTCAAGTTTCGCGTGTAATTGTTGATGTGATGCGTATATATTCCCTTGGTATTAGTGATTTCATAATATCCGAAAGATTGAAATCACTAGTCCGTTGCAACGCACTCAAAGTAATCCAACGAAATGACCGCTTTTATGATTCTGTTCTCCAGAAAGAACAGCGTCACTTGTAAGACTTTGTAAGACAAAGTGCTCGAAACACTAAAGTGTGATAGTCATTGCTATACTGATTATTGACTTTGGGATTAGATGTGCGATCTATGAAAAGAAAAACAATAGTTATGACCGATGCTGAAGGCTATGTCATCACCTTCACTTACGATGCCATGGATCGCGTCGTCACCATGACCGACGCCAAGGGTGGCGTGACCCGCTACACCTACACGGACCGCGGCGAGGTGGCCACCAAGACCGACGCTGAGGGCTATGTCACCTCTTACGAGTATGACGGCAACGGCAATCTGGTATCCAAGACCGATCCCGACGGATATACCACCGAATATACCTACAACGCACTTGATTTAGCAACAAAGATTAACTACAATGATGCCAAGGAAGTCTCTTACAGGTACAACAAGACCGGCGATTTGGTCTCCACGACCGATTGGCTGGGCACGACTACCTTTGAGCTGGACCTGCTGCATCAGATGACCGCTGCCACGGATCACGCCGGCAAGCGGGTGGAGTACACCTACGGCGGCGTGGGCAACCAGACCTCCATCAAAATGATATGGCGCAGCTTCGCTACCTTGAAGAAGCTACCATTATTGCTTTACTGATCTGGGACTGAGAAATGCTCGTCTCTGAATTTCAGACAGCAGGAACCTACTTATATCATGAAGAACATTGTTTATATTCTTGTTCTTTCTCTGTCCTGTATCCTCCGGTAGAGTAGGTTCTTCTGGATGCGTCATGATGACGCCACCCTATAGACAGATTTTTCGCAAAAGGTCACAGTCCCCCCTTGGTGGGAGACTGTGACTTTTTTGCCGCTGTCAGGCGGTACAGATTGCTGGTAAGGCTGCCGTTGGCGCGGTGGCGCTGCCGCTTCTCAATGAGCTGCCTGTGTTCCAGATCTGCCAGTGCCCGCTGGACTGTCCGCGGCGAAAGTCCCAATTCAAGGGCAATGGTTTTGATCCCCGGCCAGCAGACGCCGGAGGCGTCCGCGCGGTCCCGGAGGTAGATGTAGACCGTCTTTTCCCGGTGGCTCAGATCCTCGGTGTAAATAAAATTGAATTTGCTCATTTGGCATCCTCCGTATTGTAAGGGCTGTTTTCGCGGCGATTCTGAATATTGTGGGCCAGCTCGTCGCGGTTCACATAGGCGATCTTTCGAGCCGCCCGTTCCGGCATCCGGTATCCGTCTGGATCGAAGGTAATGCCCCAATCCAAAAACAGGCGCAGCCTCGTCCGCATGGGATGTGTTCCCGTTTTCATCACCACAAATTCGCCCTTTGGGATGGACTTCAATTCGTCTGGCGTCATGAGCGGGCGCTCCATCATCTGCAAGGACTGGCTGCTCTCTTTGCCCTGGCTGACGGAGCCGGAGAGCACCGTGCGGCTGCCAAGGGCGGCGGAGAGGGCCTCCGCCGTCTTGCTCTGGGGCGAAAAGCCGCCGAAGATGGTGTCCTGGCAGTTATCGCATATAATTTCCGCGCCCTCTTTTCCGTAGTTCTTTTCCAACTGCGCCAGCGATTGGATGATGGGCACGAGCGTCAGCCCGCGGGAGCGGCCCGCACTGAACAGGGGCAGGATGTCGAAGGGCGGCATGGTGCCCAGCTCATCGCAGAACAGCACCACACGGTTCTTGAGCCTGCCGTCATGCTCGTCCGCCACGGAGAACAGCTCACGGGAGAGGTTCTGGATCATAAGGCCCGCGATGAAATTCTTGGCGGGGTCTTCCTCCGGCAGAATGAGAAAAATGGCGCACTTCTCCGAGGCGAACATCTCCGCGTTGATGGGGCTGTCGTAGCAGATGACCTGCTCCAGCTCCGTATCCAGAAAGGCGTTCAGACGGGAGAGGACGGTGGACATGACCGAGGCCATCGCCTGATCCGCCGCTGTCAGCGCCGCGCCCGCCAGCCACCGTGCCTTATGCTCCGGCGGCAGGATATCCACCAGCAGCTGAAAGCCGTTCCTGCCCCGTGAGCTCGGCATCGCCAGCAGATCCTGCACCAGCTTGAAGGCCGACACGATATGCCGCTTTTCCGGCTCTCCGTCCTTTGGCGGCACGAATTCCGCCAGCAGCAGCACAACGGCCGTCAGCAATCCCTCGGCGCTGTCATAGAAGTAGGCGTTATCACCGTATTGGGAGGCGTCACCGTCCGGGCTGATGATGGTCTTGGCGAGGATCTTGGCGTACTTCTCCGCCTTGGCCCGCGCCGCCAAATTGGACGGATCTGCTCTCGCAATATCCATGTAGTGATTCATCAGCGTCAGAAAGTTGAAGCCATCCGAGCGGGTGGGATTCCGCAGATCGATGACGGAAACCCGGTAGCCATAGTACCGGGAGGCGATGGCACCGTAGTTCCGCGCCAGATCCCCCTTGGTATCCAACGCCAGATAGCTCATGCCGCAGGCGCAGGCGTATTCCAGATTGGGATACAAGAAAAACGCCGTCTTGCCCACGCCGGAGGCGCCGATCATCAGACAGTGGATGTCGTCGCTGTCCACCAGCGCCCGGATATCCCCTTGCTCCTCGATCATCTTTTTGATTTTTGAGAGCACCTTTGATTTTTTCTTCGGTTTCCGTTTCTGCTTTCCCGCCACAGGACGGCGCAGCTTTTCCAGCAGCTTGCGGGAGGTTTTCAGCAGAGTTCCTCCCTTGCTTTTGCGCTTACCGCCGCCCACGCTGCCGAGGATGAGCCCCTGCTCCGTGGGCAGCTCCTTCCCCTTGCGCCAGCGGCGGGGGCGGAAGGGTACGGTGTGGTAGGTCTTGCCGATCTCCTTGGGCGTCGCCCACCGCGCTGTGCCGTGCTGGCCGTCGCCCACCGTCTTGCTCTTGATGTGGTTGAGGGAGTAGCTCTTGGAGAGGAAGGATGCCATGAGCAAAAACACCAGCAGAGCGCCGCAGAGGGCGAGGAAGATCCAGGTATCACCATTCATGGTTGGTTCTCCTTTTTCTCAAATTTGGCCCGGAGATCGTCGTTCCAGTCCTTGCGTACCGGACAGAGCCGCTCCACCTCCAAGCCCATGTCCTCCAGCGTATCCGTCATGCGGTCGCAGGCGTCATTGCCCGCGTCATCATTGTCGAGGCAGAGGTACACCGTGTCCAGCTTGGGGTTCTGCCGCAGCCGTTCCAGCACCGGCTGGATGGATGTCCCGCAGCAGGCGACGTAGCTGTGCTCCTGCCATCCGTAGGGGTAGAGGGTGATGTGGGACAGGAGGTCGATTGGGGCCTCGAACACATAGAGGGACTTGTCCGTGCCGTCCTTATGAAAGCAGTGTTCGCTGGCGCTGCTCTCAATGTTCATGCGGAACACCCGGCCCTCGCTGTTGGTACTGCGGATATGGGCGTGTTTCGCCTCGCCGCTGCCATCCACTCCAACGAAAACGCAGTTGTGATGCTTGTCCTCGTAGAGCAGCTTTTCATGTACGAAATAGGAGATGACCTCCCGGTCGATGTGCCGCTGGCGCATGAGGTAGGCGTACATACGCCGCATGGTGCCGTAAGGCTCCGGCAGAGCGAAGGGCTTCGGAGCCTCCTTTGCGGGCTTTGCCTGCTCATACGATTTTCCGTTTTTTCTGCCCAGCAAAAGCAAAACCGCCTCCTGATAAGGGAGACGGTAATAACGCTGGACAAAGCTGACGGCATAGCCGCCCTCGCGTTTGGAGTGGTCGAACCACTTGTTGCCCCGGACGGTGATGCTGGGATCGTTGGGCGTGCGGAACTCCCGGCCGGAGCGCACGGGTCGCTCCCCCTGGGCGCGCAGCAGAGACACGAGGTCTGTGTTTTGCGCCCGCGCCTTTTCCTCCGGCGTAAAATAAATATATTTGCTCATGATGTTTCCTTTCAAAATTCTGCTTTACGCTATCTGAACGTCTGCTCCTCGTGGTCATCCGGCTTGTGTCCCATCGCCAGCCGCTTGCGTTGCAATTCCTGACGGCGCTTGCGGTCGATCTGCAAGCCGCAGTGGATCTGATCGATCTTGCTGTTGTCCTCAAAAATTCCGCTCATGTGATGCAGCATCCGCACAACGGTTTCGCCCACCGTGGGGGCACGGTACTCTGCTCCTGCCGGTGCGGTTTGCCCTGCTTGACCGGATGGCTGTGAGTGCGTCGGAGTCATTTCGCCCACGGGCGGCGCGGTGTCTTTGGAGGCGGCAGCGTCAGCGGAGCCGGTATCTTCCGATGTGGCGCTGGCCGAACGGTCAGATTTGGTCTGTGCGGGAACGGCTGGTGCTGTGGATTCTACTTTGGCTTTTGTGGCCGCCGTAGAATTCTCGGGCGAAATGGATTCCACCGATGTGGCAGAAGTTCTCTGTGCATCCGCACACCGCTGCCGCTCAGCCATCCATTGCAATGTCTCCTGAATGACCATGTTGCGGACACTCCGGAACTCCTTTTGCCGGGAGAGCGGCAGTCGCTTGGGCGGCCGCTGATCGTAGTCCAGACACACCTGCTCGTAGAGCGTCTGCCATGTTTCATAGGCGGCGGACACCCGCTCGTCCTTCGCCAGCTCCTCCACGATGGCGTCCACGATGGCCTTGACCCTTGGCGGCAGGTAGCCGTAGACCTTTCGGCCCTTGACCGTCAGCAGGCGCTCTGCCAACTCCTCGGTGAGCTGCTCCAGCCGAGGGTTCTCGACCGCTCCGCCGCCCAACCGCGCGATGCACTCCACCATTGCCTTGCGGGTCCGCGTCTGGAGCTCCTGCCGCGCGATGTCCTTTTGCTGGTAGATGTGCATCCGATCCGCGTGGTAGATCCGTCTGGCGAAGGCGGACTTCACCTGCCGGATGCCTTCTTTGGTGAGATACCCTTCCTTGGGGTCCGCGGAGAAGAGGATCATGTGGATATGCACCTGATTCGGCTTTTGGTGGAAGGCGGCATACCAACGCAGGTTGTCCGGCTGGATCTTGTACGCTTGCGCGATGTCACAGACGGAGGCGTTCACCAGCGCCCGCCAGCTTTCCGCGTTGTCGTAGCCCAGCCGCTCTGCGTCCTCACGGCGCAGCGCCACCACCGGTGTCCACACATTTCCGGTGTGCTCCGCCACCTCCCGTACCGCCCGCGCGAGATTTTGTACCTTACCGTGAGCGTCCCACAACCCGTGCTCGCCGTCCTTCTGGACGCCGGGGCGATGGGAGATGTAGTCGATAAAATTTTCCTTTTGCTCCAGCGCCTCCATGTAGTCTTCCCGCACCTGCTGGATGAATGCAGAGGCGCTGCCCTGAGTGGGGTGATCCAGATATTCCTCGTACTCAATGAGTTCCCAACAGGATGGGAAGGACTTCAGCAGCCGTGCAATGAAGTCCTGCTGCTTTTTCGTCGCGGGGAGTGTACTGCGCTCATCCGCCAGCAGCTCTACGCCGGGACGGGTGGCAACGTAGCGAGTACGATGGGCCAGCTTTGCGGCATTCTGTCCGCCCTTGAGGTAGGGGGAGATCAGTACGATCCGGGCCATGTGTCATCCGGCTCTATGCGCCGCTGGCTCCGCACCGCGTTTTCAAAACTCACCTGACCATTGGTGCGCTTCACCTCATCCGCCGCGTAGGCCCGCAGCTCCCGCGTGTGGATGGGATCGGTACGGAAGTGCGCGGCGATGGTGTGGCACAGCATATTCAACTCCACCGCGCACTTGAAAAGAATACGGCAGAGCCGATTGTTGTTGTCGTCCAGCGTACCCTGAATGGCGGTGAGGATGGCTTGGGAGAGATACGCCGTATTGTCCTCGGTACCGAGATAGCCCATGTAGAACCGCAGGGCCTTGTTGATAAATTCACTGCGGTTTTTGCAATTATCCGCGGCCAGCCAGCCGTCCATACGGGGAACCAACTTGGCATCCAGCCATACCACTGTGCGCTCGATCCGCTTTTCTTCATTTTCCTGCATTTTTGTAGCTCTCCTTTCTGAAAAGGCGCAACCTCTTGTCACGCCTACGCTTTTGAGGGTAAGGTGCACCCGTTTTCCATCAAAACCCGCAAAAGGTGCACCTTGTCCAAACCTCTGAAAGCCCCGCACTGCGGGGCTTTGTGGCTGAGAGGGGCCCAGTTAGGGGCACCTCTCTTTATCTTGTGCTTTTATCGAACGGGCAAATAAGGGGCGAAACCCTCCGAAACAGGGCATGGCCGGGAGGAAACATCCATCCCAAAAGGCTCGGTTTCCCACTGTCGGAGCAGGATGCACCGGGACCTTTCACACATCGCCACAAACGCCGCAACGTTCGCTTCAAGGGGATGCGGCGGGTACACACGCCACCCCAGCCCCGAACCGCGCACACAGCGGCTCACACGGCGAAACAGGTGGCCTTCTCTCCATCGGCCACAGCGTGGCTTTGTGCTGTCAGCGAAATTGCCACCGAAAGAACAGCCGGAGGAAGTGGATGCACGCCCTACGGCGTGTGTCCGCTTTCGCCGGCGTCGCGGCCCCGCTGGGCTGCGCAGCCTGGACGCTGTTGTTTCCGCAGCCGCGAGCGTTTCAGCCTTGCTGTGTTTGTGCCTACAGTTTCATCACCGGCCCCTGCCGCTGTTCCGGTTCCTCTCGAAACTGCTGTGCGTAGTCGTGGAGACTCATACCAGTCTGCTTCTGACAGTATTCCTCCATCTTCCGCAGCAGCACATCCCGCTCCGCCGCGTTGAGCCGGTAGCTCCAGGTTTCCTCTGTGCCATCCGCTTTGCAGAGACACAGTTCCAGCGTGTCGCAGGGGCGGTTTTTCTCCATGTCGTAGTTGGCGTAGATGTTGAGCCAGTCATCGTTTTTATCCGTGCAGACGAAGGTGCCGAAGACTGCGTCCACATCGAACTCCGTCCGCACATAAAAATTGAGCTTGCCGTCCATCTTGATGATCTCATCACCGAAAGAAAAAATCCGCGCGGAGAGGTGTCCCGCCGAGGTGATTTCCTTACCGCTCAGATGATCCAGCAACTTGCGCCACTGATCATCGCTCGACGCGAATTGTGACCGGGTGGCATGGTACGCCGCCACGGATACATCCCGCATCGCCCAGGTCTGCCAGCCGTCCATGATGTGAACGGCGGAGAACTCCCGCTTGTCGAAGTTGACGTCGAACACGCCGCACACCTTGCCGGTGTTCTCCATGCGAAGGGCGGTGAGCGCGTTGTACTCCTCCGCCGTGATGGGTCGCCCGTCCGCGAACAGCTTGATGAACAGATCCGGCCCGGTGCCTTTCTCGCCGGCGACATAGCCACACAGCTTTTTTGCGGCATCCAGCAGTTCCTCACCGGGCGAGGTCTTGAAGTACCACTCCTGTCCACGCTCGGTCACATGGTAGGCGGCGTAGGTGCGGGCTGCTTCTTCCTCTGCGCGCCGCGCGGCATCCTCCGCGTAGATCTCGGCACTGATGCGTTTGTATTCCTGCTCCGGGAGTTGGTTGCACAGCTCATCCAGCACATCCTCCAGATGCTCCCGCAAGGTTTCATCCTTGAGATGCTTCTCGATGGCATCCTTCCATCGCCGGTCGATCCACAGTGTGATCTCTACATGATCCGCCATCTCACTCACCGTTCCTTTCGTCAGTGGGCTGCGCCAACGCGGAGGGAGGCTCCTCCCGCGGCTGCGGCTTCGCCGGTCTTGCCGGACGGCGGGGACGGGCAGCGGGCGCCGCGCGGCTGTCCAGATACTCCCGCACCGGCTCCGGCACCTCGGATTCATAAAGGCATTTGAGCAGCTCCTCCAACTGTGCTTGCACGCTGGTGTTCTTCTTTTTAAGTGAAAATTCGAGAGCTGCAAGCTGTTCGCTCTCGAATGAGATCGTGACATTTTCCTTTTTCATGGTTGGTATGTTCCTCCTATTTCATCCGCATCGTCTGTTCTTGCGCCGTCTGCTCACAGATTTCAAACAGCGTATGAGAGAATTCTTCCTCTTGACCCACCTCCTGCGCCGAGGCCCATGCGCCGCGCACCGCCTCCAGCGGGTCATCCATAGCCGCCAGCACTTTCAACTGTTCGCGGTCTAAACGCATGGTCAGCAAGGCGTTATAGCAAAAACGATTCGCCTCGATCTCTCCGGCGTTAGCGATAAGCTGTCCCTGCGTCATGCGGTAGAGAGAATCTGTGTATTCCCTCTGCTCGCGCTCGACGTGTTCAAACAGGAGCTCCCGCAGTTCCGATGTGGTCTGCACCGGCTCTCCCTGCACGATCCCATCCGCAAGAAACATCGCCACGTCAATGACCTCCGGTTCCTTGAATGCCATGTCGCCGCGGTAGCCGATCTTCAGCATGGAGAATTCTTTAGCTGCTTGCACCAGTCCTCTGGGGCTGCCGGGAGGGATCTCCTGATCCCAGCGGTACCAGTTATCTTTTGCGTGGCTGGGCGTGAGCTTGAGGAGAACATAGTCCTCCGGCACGAATTTGGGATAGCGGCAGAGCTGACCGCCTACGGCGTAGTACGGTTTGCCTTCGCACATCACGGTCTGCTCCATGTACGCTTTCATTTTGTCGAGGCTCTCGCAGAACCAACATTCCGTATCGTTGAAGCGGCGAATCACGCCGTCATCCAGAATGCTGTCGAGATTGCCTTTTTGCGTCAAATGATAGACCGTGGACGGTCTGGGGACTTTTTGGTATGCCATGTTACTCAACCTCCTCGTAGTAGTCGCGGCTGTGCTCCATGCTTTTTTGGTGTTTTTGTGTTGTGGGTGGTATCACTACCCTCCGGCGGTCGCACGAAGTTTCAATCCTGCGGACGTCCGGCATTATCAAGGGCAAAATTGGCCTTTTTTATGGCGTTGCGCCGCTGTATCTTCTCGGCATCAGACAGCACCCTGTTTGGCGCGATCCTTATCCATGATTTTGGGATGGTGTAGTCAACTGCCCGCCCGCTGCGGGACACTTTGACGAGCCTGCAATCCTCCGGTCTGTCCCGCGCCAGCGCTTCCAGCTTCTGACGCAGTACCTTGTTGTGAGTATAAATTCCGGCTGTCTTTTCCTCCTCGTTGAAGCCGATTTATCTGAGAAGAATAATTATCCGAGTAAATCTGAAGAATATATGGCAAATCAAGTTTTTTTACCAGATTTTTTTCGGATAATTCTAAATTGTCATGTATCCTTATTAGAGGGCGTGTTTTTACACTAATCTTTGCCCTTATGGAGGATATATGAAAACAAGAAGGTTTAATTACCATGGGTACCCGCTGACAGAATCGTATTTTAACGCCATGCTCAACAGAGGACACACAGAGGGAAGTGCTGACTATTACGCGCGCCTCGTAAAAAAGGTTGAGTCATATATGATCATCTGCGGCATTTCCGACATCAACGAAGAAGTTGCGAACTCTTTTTTTGAATGGTGGGTTGATAAGTCAAATCCATCTGCTGATCTGCAAAAGCGCATGACGGTTATTCTTCGCCGTCTGGAACAAATGATATCGGGGGATGTCATTGACTATTCGCTCCCCCGGAAAATTCCACTCTCGCTACCCGGACACATTCAGCTGTCCATAGATGCATTCGAAGATTTTCTGTCACGATATAAAGGGTTAAAACCCGATACAATTAGGAATCAGACCGATGCTGTACAGAGATTCTTTGCTGTAAACAGCATCAGCTGCTTGAAGGATATTTCTTTGTCCCATATCGAATACGGTTTTACCCAGTCCGGACAAAAAGAGGTTTATAAAAGCGCAATGCGAAAATACCTGGATTTCTTATTTGAGGAAGGGATTATAGAGACTGACCTGGGGGAGGTTCTTCCAATGATCCTTCCTCGCATTCCTAACAGCTATCCATTGCCTTCCGTATATACGGATGAAGAAATCAGGGCTATCCTGGGCTCCATTGACCGATCCACGGTACAGGGCAGCAGGGACTTTGCCATCCTCTTGCTCGCATCTTCTCTTGGCATACGTGCATCAGACATCTGTGAGATGACGCTGGAAGCAATCAACTTTGTTAAAAATGAACTATGTTTTATCCAAAAGAAAACATCTGTCCCCCTCACATTGCCATTGTTGCCAGATGTTAAGGAGGCGCTGCTCGGTTATCTCGGATGCCGGAAAATCAATAGCACAGATGAGCCGATTTTTATTCAGTGCAGGGCACCCTACCATAAACTTACCCGTATGGGGATATGGACGATAATGCGCAGGTATTTGAAACAAGCTGGTGTTGATCCCGGCCATCGCAAACGCGGGACACACGCGCTCCGATCCAGCCTTGCCAGTTCTATGGTCAGGGAGCAGGTTCCGTACTATGCCGTACAAAAGATTCTCGGACACGAAAGCCCCCAGTCCACAAAAAATTACGTGCCGATTGATATAGGCAGGCTCAGGGAATTTACACTCCCTGTTCCGGAAGCATATGGGCGGTTCGATGCGTTCCTGAAAGGGGTGAAACCCGATGAGAGAGTTCCAAAGCATCTTTGCCACAGAGATCATCTCCTATATAAATAGAATCCGGGAAAGCGGACGAACGACAGCGTGTCATGAGGTTCATTTGGGAAGCCTGGACAGATATCTGAGCATCATCGGCCTGCCCGAAAAGGAGATTAATGAAACTACGGCAGTCGGCTGGTTAAAATACCGGAATGCAAAGCCAAACTATCAGGCAAACATCCTCTCTTATTACAGAGGATTCGCAAACTACCTGAAAGCGCACGGAATCAATGCATTTGTCCCGGATTCCCCATACGCAGAACATATCTATATCCCCCACATTTACACTAAAGAGGAGATTTCCAAACTCTTTTTATACCTGCGACAGCCTCATACCACGTTACAAAGACAACCGTTCGCCGCTTATGATGTCTATGCTGCTCAGGATACTGTATTGTACAGGTATGCGTCTGCGGGAAGCTGTCACTCTGAGAGTTGGACAGATTGATTTTGATAACGGGTGCATTCTTTTGTTGAAAGCCAAAAACAATCGGGAACGGTGGATCCCGATCCATCCACAGCTTAACGACATGCTGAAAAGATACGCTGTATCAATGGCCCTGTTTCTAAAAAGTGGAATCACCGCTGTTCCCATCGCCTGACGGAGAATTTTTTACTAACGCGTGGGCGCAGTACTGGTTTGGTATCATTCTTTCCGATGCTGGACTGGAAAACACTGCCCGTGTTCCTCATGAAAGGGGATTGTGTATGCACTGCTTCAGGCATGGGTATACATATCTTGCCTTAAAGCAGGCCCGCCAGAAAGGAATGACTTTTGAGGAAGCGATTCCATTCATCTCAACTTACCTTGGGCATAGGGACATTTCCGGCACCGATTATTACATGAAGTTTGGATATTCGCTTTTTGATGAAGAACAGGATGTCTTTTTCTGCTTACACTGCTGGAATGTTCCCG
>VOFG01000888.1_pt1 | contig 36000 bp, 56 predicted proteins | sample 5384171 | NCBI WGS metagenome assembly VOFG01 (sample SAMN12384726, study PRJNA508395) | human gut metagenome | isolation source: healthy gut F | host: Homo sapiens
AGATTCGGCATATTGTTGTCAATGTAGTCTTCCAGATTGAGGATGACACCCTGATCTGCGTAGCGCAGCAGATTGCTGTCGGTAAAATCAGCAGTAAAAAACAAAATCCGTCAGGGTGTTGGGGTTGGACATATTCAGGGTGATCTTATCGTTCCACTGGTCGGACTGGATGGCGGTCCAGTCGATGTGCACATTGGTCTGCTCTTCCAGACGCTTGAAGATGGTGCGGTTGTTCGGCTCGGGTTCGCTGCCCACAGGGAAGCTGGTCATACCGGTAAAGGTGACCTTTTCGGACAGCGGAAATGTAACGGCACCGGTCGTGTCCACAGCTGCGGCAGCAGAATTGCTGCCGCCGGTGGATTTGCCGCCGCCACAGGCAGACAGAGCAGCAGCAGAGCCCGCCAGAGCGCAGACCTTGAGGAAGTTGCGGCGAGAGATCAGCTTTTTCCGGGATGCCTTGATAATAGGTACGGGCAATGATCATGTTCCACACGCTGAATGCTCCCGGCAGAATGACCGCCCACATGGAATCCAGCAGACCCAGATTGTTGATGAGCAGGTAGGTGGGGATCAGACCGCCGCTGAAAAACATCGTGATCACAAACAAGGTGTTGAAGATCGTTTTGCCTTGAAGTCCGGCAGCGACATGGGATAAGCGGCAAGCATCGTCACAGCGACCGAGATGATGGTGAAGATGATCGAGTAAAGTACTGCGTTCTTGAAGCCGACCCAAATCTGCTTGTCCGAAACGACACGCTGGTAAGCATCCAGACTCCACTTGCTGAAATCAAAGGAGATGCCCTTGTTTTGCAGAGTGACCGGGTCCATAAAGGACGCGATGACGATGTAGATCATCGGAACGATGATCGCCAGCAGGAACAAGCCCAGAAGTGCGTAGCCGCAGTACAGGATGATCTTATCTTGTCTGGTGTAGAGGGCCATTTTTGATTTTTTCTGTTTTGCCATCCGCCCCCCTCCTTACAAGCCCTTGCCATCGTTCATTTTGGCAACGACCTTGTTCACTGCGATCAGCAGGATGACGTTGACAATGGTGTTGAACAGACCGACTGCCGTGGAAAAGCTGTAATCGCCGTCCAACAGGCCCTTTTTATAAACGTACGTTGCAACCGTCATGATCTGCTGGATCAGGTTTGCGCCGTCGATCATCGCAGCTTCCTTCAGATCTTTGCTGGCGTTAGAAAGGGATGCGGTGTACATGATGGATGCCCAGCCGGCACCCTGCCAGATGCCGCTGATGATGTAGATGGGGCGGAACGCTTCCGGCAGCGTCATGAAGTTGATGCTGGTGTGAAGCAGGCCGTTCACCGGACCGGTGACACTCAGCAGCACCCGGACGATGCCGCACAGCACGATGACCGAGATGAAGTTGGGCATATACAGCACCAGCTGCACTTTCTGCTTGATCTTCTTGCTCTCGATACGGTTGAGCAGGAATGCCAGCAGGATGGGGATCGGGAAGCCCCACAGCAGACCATAGACGCTCAGCTCAGGGTGTTGATCAGATAGCGCTGGAAGTCCGGCGAGGACATGAAGCGGGTAAAGTTTTTGAAGCCTACCCACTCGCTGCCCCAGATGCCCTTGAAAGGATTGTACTTCTGGAACGCGATCAGCACACCGCCCATGGGAGCGTACTTGAACACCAGCGTCAGCACCACGGCAGGCAGCAGGAACAACAGGTAAAGCTGCCAATGCCGTTTGATGTAGACCCATGTGTTGTGCAGCTTGCGTTCTGCTGTCAGCACAGCCGTTTCCGGCGAGGCCGTCTTTGCTTTCATGAATCATTCTCCTCCTTTTTGATTTGCTTGCCGTTTGATTCGCACTTTACATTTGCACCTTTGAATTTTACGTTTTTTCCACTTCGTTTGTGCAAATGTAAAACTCTGTAATTCATTTATACCACTCACGCAAGCGAATGTCAACGATAATTCATGGTATACATCAAAAATTATTGTGGATTTGTACAGATGCACAAATCCAAAAGTGCGTAAATATGCAAAATGATGATTTGCATTTTTGCATTTGACTAATTTGTGCATTTGCACTATACTGGAGTCGCAAAGAATAAGATCCGTCACCGGACTTTATTTATAAAAGAAGAAAGGATGACTTATGGCAACCAAAGTCACCATTCAGGATATTGCAAACGAACTGCAGCTTTCCCGCAACACAGTTTCAAAGGCCATCAACAACACCGGTGTGCTGGCAGATGCCACACGGGAGAAGATCCTGCGCAAAGCCGCCGAAATGGGCTATAAGCAGTTCGCCTATCTGCCGCTGTTTCAGGAAGACACTGCAAAAGCAGCAGAGCATTCCATTCTGCCGAGTGACAAACGGGAGATCGCCATGCTGACGACCCGGTTTCTGAACAACTCTCACTTTTCCTCCATGATGCTGGATCGTTTCCAGTCGGAAATCGACCATCTGCACAGCGGCATGACCATTCATCGCATTTCTCCCATGGAGCTGAAAGAGAAAAAAACTTCCACTTTCTCTCAACATCCAGCACACAGCCGGCATCATCTGCTTTGAAGTATTCGACTATGACTACGCACAGATGCTGTGCGATCTGGATGTTCCGCTGCTGTTTGTAGACACCCCTGTGATAGATATGCGTCCTCCTCTGAAAGCTGACCGCCTTTATATGGAAAACCGCATTGAGATCCAGAATGTAGTGGCCCACATGGTCCAGTGCGGCAAAAAACGCATCAGCTTTGCGGGGGATAAAAACCACTGTCAGTCTTTCTTTGAGCGTTATATGGCTTATAAGGATGCAGTGGAGCACTTTGGTCTGACAGAAGGCCTGAGCACCTGTGCGATGCCATCTGGGCAGCAGAACTATCCGGTATCCCTGTACGAAACCATACGTCGGTTCAAAACGATGCCGGATGCCTTTGTCTGCGCCAATGACTTTGTTGCCATGGATCTGGTCAAGGCATTGAATGAGCTGGGGTATTCGGTTCCCGATGATATCTGGGTCTGCGGCTTCGATGACGTCAGGAGGCTTCCTACTTTGCCCCCCGTCTGACTTCGATCCATATCCATGGACAGATCATGGGCTACACCGCTGCCAATCTGCTTATGACCCGCATCGAAGAGCCATCGCTGAACTATCGCACCGTCTATACGGAAACCAACCTGATCCTGCGCGAATCCACAGGAGATTGAGCGAAAGGAGAACCCCATGCGTGACCTGTGCAATACGGACAAGCCGCTGTTTGCTGTGCTGACGAAATTGACTTACAGTGCTTACCTGAACATCTTATGGCTCGTGTGCAGCCTCCCCATCGTTACCATAGGGGCTTCTACGGCCGCCTTGTTCTACGTCACGCTCAAAATGGCGGAAGATCGGGACGATGGTCTGACCCGGATGTTTTTAAGGCGTTCCGGGAAAATTTTAAGCCCGCCACAAAACTCTGGCTTATCCTGCTGACAGTCGGCAGTTTCCTGGCTGCGGATGGCTTTGTGCTGCGCCGAATGTGGAGCGAAAACATTTTCTGGACGCTGCTCACTGCAGTGCTTATTGGTGCGGCAGTTCTGTACGGCATCGTTTTGCTGTATGCCTTTCCCCTGCTGGCACGGTTTGAAAACACCACCTTCGGCATCCTGAAAACAGCGTTTCTCGTGGGTGTCCGGTATCTGTTTTGCACCCTGCTGATGGCGGCGATCTATGGCATCATGGGGTACGTCATAGTGTTTGTGTTCACGCCTGCATTCCTGCTGGGCATGGGCTTCTGCGCCATGCTCTGCTCCTTTCTGATGCTTCGGATCCTCTATCTGATCGGTGGAGACCCTGATGCAGTACACGAGGAATACGACCATGACAAAAACTGACCGGGATACGCTCCGTTCCCTCCATGGGCGCAAAAAGTGGGAGCACATCTGGGCATATTACAAGCTGCCCATTGCGATCGTGCTCATTGTCGTCTATATCCTCGGCTATGCAGCCTACCGCCATGTGACGAAAAAAAGAGGATGTGCTTTACCTTGGTCTGGTAAATATCACTGCCGGGTCTGATCTGACGGAACAGCTTACCACCGGCTTTGCCAAGGCGCAGGGTCTGACCAAAAAGCAACAGGTCGATCTGCTGTCCGGCTTGCTGCTCAGCGAAAGCGAACATGCAGAGGAGCAGTATGTATATGCTTCGGAGATGAAGCTGCTGGGTGCAGTCAGTGCCCAGCGGTTAGATGTTGTTCTGATGGACGAATATGCACGGGATCGACTGTTGGCAGATGATTATTTTCTCGATCTGCGGACACTGGATGCGTCTTTCCATGAACTGTCGGGTCTGAACGCCGGTGGGACCGTGCTGGATATTTCGGACACGCCATTTATCAGGCAGGCAGGTTTTTCTGGCAAGGTCTATCTTGGGGTAGTGCAGAATGCACCGCACCCGGAGCGTGCCGCCGCTTACATTCATTATCTGTTCCAGCGGTGACCGTTGGGTTTTAGCTTATAGGATAAAAATAAGGAGAAAACGCATGGACATTTTAACGATTGGTGAAGTTTTGATCGACCTGACCCAGACCGGCAAGGATGCGCGCGGCATCCCCCAGTTTGCCGCAAACCCCGGCGGTGCACCGGCAAATCTGGCTGTGGCTGCATCCAGACTGGGCGCACAGACCGCCTTTATCGGCAAGGTGGGGGCGGATGCCTTTGGCCGCTACCTGAAAGAGGTTCTGGCAGAAAACAAGGTGGACGTTTCCGGCATGGCGGTGGATGCAGACCACCCCACCACCATGGCGGTCGTCTCAGTGGATGCCACCGGCGAGCGGGATTTCAGCTTCTACCGCAGCGCCAACGCTGACGTGATGCTGAGCAAAGAGGACATTTCGGACGGGCGCTCTGAAAGCTGCCAAAATCGTCCACTTTGGCTCGGTCAGCCTCACCGCTGACCCCTCCCGTACCGCTACGCTGGATGCCGCCGCCCGCGCCAAAAAGCTGGGTGCTGTCATCACTTATGACCCGAATTACCGTGCAAACCTCTGGAAGAACAAAGAGGAAGCCATTGCCCAGATGAAAGCTCCCCTGCCGCTGGTGGATATCTTGAAAGTGTCCGATGAAGAACTGCCCCTGCTCACCGGCACCACCGACTGTGAAAGCGGCACGGCACAGCTGGCACAGAACGGCATCCGGCTGATCTTCGTCACCTTGGGTGCAAACGGCGTATTCTACCGCTTTGGGGACAAGACCGGCCATGTGGCTGGCGTTCCCTGCAAGGTGGGCGACACCAACGGCGCAGGCGACACTTTCTTTGGGGCTGCCCTGTCCAAGCTCTGCAAGGAGGAGCTGGACACCCTGACGGTGGACAACTGGAAGGCATTCTGGCTTTTGCCAACAAAGCGGCAAGCATCACCACCAGCCGCCACGGCGCTATCCCCGCCATGCCCACCCTTGCAGAAGTGGAGGACTGAACCATGGCAGTAAAACAGGAATTTGAGTCCCGGTTTGCCAAGCACAAGGACGAGCTGGAATGGCTGTTCATGGAACTGTACCACAACCGGGAAGGGCTGGAAGTTCTGGAGCGGGAGATGGCAGAAGCCTACAACGCCCGCAGCGCCGAGCTGAAAGCACTGGACAAGGCGCGCTCTGCCGACCCGGAGTGGTACAAGCGGGGCAATATGTTCGGCATGACCATGTACACCGACCTCTTTGCCGGAAATCTGAAAGAACTGGCAAAGAAGCTGCCCTACCTCAAGGAGCAGAAGCTGACCTTATCTGCACCTGATGCCCCTGCTGCAGATGCCCCACCCCCCACAACGATGGCGGCTATGCGGTGGAGGATTTCGACACCGTAGACCCGACTCTCGGCACTAATAAAGACCTCGAAAACCTGACCCGGGAGCTGCGGAAAGCCGGCATCAGCCTGTGTCTGGATTTCGTGATGAACCACACCGCCAGCACCCACCGCTGGGCGATGGCGGCAAAGGCGGGCGACCCGTGGTTTCAGGCCTATTACCACCTCTACGAGGACCGCACCATCCCCGACCAGTACGAGCAGACCGTGCCTCAGGTGTTCCCCAACACCGCCCCCGGCAACTTTACATGGTGCGAGGAGATGCACAAGTGGGTGCTGACCACCTTCCACGACTACCAGTGGGACCTGAACTACGCAAACCCGGCGGTGTTCGTGGACATGACCAAGAGCATCCTGCACCTTGCAAATCTCGGTGTGGAAGTGTTCCGCATTGATGCCGTGCCCTACATCTGGAAGCAGCTGGGCACCACCTGCCGCAACCTGCCGCAGGTGCACACCATCGTGCGGATGCTCCGCATGGTGCTGGAATGCGTCTGCCCGGCGGTCATCCTCAAGGGCGAGGTGGTGATGGCTACCCAAGGAGCTTGCCGCCTATTTCGGCACCCCGGAAAAGCCGGAATGCCACATGCTCTACAACGTGTCCACCATGGTCAACCTGTGGGGTGCCCTTGCCAGCCGGGACACCCGGCTGCTGAAGGCGCAGCTGGATGCCCTGCACGCCCTGCCGGACAACTGCTGGTTCGTGAACTATCTGCGTTGCCACGATGATATCGGCTGGGGTCTGGACGAGGCGGTGGAAAACCGGCTGGGCATCGACCCCAGAAACATAAAGAATACCTGTACCACTTCTACGAGGGTAATTTCCCCGGCAGCTGGGCAAAGGGCGAGCTGTACAACTACGACCCCGCCACCGGCGATGCCCGGAGCTGCGGCACCACCGCCAGCCTGTGCGGCGTGGAGCAGGCACTGGAAAAGGACGATAAGACCGCACTGGACTATGCGGTGAAGCGTGACCTGCTGCTGCACACTGCTATGGCGTTTTTGCAGGGCTTCCCCATGCTGAACTGCGGCGATGAGATCGCCCAGCGCAACGGCTGGGACTACAAAAACGACCCTGACCGTGTGGAGGACAGCCGCAATCTGCACCGCACAAAATTCAACTGGGAGGACGCAAAGCAGCGCACCCGGAAGGGCACGCTGCAAAACAAGTTGTGGCAGGGCATGGAGCAGCTGCGCCAAATGCGTGCAGACCCCTGCTTTGCCCCGGATGCGTGGGTGACCACATGGGACAGCCACAACCCCGGTGTGCTGGCACTGGTGCGCAAGCGCGGTGAGGAAACGCTGGTGGGACTGTTCAACTTTACCGAGTACCCGGCAGGGGCAAGTCTGGACGCTCTGGGCGGCAAGTATCACACCCCGGAGGGCACTTCCATCTGGCTGGCGGATGTGGAACTGGAGCCGTATCAGGCACTGCTGGTAAAAACAAATAAGTAAAACGAGCCCATCTGGCTCTCTCTCCACCTGGCTCTCTTTTTACCAAAGTTTTTCTTTTTCGCCGGAAGTGAGCAGGAAAACCATGTGGGGAGAACGGCACACCCAATATCAACCTTATTTTCTTCTATCTCTTTTCTTTGAAATTCCGTTGCTTTTTTTTTCGACATGATTACACCTCATTTCTGTGCTGTGATGCACAGCCAGCCCTTTTTATTTTTGTGGTTCTGGATCTTACAAAATCCTGCTTGCTCCAGATACGTTTTACCGTTCACAATGCAATGCTTTTTACCAGATGCGCCCACTGCTCCGGGTGACAGGCCAGCAATTCCTCGTGCTGCAAGTTCTGCTCATGGAGAACAGGATGTGCAAAATGCTGCTGATACCGGGCACGATATTTTGCGCCCATCTTCAGGGCGTAAAAAATATGGATTTCGGTACCGGGCACATGGATCTTATCCGGCAGCGGAGTGATAAGATCGGAGTAGAACTGATTTTTACAGCTCTGCATGGTCACATAAGGGCGGGCATCGCCAAACATTTTTAGAAAAGCCTTGACATAATCCCCCGACTCTTTAGCACACTTGTCCAGCCGCTTTTGGAGAAATTTCGCCTTAATCTTTCCGTCCCGCACCACAGGGTAGATCAATGGCAGCAGAAAATCCGTCTGCAAGCTTGCCGCCAGCGGCGATGCCTGATCCAGATCGGAGCTGCCCAAAATGCCATAATCCATGTGGATGTTTTGCCGCGCCGCCAGCAGGCCCACAAAAGACCCCCCCAGAGAACAGCCGTAGGCTGCCCGGATGTGACCGCCGCAGTGGGTCTTGAGGTAGGCTTCGATCTTTTCGGTTTCCTCCAATCATGGTGGGAAATTCGGTCTGTTCAGTCTCATCAAAGCCATCGTAGCTGACGCACAACACCCGGAAGCTGTCAGCCAGAAGCGGGATCACCGCACCGAAATTGCCTTTCCAATGGCAGCAGGTTCCGGGCAGCAGCAAAAGCGCCGGGGCATCCTCTGCACCAAATGGTAGATTTTCATCGTGATACGTTCCTTCTCTATTTATTTTCCACCTGTAAATAGAAGAGATCTATTTCTTCGTATAGGGCAGAGTTTTGGGTTAGGTAAAGCTAACTTTTCATTCTATAAAAAGCCGCTTCTCAGCGGTCCTTCTGCCAAAATAATACGCCCTGCCGTCTCCTCTGTCAATGGCCGCCTGCGGTTCTTCTTCCAGCAGCACGGCTTCTTCTGTGGCTTCTTCCGCTGTATCCAGCGAAGCAACTTCCTCCGCCGCATCTATGGATGAGACCGGTACCCATACCGTCGTAGACCACGGCGGCAACGAAGTAGAAGTGCCTAATAAGGTCACCCGTGTCGTCATCGACCAGATTCCAATCCTGTCCACCTACATGGCTTATTTTGAGGGCAGTGCTCCCTACATCGTGGGTTACTGCGGCTCTTTCAAGTCGGTCATTTCTGACACTGTATTGAAGAATATCGCCCCGGAGCTTCTGGAGTCCAGCGATACGGTCTATGCTCAGAGCGACCTGAACATCGAGGAGATCATGAAGCTGAACCCTGATGTTATCCTGTACAATTCTGGCAACTCCTCCCATGCCGAAATCCTGAAGGCCAGCGGAATCCCCTCCATCGGTTTCGCTACCGTGGGCGCATCTACGGAAGCTGATCCCATTGAACGTTACGAAGAGTGGCTGAAGCTGCTAGAGCAGATCTTCAACGAACCGGGCAAGACCGACGCCTTTGTTGCTGCCGGTGATGAGATCGTGACCGATGTGGAAGCCCGTATTGCGGAAATTCCTCAAACAGATCGCCCCAGTGCGCTGATTCTGTGGAAGTATGCAGACGGTGTGCCGCAGGTATCCGGTCGGGGCACCTTTGGCACCTACTGGATGAAGCGTCTGGGCGTAACGGACAAGGCACTGGAAGCCACTGGCTTTGCACAGGCCAGCATGGAGCAGATTTATAGCTGGGATCCCGATATTCTTTTCTTGGATGGCCCCGGCCTGCAGCCCCTGCGCACGGAGAATGTGCTTTCCGGCAACGTGGATGGTGCCGACTTCTCCACGCTGACCGCCGTGCAGAACGGCCGCGTGTACAACACCACCCTCGGTATGTGGAACTGGTTCACCCCGAACCCGGATGCTCCGCTGGTGCTGGCATGGCTGGCCTGCAACACCTACCCGGATGCTTTTGCCGATTATCCGCTGGGCGATACCATCAAGGAATATTACAAGACATGGTACGGCTACGATGTGACAGATGACGAGTTGGAGGAAATGCTGCTGTACTGATGAAAGATACCATCTGGATCAAAAAGGCCGGTTCACTCCTCTGGCCGTGGTGTTGATGTTCGCTTTTCCCCTTGTGACCGCACTCATCTGCCTGTGCTTTGGGCGAATGAATGTTCCGGTAGGCGAAGTTCTCACAGCTTTGCGCACTGCTCTGACGGGTGAGAGCACCTCAAATGTACAGAACTACTCCATCGTCATCAATCTGCGGCTGCCCCGCATTCTGATGGCCATCATCGTCGGCGCAGGTCTGTCTTGCGCAGGCAATGCCTATCAATCCTTATTCTCCAATCCGCTTGCCACACCGGATATTTTGGGTGTAACCAGCGGCACCTGTGTGGGGGCAATTCTTGCTATTATCCTGTCTTGCAGTATTCTGGAAACGCAGCTCATCGCCTTGGTCTTTGGCCTGATTTCCGTCTGTCTGTTTTACTCTGAAAATCGCAGGCAAGAGTGATGGGCGTTCTATGGTTTATCTGGTGCTGGCCGGCACGATTGCATCCTCTCTGTTCAACGCACTGGGTTCGCTGTTGAAATATACTGCCGATCCGCAGGACAAACTACCGGAGATCACCTACTGGCTCCTGGGCAGCTTTACCAGTGCCAGTTACCAAAAGATCCTGATTGGCTGCCCACTGATCGTTGCTGGAATCATCATCATCTATCTGCTGCGCTGGCGGCTGAACATCCTTTCACTGAGTGATGACGAGGCTCGTTCCAGCGGCATCAACATCAAACAGACCCGGATGCTGTTTATTGTTGCATCTACGCTGGTCACGGCTTCAGCCGTTTCCATGTGCGGTCAGGTGGGCTGGATCGGTCTGCTGATCCCGCACGCATCCCGGATGCTGGTTGGAAGCAACAACCGTTATGTGGTGCCCCTCAGTCTCAGTCTGGGAGCCAGCTTTATGATCCTGATCGATACCCTGTCCCGCAGCATCAGCATCATCGAGCTGCCCCTTTCCATTCTCACCGCTATCATCGGTGCACCGGCGTTTATTTCTCTGTTGAATAAAACAAGGAGCAATCTGCAATGATCTTGGAAGTGCAGAACGGTTGCTTCGGCTACCCGAAGCAGCCTGTGATTCTCGAAAATATCAATTTGCGTCTGGAAGAAGGTCACATCCTTGCGATTCTTGGTCCAAACGGCATTGGTAAAACCACCCTGCTCAAGTGCATGATCGGTCTGCTGCCATGGCACAGCGGCAAGACTCTGCTTTACGGGAAGGACATTCACACCCTCAAACCGAAGGATGTCTGGAGTACCATCTCCTACATTCCGCAGTCTCGCGGCTTCGCTTTTTTTCCTACACCGGTCTGGAAATGGTTCTGCTGGGGCGCAGTGCGCATCTCGGAACCTTTCAGCAACCCGGCAAAGAGGAAATCGAAATGGCGGAGGCCATGATGGAACGAGTGGGGATCACCCGTCTTGCCAACAAGGACTGCAACCGGATGAGCGGCGGTGAATTACAAATGGTGCTCATTGCCCGTGCCCTCATCAATGAGCCGAAGCTCATCATTCTGGACGAGCCGGAAACCGGTCTGGATTTCCACAATCAGATCTTAGTATTGAATTTGGTGGAGCGGCTGGCGCATGAATCCGGCATCAGTGCCATCATGAATACCCACTATCCCACCAATGCCATGAGCGTAGCGGACGAAGCCCTGATGCTGAACCGCAAAGGCGAATTTTTCTACGGTCCAGCTGCGGAGATCTTGAACGAGGAGAACATCTCGTATTCTTTTGATGTTCAGGTGCTGGTGGATGAACTGCATTATCAGGGGCGGTCGGTGCGCAGCATCGTTCCGGTTGCTCTGCGGGAGGAAACTGCTGTATGAACAATGTCCCTTTTACACTTTCCCAGGTTCGCCCGATCCGGGACGCTATGACCGTTTCCCGACCTTCCGGACTGGGCTATGGAGTGCCGGTAACATGGTTTTCCTTGGGCGCAGGCACTTCTATTACCCCGGAATCCTATGACTGCACCACTCTTTATCTGGGTGGTGAGGGAAACGGCAAGTTTCTTCTGGGAGTCGATGGGCAGGAAGTGTCTGTCAAACCCGGAGAAGTGCTGTATGTACCGCCGAAAACACTGTGCGGCACAAAAACCGGCAGTGGAATGATCTATACCGAAATCATTTTGAAAAAGGAGAATTTTACCATGAACAACATCATCAAGGCAGGCCAGCCCACCGAACTGAAGAACCTCATTTCTTATGAAGAGGGCAGCATCGCCAATCTGGACATCGCTCATGCAGACAACATGAAATTTGTCCTGATGGCTTTTGACGAGGGCACTGGCCTGACTCCGCACCGTGCTCCCGGCAATGCCATCCTGACCGCCCTCGAAGGCAAGGCCATTATTGGCTATGAGGGCAAGGATTACGAGCTGAACGCAGGCGAGAGCTTCCGCTTCGATAAGAACGGCCTGCACAGCGTTACCGCACAGGGTAAGTTCAAGATGAGCCTGCTGCTGGTCATCGAATAAGCGATTTTCTGTTTCATAACAGACGCAAAAAACCCGTCCGGACGTACCGGACGGGTTCTTTGCGTCTGCCAGATTCAGCAGTAGTAGAGGAACGAACGCAGGCGGCTCCATGCAGTTTCATCCCAGTCGTTATCAAGGGAAAGCTGGAACAGTGGGGCACTGCAGGCATCGTGCAGGCCGCGCATATCCAGAATCATAGCGGTATTTTCATACCGGGGTGCAAGGGTCAGCACTGCATTGGTACGGCTAGAAAGCTCCACGGCCTTGGCGTACCGATATCGACCGTTCCCGCCTGAAAAATTCGGCAAGGCAGAGTCCGCAATGAGGAACAGTGTTTCAGCGTCTTCCGCAAAGGCACTGTGCGCTCCAAGTTCATTCCCAAGGGTCTGCATCTGGTCAAGCCAACCAGCCGATGGTTTGTTTTCATCCAAATTGTCTTTCCACAGAAACCAGAGTGCCTCGCTGAGTGGGGCGCGAAACACCTGTTCGCCTTCGGCTTCCAGCGCAGCAAGTACGCCGTTGTCCAGTTCTGTCAGGCAGAGCGGCGTACCAACAGCGGCAATGCGGCGGCCTTTTGCGGGAAGTGCGCCGATCTCTCTCGCTGCGGTGTGCAGCTGCTCCCAGCCGGGCAGAGCATCCCACTGTGCCGAAATGTCTGCACGTTTATCTGCCGGAGCGGCATAGAGGATATCTCCCGCCAACAAAGTGCGGAAGAGAGCATCACGGTTCTGCGCCATTTCGGGCAGTGTTTCCAGCATCGGGCTGACCAGTTGAGCATTCAGCTCTTTTCTGCGGTCCAACACAGCACGGATGACACGGGCGTATTGACCGTCTGCTTCCGCGCCCCTGCGTCTGCGGAATCAGGAACTGCGCAGGCGTCTGGTCGTTTTTTCGCTTGGCAAGGATGCTGCCCAGCAGTGCCGGGAAAGGCAGGTATTCTTTTGCACTCGTCTCCGCTCGGCCAAGGCTCAGAATATCGTCCGTCAGGTGCGGCAGCTCGTAGGGGTCTGCCCCTTGCTGTTTGAAATATGCGGCCAGATAGGGCGTATAAGCACCCATCGCCGGAAGATAGAGTGGCACATTGGGGGATGGTGTCTGTGCCAGACGACAGGGGTGAATATCGACCTGCTCGATGTTGAAATCTGTCGGCAGAGCCACCGCCGGGCGGTGTTGCAAGCTGTTCAGGAACGCTTCAATGCGAGTGATGACACCCACATTGGAAAAATGCTCATCCACTTCGATTTGCAGGTAGGGTTTATCGCCCATCTCCTGCTTGAACAGGTGTGAGAGCATGGTGTCCGGGCCGCAGCCGTGGTTCGTCAGGTAGACAGCGTAGAGGTTCGGGTGGTGAGCGATCAGCTTTGCTCCGGACAGGATATGCTGCCCGAACGGATAATAAAGATTATCGTATTCATCGGAGATGTCCAGCGCATGACCGGGCAGGTGGCTCAGCGTGATGACTTTATAGCCGCGTTCCAACAGCAGTTCCGGGATGCCCATGTTCAGGATGGGGTCGGAAACGCCGTAGTTGCGGGTGATGAGCACCAACACTTTATCGTCCGGTCTCAGGGTCGCCAGCAGAGCTTTGCCCTGTTTTTCCACGGCGGCGGTATGGCGGCGCACCGCCATGGCACCACTGAGCAGAGCTTTGGCACAAAACGGTTTCGGGATTCCTAAAATCTTGCTCAGTCCCAGCATTGCAGATGCCATCGCTTCCTGCCCAAAATCGAGATCGAATACCGGACTGAGCAGAGTGATGCCCTTGCTCTCAATGTCCAGAGCTTTGGCAATGGATACGGCTGCCGTCTGCATATAGACGCAGCCGTAGTTGTGTTTCACACGGCTCTTTTCGTGCTTCATCGTGTGGATGGTGGGCAGGAAGATATAATCTACTTTTTGGTCGATGAGCTGCTGCATATGGCCGTAAATAAGTTTGACCGGGTAGCAGGTCTCCCCTTGTGCGGTCTGCTGAGCCAGCCGGATCGTTTCCTCACTGGTGGGGTCGGTCAGGATGACATTGAAGCCCAACGAGGTAAAGAAGGCATTCGCCATCGGGAAGAATTTGTGGATCATCAACGCAAAAGGCACACCTACGGTCTTTTTACGTGGGTCACGTTTGCCAGTGTAACCCTCCAAAAGCAGTTTGTCTGCCTGCTTGTAGAAGTCAATATTCTTCTGAATCTCCGCACTGCGGCTGTCCTCTGCGTCCTGTGCCGGACTGTCAAATCCCACAAATCGGCTGGGTGCGTCGCCCACAGCTTCCTGTGCCAGCAAAGCCGCGCCATACGCACCACTGATGGAAAAGACCGGGCTGACCTGTACGCGGTCGCCGTATGCGGATTGGAATGCCGCCACAATGCCGGGGTTGTAATCGACACCGCCCTGCAAAACGATGTGCTGCCCCACAGGTTTAGAACCAACAACTTTATGCAGATAGTTCTGTACGATGGAGTGACAAAGGCCTGCGGCAATATCCGCCCGTGAAATACCTTCAGCGGAAGCGGACGCAATGGCCGTTTCGATAAACACAGTGCACCGTTCTCCCAAGGATGCCGGATGTTCAGAGGATAAGGCTAATGGGCCAAATTCCGCCAGTGGGATGCCCATACGGGCAGCTTGTTCTTCCACAAAAGAACCGGTACCGGCAGCGCAGATCTTGTTCATCTGAAAATCCACAACTTCACCGTTCTGGATGCTGATGTATTTGCTATCCTGTCCGCCGATCTCAAACACGGTATCGACTTCCGGCACCCAATGAGCAGCTCCCTTGGCTTGCGCAGTGATCTCATCCCGGACAGCATCTGCTCCGATGCGTTTGCCGACGCGCTCTCGCCCTGAACCGGTCACACCGACTGCGGTGAACCGGATATCACCAAACCGCTGACGAATCCTTGCAAGGCCTTTGCGGACAGCCTTCCGGGTCACCTGCGGTGCGCAGATATTGAAAGTCTACCAGTTCACCGTCAGCACCGACCAGAACAAGATCGGTACTGGTAGAACCGATGTCGATACCCAATGCGCAGCCACTTTCTGGAATGATCTTGGTAGCGTTTGGCTCCGCAAGGCTCGTGCCGGAGCGCAGTTCCAGTTTGGGCAATGTTCCGACCATGTGGTGTGTTGTTAATGTACGGTCCAGAGAATCATTCAGTTGACGTAACGTGAACGAGCCGGATGCTTTGCGTGCAGCACCAAGAGCCGCTTCATATCGGGCAAACCCCGGAACGATGAGCTCTTCTTCGGTCAGGCCGAACACTTCCCGAATAGCCCGGATGACGCCGGTGTTGCAGGTCACGCCGCCACAGAACACTACTGGCTTGCAGACGGGAAGCCGACGCACGATGGTAGCTTTGTAGTTCCGGATCATGGCATAACACAACCCCAACAGGATATCCGGCGTGGAAACGCCTTCCTGCTGGCGGTGGATGATGTCGGTCTTGGCAAAGACGGCACACCGACCGGAAAGGCGGGGGACACTCTGTGCCTGCTCGACCAGTGAAGAATAATCTTCTAGTTTGCAGCCTACGCGGGACATCTGGTCTTCAAAGAACGAACCTGTACCGCCCGCGCAGTGTTCGTTGACTGAAAACTGAGGTGTGCGGCTCTGCAAGTCCGTGATGAATCGCGCGCCCTGACTGCCAATTTCAATGACCGAACCCACCTGCGGAATGATCCAGCGCACGCCCTCAACGATCGCTGGGATATCGCCTAAAGAGGGAATGGCTGAATCTTGCTCCAGCCGAGCCTCCGTGTTGCTTCCGGTCACACAGAGTGAAAACGGAGTATCCATCGCCAGTTCCAACGTGGAAAGACCCTTTTTCAGGCAGACAAAAGGGTTGCCGTGATGCACCGCCATCCACTGCTTTTCAATTTCTTGATTTTTCAACAGCACCAACTTGACCGTTGAAGACCCGATATCCATTCCCAACGAAAGCATTGTGTCACTCCTTCGATATCAACCCTGAACGTTATAGGGTTTGACATTTCAAACTTTATACCGTATAATAATAATGCCTTTTAATTAGACATCTCTAACCAAGAGTTTAACACAACTACCTCGGAGTGTCCGTTGTTATGGCAACGACAAAGCAAATTTTAAGATGGAGCAATATTATTCAATTTTACAGCAATGCGGCATGTTCAACGGCATCCAGCCACGAAAATATAGGGAAGTCTTCGTTGCTTGAATGCGACTGTCCATGAATATCCTCGTGGTGCGCACATCGTCGAGCTGGGCGAACAGAGCCATAATACTGGCGTACTGCTGGATGGCACGATAGAAGAATTTTTGTATGATGAAAATGGCAATCAAATCAGCATCTGCCGTTTTATCCCGGAGAAATATTTGGTGCAGAACTGGCCTGTACTGGCTGGACGGCAAGTCCGGTCTGTCTGCGTGCCAGTTCGGACTGTACCGTAATGCTGCTGGATTTCAGCGCATTGATGTCGCAGAAGACGCTGACCTGTCCCTGCCGGATGCAAGTCACAGCAAATCTTATGCAGGATATGGCACAGCAGCTTCTCTTTTTAACACCAAAGTGCGTATTTTAGCACAAAAACGGCTTCGAGATCGTCTGAAGATTTATCTTCAAACCTTGACACCCGATGAAAAAGGCTGTTACAGTCTGCCCTACACCCGGACAGAACTGGCAGATTTCCTCTGTGTGGACCGCAGTGCTCTTTCCCGTGAGCTGTGCCGGATGCGCGATGAGAGGATCCTTGATTTTTCCGGTGCAAAGATTCACCTGTTAAACCCAACGTTTTTGTATGGTTGGAACTGACCGTACTTCTAAATCTATGAAAAAAATTGTCTGCCGAATATTTTTGTTCGACAGACCATTACTTTTTAATCTTCTAGTGTACGACTACCGGACACATTCTTCAAATATTTCTCCGGATCGCCATTCAGAATCAAATCCGCATAGCCCAGTGGGTCATTGTAGATGAGATAATCCAACTCTGATCTCTGTGCCATAGTCACATCCAGTGCATCCTCAACCCCAGCACAACGGGCAGAACTTGATTGGCTACTATACAACAAGCCCTTGGAGTGCGTCCAGCTTGTGCTGAGTGGTGAGATTGAGCATTATCTCTCACTTGGCTGTGACCATGGAAGAATGGAAGATTGATTGACAAGGTTACACAACAGTTAACACAGCTTGCATTTGCCCTGCAATTTTTCAGAATGGAACGCCCCAAGGGCATCCGGTCTATATCCGGCAGATTTTTCAGAAAGAATCTGCCGGGTATTTTTGTTTGTCATAAAGGAAGTCTTGCTTTTTATTGTAAAATTGGATACAATATAAAAAAGACATTTGCACGGAGGACTCTATGGAATATATCGGCATCCAGAAGAAAAACGGCGGTGTGGTGGAAGCCCTGCAGCAGGCCATTTTATCTGGGCAGATCCCGGCGGGCACTGAAATGACCCAGAACGAACTGGCAGAGAGTCTCGGTGTCTCTCGGATGCCGGTGCGGGAGGCCTTGATGATCCTTGAATATCAGGGTCTTATCATCCGCCTGCCCAACAACCATGTAAAAGCTGCTGATTTGAACGAAGATGCATTGCGGCAGATTTTGGCGTTAGGTGCGCAACTGGAACGGCAGGCTATGCGTGCGCTGCCGCAGGATGCGATGTTGGCAGGCGGCGAGATGCTGCAGCACCGTACCCTGCGGACCGTCCTGTCCTATCCGCTGCATCGCAAGCTGCTGGAGAGCATCCAGGAGACCTACATTGCCTTTGCCGTGAGCGCACGTCCTACGCCGGTGAACGACCGGCTTGCCCGCCTGCTGATGCTGGACCGTCAGGGCTCCCCTGATATGCCGGAGGCATGGAACGCCTATGAAGAAGAACTGCTGCATCTGATTTTAACGATAAGGAGTCAATATGCTGGGACTGAAACCCATTAAGCTGCTGCCTGCCCGCGAGCGGGTAGCTTCCGCTTTGCGGAAAGCCATTATCTCAAAAAGCATCCCGGAGGGCGCAGAACTCACGCTGGAAAACACCGCACAGGAACTCGGCGTGTCGGTCACGCCGGTGCGGGAGGCCTTTCAGATCCTTGCCCGTGACGGTCTGCTGGAAGTCAAGCAAAACCGGTGCGCCATTGTGCTGGGCGTAACGGAAAAAACGATTCGGGAGCACTACCAGCTGCGCGCTGCTCTGGAAGCGCACCGCCTGTATGCTCTGCTGCCAGAACAATGCCGACCTGTCCAAGATCAAAAACTGCGTGGATACTGCAGAGGAGGCTCTTTCTCATCAGCAGGCCGGAAATTATGCTGACTACAACCAGTCCTTCCATTTTGAGATCTGGGAGGCTTCCGGCAATGAAAAAATGCGCAATCTTCTCTCGGAGCTGTGGAACGGCCTGTCCATTGGTGTGGAAATGAGCGAGTTGGACTATGCCCTCAACTCCCAGAGCGAGCATAAAAAGATCTATGCGGCGCTGGAAGCACGGGATGCGCTGACCGCACGGGCTGAAATGGAAAAACACATCTACCGCAGTATGGACGATGCGCTGACCTATTATTTATAAGATCAAGGAGGACAAGACAGTGTATACCTGTGCGAACTGTACGGTTCTGGCCTGCGCCAACAACGCGCCAGAAAAGATGCCCAAAAACTGCCCTATGCGGAATGCTTCGGTGATGGAGGCCGCCCGCGCCGGCTACGATCTGCCCGAGAATCACGATTTCTACGTCAACTGTTCGGCCATTGAGGGGCTTGGCTACTGTCAATGGCCCCGCCTGAAAGAGACGGTGGAGTTCTGCAAGCGGATGGGCTACCACAAGCTGGGTCTTGCATTCTACAAAGGTCTGCGGAAGGAAGCCCGCATCGTGGCCGACCTGCTCCGTGCGCAGGGGTTTGAGGTGGTGTCGGTCATCTGCAAGACCGGCGGCATCTCCAAAGAAGAAGTGGGCATCCCGGAAGAGGTCAAGATCCACCCCGGCGAATTTGAGGCCATGTGCAACCCCATCGCACAGGCAAAGCTTCTGAACGAACAGCACACCGAGTTCAACATTGAGGTCGGACTTTGTGTGGGACACGACTCGATGTTTTATAAGTATTCGGACGCCATGGTCACAACGCTGGTGGCCAAGGATCGCGTTCTGGCGCATAATCCCTGTGGTGCCATTTACTGTGCCGAGGTGTATTTCAAAAAGCGGCTGGAATAAAAAGGATAAAACGTGCGTTCTCCATCTGCTTTGGAGAACGCACGTTTTTTTGCAGAAAGCGGTAGCGTGAGGTCTTCTTGTATCCTACTGTTTGTCTGGCGTGCACAAAAATTGGTACATAATCCGTGCAATGCGACAAAACTCGAAAAAAGGGATTGACAATTCTTTGTTTTGGGTGTATTCTCGTGTCGTCAAGTGGATACATTATCAAAGATTAGATATAAAAATTTAAAAAGACGCTGCCGAGATTCCCGGAATTCTAAGGTTCCGGGCAGATCCTTCCCAGAACAAAAAAGGGGCTGTGAGGGCACAGCACGGCGGCAAAGACTCTGCACAACGAGGTGCAGCTGGGGCGTTCCGAAAGTCAGGGCTGTTTTGCTCCGACAAAATGGATACATTATATTTCATTAAAGGAGGACCCCCAGGTATGTCAGCAGCAACCATCACCCTACTCTTTCTTCTCTTCGCGGTCGTCATGTTCGTGTTTGAGAAGATCCCCTCGGCGTAACGTCCATGATCGTCTGTATCGGTCTGGTCGTCACCGGCGTTCTGGACATCAAGACTGCTTTTGCGGGCTTCATCGACAGCAACGTCATCCTGTTCGTCGCCATGTTCATTGTCGGCGGTGCACTGTTTGAAACAGGCATGGCCAACAAGATCGGCGGCATTGTTACCCACTTTGCCAAATCCGAGCGCAGCCTCATCGTGGCCATCATGGTCATCGTTGGCCTGATGAGCGGCGTGCTCTCCAACACCGGCACCGCCGCCGTCCTGATCCCCGTGGTCATCGGCATTGCGGCAAAGTCCGGCTATGCCCGCTCCAAGCTGCTGATGCCGCTGGTATTTGCAGCGGCCATGGGCGGCAACCTTTCCCTCATCGGCGCACCGGGCAACCTCATCGCCCAGAGCGCTCTGGGTGAGATCGGGATGTCTTTCGGCTTCTTCGAGTACGCCATCGTGGGCCTGCCCATCCTCGCCGTCGGCATCCTCGTCTATGCCACCCTTGGCATGTAGCTGCTTCCCAACCACCCCGTCTCCGATGATGACTCCTTGGGCGGCTAGCGGGGCGGCAGCAATGTTCCCAAGTGGAAACAGGTTCTCTCCCTCGTCATCCTCGTGCTCACCCTGCTGGGCATGATTTTTGAAAAGCAGATCGGCATCAAGCTCAACATCATCGGCTGTATCGGTGCGCTGGCTCTGATCCTCACCGGTGTCATCTCCGAGAAAGACGCCCTGAAGTCCATCGACCTCAAGACCATCTTCCTCTTCGGTGGTACGCTGTCTCTGGCCTCTGCACTGGATAAGACCGGGGCAGGCGCAGAGATTGCAAACATCGTCATTGGTGCTCTGGGCGAGAATCCCTCTCCCTACGTCCTGACTCTGGTGGTTTTCCTGCTCTGCTGCGTCATGACCAACTTCATGTCCAACACCGCAACCACCGCTCTGATGGTTCCCATCTGCCTGAGCATCGCACAGGGCATGGGTGCCGACCCCCGGGCCGTCCTGATGGCTTGTGTCATCGGCGGCTCCTGCGCTTACGCAACGCCCATCGGTATGCCCGCCAACACCATGGTGGTTTCCGCCGGCGGGTACACCTTCAAGGATTATGCCAAGGCTGGCCTGCCCCTCATCCTCATCGCAACGGTTGTCAGCATGGTGATCCTTCCCATCGCATTTCCGTTCTTCCCGCAGTAAAGCGGACAGGAACGTTGAATATGAGTGAACCAACGCGCAAAATGTACCAAAGCTAAGGAGGCATTGGAATGAACAAACAGGAACAGGTGCAGCAGATGACGACCTATATGGCGAACTTTGTGAGCCATATCGCCAAGGTGCTGCCGGACGACATCATTGCCAAGCTCGATGAGCTGGGCGCACAGGAGGACGCACCGCTGTCCAAGGTCATTTATGAGACCATGAAGCGGAACCAGAAGCTGGCCAAGGAGCTGAATCGCCCCAGCTGCCAAGACACTGGTGTACTCCAGTTCTGGGTAAAGTGCGGCGTGGACTTCCCCCTCATCGGCGAGGTGGAGGGTCTGCTGAAGGAGGCTGTGGTCAAGGCTACCTTGAAGCACCCCTGCGCCACAACAGTGTTGAGACTTTCGATGAGTTCAACACCGGCCGCAACGTCGGCAAAGGCACCCCTACCGTCTGGTGGGATATCATCCCGAACAGCGACAAGTGTGAGATCTACGCTTATATGGCAGGCGGCGGCTGCACCCTGCCGGGCAAGGCCATGGTTCTGATGCCCGGTGCAGGTTACGAAGGTGTGACCAAGTTCGTCATGGATGTCATGACCAGCTACGGCATCAATGCCTGCCCCCGCTGCTGGTGGGCGTGGGCGTTGCCACCTCTGTTGAGACCGCCGCTCTGCTGTCCAAGAAGGCTCTGATGCGTCCTCTGGGCAGTCACAACGAGAACGAGCGCGCAGCCTATATGGAGAAGCTGCTGGAGGACGGCATCAACTCCATCGGCCTTGGTCCTCAGGGCATGGGCGGCAAGTACTCCGTCATGGGCGTGCACATCGAGAACACTGCCCGCCATCCTTCTGCCATTGGCGTTGCCGTCAACGTGGGCTGCTGGAGCCATCGCCGCGGCCACATCATTTTTGATAAAGATCTGAACTACACCATTGATACTCATTCGGGGGTGACTTTGTAATGCTGACCATTAAAGACGGAAAGAAGATCCTTACTACTCCGGTCTCCGCAGAGGACCTGAAAGACATCCATATCGGTGATGTCGTTTACCTGAACGGCGACCTGACCACCTGCCGTGACGTGGCGCACCGCCGCCTCGTGGAAGAGGGCCGCCCGCTGCCTGTGGACGTCAAGGACGCTGCCATCTTCCACGCCGGCCCCATCATTCGCCCTCTGGAGGACGACAAGTTCGAGATGGTGTCTGTGGGCCCCACCACCTCCATGCGTATGGAAAAGTTCGAGTATGAGTTCGTGCAGAAGTCCGGTGTCCGCGTCATCGTGGGCAAGGGCGGCATGGGCCCCAACACCGAGCGCGCCTGCAAGGAGTTCGGCGCCATCCACTGTGTTTTCCCTGCCGGTAACGCCGTTGTGGCTGCCACCGAGGTGGAGGAGATCGTCGAGGCGCAGTGGCGTGACCTCGGTATGCCGGAAACTCTGTGGCACTGCCATGTTAACGAGTTTGGCCCCTGATCGTTTCCATCGACGCTGAGGGTCGCAACCTGTTCGAAGAGAACAAGGTCATCTTCAATGAGCGCAAGGAAAAGGCCATCGAAGAGATCTGCAAGCACGTCGGCTTTATTAAGTAATCCGGATATCCTCTCAGCGGGGGACAGACTTCACTCATTATTTCCTTTCATACGATTCTCCTAAATCGTTTTTCTTACCCTAAGTTTCTTGCTCAGCTTAATTTGCCACGTATTTGTTCTCCGCAGTTTACCCCGGATGCCTTTCCCGCGCAAAGGTGTCCGGGGCATTATTGGTTCATCCAAACGAAACCATCCACAGGAGGAAACTTCCATGAGCCCATTGGAGATCACACTGGTCATCCTGCTTGTAACGATCATCGCCTTTGTATCCGGTAAAGTCCCGTTCTCGGTCATTTCTACCGGCATCATTCTGGCGCTGATCCTCACCGGCATCAAGACCCCTGCCGAGGGCCTTTGGCGGCTTCATCAACACGAACGTGGTCATGTTCGTAGCCATGTTCGTCATCGGTGCAGGGCTGACCAAAACGCCCCTGATTGACAAAGCCCAGAGTCTGGTCATCCGCTACAAGGACAATATGCGGATGCTGATCTTTCTTTCCTGCGTGGCAGGTGCGTTTCTGGGCGCCATCACCAGTGCCACCGCAACTGCCGCTATCATGATCCCGCTGCTGGTAGGCATTGCGAACGACATCGGCGTGAGCCGCAGCAAGCTGCTGTATCCTTCTATGGCCTGTGCCAACATTGCCCCCAGATGACCTTTCTCGGTCAGGGTGCTTCCAACATGGCATGGAACGATGTCATGATGCAGGCCGGCGCACCGACACCGCTGCACATCTGGGATTTCACCATTGCGCGCATCCCGATGCTGACCATTGCCATCCTGTACATGACCTTTGTTGGCTATAAGCTGATGCCGGATATTCCCAACGAGCAGTTTTCAGATGCAGCACATACGGCTTCTGAGAGCGAAAAAATCAGCCCCTTCAAGCGCAAACTGGCTGTCCTGATCGTTCTGGTCTCCATTGCAATGATGCTGCTGGAAAATGTCATCGGTATCAAGATGTATCTCACTTCCTGCATCGGCGCTGCCGCTCTGGTACTGACGGGTGTGCTGACCGAGAAGGAAGCCCTCAACTCCATCCACCAGCCGACCATTTTCCTGTTTGCCGGTGTACTGGCTCTGTCGGACGCCATCCAGACCACCGGTGCAGGCGATGTGGTGGCGGACTGGATGATCCGCCTGCTGGGCGATACCACCAATCCGTACATCATTATGCTGGTCTTCTTCCTTGTTCCCTTCATTTTGACACAGGTCATGTCCAATCTGGCTACCCTGACCATCTTCATCCCACTGGTCACTTCCGCCTGTATCCGCATGGGCGTAGACCCCCGTGCTGCCGTGGTCGGCGTGATCACAGCCAGCTGTGTGTCCATCATGACCCCCATGGCAGCTCCCTGCCAGATCATGATCATCGAGCCGGGCGGATACACCTTGAAGGATTATCTCAAGTGTGGTACCCCGCTGGCGCTCATCCTCATTGTCGTGTCCGTATTTTACTTTATCCTTTTGCCTGATTCTATTTTCCCACCGCAGTAGTATCCGCAAACTGCATATCGTAAATGTGCCGTTCTGTTCGGCGCTATTTTTGAAAACCGCAATAAAAGCAGCAGAAATTTTTGAGCATCTCATAATTCTGTCAAGAGGGCCGGCACCGTCCGGCCCCTCTCTCTTTGCCAAAGTTTCCCTTGTGTTTTCTTGCAAGCTGCCGAAATCAGCGTGTTCTCAAAAGTTCGCGTTTGCGGAGCGGAGCGGACAATGAAAGCCCCAGTGGGGCTTTTAAGCGACAGAACGGTCTTGCGCAGCAAGATGGAGGGGCCTCGCCCCGACAAGTTCACCTGACACCAATGCCGGGATCGCATTGGGCTGTACCACATCCCGCAAACGCAATTCGCCGATGTACCGGCGATTACTCAGCATCCGCTGAATCGTATTGTAGGACATCTCCCCGCCCATTGAATTTTTTGATGTTGTGTGCCTTTAACCAATCCCGCAGGTCCGTCATGGTCGCACCGTCCGCATACTTCTGGAACGTCTGCTCCACATACGGAGCCAACAACGGGTCGGGCTGGTAATGCCGGGTCTCATCGATCATGTAGCCGAACGGAATCGTGCCACCATTATAAATGCCCTTGAGAGCGTTCTCGGTCATGCCGCGCACGACCTTTTCAGACAGATCAGCCGAGTAGTATTCGGCGTAGCCTTCCAGCACCGATTCCAGAATAATACCCTCCGGGCCAGCCGAAATGACTTCCGTTGCCGATACCAGTTTCACGCCGTTCCGCTTCAGCTGAGTCTTGTACCGGGCACTGTCGTAGCGGTTTCGGGCAAAGCGGTCGAGTTTCCAGACCAGCACAATGTCAAACAGCTTCTTGTCGCTGTCTTTTATCATCTGCTGAAACTCCGGGCGGTTGTCTGTCTTGGCAGAAATAGCACGGTCAATGTAGTACTTGACGATGGTGATGCCATTCTTTTCTGCATAAGCCGTGCATTCACGGATCTGTCCCTCAATGGATTCTTCGCGCTGGTTGTCCGATGAATAGCGGGCATAGATCACAGCGGTCATGGCAAACACCTCTCTTTTATGCATCAATGAACGGTAGAGTGTTCATTTCAAAACAATATTTCGTATAATGTATATACCATACTTTTCATCCTATTGCAATAGGTTGATAGAATGTCATTTTTCCTGATTGTCATTTTTATGATGGACTCCTGTACAAATTTCGGCTGAACGGTATTCAAAAAAGGATGTTCTATCCCATGACAGAGCATCCTTTTGAAACAGCTTTCTCTTATTATAGCTTTAAATCGTCCAATTCTGACTTGCTGATTGCAAATCAACCATGTGCGCATACAATCCGTTCCGAGCATAAAGCTCATCCGGTCTGCCCTGCTCGGCCACAATGCCGCCCGACAGCACCACCACCTGATTCGCACCGGCCACGGTGCGCATCCGGTGGGCGATGATGAGGACGGTTTTGTTTTTGATGAGGCGGGACAGAGCCTCCTGAATCGCCGTTTCGTTCTCAACATCCAGACTTGCGGTGGCCTCGTCCAGCAGGATGATCGGAGCATCTTTCAGGAATGCGCGGGCAATCGAGATGCGCTGCCGCTCACCGCCGGAAAGAGTGCAGCCATTCTCGCCGATGTTGGTATTCCACTTGTCCGGCAGCTTCTCGGCAAATTCTTCGCAGTTTGCCAGCTTTGCCGCCGCAAGGACTTCCTCGTCGGTAGCACCTTTGCGCCCCAGACGAATGTTTTCGAGGATCGTGTTGTCAAACAGGGTCACATCCTGAAAGACGATGGAATACAGGCTCATGAGCTTTTCCGGGTCGATTTGGGAAACCTCCATGCCGCCCACGGTGATGCTGCCCTTCTGGTAGTCCCAGAACCGTGCTGCCAGCCGGGAAACAGTGGTCTTGCCGCCGCCGGAGGGGCCCACCAGTGCCGTAACCTCCCCTGCTTTGCGGTAAAGGAGACATCCCGCAGCACCGTCTCGCCGGAGTTATAGGCAAAGCCCACATGGTCGAACACGATATCGCAGTCCTGATTGGTCAGCTGCTCGCTGCCGGTCTGCAAGGGAGCGTCCAAAATCTCATTCATGCGTCCTACATTGGTGCGCATGGCAATGACCGCCGCCAGATTCCGCAAAGCGCCCTGCATGGGGTCGTACAGCCGGGATGCCGCCATCAGGAACAGAAACAGGGTCAGTACGTCGATGCTGCCCTGCACCAGCAGCACTGAGCCAGTCAGCGCAACCGAAGCAATGCCAAGTTTCAGAACCATGCTTGCCGAAGATACAAACAGGGCGGTTTCCAGTTCTGCCGCAACGGATTGTTTTTCCACCGCACGAATCTTTTTGGAAAGGCCGGAAAGATAGCCTTGTTCCGCATTGCTCGCTTTCAGATCCCGGAGCGTTTCAATGTACTCTTGGATCCCATCGGCGCAATCCATCTTGACCGCCATCGTTCTGGCCTGAATGCGATCTTGCACCCGATAGCTGCCAAGCACGATGGCGATGGACACCGGAATGACCCACAGCGCCGCCAGTGCCATCCGCCAGTCGAACGCAAACAGGCTCAGGGCAATGAGCACGGTGGAGATGAGGGAGCCGAACAGACCGGGGATAAAGTGGGAGCAGTCCTTTTCCAGCACCTCGCAGTCTGCCATGATGGTGCTGGTCAGGTCGGCAAGGTCCCGCTTGCCAAAAAAGGACAGGGGCAGCTTGCGCAGCCGCTCTGCAAGGGTCAGGCGGCGCGTACCGCTCTCTTTATAGGTTGTAAAATAGGTGCCATTGTACTGGAACCATGTGGTCAGTAAAATCAGTGCAAAGCAGGCAACGCATCCCAGCAGATAAAAGGTACTTCTCTCGCTCGTAGAGCCTGCCAGCAGGTCTTTTACCAGAAGATACAGCAGCCCGGTGGGCAGCATGAACGCCATGTTCTGGAACGCACAGGCCAGAACGCCCTTCACCAGACCCTTTGCGCCCTCCGGGGAGCTGGCTGTTGCGTGTTGAATTCTTTCAATCATTCCTTACCCCTCCTTTGCAACCTTCCACTGCACCGAGGCCTGATACTCCTGCCACATTCGGGCAAACAGGCCGTTCTGTGCACATAACTCGTCCTTTGTGCCAGTCTCAGTAATACGTCCATCCTGTACCACATAGATGCAATCGGCGTTGGCTACGATGGACAGGCGGTGTGCGATCATCAGCACGGTTTTGCCCTTGGCAAGCTGAGCAAAAGCCGCCTGCACCTTCGCCTCGTTGTCGGGGTCGGCAAAGGCCGTGGCCTCATCGAGGCTCAGGATGGGGGCATTTTTGAGCATGGCGCGGGCAATGGCAATGCGCTGCTGCTCGCCGCCGGAAAGATACACACCCTTGGTGCCAATAACGGTGTGGATGCCCGCCGGGAACTTTTCCACGATATCCATGCACTGTGCAGCTTTCAGCGCCGCCAGCACCTCGGCTTCGGTGGCCTGCGGCCTACCCAGACGGACGTTGTCCAGGATGCTGCCCTTGAGCAGGCGGCTGTTCTGGAACACAAAGGAAATGGTGTCCATCAGTTCTTCCTTGGGGATATCCCGCACATCCGCTCCGCCCACCCGGACGCTGCCACTTTGCACATCAAAGAACCGGCAGACAAGGTTTGCCAGCGTGGATTTGCCGCCGCCGGATGGTCCGACAAACGCCACCGTCTGTCCCGGCTGAATGTCCAGCGAAACGCCCTTGATGACCTCGGTTTTTCCGTCGTAGCTGAAATGCACATCCCGCAACGTGACAGAGGAATCGCTTCGGGTACTGCGGAACAGCCTGCACCTGCATGGGCGCCGTCTCCAGCACCGAGTCGATGCGTGCCAGCGCATCCGCCACCACCATCTTGTTCTCACTCATGTACATTATACGGGTCAGGGTCAGGGAGATCACCGGCGTGATGATGATATAGAACAGCAGGTTCAGCAGAAACTCCGGGGTGACGCCGTGGGTCGTGAACAGCAGCCCGCCCGCGATCAAAAGGCGAACACGCCGTTGACGGCGGCGGTATAGAACATCATGGGCAGGCGCAGGTCTTTGGTGTAGGAGATCACCCACTTTTCATACTCATCAATGGTGGTCTTGAACTTTTTGAAGGAAAATACCGATTGCCCGAAGGTCTTGACCACCGGGATACCCCGGACGTACTCCACGGCCTCATTGGACATCGCCTCCAAGGCGTTGCCGTACTGCCGCATTTTTTCAGCCATCCGCTTGCCGGTCATGGTCGTCATAATGAGGAAAGCCAGCACCACCGGCGCAAGGCTCAGCAGTCCCAGCCGCCAGTCGAACGCCAGCAGCAAAACCAGCAGCCCCACCGGGGTGGCGATGGCGTTATATTGGTCGGGCAGCTGGTGGGCCAGATAGGTCTCGGCGGCTCCGGTGCTCTCGTGGATGATCTTGCGCAGCTTGCCGCTGCCGAAGGTCTCGGCAAAGCCCAGCGGCAGCACCGCCAGATGCTCCGACACCGCCAGCCGCAGATTGGTCGCCACCCGGAACGCCGACAGATGGGAACACAGCAGTGCCGCAATGTAAATGAGGTAGGACAGCACCGCAAACAACACTGCCATCCAGCCGTAATGGGGGATGTTCACCGCCTGCGCATAGTCCGGCGCGGCGTTCAACACATCTCGCAGGATCTTCCAGATGTACACAAAAGGCACCAGCGCCACCAACGCACTGACCGCAGACAGCACCCACGAAGCGTAGGTGAAATATCGGTAGTTCCCGGCGTAGCCCATCAGCCGGGAAAGATCGGACTGTTTTTTCACGGAAAGACCTCCTTCAAATAATTTTTATGCAAAAATGTGCCGTGGCGTTTTTGCTCCACAGCACATTCTGCGTATTAACCTGCTAGATTTTCAGTACAGAACAGCTCAATGCAGTTGTCGATCATAGTCTGGTCGCAATCCGTAGAAATGCCAGATGCCACCCAGTAAGCATATTCGCCTGCATCGTACTGGCTCAGAGCTTCTGCATCCGAACCATAGCGAAACTCAATGTGGTAGGTTTCCGCACTGGTGTCTGGCGCGAGGAAAAAGTAGGTGAACTCGCCGGAATCGGCATCATCACTTTCAAACTCATACAGTCCATGCACAGGCTCCATGCCAATGTAGTGATAGGTATGGGAGAACAGCACATTGCCGTCCTTATCGGTGCCGGAAATGGTAGAAGTTTCGCCGTCAAAGGTCAGGGTTGCAAGGTCATTGGTAAAGCCGCAGAAGTAGGCACCGCCGCCGTTTGCATAGGCCTCGACGGCATCCTCGCCGTAGACATCGCCCGTAACCATTGAAGGGAGCTTTTCAAAGGCAGCTTCCGCATTTTCCTCTCCCACAAGGGCGGTACAATCATCCAGCCATGTCTGCTTATATTCGTCCGCCAGAATCACCGGCCACAGTTCCTGATAGCTGCCCGTTAGGTCGTTCAGCAACTGTGCAGCGGCAGCTTCGTTTTCATCCACAGCAGAAGAGGCGGTCTCTTCTACGGAAGAAACAGTGCTTTCTGCGGCAGAACTTGCAGAAACGGGAACAGAGCTCGCCGTGCCGCTGCTGCAGCCAACCAGAAGAGAAGCAGACAGAGCTAGCACAGCAGCTGCACTCAGAATTCTTTTCATCAAACGCATTATCAATTTCCTCCACAAAATCAGAATATCGGCGTTAGTTTCAACTAATCGCGATACTGATTTTACTGGAACCGGACTTTCTGCGCAAGAACCAAATCGACAGAATCTATCCAATCGGACGCATCTTCCGATACTCCGTAGGCGTCATGCCGGCTGCTTCCCGAAATGCAGAAGAAAACTTATTCGGATTTTCGTACCCGACCCGATGGGCGATTTCAGCAACCGTGCAATCGGTTTCGAGTAGTAGCTTCTGTGCCAGCTGCAGCCGGTACTCTTTCTGATACGCATAGACCGAGCTTCCGTAAATGCCTTTGAAACAGCTTTTTAATGCCGTAGGCGAAAGGCCGACCTCCTGTGCAAGCTGTTCGATTGTACGGCGAACTGTCAGTTCCTGCGTGAGAAGAGCCGCAGCCTGCTTCACACACTCCACCTGATGCTGATTGAAATACTCTGTCTGCTGCACATCTTCCCTGTTTTTCAGCCGGGTCAGAATATGCAGCAACTCCAGCACTTTCAGCCGAAGATAGCCGGTGTCCGGCACAGAATGCGCTGTGTAAAGCTCTGAAAAAATATGGGCAATGGTCGGTTCTGACCGCAGGATACAGCAGCGGTTTTCCGTGCAGATGTACCGCCGTATGACATCAAGGTCTACGCCGTACCATTCCATTTGTTTCCGCATTTCCGGCGAAATCGCATCCAGATCCAGCAGAATGGTAATGCCGTGATAGTGCCGCAATGGGAAGCAGGAGGAGGATTTTTGCGCGCTGCTGCACACACCGCAAAATCCCCTGCTGCCAGATAGCAGCAGCTATTTTCCCCAAAACTGCACTCGTAACGCCCCACGCGGCAGTGGTTGATCTCGATCACATTCCGCGCTGGTGCGGGAGTCTCGTCAAAGGAAACAAGATGCATATCGTTGTAGTACAGTTCTGCCCCCGAAAACAGTGGACAGATGGTCATACTCCCGCTCCCCGTTCCGTTGGAGAACACGACGGTGCGGGGCATCGCCGTGGAAGCAGTTTGCTCCGGGGAAAGATCAAAAAGTGATTTATACATAGCCATTCTCTTTTCCTGAAGATTCGATTTTTCTTACTGATTCGCAGACGTGAACTGTCAAATTCCATTTCTCTGCAAAAATGTTTCCATCAAATCAAGATACCGTTCCGCCTGAACGATGAAGCCTACATGACCGCCCGGAACCATGCGGATCTCCGCATCCAGTTTCCGGAACAGATCTGCGAACCGTTTCTGATCTTCCTTTTTGAAAATGTCATTTTCCGGGAGGAGGATCAGTATCCTCCCCCGCAGATATTCAAAATCATTTGCTTGGAAGGCGGGTAATCCTTCAGCATATATACACACCGGAAGCTATGGATGCACTTTCTGCAAAAACACAGACAATTCAGCAATCGCTGTCAGCCTGCGAGGTGCGCAGAGTGCTTTTTTCTCATACACCGCAGCCGCGATGCACCAGCAGATAAAACGCTTTGTTTCTTCTTTCTTCATTTTCTTCGCTTCCTGTTCGTAATCATAATAGCCAAAAGCGTTCCAGCTCCGACACAAGCAGTGCCGGATGATTGATGATCTCGCCATGGCCGAAACCGGGGAAGCAGCGGACGATCAGGCTCGGATATGCCGTCCGCAGCCGCTGGATGGCCTTTTTCATGTGTCCTTCTTTTTCTCCGTACCAGCAGGCGACCTTTGCATCGGGCTGTACCAAAAAGTCCGTTCGATAGAGATAAAGTCCTGCCTCCCAAGTGGCCCGGACGGATTCCAAGCTGATATGATCCGGGATACGGCGGAGCATAGTCTGCATTCCCTGCTCCGTCTGCCATAAAGCGCAGCGCCCATGCAGGCATGTACTTTTCGTGTGCCGTTCGATATTGCTTTTGCGGCATGACCTTCAAAATCAGTCGATTCAGCACTCCGAAATCCAGATACTCCGGCCCACTGAGGATCATCCGATCGATCTGAACGGTTGGGGAAGCCTTCAGAAAAACAGCCGGTCCGGCAGCCCAGCGACTCTGCAAAAAGCAGATCCAACTGTCCGTCAAGCTCTTTTTTCAATATAAGCAGCCAACTTATCCGCCTGATCCCGGGCAGTCGTGTAGGTTGTTTTGCCTGTTCCGTCAAAGCCATCGAAGCTTACGGCATACACGCAGAATTTCCTTTCCAGCAGCGGGATCAAATCCTCAAACTGCTGCCAGCACATAAGATTTCCGTGCAGCAGCATCATGGTCTTCCCTCTATATTGCCAAATCGTTTGATTTCCATACCAATCTGCCTCCCCGCTATTTTCTTTGACCTTCATGCAAAAATCGCAGCGGCGCTTCGCTCATGGTGTAGTCCAGATGGCACAGGGCGGAGGTCAGGTCGTACAGCCCCAGCTCCTTCATCAGCACACAGATGCCGCACTTGGTAAAGCGTCCCTCGTAGCCGTTGCCGTCAGGGTATTCGTAAAATTCCATGTTCCACGAGTACGGGTTGCGGTCGGCGGCTTTCAGAGCAGCGGTGGCTTTCATAGCGGCAATATCCTTTGGGGCGAACTTTTTTTCCGCTCTTGCGGCAGAACCACTGCATGGGCTTTGTCATCATGGATCTTGCGTAGTAATCCGTCAGCCTGTCCACCTCCGGACGTTGCGGCATGGAGAGAACGAACGCACCGAGCATTGCACAGTTGACGATGTTCATCTTGAAGCGGTCCGCTTTTTTTTCAAACTCCGGCAAACCAGCAATGATCTGCCGGTATTGCGGCTTTGCCTTTTTCGTGATAGCTTTTGCGGTGGCTGCATCATAGCCCAGCACAGCGGTCAGCTGCTTTTGAAAGGAGCCAGAAAACAGCGCCCACATTCCAAAGGGCGTTCCGGCATACTTCATTATCTGCCTCCAAATCCGATCTTCACGATCTGCATTTTCATCCCGTTGTCTCCAACCTTTGCGAGGAATCGGAAAAAGCCGCTAACAGAAGGATCTTTCAAATCGTTGTACCCCATCATATAGCCCTTGCTGGATACTTGCAAACGGCTATCCCACGGGGAAAGCTCGCTTTTTGCATCCGAAACCGCGAAATATGCTCCCACATCCTTGATTTTCGCCGTCCTGAGCCACGTTTTGGCGATCATCTTCACCGCCGTACGGTTGGCAGCATCAAAGACCAGCACTCCGCCGGGGAAAGCGTCCGCCATTCCCTGCACCAGTTCCCGAACCTGATCCGTCAGGAAGTAATAGAACACCGCCGGAGGCAAAGAACACCGCCCGCCGGAGGCATCGTTGTCAAACCATGCGGAGTCTTTCAGGTCGCAGGGGATGTTTTGCTCCCGCTCCCCGGCGGGCAGCAGCTGCTGCCGCAAGGCAATCACATCCGGGAAGTCCAGATTGTAAATTTTGCATCTGCCGTTGTCGCAGGCTCTGCCGGTGTTATCCAGCCCACAGCCCAAATTGACCACCGCTGCGCAGGGGTGGTTTTTCAGGTACACCCGCACCTCAAAGGCAAGGTCATTCTGCCGCATGGCGACCTCCAGCGCACCAAAGCGCTGCATCAGGCTGCGGGAATTTTCCTCTGCCTCTGAAAAGTCGTAGTCGATCTGGTCGATCAGATGCACCGCTGTTTCGTCTTGGTAAAGGTTCGGATACAGCTCGGTACACAGCTTCCGGGAATACAGCGGGAGGATCAGCGTCTCCTGCACGGTGTTTTTCTCGATTTTGTATTTCATAGGTTCCTCCCTCAGTGAGTAAAAACAGTCATTATTGCCGCCAGCACCGCTGCTATACCTGCCATACCCACCGTGCCGAAAAGCCACTTTTTCTGCTTGTCTTTTGCAGTAATGTAGGGCTTCAGATTTTCTGTTCCGGGAATCGTCCATGCGTTCGTGTGCCCCACCCAGTAGCCATCGATCAAAAAGCGGTCAATGAGATTCATAACGGACAAGATGACAAGCAGCTGCCAGAAGCCCGCCGCAAAGCCTTTCGCACCGTTTATCCCATAGACACAGACCAGCACATAACCAATATAGCCGGGAATGCAAACAGCTTTGAAAAGTTGAGAATTGCGCTTGATTTTCTCGTGTGTCGTAAGTCCCAGCTTACGCACCGCTGCTGCACTGCCGGGCTGTAGAGATGCACCATCCCAACAGCCCCCTTGCGGATGCCCACAGCACAGACAAGAGCCAGCAAAGCCCCCAACCCAAGACCTTCCAGAATCACCTGTAAAAGCATTACTTATTCCTCCTGTATCCGTTTTCATCCCGGTATTCGGGATATTCCTTTACGTATGGATCCTTATCGCCGCAGATGGTATAGTCGCATCGGCAGCCGTCCACGCAGGTGGTCGTCCGCACGAGCTTGGCATGGAGCAGTTCCATGGACGCATAGTCCACATTGCACAGGGCGGGCATGATGTCTGCAAGGCCGTTTCTGATAGCAAATTCCGCTGCGGGACAGGCGGTAAATTCATAATAGATCGGCTTGTTCTTTTCGTAAGGAGCCACCGTCATTTCATAATCGTGCCACTTGTCACAGCCCGCTTTTTGCCCGTAGAAACGCCATGTGCATCAGTTTTTTCCAGAACGGCATGTTACAGTTCACGAATTTCAGTTTGCGGAAGGACGGCAGAATCAGATTTTCTTCTATCTCTTCCATTTCGCGGAATGTGACCACATCCCGGCACACATCGTAATAGCACATGATGGCGATGCAGTCGTAGGTGCCGCCTACGCCGTTGTGAAAATTTTTTTACCGCCGAGGTCGGTGCGCCACTTGAAGAAGCTCTGCGTATTTTAACTGCACCTGCTCCCATACCGCCTCGCGCTCCGCTTCCGGATAGTGCAGAGCGATTTTCGCCAGAATTTCCTTTTTGCAGGGCTTGGAATACAGCACATGGCAGCTGCGGTCAATTTGCAATTCGCTGTCCTTCATCTTCCCACGCCTTTCAGAAAACCGCTCTTTGCATTTTCTTCGGTGTCGTCCGATTCGTCGTAGGCATCATAGGGTGCCGACGGGTCGTGTACCCGTTTCTTGAATGGCGAACAGAGCTTGTCCTTATGGGCAAAAGCAAATGAAAAATTGTCCGTCCATCCCGTGTGACCGGTGATGAAATACGGATGCAGACCACGGGCGCGCAGTTTCCGTTCCAGCTCCGCCAGTGACTGCACAGCCAGATGATTGTCCTCTGCCAGAGAGGAAATAAAGCTGTATCCGCCGTCCGCACCAAACCACAGCGTGTCGCCGGTAAAAAGATATTTCCCGTCCACAAGGTATACCATGTGCCCCCATGTATGACCGGGAACGAGAAAACACTCGATCCTGACGCCGTCAATGTCAAGTACCTGCTCATCGCGCAGCAGCACCTTTTCGTTGTTGATCGTCACCTGCGGCAGCTTATAGAGATGATAAATAACCTTGCGGCGTGCTTCTCCGATCAGATACCGGTTCTCGATCTCGCCGATGTACAGCTTCGCATTCCGGAACAGCCCCGGACTGTCTGCTTCCACCGCGCCCACATGGTCGGTGTCCTGATGGGTGATAAGGATATGGCGCATCGACTTCGGATCGATGCCCAGCCAGCCCATTTTCTCCGCAAGGCGGTCGTAGTTATAGCCCGCATCGATCATAATGGTCGTATCGCCCTTGCGGTAGAAGAAGATATTCGCCACCCACTCCCGCACACAGGCCACATTCTCGTCGATCCAGCCGGTGTTCAAAGGCTTGAAGATTTCCTTGCCCCGGTACATCCAGCTCATTGCTTTTCTTTGAAATTCCGTTGCCTTTTTTCGACATGATCGCACCTCATTTCTGTGCTGTGATGCACAGCCAGCCCTTTTTATTTTTGTGACTCTGAGCCCTGCCAAAAGCCTGCTTGCTCCAGATACGTTTTACCGTTCACAATGCAATGCTTTTTACCAGATGCGCCCACTGCTCCGGGTAACATGCCAGCAATTCCTCGTGCTGCAAGTTCTGCTCATGGAGAACAGGATGTGCAAAATGCTGCTGATACCGGGCACGATATTTTGCGCCCATTTTCAGGGCGTAAAAAATATGAATTTCCGTGCCGGGCACATTGATCTGATCCGGCAGCGGTGTAATGAGATCGGAGTAAAACTGATTTTTACAGCTTTCCATGGTCACATAAGGGCGGGCCTTACCGAACATTTTCAGAAAGGCTTTGACGTAATCCCCCGACTCTCTAGCACACTGATCCAGACGCTTTTGGAGAAATTTCGCCTTAATCTTTCCGTCCCGCACCACAGGGTAGATCAATGGCAGCAGAAAATCAGTCTGCAATCTTGCCGCCAGCGGCGATGCCTGATCCAGATCGGAGCTGCCCAGAATGCCATAGTCCATGTGGATGTTTTGCCGCGCCGCCAGC
>VOFG01000908.1_pt1 | contig 36000 bp, 66 predicted proteins | sample 5384171 | NCBI WGS metagenome assembly VOFG01 (sample SAMN12384726, study PRJNA508395) | human gut metagenome | isolation source: healthy gut F | host: Homo sapiens
CCCGAAGTCCCATTCCAAAATCAAACTCTGTTTCTCCTTTTTTTCAATATTTTTCTGATAAAATACAGCACATGAAAAAAACAAATGGCTCTTTTTCTGTCCATTCTGAGATCAGATCCAGCTGTTCCTTCTTTTAAATAAAGTATAATTTTTCTCTGGGTATTCATGCGGTAAATACCCGGCCGTTCCTCAATCCTGAACTTTCCTACGTTTTCTTTTGCATCATGAAGCACCTGCTGGCTCTGACGGATCCGTTTTAACAGATTCGTCTGACGGATGATCTCCTGCTGGATCATCTCTTCCTGATCCACCATTTTTCCCCCGTATTTCCGCCAACTCATGGCTTCTGAACAATTCTGCTATTTCCTCCAGGGAAAAACCATAGTTCTGATAATGTCTGGCCCTTAAAAGCATATGAAAATCCCATGTATTATAATATCTGTAGCCAGTTTCCGGATCCCGACCGACTGATAATGTTCCTGCTCTCATAATACCGAATCGCTCTGACGAGATCCCCATCAGCTTAGCCATAGTTCCAATACTATACTTGATACATCTTCTTTCCCCCTGATGACACTGCATTTCTACTTATTAGTTATTAGACACAATTTTCACAGCTGTTTACCTTCCAAACTCTCAAGCCCCTTGAAAGATTTTAACAAGAATATAACAAGTATACCATATTTCTTCAGAAAATGTCATACTTTCCTCACAGCTCACATGGTATAATGTATGTGTCCAAAAGAAAAACAAGCGACACCGCAGGTGGCATTTGTTTTCTTTGGACCATTAACGAACGAACCGCCTGCGATAGCAGGCAACAGAGCGCGGCAGCGCGGGTTCGTGAGTATCCCCGACTATCCACGAACCACCCTACGTCAGCGGGCAACAGAGCGCGGCAGCGCGGGTTCGTGAGTGTCCCCTGACTATCCACGAAAAGGAGTATCCTTCATGAAACGACTACACGCAGGCATCATTTCCACCCTGCTTTCCCTTACAATGACACTGACCCCCTGTTCCATTTCAGCCTTAGCCGCCCAGGAAAACAGCAGGGATTTTTCCCTTTTTCTTTAGCGGACCCGGTGTGCAAAACATTTCTTCCGGTGATGAATACAGCGAATATCAGTGGGCCCTTTCATTAACACCGGCCGGTTGCGCCGCACAGAAAAAGTATTAAATATCAAAACATTGGATCACATTTATCTCCATTATGGCGAAAATGGCATAGATGATATTGCCCTTCCTCCTTTAGGACCGGACAATTTCGAATCTATTAACACCGATGCAGTGGCAAATATTGATATCAACATTGAAGATGCCTGGAAAACATACAGCGAAATAGAAAACAAACGTACTCGTTATCCGTAGCTATCATCGATACCGGTATCGATACGACTCATTCAGACTTAAAAGATTCCATCTGGGTCAATGAAGATGAGATCCCCGGAGACGGCATTGACAATGACGGAAATGGCTATGTAGATGATGTGAATGGCTGGAATTTTGTTTTCAAACAGCAATGAAATCTGGCAGGGGAAGAAGACAGCCACGGAACCCATGGTGCCGGTACTATTGCCGCCGCTTGGAACAATGGCGGCATCGCAGGCATTTACTAGACAACACCCACGTAAAGCTTATGGTATTAAAAGCCTTAGGCGGCTCTGACGGCAAAGGTTCCCCTGAAAGCGTCATCGAAGCCATGAAATATGCCGAAGCCAATGGTGCCGATATCTGCAACTTAAGCTTCGGTTCCGGTAATTGCACTCCCGAATTTGAAGCAGCCATCCGTGATTCCAAAATGCTCTTTGTAGTAGCTGCCGGAAACGGTAATCAGTACCAGGTAGGTTATGACATTGATAAATCTCCTGTATACCCGGCAAGTCTCCCTTATGACAATGTGATCACTGTAGGAAACCTGCTTTTCAACGGCCGCTTAGATGACAGCTCCAACTATGGCGCTGTTTCCGTAGACCTGGCAGCTCCGGAACCTATATTTTAAGCACCATTCCCGGTGATTCTTACGCCTATATGAGCGGAACCTCCATGGCAGCTCCTATGGTAACAGGTGCTGCCGCCCTGATCTACTCTGCAAGAACTGACTTAAGCCTTCAGGACATAAAAACAGCTATTTTATCAACTGTACATAAACTGGCCCCATTAAAGGGCAAAACAGCAACAGGCGGCATGCTGGATGTATCTGCAGCTATAAAATGGACAAAGAATTAACTGCCGCAACTACAGCCGCATAATCCCCGATCCTGCTCTCCTAAAGCCGCCGGTACGATCTCACAGGCCGCCCGGTTCATGGGGAGCGCTTTTTCCAGTTCCTCATACATGGTCTTATCTAAAAAGATGGTGACTCCTGGCATAAACAGAACCTGCCACGATCTTTTCCGGATTTAAAAGGTCTATAGGATAGCCAGATCCTCTTCCAAAACAGCTCCGCATCTGGCATACACTGCTAAAGCTTCTCATCTCCGGCCTCAGCCCGTTCTGCCAGCTCCTTTGCACTCCCTTCTGTGCCAAAAATATCCGGCAAGCCTGCTGATACCTCCTCCAGAGCAGAAACCTTCCAGGCTTCCTGCTTTTCCATATCCTTCCGGTCCTTCAGGTTCCATACGTATGTGACCTGCTTCCCCCAGCCATGCCGGTACTTCCCCGGTATAACTGTCCATTAAGGATAAGACCGGAACCAAGACCTGTGCCAAAAGTAAGAAAGAGCATATTCTGACAGCCTTTTCCGGCCCCTGAACTTCCATTCTGCCAAAGCTCCTGCATCTGCATCATTTTCCATTTTCACAGGGATTCCCAGCTTCTCCTCAAGATATTCCACTACAGGCACCTGGATCCCAGCCCTGAAGATTCGGCGGCGATAATATCCACTTCCTGTCGGGACTTAAAGGACCGCCACAGGAAATTCCCCACAGATAACACAATTTTCACCCTCAGTCCCTGTTGTCAGCCCATATTTCTTGCTATCATCAAAGCATTTTCAGATAATTCATCAAGGACCTTTTTTCCAATCTCCCAGTGTTTTCATCTCATACCGCTCCAGAAAAATCTACCTGGTCTCCTTCCACCTTCGCCAGGATCACTGCACATTTTGTGCCTCCAATATCAAATCCATACAGATACATACAGTCTCTCCCTTTTTCAAAGGTCTTTTCCATACAGAATTTCAGAGGCGGACGCAACCAACGCTCAGAAATTTGGGCACAACTGACAAAAATCTTCTCGCAAAATCAATACAAAAGATTCCGAGAGTACATTATGTGCAGCAATCGAAAACAGCTCCGGCAGGCTGACATACCTGCCGGAGCATATTTTTTTCTCACTTTGTTTCTTTAAACAGCCTGATTATTTAACTGCATCTAAATTTAAGATAGAAACGCCAGTATCAATATATTCAGGAGCTACTTTTCCATCATTAATAGCGGTGATCGCTGCATACATGCCTTCATAACCCATAACATCAGGATTCTGAGCCATTGTACAGATCAGGGCACCATCTTTGATCAGCTGGATAACCGCATCAGACTTATCCATACCTGCTGCTACGATGTTATTTCCATCTTCTGCAACTGCATTACCAACACCAACGCAGGAGCCTTCATTTGCACCAAACAGTGCTACACAACCCCTGGGAAATAAAGTTAGCTGCTGCATCTTTTTTAGATTTTGCTGCATCGCCATCTGCATACTGTGTTTCAAGGATCTCAAAAGCGGTTCCTTCAAATGCGGAACGGAAGCCTTCGTCACGGTCTACAGTAGAAGTAGTTGCTGCGTTTACAGAAACGATACCGATCTTGCCTTCTTTAACTCCCCTTAGCTTCCAGAGCTGCCAGAACCTGCTCACCAGCAGTCTTTCCTGCTGCACGATTGTCAGTTCCTAACTTCTGTACACAAGGATAATTTGCAAAAGAGTCAACCTGAACGATCTTAACACCAGCCTGATCTGCTTCTTCCAGAGCTGCTGTGATAGCGTCAGGACCATTTGCAGCTACCAGGATAGCGGTTGCGCCATCAGCTACTGCATTGTTTACACACTCGATCTGCTTTTTGCGTCATCTTTTACATCAGGAGCGATCCACTTATAATCACAGCCAAGCTTTTCTGTTGCCTTCTTGCAGCCCTTGTCCATGTTTACCCAGTGCTGATCCATAGAATCAATGGTGATAAGAACTACCTTCTGTCCTTTTCCATCTCCGGCCTTTGCAATGTCTCCTGTTTCCCCGGACAGCATATCATTGCCAGCAGCCTTCTTTTTTCTCTTCTTCTGCTTTGGTTTCCTCAGCTTTGCTTTCTTCCTTCTTTCTCCTCTGCAGTTGTTTCAGCTGTTGTAGCTGCTGCAGTTGTTCCTTTGGAGCAGATGAGCAGCCTGCTAATAATGCAGAACCAAGTGCTGCCGCCAGAATCATTGACATCGCTTTTTTCCTCATAATACTATACCTTTCCTTTCTTTATTGTGAAAGCATTTTTATGCTTTACCTTCGTCTTTACCTTCATTTTACTTATTTTTAGTTGTTTTTATGTTTTTTGCTCTTGCCTCTGCCGCTTCTTACGATTACGTCCATAAGTACTGCAACAACTACGATAATACCGATCACGATATTTTGATAGCAACCGGTGCTCCTGCAAACTGAAGACCATTCTGTAAAACACCCCAGATACCGGAACCGATCACAGTACCAAGTAAAATACCGGAACCACCTAATGTAGATACGCCGCCGATTACAGAAGCTGCTACTGCATACATTTCATAAGATGTACCAGCATCCATATTACCTGTACTAGTTGAAGCACAGGTGATCAGACCTGTTATGCAGGCACAGAAAGCAGCTACAACGTAAACATAGATAACTGTATTGTCTACATTAACACCGGAAAGTCTTGCTGCATCAATATTACTTCCTGTTGCGTAAATATGACGGCCGGTTCTGGTACAGCTCATTATGTAGTTAAAGATGAACCAGATCACCAAAGCGATCCAGAAAGCACTGAAGATACCTAATATCTTACCACTGTAGAAGAAGGTACATGGAAACCTTTTTGCAGCTTCACCAATGGAGTCTGTATTGTAATTACCATTGACGATCTGTGCAATACCTCTTGCAATTGTCATTGTACCTAAGGTTGCGATGAAAGGTGGCAGCTTGCATTTTGATACCAGAATGCCATTTACATAACCAACTAACAGGCACACAACCAATGTGATAACCATTGCAACCCACGGATTCATTCCATGACACATTAGGGTTGCTGAGATCATACAGCTCATACCTACTACAGAACCAATAGAAAGATCGATATTTCCTGTAAATAATACATAGGACTGTCCTACACCGATCAGAAGTGTAGGTGCGATCTGGCGCAGCAGGTTCGCTGTATTTCTGTAAGTAAAGAAATTAGATTGATAAAGCCAAACACCAGACATAAAACGATCAGACCTATTGTTACGGTTATAACCTGTCCCATTCCCTCTGGGAAAGGAAACGCCCCAGTACACCGGGCTTTTATCACTTGAACTACTCATATTGTCCCTCCTTGATGAGATTAAATCCAAAATTCGTTATAACGCTGTTTTCTGTTCAAACTGCGTTGCCTTAGTTAAGATCATATCCTGGGTGGCCTCTTTCTGCTGAAAGTTCTCCGGTAATACGGCCATCACACATAACAATAATGCGGTCACTCATTCCCATTACCTCTGGCATTTCAGAAGAAACAAACATAACACCAATGCCATTTTGCTTCAGCTGATTCATCAGGTTATAGATCTCTACCTTGGCAGCTACATCAATACCTCTGGTAGGCTCATCAAAGATAACAACTCTTGAATTTCTGGCCAGCCACTTGGCAACTACCACTTTCTGCTGATTTCCTCCTGAAAGGCTTCCTGCATCTACCTGTGCGTTGTTAGGAAGCTTGATTTTCAGGGCTTTACAGCATTATCAACCATTGCTTTTTTTTTTTTTCCGGTTTACAGTCCCCACTGGACCTTCACAAAGTATATCCAGATTCGGAAGGGCAATATTATCTGCAATACTAAGTCTTGTACAGAGACCGTCTTTTTTTCTGTCCTCAGGTGCCAGTACCAGACCTGCTTTAATGGAATCTGCCGGACAGCTGATTTTTACCTCTTTTTCCATCAATAAAGATCTCCGCTTTCTTTCGGATCAATACCGAAGATCGCACGGGTTGTTTCTGTACGTCCTGCACCCATCAGTCCTGCAATTCCTACGATCTCACCTTCATATAATTCCAGATTAATGTCCCGGACCATTCTTCCTGCATTCAGATGCTTTACTTCCAGGATCTTTTTGCCTTTTTCACAGGACACTCTTGGGAATTTCTCCTTGATCTCATGTCCTACCATGTTGGCAATGATCTCATCCATCCTGCTAATATCATACGGCATCTGGGTAATGTATTTTCCATCGCGCATGATGATAACACGGTCTACAATGTGCTGCAGTTCCTCCAGACGGTGGGATATGTAGATAATACCGATACCCTCCGACTTTAACTGGTGGATGATCTTAAACAGCTCATCGATCTCCTTAGATGTAAGTGCTGAAGTAGGTTCATCCATGATCAATACTTTGGCATTCTGTGAAAGTGCCTTTGCGATCTCCACCATCTGCTGTTTGGATACAGCCAGTTCACTGACCTGTTCCCTTGGATCAATATCAATATTTAACTTATGAAGGATCTCTTTTGTTTCCTGGTTCATACGTTCATTGTCCAGACGGCCATTTTTATCAGTTCCCGTCCCAGGAAAATATTCTCCGCCACACTTAAATGAGTACACATATTTAATTCCTGATGGATAATGGACACACCTGCATTTTTTGCCTTATTTGCATCCCACTCACCGATCTTGTTCCCAAACAGGATGATCTCTCCATCATCTCTCTGATAAACACCTGAAAGGATCTTCATCAGTGTTGACTTACCTGCACCGTTTTCCCCCAACAGTGCCAGCACCTCTCCAGCATACAGGTCCAGTTTTACATTATCCAAGGCCTTTACACCGGGAAACTCTTTCATAATGCCTGTCATTCGGACCAGTTCTTTCCCCACAGGCACCTCTGCCTTCTTTTCTCCCATATTTGCTTCCTTTCAAAGATGCTTTGCGACTGCGCTGACATTATTCCGTCAGTGATTCGATCCTCAGACAGCACTCCATCATAGCACGGTCTGTATGATAAATACATTTCCACTGATTTCCGGTATCATCGATCACCGGTGTTCCATCTGCTAAAAGCAACTGTCTGGACTCTCCAACCTCCGGATTATAGAAATATTTCTTATCAAATTCCCATAACTTTATGAAGGTATCCAGATATCTCTCATCCTCAGTAGCCTGATAAGAATCAAGGAAACCTGTCAGTGACTCAAAGTTCTGCCACCATTCTTTATCTGTTACAACAATACGGCCATCGTGCATTCCATCTCTGTAAATACCGCCGTGGATATTGTCCCAGCCATTTGCCAGTGTGTAATCTGCAAATTTTCTGGTAAATTCTCTGGCAGGCGGAAGTCCCAGCACTTCATATGCACGGTTCAACAGCCAGATCAGTTCAATATTGTGTCCATAAGAAGTAGTATCTAATGGATTTTTGTTAGCACTTTCCGGATCTCTGTCATAATTCCAGGTTCTGCGAATGGAAATAGCCGGCTTTGGTGTAAAATCAATACTAAACTGATTTCTTCCACACCAGAAATCATAATCAACCATGTGTTTTAACACAATATCAATGATTTCCTGAAGAGCTCTCTTATGTACTTCCTTGTGGGTTGCCTCATAAAGAGTTGTATATGCTTCCATGGTGTGCATGTGGATATCCAGGGATTTCAGGTCTCCTCCATAAACTCCGGCACTTTCCAGTGTCCAGTCCTCTTTGAAAGTTCTCAAAATAGCCGCCGTAGAAAGTGTCTGCTGCATATTTTTTCAGAGCATCAAAGGTTTTTCCGCATATTCGATACCTCGCTCATCACCGGTAGCCATATAATATTCAGCTAACGCATAGATTGCAAAGGTCTGTCCGTAAACCAGTTTCCCATTATCCAGGACATTTCCCTTCCGGTCTGTTACCCATGCCCAGCCGGTGTTCTTCTTATCCCAGAATTTATCAATGAAGAAATCTACACCCTGTTTTGCTGCTTCTTTGCATTTTTTCTTCCCAGCCATAACGTTTTTGCTGCCAGGCCATTTTGCGCGAAGAAGTGCCGAAAATCCCCAGATCATACGTGTCTGGGTTACGATCATTTTATCCTCAGGAGTTAATACTGCCAATTCCTTCATCAGCTTTCCTTTGGAATCAAAGCATACCAGATAACCGCCGTATTCTTTATCGATTCCATTTTCAGCCAAAAATGGAACGCTTTCCTTCATAAAGCCTTCCATCTCTTTTTTTTACTGTAAGGAGTTTTTCTCTCATTAACTGTTCCATTATCATTTACCCCTCCTGTTCTTTTATTAAGAAAATTATAACAGAACAGGAGGAATTAACAAGGGACACTTTTTAGAATAGGGTAGACATTTTTCAGAATAATGCAGACATCTATCAAAAAAGTCTGCTGGTGATCCTGTACTCCTGTGGCTCTAACAGTACGGAAAAAAAACTTCCGTCTTTACGATCGATATGGTCTGATATATACGCAATCTGTAAGATAGCCGGTCAAAAGCAGAATAGATACTCCTGCTGCCTTCAGTTCCTGCATCCGTTTTAAAATATAGGTACGGCAATGCATATCCCCCATAAGCAAAAGGCTTTTTTACCACCAGGATCTTAGGATGGAACAGGCTTATTTTATTATAGATCAGCCCATATTTTTCCTTTAAAGAAAGGGAAGCAATATATTTTGTGTCAATAACATCTCCTGCTTCCCCATAATATTCACTGCGCACACTGTTAATATATGACTGCTTTAAAATGCTTTTCTTTAATTTACGGTCCAGTAAAAAGGTAAGGTTTTCCAGATAGGACATTTCCGAAAAAGGAAAGACTGCGCTGGATTATCATCTAAAAACGATCATTCCCCGGTCCAGGCTGCTTTTTTACTTTTTTTTCCATTTTTTGTGTGAGCAGAAAATATCTCCCTCATAGTCCACGTATTCCCCTGCAAGGATCCCGGTCAGCCGGTCCATGATCTGGTCATCTGAATCCAAAAGCGTAATGCATTCCCCAGGCTTAATTCCCAGACTCAGGTTATGTATGTCCCCATCTGTAATGTTTTTTTTAGCTCCAGCATATATCCCTGATCCACTTTCGGCTTAAATACTGTATTTTCTTTAAAATAATAAATATAGGGGCTATAGCCTCTTCCCTGAATTCTTCTGGTTCAAATAATTTTTTATCCTTCCTCTGGAAAACAGGGCGATCCTGTCGCAGATCTTAAACATGATCCAGTGATGATAGCAGAAATACAGCGTAGAGATCCCCATGCTCTGCATTTTTTTTCTTAAAAGCTGGTGAAACTGCGGGAAATCTGCCTGACCGATCAGTTTTTCCGGATACAGCACCACTAAAAGCTTGCTTCCCATTAAATAGGCCTTGGCGATCTCCACCATGATCCGCTCCATGGTAGTAAGCCTTTCCACCCTTTTTATTCAGATCCAGATCCATGGAAAGCTGCTTTAAGACTCTGTCTGCCTGTTCTCTTAAAACCCATTCATTGATCACCTGTTTCTTAAATCCTGGGCGCATAACAAACAGGTTATCCGTTATAGACAGATTATTGATCAGAGAGCTTTTCTGGTCGATCTGGTAAATACGGTTAGATGTTTCCTCCTGATTTAAATAACTGTTTACCAGTTTGCCACCCATATACACTCTTCCTGCATCAATAGGATGGTTCTTTGCCGTCAGTTCGATCAGTTCTTTGATCCCCGGTCATTGACAGAAAGCAACCCTACGATCTCACCTGCAGTCATATAAAACTGAAATTATCCAAATAAACAGCCCCGTCTTTTTGCAGGTCACATTTTCAAAACGAAGTATTTCCTGTTTCATAGCTGCCTCCTGTTTATCAGCATGTTCGTTACATCAATTCCTTACGACCGGAAGTGTGATCTCCACATCCGTTCCCACATCTGGCTGGCTGTAGATATAAATGCCATATTCTTCCCCAAACAAAAAGCTTAATACGGTTATTTACATTTTAACTGCAATTCCGCCTGTTTTACCGGTTTCCCCGTTGTTTTCCTCCTCCAGTCTCAGTGCTCTCAGCTGTTCATTCATAATCTTCACCTGACCTTTTCAATGCCTACACCATCATCTGAGATCATAATGATCAGATGGCTGTCTGTCACAGTGACCTTAATATCTAGATGACCTGTTCCAATCTTGCGTTCCAGTCCATGATAAATGGAATTTTCCACGATCGGCTGCAAAGTCAGCTTGGGAAGCTGGCACATAAGCGCTTCCTCTTCATCCTCACAGTCATAGCGGATCCTCAGATCCAGCTTGCTGCAAAAAACGAAACTGTTGGATATAATAATAATTTTCCACATTTGCCAGTTCTTCTTCCAATGTGACCAGGTTATTTACCCTGGGAAATGGTATAACGGAAGTAAGTTGCCAGTGCCTCCGTCATCTCCGCAATAGAATCCACCCCCTGCGATCAGCGCCTCTGCCCGGATGCCTTCCAGAGTATTATAAAGAAAATGGGGATTGATCTGATTCTGTAATGCCAGATATTCCGATTTTTTCTTAGATACAGTGATCAGCTCGCTTTTGTCTAACAGGGCATAAAAACGACGCAGCATATTCTGCTCTTCCTCATTTAAAAGATAAGGCATATGGTAAATATCCTCATAACTGTCCCCTCTGGCAAAAAGCCGCCTTTATCCGGCTGTTCACTTTTAAAGGCCGGTAGATCAGCTGATAAGCGGCATAAATCAGGATAACATAAAAGCACTCCCTAAAAACAAAATAAACCACTTCATTTTCTCCGTCTTCCAATCCTGAAGGAACAGGATAAACAACAGACTGATATGAAAAATCAAAAAAAATCGCTGCACCCCAACGTATACGGTCAAAAAAAGATAACTTTTCTTTATTCATGAATAGATCTTCCTGTACTCTCCCGGCTTCAGTCCGGTATATTTTATAAAACATTTCGTGAAATATTTCACATCTGCATAGCCTACCTTTTCACAGATCACATTCATTCCCTCATTTCCGGAAACCAGCAGTTTTTTTCGCTGCATCCATACGCACTGACTGCAAAATTCCAGAAAAGTTACCCCTGTTTCTTTCTTAAAAAGCGTGCTGAAATATCCAGGAGCAAAGCCAGCCATCTCACTTACTTCTTCTAAGGTAAGCGAACGGCTGTAATTTTCTTCTATGTACTGCTTTGCCTGCCGTATGGGCCGGTTATCTTCTGCCTTCTTCTCTTCAGAAGCTTTTTGCAGAGATCTTCCTATCGTCCCTCCTAAAAGGCGGAACAGTTCTTCTATATCTGCACATTCCCCTGCGTCTTTGCTGAATTCTTCCACAAATTTAGCTTCACTGTCCACACGGATTCCCCTGCTCTTCATGCAAAACAAATAATGATTGCAGGCCTCCTTAGTCATCTGCAGGATCTCATAACCGGTGATCCCCGGATAGTTCTTTAATACATCCCGCAAACCTTCAATAGTCCGCCTTGTCTCTACTACATTTAAGGCTTCGACTGCCCGTTCCATTTCCCTGTTAAAACGGTAAAATGCTTCACTGTTTATAAAATCAGAGTTTTTCTCTGTTGTGCTTCATCCATTTCCAGCATCCGCCCGGTTCCTAAAAGAAGCCTCTGCTTTATCATAAATACAGCGTCCAGAAAAGACTTCTTGATACTGCCCGCTGTGTTTACCATGCTTCCCATTCCTATGGTAACATTCATTCCATTTAAGATACTTTCCTGGGCTTTCAGTTCATCCAGCATCTGGCGCACATTTTTCCGCACATTTTTACTCTCTTCTTCCCCGAAATTCAACAGAAGATAAAAGGTAGAGAACTCTGCATAAACCTCATGGTCAAAAACATACCGGTTCCAGATACTGTAACGCCAGGCCTGCTGCCTTGTCTGCCAGGAAGGAAATACAGCTGTCATTGTGGTTTACATGGTCAAATTTGATGGCTGCAACCTGGAACACTCCCTCACGGAAATGGAAATGATACTGATTGTTCAGTTCTTTCAGGCTGATAATATTTTCACGCTCCCGGTCTCCGTAGATCATACGGGAAATAAAACTGGTACGCAGCTTTCCTGCATCATTTTTTAAGGCAAGGCGGACTCTTTCTTCAAAATTTAACTGTTCATTTTTCTCCCTGTAAATATCTGCGATCTTTTGTAAGGTATCCCGTAATTCCTCTTTTTAATAGGTTTTAAGAGATAATTTCTCACACCATAACGAATCGCCGTCTGGGCATATTCAAAATGCCTGTATCCACTGATTATGATGATCTCTGTATCCGGCAGTTTTTTCTTTTACTTTCCCGATCAGTTCCATCCCATCAATTCCAGGCATCCGTATGTCTGTGATCAGAATCTCCGGTTTACAGATTTTTGCCTGCTCTAATGCCTCAATACCATTAGAAGCAGTTGCCGCTATTTTTAACCCCATTTCTTCCCAGTTGATCAGCTTTACGATCAGCTGACAGATCTTTTTCTTCATCATCTGCGATCAATACCTTCAGCGTGTTCTCCTCCTCATTGCACAAAACCTCTCCTGGTATATCGTTTCGTAAATAACTGTACTAATCGCATAGAATGCGGATTTAAGTGTGCAGATTTAAAAAACGCAGGCGTAGTGGGCTACGCTGAGGCTTTTAGACCTGTGCAATCAGATTCGCAGACAAGTAAGTAGTATAGTTATTTCAAAAACTATGTACCAGTATATCAGTGTATCATCTTCAATAGATTTACGCCAGAGGCAGAGGCAAAAAACTAATGAAAAACGCGCCCCATAAAGGGACGCGTTTCATACTTATCTTATTCCGGATAATCCAAAATTACACTGGATAAGCCTTATTCTCTTTATCTGCTACAGCAGCATCTACTTTTCTTCTGCTGGGCTTCTCTGTACTGAAAGAACTCCTTGGCAACATTTGGGAACAGAGCGTAGCTTAATACGTCCTCATCCTGCTGCTTCCACTGAGCACATTCCTTCTCAAACTGAGGCATCTGAGGTGCAATTAAATCTGCTGGTCTGCAGGTAATTGGAGTCTCATCACCGATGATCTTTTTCTGTACTTCTGGATTAAATGGCTTAACAGTCTGACCAAATTCACCAAGCATGATCTTCTTGGATTCCTTTGGAACCATCTTGTAGCGCTCACCCATTAATACGTTAAGAACTGCCTGGGTACCAACGATCTGGGAAGAAGGTGTAACCAGAGGCGGCTCACCAAAGTCTTTACGTACTCTGGGATCTCCTCCAGAACCTGCTGGTACTTGTCTTCCTGTCCAGCTTCCTTTAACTGGCTAACCAGGTTGGAAAGCATACCGCCAGGTACCTGATACTGCAGAGTCTTGATATTTACGCCTAATACCTTTGGATTTAACAGTCCGGTCTTTAATGCTTGTCTCGCGGATCGGCTGGAAGTGAGCAGCGATCTCGCCTAAAAGCTTCTGATCGTATCCTGTATCGTATGGAGTACCCCGGAAGGTCTCTACCATAACTTCAGTTGCTGGCTGGCTGGTACCAAGTGCCAGTGGAGACATTGCACAGTCAATGATATCACAGCCTGCTTCTACAGCCTTCATATAGGTCATGGAAGCAACACCGGAAGTATAGTGGGTGTGCAGGTCGATCGGAAGTGTGGTTCCTTCCTTCAGGGCCTTAACTAACTCAGTAGCCTTGTATGGAGTCAACAGACCTGCCATATCCTTGATACACAGGAATCAGCTCCCATGTCTTCAATTCTCTTAGCAATGTCTCTCCAGTAATCCAGAGTATAAGCATCACCTAAGGTGTAGCACAGTGCGATCTGAGCATGTCCTTTTTCCTTCTTTGTTGCCTTTACAGCAGTCTCCAGGTTACGGATATCGTTTAAGCAGTCGAAAATACGAATGATATCAATACCATTTGCAATAGACTTCTGCACGAAATACTCAACTACATCATCTGCGTAGTGGTTATAACCCAGAATATTCTGTCCACGGAACAGCATCTGAAGTTTTGTCTTCTTAAAGCCGTCTCTTAACTTTCTTAAACGCTCCCATGGATCTTCTTTTAAGAAACGCAGGCAGGCATCAAATGTAGCGCCTCCCCAGCACTCTACTGCGTGGTAGCCAACTTTATCCATCTTGTCTACGATCGGCAGCATCTGCTCTGTAGTCATTCTGGTAGCAAGTAAAGACTGATGAGCGTCACGAAGGACGGTTTCCACGATCTTTACTGGCTTCTTCTCTATCTCTGCCATAGTTTAAATCCTCTCGTTATATAGGCACCCGGTCTGCAAACAGCACCAGGTGCAGTAAATGTTGGTTTTTATACACCGAAAATTGCCATAAAGGTACCGGCTGCTACCAGTACCGATAACACCTGCAACGTTTGGTCCCATTGCATGCATCAGCAGGAAGTTGGTAGGATCATATTCAGCACCAACCTTCTGGGATACACGGGCTGCCATAGGAACTGCGGATACACCTGCAGAACCGATCAGTGGGTTGATCTTTCCGCCAGTTACCTTGCATAAGATCTTTCCTAAGAGAACGCCTCCGATGGTTCCCACACAGAATGCTATCAGACCTAAAATAACGATCTTGATAGTAGTTGCATTTAAGAATGCCTCTGCACTGGTGGTTGCACCTACAGAAGTACCAAGCAGGATAACAACGATGTACATCATTGCATTAGAAGCAGTCTCCTGAAGCTGTTTTTACAACACCGCACTCACGGAACAGGTTACCTAACATCAGCATACCTACTAACCGAGCAGTAGATGGCAGGATCAGGCACACAACGATGGTAACGATGATGGGGAATAAAATCTTCTCCAGCTTGGCTACCGGACGAAGCTATTCCATCTTGATCTTGCGCTCTTTTTCAGTGGTCAGAAGCTTCATGACCGGCGGCTGGATGATCGGAACCAGAGCCATATAAGAGTAAGCTGCAACAGCGATCGGTCCCATGATCTGGGTCTGTCCTAACTTACTGCAAAGGAACAGGGAAGTAGGGCCGTCTGCACCACCGATGATGGAGATACAAGCTGCTTCCTTTCCTGAGAATCCTAATAAGATTGCGAAGAAATATGCAGAGTAAATACCTAACTGAGCTGCAGCACCCATTAAAAAGCTGATTGGGTTTGCGATCAATGGTCCAAAGTCTGTCATCGCACCTACACCGAGGAAGATCAGGGATGGAAGGATACTCCACTCATCCAGAGTGAAGAAGTAATACAGCAGACCGCCTACGCCGTTTGAAGTCTGCTCCGGAGAATACATGATATCCGGATAAATATTTACAAGCAGCATACCAAATGCGATCGGAATTAACAGCAGCGGCTCAAATCCCTTTAGCAATAGCCAGGTATAAGAAGACCAGCGCCACACCGATCATAATGTAGTTTCCTGCTGACAGATGGAAAAACGCCATCTGGCCAAGCAGGTTTGATACCAAATTGCCAAAATCCATAATGTTACCTCCATAATGGAATCCCTAAATCAGGGATCCATCTTGTTGACTAGTTCAGAGTAGCTAAAACAGCGCCAGACTCAACTGCATCGCCGTTTGCTACATTAATGCTGGCAATTGTACCATCTTCCGGAGCAACGATATCGTTCTCCATCTTCATAGCTTCCAGAACCAGGACAACTTCGCCCTTCTTTACTGCCTGTCCTACAGAAGCCTTAACTGCTACTACCTTACCTGGCATTGAGCGGTAACCTGAACGGAACCTGCTGCGCCTGCTGGAGCTGCTGCCGTGCAGGTGCTGCTGCCGGAGCTGCTGGAGCTGCTGCTACTGGTGCTGCTACTGGTGCGCCAGCTGCTGCTGCGCCCTCTTCAACGGTTACTGCATATGCTTTTCCATTTACTGTAATGGTATATGTCTTCATAGTTTGATTCCTCCTACTTGTTGTATAAACACACCGGTTTTCTTAACCTCAATGTGCAGTGATTATCTTCCCAGACCTACACGGCGGATAGAACGTACTACCAGACCGTTAGATGTAGCGCTGCCTTCATATGCTGCGATGGCAGCAGTCATAACAGCTACTAATTCTGCATCATCAGAAAGATCAGGACCTGTTACTGCAGGTGCTGCTGCTGGCTTAACAGCCGGTACAGGTGCTGCCTTTGGAGCAGGTGCTGCTGCTTTCTTCTTTCCTTCTTCCCATGCATGGATGTATTTGAAGCATGAGATCAGGATACTGATGAAGATCAAAACAAAGGAATACTGTGCCGATACCAATAATTGTATATACAGTAGCGGTCTTTTAACAGAGGTGCCCATAGAAGTATCTTCTGCAATACCTGCGGACATATCTGTAAACTCAGCCTGGATCTGCTGGGTAGCCATATTGATATTCATCACATATTTCTTGGTTCCCTCTGTAAAATCAACTGGGATCATAACGGTATAGCTACCGTCTGCCAGAAGAACTACAGAACCTTCATCCATATTTACATTCTTTAATTCGCCCATGTCCTCGCGAACTTCCAGCTGAGCCTCATAAATAGCTGCTGTAGTCGCATCGCCTGTTGACTCTGCCAGAGTTTTCTGAACGATCAGCTGATCCTTTGGTACGCCTAAAGTCTGTGCTGCAGACAGCATAATGGACTGAGCCATTGAATCATCTACAGGAGTTCCGTCCATGCTGATGGTGGAATCAGTCTCTGCTGTATCCTGGTTAGAGGAGCAGCCAGAAAGGCTTACCAGGCAGGCGGACAGAAGAACTGCTGCTGCCATTCTCTTTACAAATCGTCTCATATACATGTCACCTCTCTTTAAACCGTGCCATGCTTCTTGGAAGGACGGTCCTCACTTTTTGTACAGCATCTCAAAAGCGGCGATCGCTCTCTGACGGGTCTCTTCTGCCTTGATGATGTCATCTACATAACCTCTCTTTGCAGCAGCAACAGCGCCGGACTGCATAGCGGTATATTCAGCGGTTTTCTCTTTGATCATTGCAACTGCATCATCAGCAGCTTCGATCTCTTTTGCGTACATGATCTTAACAGCTTCTGCCGGATCCATAGTTCCGATCACTGCATTTGGCCATGCATAAACAATATCTGCACCCAGGCTCTTGCTGCCCATGGTAAGGCCTGCGCTTCCCAGTGCATTCTTAACAACAACAGTTACCTTCGGAACAGTTGCATCAGCATATGCGTAGGTCAGCTTAGCAGCTAACTTGGCGATCTTTCTTTCACTGCACATGGTTGCACGGTAGCCATTTACATTTACCAGAGTCAGAACAGGAATGCTGAATGCATCACAGAAGTTAATGAAATCGGTTGCTTTTTTCACAGCCTTTTCCACAAAGAGCTGCCTCTAAAGTCTGTACCTTCTCACCGTTCTCATATACTTCGCTGCGGTTTGCTACGCATCCTACTGTGCTTCCATTTAAACGGATAAATCCGGTTACCATAGAAGTGCCGTAGTTCTTCTTAACTTCCATAAAAAGTTATTATCAGAGATCATCTGTAAAGCTGCTGCAGTATCTCCGGTGTATCCTTCGATACCAGCACACATACGGTTTTAAATCGTCTGTGCAGTCAACTTCAGACAGATCTTCTTCATTATTAGAAGGCAGTACAGATACCAATGTACGGATCTGGGATAATACAGATGCTTCATCACCTGTGAAATCAACCAGACCAGCTTCCTCTGCCTGGAATTTAGCGGAAGATGTATCACATTTTGCCTTATAATTGCCCTCTAAAGCATTTGGGGAATTAACAAACAGTTTTGCAGAAGTATCTTCCATAAAGGTGAAATCTGCCATGCCTGCAGAAACAGCCATACCGCCGCCGCAGGTACCAAAAACTGCCATAATCTGAGGAATAACTCCAGATGCCATTGTCTGGCTTAAATACAGCTTTCCAAAGCCGTCCAGTGCATCAGTTGCCTCCTGGAGACGAAGCCCTGCGCAGTCTACCAGGCCAATGACAGGTGCTCCCATCTTCATTGCCATGGAATAGATGTTGCAGATTTTCTTTGCATGCATCTCACCCATTGAACTGCCCAGTACAGCAGCATCCTGGCTGTATACATATACCAGGCATCCGCCGATGGTACCGTAACCGGTAACCACACCATCAGCCGGGGTCTCCTGCTCAGTCATGTTAAAGTCCGTACTTCTGGCAGTGATGTACGCGCCGACTTCAACAAAACTGTTCTCATCAAGCAGGGCTGCAATGCGGCTGCTTGCTGAAGTTTGTGCTGAATTACTCATTTTCCAGTCCTCCATCATTCTTAAGTTTACAGTATTTAGCGGAAAACGCATAAAAATAGCGCCTTCCTATAAAATACAGAAATATTGCCGTTTATATTATAGTGATTTTTTGTCAAATGGCAAGTGTTTCCTTTTATTAAAATTGTTTATTAATAAATTTTAAGGTAGCCCTTCCTGCTAACCATTGTATTTCCTAGGTTTCTTGCTTTTATTTGTGACTTTATTGTGACTAATAGAGCAAAATAAACCTTAAGTTTTTAAACGGATTTATATTATTTTGCAAGACCCGGATAATGGAGAACGCCGTCCTGATCGGGGTGAGGACTACTGGTTCAGTTGCCATGCGACCGGTCTGATCCAGGTAGTACCACTTGCCGTTGATCGTCTGAAGGCCTTTGAGCATGGCACCATCGGAGCCGAGGTAGTACCAGGAACCTCTGTACTGATACCAGACGTCATGAACCATCATTCCAGCACCGTCAAACCAGTACCATAGATTTCCGTCTTTGTACCAGTCATTGAAACATATTCCCGGATCCGTCCTTTAAATAGAAGCGCCAACCTCCATCTTCCTGCTGCCAGCCTGTCTGTCTTTACCTGCTCAGGTATCCAAGTCTTCATGAACTGTTCGGGAGTTTTAAACTGTTGGATGAGTGGCGTTGGTGTACTTCCCCAGTCAGGCAGATACAGATGTGGTTTGTCTACAATGCTGGACCAGTCACCTCCCCAGGCAAGCCCAAGTTTTTGCCAATCTCTGCAGCGCGTTTGAAATGGCCTTTACTGTCATTGTAGGCATCATCGGAGATCTTACCATCTCCGTCTACGTCCATCTTTAAATAAAAATCAAAAGCAATTCCCCACTGGTGCTGTGACTTGTAGGAACTGCCTTTTTGCATTGGTTACGATATTGCCCGGTTTAGTGCGCCCCTGAGCATACAGGGCATCCTGTTCTGCTGCAGTACGAAGGGTCTCGCTGATGGCTACGGTAATACCTTCTACTGCGCAGGCTTTGATCCAGGCAGCAGCTATCTTCTGTAAACGCGGATGGCATAAAGTAATGTCTCTCATAATATAACCTCCTTGTCCTTTGCTTTAACATATGAATTTTTATGAAAAATTGTTTTCGGTATCTTGAAAAGAATTTTTTGCATATGCTATAATGCCGTTAGGCAAAAAGATATCAGTATCCATGGTGATACAAAACAAAAGCCCAGGGACCAACCACTCCAGGGGCTTTTTCTATTCCGTTTTAGCAGTTAGGCATCTGCAGGCTGGTTACCGTTTACTTATCGCCGTCCAACCATTTGATGATGTAGTGGCAGGCTACACCAGCCGCAACAGCGACAATAAAAGATATCAGATAATCCAAGGCAATACACCCCCTTTCCTTACCGGTATAAGGGCGGCAACCTAGATATTATAACATATGCATGATTTTTATTCTACTGATTTAGGCATATTGACATTTGAAGAAAAATAGAATATGATGTAGGCAGCTAAGGAAAGTGAGAATTCCATGTGGCAAAACGAAAACCCCAGAGGGCCTAATCCTCTGGGGTTTTTCTTTGTTCGTTACGGTGAACTGTTCCGTTTAGGCTGTTGCTACCTATTTATCCCTGTCCAGCCATTTGCACATGTAGTAGCTAACTACGCCCGCTACAACAGAGATAAGAAAAGTGAGAATAAAATCTGCCATGTGGCTTTCACCTCCTTTCTGCTGGAGGTTCGGCAGCTCCACATCATATCATATTTCATGTCAATATTCTACATAAATTGCGACGTCGCAAATGGCAGCCATGACCCGGACTGCCTGCGGGAGATGCGTGGATCACCTCCTTCTACTTCTTGCTTGCCTGTTTGATGACCTGGTGTGCTCCGGTTGCTGCCAGCCCGGATACAATGCCAATGGCTGCAGCGTTGATCACATCTGTTGCTGGAAACTCCGGCATGAGGTACATACCTGCTACACCCAGGATACCACCGGTCACTCCGCATACTACCGGGATAACCTCATCCTTGACCTTAGTGGTTGCCTTGCATGCCATGCCGCCCAGGTAACAGATTGCTGTGATCGCTGTTACGCTTCAATTCCAAAATCCATATCTATACCTCCTGTTCTGTCGGCTCATATGGTAAAAGCCAGACATCTGTTATAAAGATCTTCTCCGGTTCCATTTCCACCCAATGCTTTATATGGCCTGAACATATACTCCAGATTGTCTCTGTCTTCCAAGGTACAATATTTCCTTTTTAAATAAAATGTACATGCCTGGTAAAGACGGTCATGGAGGAGTGCCAGAACTCCTGCGTTAATAGCATTTGTTCTGGCACGTTCTGCCTTTAATTGTTTGGATAATTTATGATATGCTCCGGAAAGCAATACAGAGATAATCCCAAACACCCATGAAAACCCAATGCACAGATATGTACTGCATGATTGATTCCATGACTTACTCCTCCGTGATCGGATCTTCGCACTCCAGGTCGATCAGAACCTGCTTTTACCTGAGGCTTGATCTTTTCTGGTACCTGTGCGTAGGTTTTCTTTCCCTTAACAATAAGGGTTGCATAAATGACAGCCATATCCACCTCCTTCCTCAGTAATAAAAAGAGCAGCAGCCTAAGCATTTAATAATGCCTCAACTTCTGCTCTAATCTTTTCTGGTACATCATCAATTTTTTTCTTTCCATTGCGGATCAGGTCCGCATATACTGTTGCCATGTAACTTGCCATGATTAAGCCTCCTTTGTGGTTGTAGTGGTCTGGTTTGCTTCGTAAAGTTCAGTCAATGCTAACTGGGTGTTAGTGACTTCATCTTCCAGTGCCAGATTAGCTTCATACTGCTCGGTAAGAGCTAACTGGGCTTCGGTGAGCTGGTCTTCCAGTTCTGTTACCCGGTTCTGTAATTTTCCAATATCTGACTCTGGTAAGTAAGTGAATACCGGCTTTGGATCATCTGGATTTGTCACATCAATACGCTCCAGCTGACCTCCGTCCGGTATGTCCACAAATAATGCCAGAAGCCCCTGTGGAACCTGGTCTTCTCCATAAAAAAATTGACCATACTTTTTCCGGTTGCATCATAAATTACTAACGCTTTCATACGCCTTTCCTTTCTGATTATTTATGATATACTGTTAATATCTTTTTTATTTTTTTCTACAAATTTCTGCACCACCTCCCCATTACCTGTTGATACTATACTTTATGGGAAGTCCATTTTGGAGTTCTGGTAATGTGAGAAAATTTGTAATTGATAAAACGGTTCAATTGCATCGGGAACGAGACTTTTGATAATCATTATTCTGGTTTACATATCAAATTATGTGGCTATTTCGAATATGAATGCCTTAGTGGGTTTTACGCAACCTCAACACCCGGCAATAAGCCATATGCCGGGTATATAACATCGGCCATTGGAGACGATGGTATACTTCATTGTAAATGCTAGATTTCACGCGGTAAGCGGAACTTTACAAGGGTGCACTGGGACAATCTATATACCGTGCCTATGTTCAAAAATGCCTAGAGTTTTTAGTTATTATTAAAGTATCCTGTAACGAGGTAATTGTAATTCTTATTTGGGTTGTAACTTTTACTTTAAAAGTTGTTCCGCTTCGAATCGGAGAAGCCAATGTATAACAATATTACACTTAGATTAGCCGGATCCCAAGGACAAGTAGATTCATGTGGGCCATATTCTGCCATAAACATCCAACTTTGAATATAAAAACCAATTATCAATGTTACATAATAGTCACTGTCAAAGTTACTTGCCCAATACGAGATACAAATTTTCTCACATTACCTGAAACTCCGAATATCGACTTCCCATAAAGTATATTATTGCCAGTTAGATTCCCATCACCTTTGATAACAATATTACCGGTCATTTTCTTACCACTACATGATACTGTCTGCTGAGCTGCCTTAGGCGTATAAGTTCCACCGCCCATCGTACCCATGGTGCCGGTCTGCTTGCTTTTGGGATTGGTGGTATAGAAAGTTTTGCCTGATAACACATCACCGGCTCCAGCATCGCCACTGAGGGTTAGTGTACCTGTTAAAGGATTGCCATCCTTATCTACGATCACTTTCCCAGATAAGATATCATCTGCTTCAGCTGTGATCACATCTAAATCGGCACCTCCGCCTCCGCCAGTCATTAATATTCTTCCCATTGCTACACTCCTTTAGCCCGATCATAATGTCAGTTTCCGGCTTTTTGTAAACCTTAAAAGTCACGCTGCCTTCTGCCGTTGTCCCCGTACCAGAAGCGATGATACCAAAAGCTTTCATATATGCTTTCTGGGTTTTGCAGGAGCCCCATCTTCCAGCAGACTTACAAAGATGGGATTATCTTCTGCTGTAACACCTTCTACCTCAACTGTCTGGCTATACGGGCTGTATCTCCCGTCCAGCCGCTTGCTGTAAGAGTGACATTAGCAGGTTCACCATTTATACGGTTGATAGCTTTTGTTTGTGGAATTGATATCGTTTGCTCCAAAGGGATCCCCTTCCTGCGTATAGACTGTTTCATCTGTAATACCGGAAGTCCCATCGGCATTCGATGTGATCTTATATTTCCGTGCGCCATCATACATGGCATCTTTATAATCCGTTTTAACATATCTCCTCCGTTTAGGGTAAATGCAAGCTTACGCCTCCCTGTGATCTGGCTCTGGATATTACTGTACATCAGTCTGCAGGCCTCTTCGATACGGTTCAGTTCCTTCCAGTCAATAAAAGGCTGGTTCTCGTAAAACGTCTTCCGTTCACCTACCTTAAAAGGGAACACACCTACACAGATATGTTCCACATTGGCTTCAAACCGGTTGATCTCATCTGCATAAAAGCCATAATCCGTATAGGCTTTATCCCCGCCCATATCTTCAAACGTAAAATCCGGCCACAGGATAAGCGCCTGACGCCGGATCTCATTCAGATTTCCTTTATGCGGTTATAATCCTTGATATTAAAATAATCACTGGCCTGCCAGTCTGTTTTTTTGGCTGTTGCCACATTGCTCATATCCTCCTTGCCTTTAGGGTGCCGGACAATGCCCCATTAAACTTCAATGTATGTTCATATATCCGCAGCAGCAGATCGGAACGTATTTATTTTCCAGAATGCAATATCATTTTGCATCAATACGCGGCTCTCCACGATATTCCAAATCATATTCCCGGTCGGAACGCAGATAATCTCCTATCCATTCAGCAAAGATCTGACGCATGCTTTGACGTAGATACAAGCGGATTTTCCACGTTTCAACAGTTCCTGTGGGATTTTAACTGTCTGGTCACAAGCGCCTGTGTTACATTGTATTCATATCCATTTATGGTCACTTCCGTATCTGCTCCACCGTCAACCTCTACCGTAACGTAATATGCGCTGCTATCAATGATCTGGACATTTGTGCCACCAGCTGCATCTATTTCATAATCATAAGCCGCTGCATTAAGATAAAATGTATGCCTGGTTTCATCTGCCAGTACAGTTTCCTTGACCAGTTGCCTTTTCTCAGTCCCTGATGTATAAATTGTCCTGGTCATCTGCAGTTCACGGACTTTTGCCAGCTGGGTGCCTTTGGGAGTTTTTTTTTCAGTTCTTGCCATAAGACAGTTCATAATCAGTACCGTCCCCCAAATGTGATCTGTTTTCAGGTTTACCCTGTTAAACGGTACTCCCTTTGAAAATTCAATCTGCAGCTTATCAAATTCCGGGAATTCATGATTGACCACAGTAACTTCAGAAAGAGAAGATATTTTATACTCTTCCACCAGTTCCTCTCCCAAATAGGAACGGAATACCATACCAGACGGATGATTACCTCCAAATCCAATGTAAGGCCAAAGCACTTGTACCGCGCTTCCAGAACGATAGTCACCAATGGATCTTCTGTAAATGTCCCATCTTCATCCGCTACTGCTTCCGATACATATCCCACATCCAGATAGTTTTTATCCTGATATGGCAAAAAAAAAGAACTGTACAGCTGATGCTTCTGTGTGATCCTTTTCCGGTGTGGCATAAGTGCTTTTTTCTGTTGCATCCAGTACTGAAGCCGTATTAGAAAAGTAAGTTTCATTTGCTGAACTTGCCTGCATGTCCGGTATAAAACTGACTTCATAAATATATTTCCATTCCGGTCTGGTAAAGAATACAGCGTCCGGCATTTGCGATCAGTTGCAGTGCTTCTTTATGGGATACTACTGGCATTGGATTATAAACCATAACATCTTTTAGATAATTATCAAGCCAATAGGTACGGCTGTCTATTCCGGCATCGCCAAAGACATCAACTGCAAGATCATACAGGCTTATTCCATCAGGATAATATTTTCCGCGGCGGTAAGTTCCATCCATGCCATCAAAACGATCCGTAGCAGTAAAACTCATTTCTTCATCATCTGCAGACCATTCCCGCAGATATACCGTGGTACCGGGCATCCACTCCACATTTCCATCATCCAACTCCTGACCGTAAATTACATTGATCTCCTGGCCATTTTCCAGGAAAATTTACCGTACTCTCTTCATTTTCAATGTCATATGCACGGTTTTTATTATCAATGGTTATGTTCAGATCAATGGATGGCAGATCTTCCATAACAGGACTGATCCGCTCTTTCTTTGTGGCTGACAATATCTTCTGGTTATCAAAGTAGATACCGATTCCCCATCGTGATACGGTGGATCCGCAGCCGGTTTTTGCCCATTGACCATATCCTTTGGCACAAACCGGAGAAATGTTGCACCAGGAAAGATCTCTTCCGTCACAAAATGCCCTGTATCATTCCCTGTGATCTCAACCGTATGTTCATCTGATACAATGGAAAAATCCACAGGATACGCTTTGCCAAATTCTACTGTGAGACCTTTTATATCGTGCTGCACCGGAAAACGGATCTCAACCTCACCTAAAAGATCATCTGTAATGATCCCCCCTGGTTAAGGACCGCATCCTGACGTTCCCTTGGCAAAAATACATACTCCCATCTACGGTACTGTAATCCTGGTCACAGGTTTCATACAGTTCCGAAACCTCATAGTTGTTGAGTGGCCAGGTCAGATTGCTATAATAAGCATATTTCTCCTGGTCAGGTATATAAGCAGATGCCCTGGGCCTCCTGATTGATCAGGCCAATACTGACGCGCATATAGGAATGATCACGATACTGCTTTTTTTCATTTCCTGTTTATATGCATTGCTTACAGCTTGCATTATTCTATCACCCCGCAGTCTATGATGTTGACCTTACAGTCCCGGTACTTTGTAGGAAGCCCTGATCCATTAAATTCGACCGGCGTGGCTGTACGGTTTCCCGGATACATGCGGATCGTCTGGAAACGATTGTTTACCATATCCGGGATCCGGGCGGTCACTACAAATTTGTCAAATTCCTGCAACATAGCTGACCAGGTAGCTGCATCCAGGAATTTCCACTGCAATGCATCGAATTTATATTGATCCCTGCCAACCTTCTGTCCAACAAATTCGCCATTTGCATTTTTTCCGGAACTAACATTGGTTGCAACTACAAGATTTCCACCTACATCAGGAGCCGGGAACTCCCGGCCATTGATCGTTATTACTGCCATTTGTTACCGCCTCCTTACGTTGTCCTTAACGTGTAACCGCTTCTCTTTTCCAGATCCGTCAATTTCTTCTTTACATCTCGGATATCAATGCTCACTGTCAGGTCCATGGCCTCGATCAGATCCAAATGCGCTCCTAAAAGTTCCTGGATGCGCACGATACGTGAATCATCCATACCAGTACCATTCTGTGATAACGCCATGGCGCGGCTTACCAGGTTCATAAGCCTGTCATCATCATTTTCATAAACAGCCGCACGGCCTGTTACTGCCAGCGGCGGTGCTGCATTACCTGCTACACTTGACATCATGGATACAAGCGGAGCCATACAGGAACGCATGCCGTTCTGGACTGCCCTGGGTAATGCCCTGGGTGATCTGCTGGTTATTGGCAACTGCTGCACGGCCGCCCCAGCTTCCAACCATCTCTGGGATACCGTCTTCACGGGCTACGAACATCTGACCAGATTTAGGGAAGCCACCGGAAGCATGACCTGATACCGGTGAATTGGTACCATAATCCCAATCATCACTGTCATCTGCTTCCTCATCATCTTCAGCGTCTTCTTTAGCACTCTTGAAAATACTCTTTCGCGCCTTCCACAATGCCATCCCAGACACCACCGACAAAATCAGCACAGCCCTGCAGCCATCCGGCAATGGAACCCCAGACGGATTTTAAGCCGTCCCAGAGTTTGTTCATGATGCTCTTTTCCGACCTCGATCATTGCATCCGGTTTAAATACTTTTTGATCTTTTTCCAGATATCTTCAAACCAATCCTTGATAGCGTTCCATTTTTCTTCAATAGTCCTTTTTACACTGTCCCAGATCTCGAAAGCTTGTCTCTGATCGCTTCGAAAATAGATGTCGCAAGAGCTTTGATTGTATTCCATAGATTAGATGCAAATGCCTTCGATCTGGTTCCACTTAGTTTCCCAGGCTGTTTTTATCAGTTCTTAAAGTACTGGATATGAACACCTTTTAACCGCATCGATGGCATTATTTATTGTCTTTTAATTGCTTCCCGTGCTTCGGCTGCAAACTTTTGACTTCATCCTAATGTTGTTTTAGAAGAACTCCAGCCGTAATCAGCGCTGTTATAGCAATGATAACAAAACCGACGGACTGGTAAAATGCAATAGACCACCTAAAGCAGTAGTAACCGTTGTTGCGATCGCACATACAGCATTATGCCACTGTAGCTGCAGTCATGGCAATCTGAGCTGCGGTATTAATATCTTTGTGCTGTATTGATAACAAAAAATTTGCCTGCTGCACCAGGGCCGCTGTCCTTGCGCCAGGTTTACTACAAAAATCTTTGGCATACATAAACAATAGCGGCAGTCTCCATTTATCTGCTATAAGCGCTGCTGTATGTGTTGCAATAGCTGCCGCATTTTCTACAAAACCAGCTACCATTCCAGAAAGCATTGATACGACGCCACCAGCATTAATGATGAATTCACCAAGTTTTAAAATTTCCCATGCCCTGTAAAGAAAGCAGCAACAACTCCAATAGCTCCGTCAAAGCATCCAGTCTGAGTTTCTGTTATCCAGTCCACAACTGAAGATATCGCTTTGTAAATGCATCAAATACTGGCTTTGCAACAGTATCATAAGCTGTATTCAGGCCATCCCATATCTTATCAATTAATTCTTTCAGCTTATCAAATATAGGTTGCAGTTCGTCTAATAGCCCTGTATCTGTTCTTTCGATCTGACCAGCATTTTTGGTTATAGGCTTTGTTATAACCTGCATCGATCAGGACAAATTTACTGCCTAATTTTGCCCCCATAAAGGAACTACTGAAAATACCTATTATATAATATCCGATCTGTTTCAGCTTGAGTCACTGCGAAATACAGATAAAGATCCCTGCAATGGAACTTGTGAAATTTCCAACTAATGTCGCAATCACCGGAACCAATATTAAACATCTGGATCAGATAATCTTTAATACGGTCCTTATTCTGTTCAAGATACCTGCTGATACCTCCCAGAAGATTATCTGCAATACTCGCACCGATGCTTGCAATGGAACCTGTAACCTGTCCTAATGACTGGGCCAGTGTATTGGCAAAACCTAAAGCCGCTGTCTGCACATCAGAATCAGTAAAAATATTCCCAAGGCTGTCTTTTATGGACTGGATGCTGCTTTTGGATCGAATCAAATACAGATGTGTCGCCAAAAGCATCCCAAAAACCACTTGTAAAAGAATCTTTTAACTGGTTCAGCAGGCCAGCTATCTTCCGCAGCTTACCACTGACTATATCTTCCTGTTCCGGAAGTGTTCCCATATCAAAGTCATCTGCATTGTAGCCGCCTGCTCCACTACCGCCGATCCACTTCCACTATCTGAGCCACTATCAGGATTTAAGATATTAAGCTCATCAATGCCTGTGGTCGCTGTTTTGATATCCTTAGCAGCTTTCTTTGCAGCATTCCCAGCACCGGAAGCAGCCGTTCCAGCTTTATCTGCTGCGACAGCTACAGCTTCCATACCAGCTGTAGTTGCGGATGCTCCTGAATCTTTACCACCAGACATCATTGCAAAAAAGCTTTAAATGCATTCACCAGGCTGAGTATTTTACCAATGACTGCGTTGATCACCTGGATGACCGGGGATAATGCAGCTATAAGCCCCTGTCCCTATGGTTGCCTTTAAGCTGTCAAACTGCAGCTGTAAGATACGGACCTGGTTCGCCCAGCCAGTGGATGTCCTGGAGAAGTCACCTGCTGCCGTTGTCAGCTGATCCTGTACAAACTTATACCGCAGGGCAACCTTTTCCATTTCCGACATCTTTGCTGTAGTCTTTTCTGAAGCCATTTACCATAGCATAGCTGTCAAGAGCCGTCTGGGTCATAACAATGCCCAGGTCTTTCAAGCTTTCTGTTTCACCAGTGAATACAGACTTTAACTTCGTATATGCCTCATCCCGCTGATGTTGTAGAAAGATGCCACATCTCCGGCAAGACCAGTAAGAATTGTGGACATGTCATATGCAGCCTTCTCACTGAAGCCAAATGCCTTTGCCATAGCTCCAAAAAGTACCGGTAAACCGCTTTTTGCCATGGTCTCAGACAATCCAAACTGAGTGGCTGCATTCTGGGCAAACTTATCTACCTGTTTGCTCATCTGGGAAAATGTAACATCAACTACGTTCTGGACTTCTGCCAGATCAGAGCCTAATTCTATACAGGACTTTCCAAAGTCAAATACTTTTTGACTGCAAAAGCAGCTGTAAGTGCTTTGCCATTTTTTTTTGCCAGATTCTGTATCCCCAACATCTGACTGTCAAATTCATTTTTATTTACTACCAGATCAAGCCCAATCTGGCCTACGCTGTCTGCTGCCATATATGTCACCTGCCCTTTTCGTTAAGACAGGCACATCGGCACAGCGTCTTGATCTTTTAACTCAAATATTTTCCTGCATTCCTTATTTTTACATTTAAAAAGATGCCCTTGCATTTGGCATCTTCTGACTTCATGGCATTGACCGGATGCCCGCAATACGGGCACCGGACTTTTTCATGCTTTACTTTTTCAATTTCAACCACCTCCGCATAATGCAGCGAACATCCTTTCCAGACCTTCCATTTCCCTGTCATAAGCCTCCGGAGTCATCTGCTCCATCTGATGTTTACGCCAGCTGTCATGGATTCTTCGCTGATCAGTGGTAAAATGTTTGATCACATTATCATCTGTTTCAGAACGTATCGCCACCACCCGTCCCGGGGAGTTTCCGGTCCAAGTCCGACCAGCAGGGAACGGAACTCATCCCAGCTGACCGTTTCAAACTCTTTCGTCCTTATACGCAACCCGTACTGCGTCATGAAACTGGAAATGATCAGGTCCCAGTCTTCAAACAGGTCGTAGTACGGGTCAGCGCTCTCCCTGGCCTGTGATATCTCCTGTGATCAGCTTTATGGCCTCCTGAATGACAGTCATCCAATCTGGAACCAGCAGTTTCAACGAATCAATTACCTTTCTGGATTTTTTCTGAAATACCAGTTCGTATAATTCATTCATATTTTCTTCTGAAGTTCCACCATTTCTTGTAACATTAATTACTTTCATCATGGTAGGAGCATCTGCATTTACCTCCAGTTTTTCTCCATTGATCATCAGGCATGGATTCCCATCAAATGTAAGCTTATCTGTAATATCTACTACTTTTGCCATTGCTCATTGTCTCCTTTTACGCTGCCACTACCGGTGTATAGGTTGGTTTTCCATAACAAGTAACCTCAAACTCCAGGGCATCGATATTCGTTGTATCACCGCCTCCTGGGGTAGTCACATTTACTACTACATCACAAGCCAGCTTAGCCCCGGATGTCATGGTCCACTCAAACTTGGTCATTACATCCTGGCCCAAATTTCCATGCAAGGCCTGCGATATAATCATTTCCGGCATCACCTACGGAACGCTTTCCTTAAAAGCAAAGCTGAGTTTTTTGCCAGTCATAGCAGATTTGGCCCAGCCTTCTGCGTCCATGGCATACCATTCTTCTGTGGTACCGTCAATGGTTGGCGCAAAGTTCTCCAGATCCGCAGGCATTACCATATCGCCGTCCACGCTGTCCATACCCCTTTGTACCAAATTTAAACACGTTATTGTGTACAGGATATACTTTTCCTCCTACTTCACTCATTACACATTCCTCACTTTCTTTGATAGATAAGATCCAGCCAGATCACATATTCATATACCCCATTATCATCCGTTCCTACGTCCTGGGGTTCAGGAACCATTAAACGAAGATAATTAATGGGTATCTCCTATGTCCAGACTGGATATGCTTCTAAGTTTCTCAAATAGTTGATAAGCAGCTTCTTCACTTTCCGGTTTGTCCCTGTTCCAATGGACCAGAAGAGAGCTGCTTTGTATCATAGGTAGTGTATTCCAGGCCACCTAAAGCAATATTGGGTGGTCCGGATCCACTTCGGTTATAAATACCTATGGATTTCTGCTGTTTATTATCCAGCTTGCCGATATAAACATGGCTCTCTTCTGCAATTCCAAGAGAAATGATCCAATCCTGTATGTCCGTTAACCGCAGCATCATACGCCACCCGCCTTTTATAAAACTTCTTAAAAGCTTCCTTGCAAAAACCGGAGCTGACACTTCCCGGAAGCCATGGCTCAAACCATTTACCGCCTGCAAAAGGATTTTCATACTTCTGGAACTGATATTCCGGATGGTAATACAGCCGCCTTGCATATGGCGTGCTGGATACCAGGCTTACTTTTCCGTTAGAAGCTGCACTGGTGTCCACAAAGGTACTTTCATTCTGCAGGTTGCCAGTATCAAACGGCATGACCTGTGCCTGTACCACTTCCGTATGCAGCGCTTCCGCCGTCTGCTCCAAAGCAACTACTGCTGCACGGGTCAGCTGGTTGATACGGGGCATGTTCAGCTTTATAGTTGACTTTACCTGCATCAGATCACCCTCCAGACTGCAGTAATTTACCGTACCATCCGGATTCCTGTTCTTGCATCCCTGCTCGATCCGGCGTTCTTCACCAAATACCGTTACTGTTCCGCCACTTAAAAGACGGCATATCCGGCGCGATGTCTCCTGTAAAAAGCGCAGTACCAGTGATCTGCACCAGCTTCTTTTCCGCTGTCAGAATGGTCTTGGCTTTATCCTGGAAATTACACATCAGATCCGCATCCAGGCTGTACTTCGGCCTTCCCTTATTATCCAGTTCTTCCGATTCCAGATGAACATGCACAGGCGTCTTACAGAGCCTTTTAGGTACTAAACATGGATATTTCATAGTCTCACCTCGCTAAACGGCAGCAAAGGCCCGTCTGGCACAGCATAGCGTATACATCCCGTTTCATGGCAACGCCTTTATCTGTAAACACGTTCCAGGAATTACCAAACTGCATGGACACACCGTTGATGCTGTAGCTCTGCAAAACCGTGTTGATCTCATCTGCATTTTCTGTCTCAAAATCAGCCTGCTGGCAGACCACTTCCCGGATAAGGTCCTGCTGGAATGGTGTCAGGTTAGAAAATCCCTGACCTACGATACGGTTGTAAGTCAAGGAATCAATGTGGCGGCTGGCCTGCCGGAGAGCCTTTTAAGCTCATCCGCTGGCACAGCACTGCCTTCATATTCAGTCTGGTAATATTCCGGTGTTACATACGGCTCATAGACCGAGATCACCTCCGATCAGGCTCCGGTATACTCTGTGGTATCCCACATCAACAAATACGCTGTCCACCTTGCCGTCTTTTGTCCATTCAGGGGAATACAAACACATCAGACAGGAACGGTTCTGATACAGGTAACCATCTCCTTCCGTATGCGCGCCTGGTTCAAAATAATAGATGCTGGAGATCTTCGGCACGATCTTGCAGGTCTGGCCGCAGGCAACCAGCACATTGATCTGTGCGCTTGCGCCAGCAGCTACATGGTTTTCGGTATCCTCTGGCTTTTTTCAGTGGTGCAAAGCCGCCGTTTTCCGGCTCCCAGTCAAAGGCATCATAAAAGCGTTCATCATCCACAACCTCCATGATCGGAACCCCATCAATGTCTGTTACACGAGTCTCAATGCCCATACCGCCACTCTGCGATCTGGGTCATCTCGATCTTGCGGGTAAACTCTGTGGACTGTTCCAGGGCATCCATAATGGCACTGGATACATACATCATCAAAGTACCATTTGCTTTGTATCTTCTCAGCTTCCCCTTGCCAGGATATCCTTCAACATTCCGAATACTTTTGCCTTGGTATAGGTAGCAGCCGCAGTAGCAGAATGATATCCCTCTGCCTTCTATGCTGCCTGCGCTACCTTTGAAAGAACAGTGCATCTGTCTCCGGCACTACCTGAGTCTGTTCAAAGGTTCTGGAGATATTCTGGATAGATGCTGTTGCGTTCGTCTCATCCACATCCGCTTTATCTACCAGGAAGGAAATATCGCGGTCATGGGTAAGGGTAAACTGGTACATCCTTCTGGGTATAATCCCTTATTCCAGCCGCCATTTTCTGTGGTTTTTTATATCCGGATGTGGACATCTGGGTAAAATGGAAGGTTTTGGCATCTCAGCCATCTTACGTTAGTAGTTACAAATGGGGAGACGTTAATGTTCCCTGCATAAGGATCTCTAATAATTCCGGCTCCCATACCTGTGCATAGTTTAAATTCGGCATATATCACCTTATCCTTTCTTTCTTAGTTGTTCCAACGGTTTCCATCGTTTAGTTGGAACACCTGTCTGCTGGGTCTGTGTTGCCTGCTGGGGCCTGTCCGGCTCACCGCATGGTTCCACTTGCTGCTCCAACCTGCACAAAACCAGTAGTACCAGCTGCCTGTGGTTTCAATCCTGGAACGTCTTCCAGGACTTTATTCAGGGCTGCTTTTAAATTTCTCTTCGTTGATTTTCCATCCTGCCCCTACCTGGCTGAGATCTGCCATTTTGAGGATGTATGTGGGTCGTTTGGCATCAATAGGCCCAGGTTCAACTGCAGCAAGTATAGCGGCGTTCTGGATCTGTGCCTGTTTAGCTGCCTCTGTGCCTGTGTCAAGCGCTGGATCTGCATAGCTCCCTACATCTGGAGTGATTGGCGGCTTTCTCAGCCTTAAAAGCTGCGATTGCCTGTTCAACCTCCTGTTGGCTAAGTCCCTGCTGCTTTAAAAATACGCTTTCAGTGCGGTATCTTCCTTCGCCGCCAATGTGCCTTCAGCATCTGCTGAATCTTTCCATAGTCAATTGTCGGCGGTGTCCCTGCTGGATTGCTCTGGCTGTGTTGGCTGTGGCTGCGGTGGTGCTGTACCAGCCTGTTGCAAAAAGCTGTAAAGTTCATGAATTTCTTTCTCATGTCTTCGTGCTCCTTTCCATTTTGGGAGTGTCTCTCTTGTTACCTGATCCATTTTCATCGGTGTCACCGGCCGCGCAGAGTTTAATGCCATACTCGCGTTTGGGCATAAAAATAACACCCAGGACTTACCTGCGTGCTGCACTGCTCAATCTTATTACATTTGGTACAACAACGTCTTACATAACCGCCATACGGACCGGAAGCCCGGCTCCAATGTTTGCGGTAGTGGTGGCAGCATGCTTTTTTTTGAAGAACCTCTGCCTGATCCATGATATAAGCCCCATACGATCACCTTCTTTCATTTGCGACGTCGCAATTTATAGATTTATTTAAATCCGGAATTAACCTTTCAGGATAAAATACCAACTCATAATGATACTTGTCTGTTCCTTTCGGCCTGTCTGCTCCATTACATAACAGGTCCAGTCATTCAGGTAAATGTAATCCTTATAATACTGATCATCACCTGTTTTAATGGTAACTACCAGCTCATTTGAACTATTGCCAAGCGCCATATAACCTTTCGGCCTGAAGCATAACAGTATCCGTTCTTGCATTAGTAACTGTAATTCTGCGATAAATATTAAATTATTCGCATCTTTTGATAAGTTGCTGGTTTACTGTGTGTGCTGTTGAACCCTGTTATTCCCATCACAGGCCAAATGCTAAAATCTTCTTTTTCATCTTCTTATCCTCTCTTTCCTGTAATGTACAAAAAATACCACTGGCCTACTGGTGGTATTTACTGACCTTGTTCCCAAGCCCAATTCTTCACTTTTTAAACGCTTCTACAGCTTCCTGTGGAACACCTTCAAGCCTCGCCATCATGAATACATTTTGCATACGGCTTATAAGTTTCCATCGCCTTTTGAATCTCCTCCGGATACTTGCGAATTACCATGTTTCTTCCCTCTTCGATGTTTTACCATATTCAGCTTCAACTTCATCATACCTTATCAATCCAGAACATTTGATCTGCGTAACTACTTATGTCGCTTACATTGTGCTCCGTGATACCTGCTCTGTCAATTGTCTTCTTTGCTTCTTTACAAGCATTCTCTATATACTTACCATAGTTTTCTCTTGTAATTTTCACCGTATCGTTTTCTAAAATTTTCAGCCTGCTTCATATGCCACATCTCATGAAATTCAACATTTCCTTGATCTTTAATCACTTTACTGTCTGCAATCTGAGGGATATAGAAAACTACATTTTGTATGGCGTCATACTTCCCATACGCTGTAGGCATTTCATCTGGCGAAACTATAATAATTTTAGGCCTTCTCTCCAGCGAAACTTCCCACTCTTTTTAAAGCCTGCTCCGTTCTCTGATTCAATGTATGCAACGCACGAGGTTTTATATTCGTCTGATTGGAAATGTAAATCTCCGGAATAGCTTTCAACTCGCTTAATGTTTATTTTCTGCTGCTGTTTAATAAATATTGTTGATGCTTCACCTCTGGTAACTGGTCTGTGCCTGGTCTTTCCACTCTTCCGCTTTTATCTGGTATTCTTTTGATTCTCTTTATCCAGCGAATACTCTTGCCAAATCTCCCATACTTTTCCACCTGGCGCTCTGCATACTGCTGTCGGCTTCCTGCTGGTTCTGAAGTCCAATCTCTTCCAGATCTTCTTTAGTCCGGGTATCATCTGCGGTAGAAATACCAGGGAAATATGTAGTATGGCTGTCTTTGCCATCTTGGATGATAAAGCCCTTTGCTGATTGCATAACTCATCAGCGGATATTTCTTCCCGGTCTCCGGATCCACACCATCCTTGCTGCCACCGCTCCACATCATCAATCAGCACCTTGCCGACAAAGGCAGGCACTTCGGACACGGGTTTCCACGCTTGTCCATGATAACTGTTGTAACTCCCACTCCTGACGTTTTTCGCCTTCTCCCCTGCAGGTAAGCTCTTTTACTGGCTGTCCGGATCACCATATCTGCATAGTCTGAAAGCGTATGTCTGGCACCGTTGGCATACTCCACGCAGTTAAGACCACGGGACAGCATATCTTTGGTAGCCATGTCCACAGCCTTTTTCATAGGTCCCGGCACCTGTATTGGCATATACCTGGGCATTGAAGATCGCTTTTCGGTAATCATCGTTAGCCTTGCGAAGCACCGCTGTTTCCACTTTCTCCATATCGTCTCTGGT
>VOFG01001187.1_pt1 | contig 36000 bp, 64 predicted proteins | sample 5384171 | NCBI WGS metagenome assembly VOFG01 (sample SAMN12384726, study PRJNA508395) | human gut metagenome | isolation source: healthy gut F | host: Homo sapiens
CTTCGTTCAGTTGCGTATTACTGGTAGTGGCCAAATCCTCAGACAGAACCCCACAGCCTCCGTCTGCTCCAGATAAGCCAGGAGCTTGGCCGGGCTGTCCGTGACCGGCGTAAGCGGCCAGCTGTTGGGTCATGACTTTCCAGCTTCTCAGGTCGGCGCTCAGGCCTCGTCCGTGGCGTAGAGATCCTCAATGAAAGCCTTGTCGGCCTGAGCAATCTCACAGCGCTGGGTATTTTTTTCGTTTCTGACATGTAATATCCTCCTGATTCTGAATGTTGCGCGTTTTCCGCTTTCATTATATCACATAGCATTTGATTTGCAACTTTCCGCAGCGGGAAAAGGCAAAGAGATATTTTTCGACAGTCTTCAATAGGAAATACAAATGTTTTTGCGTTGGAAGCCTCAGTGGAAAACACCAAAAAATTCGTCTAAACTGCCGGTGTACATCTATTTCTAAACAGGCAAGGTTATGAAATACGCCTAATTGTTCATTGACATGCTCCGGTGCAGCCGGTACAATGTAAGCTGGAGAACTTGCCCACCCTCATGGGCAATTCTACGATTTTTCCTTTAAAGGAGGCAGCTTCATGTATCGATTTCCCAAAGATCTATATGCCGATATCCGCCTGGAGGATGTATTCCAGACCTCCATTGTGTATGAAAATGGGGCTTTGACCAGAACAAAAACCAGCCGGGAAGCCGGTGCGTTTCTGCGTGTCTGGGACGGACACCGCTGGTCAAGCGCCACCACAAACCTGGGCCACATTCGCAGGAGCTGGATGCCTGGCGTCTCTGGCCACCCCAATCCGGCCATCGGTCAAGACCCAGTGGTCCTGGTTTTGAGGTCAACTGGGACGAATGTCTTTTCCGGTATCAAGATAGACATGTGCGGCAAGTACCCAACGAGGAAAAGGCTGCCCTGCTCCAGTCCTATTTACCTGTGGTAACGGAGGTACCGGAGATCACCAACTGGCGGGCCACTTATCTGGACACCTACACAGAAAAGCGGTTTTGGTCCAGCCTGGGCACCGGGACCTGCGCTTTGACCACCAACGGGCCAGTTTGGTCCTGGGCTTTACCATCACCGCAGGGAACGTTCCTCAGGCAGACAGCATCCACACTTATCAGACGGATTTTCCCAGTCTGGCCGGGCGCCAAGAGGAAATGCGTCAAAAAGATCACCCAGAGCCTGGACTATGCCAAAAATACCCGTACCCGTGGTCCCCGGAACCTATACCTGCGTGTTCTCCCCAGTCACAGCCGGTGTGTTTGCCCACAGCTTCGGCACAAAGTGAGGCCGACCTGATGCTGGGGTCGGAACCATGATGCAGGGTGGGCCATTGGAACCCAGGTGGGCTCTCCCATCCTGGAACATCCTGGATTCCGGACTGCCCGAGGGGCTCCGGCTACGTGCCCTATGACGACGAAGGCACACGGACCCCCACTACATACTTGATTCACAACAGCATTCTCACCGGTCGGCTCCACAGCGCCGCCACCGCTGCCCTTCTGAACGAGGAGGTGACCGGCAAATGCCGGGCCATCAACTTCTCCCTATGAGCCAATTGTCCGTATGACCGCCACCTACATTGGCGGCGGGGAGCTGACCCTGGAAGAGCTGTTGGCGCCCATAGAGCTGGGGTTTACATCACGATTTCAACCACGGCTCCGGCATGTCCACCTTCACCATCGCCCCCAACAAGGCCTATATGATCCGGAACGGAAAGCTAGCCGAGCCAGTGCGGATCTCCGTGGTAACCGGCAGCGTGATGCACACCCTTCATGAGATTGACGGCCTCACCAAAGACGTGAAGGTGTGCTCCCTGTCCACCGGCGGATGCGGCAAAATGGAGCAGTGGCCTGCGGGTGGCGCTGGCGGACCTTTACGTCCGGGTCCGGAACATTCAGGTTCAGTAAAGGAGGAAAGGATCATGGTAAAGAGCTGTATCAAACAATTCTCGGGAGACCTCCCTCAATGTCACCAGCGGAGAAATCGACTCCATTCGAAAAAATCCATTACCAAGTCCGGCTGCCGGGTTTATGACGGCAGCTACCTGGGGGTCTCCGGCGTCCTGGGTGAGCCCACCCCAGAGGCCTGGACGCAAGCGGAGGCCAACCTGTCCCGCCGGATTCCCTGCCCTGGGGCCCGGGAGCGGGCAAACGCCGGACCTGTCGCCGGGGCACGGCCATGGATGCCGGTCGATTCCTCCAGCTGGCGGAGGGCTGCTGAAAACACTGCGTCAGGACTTTCCCCAGTTCATCTTCAGCAATAAAAATCAACTTTACGGAAGATGAGGTCCGGTTGCAAAACGACGGGGGCCTTTCCTACGCTTGGCAGGACGCAGCCGTTCAGATGAGCCTTCTGGTGCGGGCCCAGGATTCCGTAAACATTTTTGACACCGGGATCGGGGCGTCTACCGTACCTTTGACCTGGAGCAGGTGCTGAAGGAGGCGGGCGAAATGCTGGAGGCTCACCTAAATCCCATTGCCCTGCCCGATGTGGAAAAACTACCGGTGCTGGGAAGCCCAGGTATGTTCGAACGGGCCTGGGCCGAAAGGGCTCAACGGGCAGAAGCTGGCCAGAAATGCCTCCCCCTGGTCTGGCATGGTGGGCCAAAAGCTGTTGCCGACTGCTTTACCCTGGAAGTGAGACCGGTCTTCCCAGAACTTCTTTGAGCCCTTCTTTGACCCGGAGGAAGCTGCCTGGAGGGCGACACCCTCCCCTCATCGAAAATGGCGTGTTCCGCCGGGGCTATGCAGACAAGAAATGCGCCTGGGAGCAGCACATGGAGCCTACGGCTGCCGCATCCGGGGCCTATGACGATGTGCCTGCTCTGGCCCCTTCCGTCCCTGTCTGTCCGGCCCACGGGCAAGGCGGAGGAACTTTTCTGGATGGCCGCCCGGCCCTGTACGTCCCTCACCAGCGGCGGTGACATTACGCCCGATGGCAGGCCCACCCCGGTGCAGATGGGCTATCTCTACCAAAACGGCCGCCTGGTGGGCCGGTTGCCGGAGTTCGGCCTCCGGGGTAACCTGACCGACCTTTTGGTAAGGACTTCCTGGGCTGTTCTCAGGACCGGCCTTTACGACAGCGCCAACGCCTGTGTCATGGAAATGACCATCGTCCGCTGAACGGGAAACTCATCAGCTGGGGAAACGCCCCCGGCAGGGGATTGCACCATGGAAGCCCCAGCAGGAACTTCTTGTCCGGTTCCTGTTGGGGTTCCTTCTTCCCGATGTGGCACGCCTAAGATTGGAAGAATACTTCGATATCGCGCTGGCGCAGGAGCGTCTCTTCCTCTTGGCAAATCGGTGTCATCCCATTCACAGCTTTTTAGCCTGATACTCCTCGCCCCAGTTCCACATGGCGTCCAAAATCGGTTTCAAGCTGTATCCCAATTCTGTAAGCGTATACTCCACCCGTGGCGGCACCTCGGGGTAGACGGTCCGGGTGAGCAGGCCACTGTCCTCCATTTGACGAAGCTGAGCCGTCAACACCTTTTGGCTGACATTGCCCACAGATTTTTTCAGTTCCCCAAACCGTTTCGTCCCAGGGAGCAAATCCCGCAGAATCAATACCTTCCACTTGTCGCTGATGAGGGTCAGCGTCGTCTCCACCAGGCAGGCGGGTAAAGTCTTTGCGGCCATATCATATCCTCCAGTCTTTTGGTTTCTCATTGGCTCGTATACCTGTATTTTTTACCGTACTACCTGCATCGCCGTCAAAGGGAAAATGGAGCCAAGCATTCTACCGGGCTTACATTCATAACACTGCCCGCTCCCCAACTCCCGTCTTCATGGTTACCTGTAGGTGCCCATGCCACAATGTTGTGCGTACTTCACAGCGTCCACAACTTCTGATATCATAAAACCGGTACAGAAGATGCCCGAAAAATCGTTTCTGTTCCCGGCCATTGCAGACTGATTGGGAGGCGCTTATGAATCGAATCGAAAAATCCAATATCTGAACCAAATTCTCCTGGAGGAAATGCCAGAATATCGGAAACCGCGGCCTGGTTTCCCCGGGACAGAAAACCTCCTAGCGGCGCCTGCTCCTGCAGCTTAATGAACGTACGGCCACCCATACCTGCAAGTCAGAAATTCCTCACCGTGGGATGCACTTTCTTGTCTGAAGAGCGAGAAGAGCGGGGCGTCGTAGATGTGGAACGTTACCCGCCATCGCAAAAAAGAATCCCCGGCTGGTCTTATGGCGGGGAGATATAACCACATTGAAAGCAGACGCCATCGTCAATGCAGCAAATCCCGCCCCTGCAGGGCTGTTTCTGCCCTCTCCATTCCTGTATTGATAATCTCATTCACTCCCGAAGTGGGATTCAATTGCGGCTTTGCTGCGACGAGATCATGACCGCCCAGGGGGTATGACGAACCTCCCGGGCAATCCAAAATCACGCCGGCCTTTCATCTGCCGAGCCGGTATATTTTGCACACAGTCGGCCCTGTCATCCATGGCAGAGTCACGAGTAAAGACAAGGAGGCTTTTGGCCTCCTGCTACCGCTCCTGTCTGAAGCTGGCCGCCGAAAAAGGCTAGCAACCGTGGCTTTCTGCTGCATTTCCACCGGTGAATTTCACTTTCCCCATGGAGAGGCCGCCGAAATAGCTGTGAAAACCGTGGAGGACTTTTTGCAGGCAGACACCAGCATACGCCGGGTGATCTTCAATGTATTCACAGACACTGACCTGGCCATTTATCGGAAATTATTAGGAGAACGCCCATGCTGAATTTCAAACAAACCATAAGCAAGCAGCGCTCAAGGAGCTGATCTGCCATGCGGATGCCATCCTGGTCGGTGCAGGTGCAGGGTTGTCCGCATCCGCAGGTCTGACTTATTCCGGGGAGCGCTTTGAGCAGAACTTTGCAGACTTTCGTCAAAAGTATGGAATTTCCGATATGTACTCCGGCGGTTTTTACCCCTATGATACCTTGGAGGAATATTGGGCATGGTGGTCGCGGCAAATCTATATCAACCGGTACGACATCACACCCGGCAGGCCATATCGGGAGCTGCGGAAGCTGATCACGGGCAAGGATTACTTTGTTCTTACGACCAATGTGGATCATCAGTTCCAGCTTGCCGGGTTTGACAAGAAACGTCTTTTTACACCCAAGGCGACTATGGCCTGTGGCAATGCTCCAGGGCTTGCCACAGGCAAACCTACGACAATGAGGACGCTGTCCGTCAAATGGTCTCCTGGCAAAAGATATGAAGATTCCCACTGGGCTGATTCCGAGATGTCCGGTATGTGGCGCGCCGATGACCATGAATCTTCGATGCGACGGCACCTTTGTCCAGGATGAGGGCTGGTATCAAGCGGCCCTGCGATATGAGGATTTTATCCGGCGGCACCGGAGCCTGTCGATCCTCTACTTGGAGCTGGGTGGGAATGAACACCCCTGGCATCATAAAGTATAACTTCTGGCAGCAGGTACAACAGAATGCCAATGCCAGGTATGTCTGCATCAACAAAGATATGGCCTTTGGCGCCCCGAGAGATTGCCGGGCAAAGCCTGTTTCTGGAGGCTGACATTGGGAAGGTGTTGGACGAACTCACTGCATAAATCCCATCCACCTTTCCCTTTTCCCAAGATTCCGAAGCCGCAAAGCCTGATCCAGGCAGGGCGACAGCATTTACTGGTTCCATCCTAGCACGGGAGCACCCCTGGCTTCCCCGCACCAGGGATGGGTGAGTAGCTTGGACCCAGAAAAAGGAAATGCTGCTGCCCTGCTGATCCAGGTAAAGGACTTGACGCCGGATTGGCTGTAAACGGCAAGGGCGGCTGTTGCCTCTTTGCTTTGAACTCTTTCTCATGCATCCCGGTACATCCTGTGGCTGTTCACAAAAAGTTCAGAAAACCTCCTTGCTTTGATAAAACAGCTACCATATAATATGCTTGTCTACTTTGAAACAACGCCCAGGTTCCACCTGGCGCCAAAGTGATACGTGGACCGGAGACAGGTGTGCAACGGTTTGGCCGATTGTGGATGATTCCGAAAGCTGCAGCCAAAACCGCAAGATGTGCGAAGGAAAGTGGGTGATTGTTATGTACAACCCTCAACTTGAAACATTTCTTCGGGTGGCAGATGCCGGTAGTTTTAGCAAGGCCGCCGAATCATCCTATATCACGCCTACGGCAGTGATAAAACAGATCAATTTGCTGGAAGCAAATTTAGAGTGCAACTTTTGAACGTACCCATCGTGGGCTAAAGCTGACAAAGGCCGGATTTTCCCTGTACAACGATACAAAATATATCATCAAATATTGCAAAGATTCTGTGATCCGGGCAAAGAATGCCATGCAGGAAGGTGACAATCTCATCCGCATTGGAACCTCCCCATGACACCGGCCCAAATCTTGGTGGAATTATGGCCGAAGATTCACAAGCTCTGTCCTGAAATCAAGTTTCAGCTGATTCCCTTTGAGAATACGCCGGAAAATGCACGAGAAATTTTGAAAAATCTCGGACAAAGTATTGATATAATTGCAGGCATCTTTGACGATACCATGCTGAATGTACGAAACTGTGCAGGCTTTGAACTTTCCAGGCAGCCGCTATGTTGCGCAGTGTCCATCCATCACCGCCTTGCAAGTCAAAACAGGCTGACCGTTCAGGATTTATACGGCGAAAATTTGATGTTAATGCACCGAAATTGGAGCCGTTACGTGGACGAGCTTCGAGATGACATCTGGCAGAACCACAGTGAAATTCACATTATAGACTTTGACTTTTACAGTGTTGATATTTTCAATCGGTGTGAAAACAGCAACGATGTTTTAATGGCTGTACAGGCCTGGGAACATGTGCATCCCTTGCTGAAGGTTATTCCCGTGGAGTGGGATCATTCGATACCCTATGGTCTGCTCCATTCTCCCACCCCATCGGAAACGGTAACACGTTTTCTGTCGGCAATTCAAGCGGTATTGCATCAGGGAAGCAAAACCGGGTTATAACCCATGAGTATAAGCTGATGAACGAATCGAGACTTCTGTGGAGGCCTTGATTTTTTATACTATTGGTGGCAAGGGGCATAGAAGCATTTCTCACCAGGGAGAGAAATGAAACTCCACAGCAGAGGGCTGGCCTCATGATGTAGGTAGCAAATTGCAAAAAGGGAAATAGCCATGAATAACTTTATTTTTTGAGAACGCAACAAAAACTTTTTTCGGAAAGGGTTGTGTCAAAGAGTACCTGACCTGTCTTTCCAGCCGCTACGGGCAGATTCGGTAATGCTTGCCTACGGCGGCGGCTCCATCAAGAAAAAATGGCGTCTATGACGAAGTCATGGAGAGCCTGAGCAAAGCCAGGAAAAACGTCATTGAGTTTTCCGGTATTACGGCAAATCCCACCTATGCCAAGGTGCTGGAGGGTGCAAAAGTAGCGCGGGAGCACAAAGTGGATTTCATTCTTGCCGTCGGCGGCAGCGTCATGGATTGCTGCAAAGCCATTTCTATGGCAGCGGTTTATGACGGCGATATTTGGGCTGACTTTTGGGCAAGGCCAGGCATCATCAATTTGATCCCCTTCCCTTGGGTGTCATTGTCACCGTGGCCGGAACTGGCAGCGAAATGAACGGTGGAGCGGTCATCACCAATGAAGCGCTGAAAATCAAAACTGGGCGGGATTATCCGAAATGCAACCCGAAATTTGCACTGCTGGACCCCACCTATACGTACAGCGTTCCAAAAAAGCAGCTGGTGTCTGGCAGCTTTGACATTCTTTCCCATATCATGGAGATTTATTTCAGTGAGCCAAATGAGGACAACGTGTCCGATGACATAGCCGAAGCCTTGATGCGGAGTGTCATTCGCAATCTCCGTGCTGCAATTCAGAATCCCCAGGATTACACAGCCAGAAGTAACCTGATGTGGGACGCAACCATGGCCGAGAACCGCATCCTCAAGCTGGGTAAACGGACGGACTTCCAGTGCCATCAGATGGAACATCAGCTTGCCGCTTACACCGGCTGCAATCACGGCGCCGGGCTGGCGGTTCTACATCCCGTTTACTACCGGCACATCTATCAAGACGGCCTCTCAAATTCCAGAAATTTGCCGTCCACGTATGGGGGATTTCCCCAGGATAAAACCGAAGAAAAATTGGCTCGCGCCGGTGTAGAGGCACTGGCAGACTTTATCAAAGAAATTGGCCTGCCCTCCACCCTGGGGGAGCTGGGTGTGGATGAATCCATGAATCTGAAAGCCATTGCGGATTCCTGCAACCTCGCTCCCGGGAGCTACAGAAAAATGACCCATGAAGAAATCCTGAAAATTTTCCAGGAGTGCCACTAAGGAAGGAGACACTGACCATGAAAAAACTGACAGCTTTATGTTTGACCCTGACCTGACATGCAGCCTCGCCGCCTGTAGTCATCCGGGCAGCGAGAGCAGCACCTTCGCCTCTCAGCCCAACGCCGAAAGTACCGCACCCGCGCCGGAACGTACGCGAAGCCTTCTGAGCAGCCCAGCGAAGCGCCAACTCAGGCCCCTACAGAAGCGCCAACCACAGAGCCTGAAGCCAACGAAGGCAAAACGCTGGTTGTCTACTATTCGGCAACGGGAAATACGGAAGAAGTTGCAACTGCCATTGCGGCGGTAACCGGCGCCGATGTGTTCGAACTGGAGCCGGTAGAGCCATACAGCAGTGATGACTTGAACTGGCGAGACGAAAACAGCTGGGTCGTGTATGAGCATAACCATCCTGAGGCAAGGCTTGTAGAGCTGGTCGCCTCAACCGTTCCGGACTGGGAAGCCTATGATACTGTCTTAATCGGTTATCCCATCTGGTGGGGGAATTGCAGCATGGCCAGTAGACGGCTTCGTGGAAGCCAATGATTTTACCGGGAAAACGGTGATTCCCTTCTGTACTTCTTCCAGCTCCGACTTGGGTGAAAGTGGCAAACTGCTGGCAGAAGCAGCCGGAACAGGAACCTGGCTGGAGGGCCAGCGTTTTTCCTCCAGTGCTTCTGCAGAAGCTGTCCAAGCTTGGATAGAAGATCTGGGCTTTTGATGCAAGACAATGTGCCGGCTTGGAGCATCCTGCCGGTGGTTGTATGGCTGCAATTCGGGCACTGAATGAGGGGGAGTCTCTTCTTTTTCCCACTATGGCCCGGCAACTGTGGAAACGATGACGGGTCTGTTCAGATAACATGCCATAGGTCCACGCCTGTGGTCTTCCTCCGCTACCAATACGCAGTCCGTGGCGTTTATGGTGAAACGGAATGCATGGTACCTCCCGTTTCGCCGTGCCCCTGTCTCCATAGCATATTGCAAACAGAGAGGAGTCCGATCCGGCTCCTCTCTGTTTGCAATTTGTTTCTGCATCGGGTTTTGAGCCCTGTGTGGAGGCGATGCCGTCCCACCACATGTCTTTTCAGCTCTTCCCCGAAGCTGTGGGCTTATTTACGCTCAGCGCTGGTTCTGATTCTGCTGCTGGTTGTTCTGCTGATTCTGCCGGCTGTTCTGGTTCTGCTGCTGGTTGTTCTGCTGGTTCTGCCGGTTGTTCTGGTTCTGCTGATTCTGGTTGTTCTGGTTCTGGTTGTTGTTCTGGTTGAAGTTCATGGTGAAATTCCTCCTGAATTCATTTGCGGGTTTCCGCGGGGGTAGTTTGCCCGGTTCCTGCCGTTTCATTCCAAGCTAGCTTTTTGTCTTTTGGACGGAAAATCAAAGCGGCTACAAAGGCAGCCACAATGGCCACAGAGATGCCGCCGGCAGCTGCCTTGAGTCCCCCCTGTGAAAATCCCCAAAAAGCCCTCCTCCGTTACGGCCTTGCGTACACCCTTGGCCAGGTTGTAGCCAAAGCCGGTGAGGGGAACCGTAGCTCCCGCACCGCCAAACTGGACAAGAGGCTCATAAATGCCCAAAGCGCCCAGCACAACGCCAGCCACCACGTAGCTCACCAGAATCCGGGCCGGTGTCAGGCTGGTTTTATCCACGAGAATTTGGCCGATCAGGCAGAGAATCCCGCCCACCAGAAACGCCTGCAAGTATTCCATGTTGCTTACTTCCTTTCTGTACAGATGGATACGGCGTGACAGACGCCGGGGATGGATTCTCCCTGCTGAGAAGAGGTGGGCGACAGGAGCGCACCGGTGCCACAGAACAGGAGCCGGTGGAGCTTGCCCTGGCGGAGCTGATCCAGAAGATATCCGCACAGGACGATGGCGCTGCACCCACAGCCGGACCCACCGGCGTGGACGTCCTGTCCCTCCAGATCGAAGACCAACACGCCGCAGTCGGTGTACCGGTCCTCCAGGTTGACTCCAACTTGGTGGAACTGGTCCAGGAGGATCTCCCTTGCCCACCTTGCCCAGGTCCCCGGTGACAATCAGGTCAAAATCCTCCGGCGCAGCCCCCAGATCGTCAAAGTGGGAGCGGATGGTCTCAAAGGCGCTGGGAGCCATGGCGGCTCCCATGTTGTTGGCATCGGTGATACCCAGATCACAATGGTCCCCACCGTGGCGGCCTCTACAAAAGGTCCGTCTCCTTTGCTGCAAACCAGCGCCGCACCGGAACCGGTTACGGTCCACTGAGCAGTGGGACTCCGCTGACCACCATAGCCCAGGGATAGCGGTACTGCCGCTCTGAGGAGGCAAAGTGGGAGGAGGTCATGGCCACCGCCTGGTCGGCAAAGCCGCCGGAGACGGCCATTGAGGCCAAGAGCAGAGACTCTCCCATGGTGGAGCAGGCCCCATACAGCCCCAGAGCCGGCAGCCCCGTGTTTCGCAGAGAAAAGCTGGAGCTGATGCACTGATTCAGCAGATCCCCGGAAAAAGACCAGGTCCACATCCTGTTTCTTTTTTCCCGCCTTTTGCAGCAGCGTCTCCAGCGCAATTTCCTGCATGTGGCACTCTGCTTTCTCCCAGGTCTTTTCTCCAAAATAGGTATCTCCATTGGTGTAGTCAAAGTAAGCTTGCAGTGGCCCCTCCGACTCCTTCTTCCCGGCCACGCTGGCCCAGGCTGTGAGGATAGGCGGCGCATCGAAGAGGATGCTCCGGGTTCCTCGTTTTTGTTTTGCCATAGTTCACCCTTCCTTGTTTCTGTCGAATCAGGGTTAGTATGTGCAGAGCCGGGGAAAACTTACAACGGACCGCCGCAAAAAATGGGCAGATACCACTTCATAGGCTGAATCAGCGTTTTTCCCTTTCAAAATGGAAGGGCGTGCAATCCAAGGTAGCAAAGTAATCTGCCGGCGTCTCCGCCCGGCGGATTTGGGTCCAAGAGCCGTCTGGGTGTAGCAGGACTTCCGCACTGCGGAGCTTGCCGTTATAATTGTAGCCCATGGAAAAGCCGTGGGCTCCGGTGTCGTGAATGGCCACCAAATCTCCAATTTCCATGGCCGGCATGGACCGATCTACAGCAAATTTGTCGTTATTTTCGCACAATCCACCGGTGATGTCATACACATGGTCCAAAAGCGCATGCTCTTTCCTCAAAACCGTAATATGATGGTACGCCCCATACATGGCCGGCCGCATCAGATTTGCCGCACAGGCATCCAGCCCGATATACTCCTTATAGATATGCTTCTGATGCAGCACCGTCGCAATCAGGTGGCCGTGAGGGGCCAGCATAAACCGGCCCAGCTCCGTGAAGATGTCCACATCCTCCATACCGGCAGGCTTCAAAATGGCCTCATACTGCCGGCGAACCCCTTCCCCAATGGCTGCAATGTCACAGGCAGGCTGTTCCGGCCGGTAGTCCACACCCACGCCGCCAGAGAGATTGACAAAGGCAATGTGGAGCCCGGTTGCCCGGTGAAGCCGCACCGCCAGGCGGAACAGCTGGGCAGCCAGTTCCGGATAATACTCGTTACTCCCGGCATTGCTGGCAAGCAACGCGTGAATCCCAAACTGCCGGGCGCCCTTTGCGCCAGGCACTGGAACGCCCCTGCCATCTGATCCTCCGTCATGCCATACTTGGCATCCCGGGGCATATCCATGATGGTGTTGCCCTAGGCTGAAGCTTCCCCGGATTATACCGGCAGCAGACCGTATCCGGCACACCGCACACCCGCTCCAGGAAGTCCACGTGGGTCACATCATCCAGGTTGATATACGCCCCCCATCTGCCAGGCCTTACGCAAATCCTGTTCCGGCGTCTCGTTGGACGAGAACATCACTTCCCTGCCTGTGATCCCCGCCGCCTCCGATAAAAGCAGCTCCGAATAGGTGGCGCAGTCACAGCCGCAGCCTTCTTCATGGAGAATCTGCAGAATGTAGGGATTGGGCGTGGCCTTCACGGCGAAATACTCCCGAAAGCCCGGATTCCAGGCAAAGGCCTGGCTCATGGCCCTGGCCGTGCTTCGGATGCCTGCCTCGTCGTAAATGTGGAAGGGTGTCGGCACCTTTGCCGCAATTTCCTGTGCCTTTTCAGAGTTAAAAACGGTACTTTTCTCATAGCTCCTCCTTATTCTGCAAAAAAGAGCCCTGTACACGCCCACCGGCAACTGTACAGGACTCAAAACAACGTTTTGATCCCATGGGTGCACTCCATCCTCCTTCCGGGAAGATGACAGTCCGGCACATCTTCTGTACCGGCCCAGCATCCGGCGCGAAAGCAGCGCGCCAGACACTTCGGCGGACGGCCCCTTCCCCCCGGCGGACTGCTTGCCGCTTTTGTCGGGGGTACTCATGCCAATCCGCAACCTCAGCCATGGTTCGGATGGGCACATTGTACTCTCTCAGTCTCCATTTGTCAACCACCTCTGCCCCGTTTTTTGTCGCGCAAGCAAAACCGGAGGCTGCCCGCATTTGCACATTTGGCACAAATTTGCTTTTTTAAATTTGTACACTGTAAACAAAATATGAATTCCCGTGTAGGGTCGTTGACATTTCCGGCGGGTGTGCTAAAATATAACCACTGTTACATTTTAACAGTGTTGGCATTCTAAATTTAAAAGGAGTGTGAACCATGGACCGCAACCAGGCTGCGACGGAAATTTTTAACGCCCTCATCGCCCTGTGCAACCGGGAGCCTGCACCCAGAGTTCAGATGCGGGCGCAGGGAGAATCCCTGGTCCTTCACCTGTTAGCCCGCCATCCTGACGGGATGGTGGCAGAGGAAATTCGCCAGATCATGGATGTATCCTCCGCCCGGGTAGCAGCCATTCTCGCCAATTTAGAGCGAAAGGACTTGATTATCCGCCCTAATTGAGCCAGAGGATCGGCGCCGGCTCCGGATCATGCTGACCCCCGCAGGGCAAACGCATGCCGAAACAGAAGATGCATACATCATCGACCGCTTAGAGCAGTCCCTGGCCGTCCTGGACGACGAGGAAATTCAGTGTTGCATTCGCGTCCTCCATAAATTGGAGAACCTGCATCACAGGTAAGGCAAGGAGGCAATATGTATAAGCTTTTCAAACGATTTCAGAGGAAAGAGGTGTCCATGATCCTGCTCTGCCTTTTGTTCATCGTGGGGCAGGTCTGGCTGGACCTCACCATGCCGGACTATATGTCCGAGATCACCACCCTGGTCCAGACCGAAGGCAGCGCCATGGCAGATATCTGGCTGGCCGGTGGCAAGATGCTGCTGTGCGCTCTGGGCAGTCTGATTCTGTCGGTGATGACGGGATTTCTGGCCGCTCAGGTGGCGGCCTCCTTCTCCATGCGGCTCCGGGCCGGGATCTTCCGGCAGGTGGAGAGTTTTTCCATGGAGGAGATCGGCCGGTTTTCCACCGCCAGTCTCATCACCCGGACCACCAACGACGTCACCCAAATTCAGTTCCTGATAGCCATGGGCCTGCAGGTCATTCTCAAGGCCCCCATCATGGCAGTGTGGGCCATTTGCAAAATCCAATCCAAGAGCTGGCAGTGGACCGCCGCCACCTTTGCCGCCGTGGCATTTATGCTGGTGCTGATTGTCATTGCTGTCACCTTTGCCATGCCCCGGTTCAAACGGATTCAGGCTCTCACCGATAATCTGAACCGGGTCACCCGGGAGAACCTCACCGGCCTGCGGGTGGTGCGGGCCTACAATGCAGAAGGCTACCAGGAAGAAAAATTCCAGGAGGCCAACCAGAAGCTCACCTCCAACAACCTGTCAGCCAACCGGGTCATGGCCATTATGTTCCCCGGTATGAACCTAGTTATGAACGGCCTGACCCTGGCTATTTACTGGATAGGCGCCTACCTCATCGGGGCCATTCCCTCACCGGCGGGGGGCAGCTGTGACACAGCGGCTGGATGTCTTTTCCAACATGGTGGTTTTCTCCTCCTATGCCATGCAGGTGGTGGCAGCCTTCATGATGCTGGTGATGATCTATATCATCTGGCCCCGGGTCTCCGTATCCGGCAAGCGGGTGCTGGAGGTACTGGAAACCCATTCCTCCATCACAGACGGCGCCCGCCAGGAAGGTCTTCCCGGCCGGGAGGGAGAGGTGGAATTCCGGAATGTGTCCTTCCGCTATCCCGACGCCGCCGGAAGTGTGGTGGAGCATGTGAGCTTCCGGGCCAAAAGGGGCAGACCGTGGCCTTCATCGGCGCCACGGGCTCCGGCAAATCCAGCCTCATCAACTTGATACCCCCGGTTTTATGACGCCACCGAAGGGCAGGTTCTGGTGGATGGCGTGGACGTGCGAGAGTATACCCTGGCCTCCCTCCACCAAAAGCTGGGGTATGTACCCCAGCGGGCCGTCATGTTTTCCGGCACCATCACCTCCAACGTGGGCTACGGTGCAGACCACGCCACAGAAGCCCAGGTGAAGCAGGCAGTGCAAATCGCTCAGGCCGCGGACTTTGTGGACAGCGTCGGTTACGCCGGCCCCGTGGCCCAGGGGGGCGCCAACCTCTCCGGTGGGCAGAAGCAGCGGCTGGCCATTGCCCGGGCCGTGTGCCGGAAGCCGGAGATCCTCATCTTCGACGACTCCTTCTCGGCCCTGGACTATCGGACCGACCGGGCCCTCCGGCAGACGCTGAAGCGGGAAACCGCAGGCGTCACCAGCCTCATTGTGGCCCAGCGAATCGGCACCATCCGGGATGCGGATCTGATTCTGGTGCTGGACAACGGCAAGGTGGTGGGCCAGGGTACCCACCGGGAGCTGCTGGAATCCTGCGAGGTTTACCGGCAGATCGCCCTCTCCCAGCTGTCAAAGGAGGAATTGGAACATGCATAACCCCCATTTGAAGCCCCATCTCCCCTCCCAGCCGGTCAATTTGAAAAGTGCCTGGGGCAAGCTTTTGGCCTTCGCCCGCCCCTGGCTTCCCATTGGCATCACCGGCTTGGTGTTGGCCATGGTTGCCTCCATTTTCACCCTCATGGGTCCGGATAAATGCGGAATATGACCAATCTCATCCAGGAAGGACTCCTGGGGAGAAATTGACATGGACGCCATTTTCCGCACTGGTATAACCCTGGTGACTCTGTACGGTCTGGCTGCCATTGGACACTACATTCAGCATTACCTCATGGCCACCTTCACCCAGCGGGTCTCCCAGGCCCTGCGGCAGAGCATCTCCCGGAAAATCAACCGGGTCCCTCTGGGCTATTACAACCAGGTGAGCTTCGGCGACGTGCTCAGCCGGGTGACCAACGATGTGGACACCATCGGCCAGACCATGAACCAGTCTCTGGGCAACCTGGTGACCGCTGTGACCATGTTCTTAGGCTCTCTGCTCATGATGTTCCTCACCAACAGCGTCATGGCCCTTGACCGCCATTGTCTCCACCATCCTGGGCTTTGGCCTCATGATACTGATCATCCGCAAATCCCAGAAGTACTTCGTCGGCCAGCAGCAATATTTGGGCCAGCTCAACGGACACATTGAGGAAATTTACACCGGTCACAACGTGGTCAAGGCCTATAACGGCGAGCAGGCAGCTCAAAACACCTTCGACCAGATCAATCAGAACCTCTACAACTGTGCTTGGAAATCTCAGTTCCTCTCCGGTCTCATGCAGCCCCTCATGGCCTTTATAGGCAATCTGGGCTATGTGGCGGTGTGTGTGGTGGGCGCTGTTCTGGTCAAGGGAGGCCACACAGACTTCGGTACCATCGTTGCCTTCATGATCTATGTGCGGCAATTCACCAATCCCCTGTCCCAAATTGCCCAGGCGGCCACCAGCCTCCAGTCCACCGCCGCCGCCTCCCCAGCGGGTCTTTGACTTCCTGGAGCAGGAGGAGCTGGCGGATGAGTCCGGAAAACCCAGGTTCTGCCGGTGGAGCAGGTGCGGGGCGATGTGGAATTCTCCCATGTCCGCTTTGGCTACACACCCGACAAAACCATCATCCAGGACTTCTCGGCCCATGCCAAGCCTGGCCAAAGGTGGCCATTGTAGGTCCCACCGGCGCAGGCAAGACGACTCTGGTGAACCTGCTCATGCGGTTCTACGAGTTGAACAGTGGCGAAATTCGCATCGACGGCAAGAACATTGCCGACCTCACCCGGGAAAACGTCCATGACCTGTTTTGCATGGTTCTCCAGGACACCTGGCTCTTCGAAGGCACCATCCGGGGAAAACATTGTCTACTCCAAGCAAGGCGTCAGCGATGCAGAGGTTCAGGCTGCCTGCGAAGCCGTGGGACTGGACCACTTCATCCGGCAGCTGCCTCAGGGCTATGACACCCCCCTCAACGACCGCGCCAACCTCTCCGCCGGTCAGAAGCAGCTGGTGACCATCGCCCGGGCCATGATTGAGAACGCGCCTCTGCTCATCTTGGATGAGGCCACCTCCTCTGTGGATACCCGGACCGAAGCCCTGGTTCAGGCGGCCATGGACCGGTTGACGGAAAACCGCACCTCCTTCGTCATTGCCCACCGGCTCAGCACCATTCGCAACGCAGACCTGATTCTGGTCCTCCGGGACGGCGACGTGGTGGAAAGCGGCAACCACCAGGAGCTTTTGGCCAAGGGCGGCTTCTATGCTAGCCTGTATAACAGCCAATTCGAAAACACCGTAGCGTAAGCACCCCCATCCCGCCAATATGCCCGCCATACAGTCCGGACGGCATTCCGGCATGTGTGGCGGGCTTGACATTTTTCTCTGGGGCGGTATAATAAAATGTGTGATTTTGTTATGTTGGGGCAAAATGCCCACATTTTTGAGGAAGAGGAGCAATCACTATGGTTTACCACATGACAATTGCAGGTCTGGAGCGGGATCTGCCGGTTTGCAAGGTGTCGGACAGTCTGTACATCGGTGCTTTTTGTCATCTTTGGGGATCAGGAGCTCACGGTGGCAGCCGCCCGGGAGCTCCTGAAAAAAGGCGCCTCCCTATGACTACCTCATCACCGCCGAGGCCAAGGGCATCCCCCTGGCCCACGAAGTGGCCCGGCAAAACGGAGACAAAAAGTACATGCTGGCTCGGAAGGGGCCCAAGCTGTACATGACCGGGGTCTTTGACGTGGCGGTCCGTTCCATCACCACCGCCAAGGAGCAGCACCTGTACCTGGACACCGCAGACGCCGCCCTCATGGCCGGTAAGCGCATCCTCATCGTGGACGATGTCATCTCCATAGGGGGGAGTCTTTGTCCGCCCTGGAGGCCCTGGTGGAAAAGGCCGTGTGGCAACATCGTAGGCCGCATGGCCATCCTGGCCGAGGGTGACGCCCAAAACCGGGAGGACATCCTCTATCTGGAAAAAGCTCCCCTGTTCCACCCCGACGGCACAGTGATGGAATAAAGCTGGAGATTGGGCAGTCCCCCTCATCCATTATGCAAAAACCGGTGAATCCAATGGTTCACCGGTTTTTGCATGCTTCGTAATATTTTGATATCCGTCATAGATTCCGCGCCTACCGCTTGGGCAAGCCGAAGGCCCTTGGGCCCCTGGCGTGTCTTCTGGCGGCGAAGAAGGCCACAACGGTACTGTAAGCCGTCACGGTCACCACAGGCAACACAAGATTCGTCACAGATTCGCCCAACCACAGGAGCATCCGGGTGCCGGATAACAGGCCGCCGTGGGTAAAGAGGGCTGCAGTTCCACCCCATAGTAGCGGCAGCGCCAGAATGCACAGGCCGGAAAAAATCAGGTTTGTGGTGCTCTTCAACCATACGGATAGGCCGAACAGCAGGGTCACTAGCAACAGCGTCGCCAGAAGCCGCACCCGAGGCACAGAACATAGCCCTCCCCAAGGACAGCTCCAGTGAGCACGCCGCCAGCCGCGTGATGGAATAAAGGGGTGCGGCAGCGTCGTTGCACCAGCCCCGCAGAGAAAAACACCACCCATTCCAGGCCGCTACTTATGACGGCGGCAGAGAGTCCCACGGTGAGCAGAGCCAGCAACTTCCCACGAAACAGCTTCCGCCGTCCGTTCCGGGCCGCCAGCAGCACCGGCAGCATGCCACTGGAGACCTCCGCCGGAAAGCACTGGGCCGTCAAGACCAACAGGCCAAACAGAAGAAAACATCCGGGAATTGCAGCAGCGCAAAAGACGGTCTGCCAGCCGTATTCATAGATGTAGTGCGCAGGCGGAATATCCTCTGGTTGCTTCAAAAACTGCTCCGCCTTCTCCGCGAAAATCTGGGCCGAGTTGATGTGCAAATCCGCCTGGGTCAGCGCCTGGGTGTAGGCCTCCCATTGTGCATCTGTGAGCTCGCCCCTGGCGTACTTCCCCTGCATAGCCTCCTGGCTGTCCTTGACCTCCTTGCAGGTTTATATTCCGCCAAAAATCCAATCGGACTTCTCCCTGGTGTTCTCCCCGTAAAGCTGGTCCAGGTATTTGTCATATTGCTTCTGAGACAGGACAATGCGGCGGTCCTTCTGCTCCGGAAAGGCACAGAGAAACGCCAGCTTCAAAACCAGGCATACCAGCAAAACCCAAATTCCCCTCTGGGTCATTAGGGTCTTCTTCATTTCCCCACGCCACAGCATCATAGGACCCTCCGTTTCCGGTGGTAGACCTTCTGGGCCAACCACACGCAAACCCCGCTCAGCGCGCACCAGAGAAGCGCCTGCACCACCGCCCACAGCACAGGGAAGCCGAAGAGGTTGGCAGTATCGTAGGAATCAAAGTACTTGAGCGGACTGGACAGGGCCAAAGGGCCCGCCAGCCATTCCGTCTTGGGTGGGATGTACACCAGCAGCAGGCATCCGCCCAGGACAATGGCACCGACGGCGTAGGAAATGACGCTGGATCGGCTGAGGGGCCGAGATGGTGGTCAACAGAATGGAAAGGACCACTGCCGCAAAGACCTGGCAGGCCAGCGTCAGAAAGACATACTGCCCCACGGTCACGGTATAGGGAAGCAGCCTGAGCTGCTCCAAAGCGGCTACCGGCTGATTGAACCCCAATAGCCCTCCCCCGAAATAAGATGGCCCCCAGGAAGCAACCTGGAACAGAATGGTCAGCCCCACCGCCGCAGCGGCTCCTGCCAAATATTTGGCAGTCAGGGTCTTGCCCTTGCCATTTTTCGCCGTGTGGAGCAAGAGCCAAGTCTGCCTGTCGCGCTCCCCTGAAACGTTTCCAGCGCAAGTCAAAGGACCATGAGAAATACCAACAGCATGGCTGGGTTATCAAAGAGAAAAAATCGCTCCATCCCCGAACAGGACCGGTAATTTCTCCCCGGGGCTGAGAATAGAGACGGATGATTTGCAGGTTTCGCCGAATGCCGTAGTTGTCCCCCTCCTCCAGAGCCTCCCGGCCAAAGGCCTTTGCCGCCCGGAATTGCGCTTTCATAGGATTCCCGATTCTCCTCATTCCACTGCAGCACATCTGAGTAGTTTAAAATCCAAGTGAAATCATTGGTTTCCCCATAAAAGTATCCTGGGGATGACATCATCTCATCTGTGGGAATCGGAAATTCAAATACCTCCTCGCCGTACTTTTCCTTCATAGCAGCTTCAAAGGCGGTTCGTTCCTCCGGGGTCAGCTCCGCAAAAGTAGCGTATTGCTTCCTGATTCGTGCCGTTGTCCGGCGGATTTCCGCCTTGTTTCCCCAGAAATTCGTATTTTCCGCCGTAATCTCTCCTAGCGCAGTGCCATTCTCCACGGCATCCATCCAATTCAGGAAGTCCTGAATACCGCAGTTTAAAAGGACGTTTGCCAGCAGCAGCAGGGCAAAAATAATCAGGAAAAATTTGTTCCAGACATTTCTTCAGTTCATACCGGGTGAGTGTTCCAATCATCGCTCACCCTCCCTTGACACCTCTTGGAAATGGTACAGATACACATCCTCCAGGTCTGGCGCTGCCAGCAAGCCACCAGGACATTCGTCTGCCACAATCCGCAGAAGCACGTCTCCTTCCCGCCGCTGTACGTTGCCCACCAGAGCTTTGGCCTGCCATTGGGGCACCTCCCAGGCTGCACCGGGAGCGTAAAGACCTTGCCCTGCATACCCTCCACCAGCTCCTGAGGCGTCCCCGGGCGATGAGCTGTCGGATTTCAACATCAGGATGTCCCGGGCGATGAACTCAATGTCGGAAACAATGTGGGTCGTCCAAATCACGACCTTATCCAGCGCCACGGTCGCAATGACATTCCGCAGCCGCACCCGCTCCTGGGGTCCAGCCCAGCGGTAGGCTCATCCAGAAGTAGCAGCTTCGGGTCATTCAGCAGAGCCTGGGCGATGCCCAAACGCTGGCGCATACCGCCGGAAAACTCCCCAATTTTCGCTTCCCCTCTTCCCGCAGGTTCACCGTGTCCAAAAGCCGGTCCACAGCATGGTCCAGCTCCTTCCTACTCAACTTCAGCCCTTTCACCGCAGCCATGTATCAGAGAAATTCATCTGCCCGGAAGGATTTTGTACAAAGGCAGGGTCTGGGGCTGGAATCCCAGCAGCTCCCGGTAGCGCCAGTCCAGATCGTCAATGTCCTTCCCATCCCAGAGGACCTTGCCAGAAGTAGGTCGCAGAATCCCAGCGATGATGTTGATTAAGGTGGTCTTGCCCGCGCCGTTAGGACCCAGAAGGCCATAAACGCCCTCTCTCAAGAGAAAGGAAACATCATCAGAGCCCGTTTCTTTGGGTATTGCTTAACCAGGTTTTGTACCGTCAGTTCCATGGTTGCTCACTCCTCTTCTGCTTGGGAAACCACCACCTGTATTTTTGGCCGAGGCCAAGCTAGATAGCGGCAATGACTCTGTGTCAATCGGGGTTGATACTGCAAAGAAACTGCCACTCTTTTCGCAATCTTCTGATAGCTTGATAGGAATTTGTAACATATCTGTACCGCTGGATCGCCAATCTAGCCAAGAATATAACTCTCCTTCTATTGTGAAAGAAAAGGTTGACCGTCTAGGATCAAGACGGTGCGGTATAGCCCCGACCTAGACGCGATTGATTCAAATAAAAGCGTTTCCCCATCATAAATTGTAATATCTCTAGAACCAATATGGTCTAAAGTGGTGATCTGCATATCTTCATTCCACAGCCATGCTCCATAGGAACCGTTATCAAAACTGTCCTTTACGCCATCCCGTTGCAGCACCGTCTTTTGTACACTTTCTGGCAATCGCTCCTCCAACCTGCCTAAGCTGTATCGTATAGGTTGTCATGTGATGATCTGACTTTGGATTTCCGTCAAAAAGGAGGAAATCAAGCGCTAAGATTCAGAAAACTCGGTTTGAATTTCACATCAAAAGTCACCTGTTCCGCAGTTAAATCCAGTGCATAGGACATGTAGCTACTTCCATTAATTTCAAATTCTACAGAATTCCGTCTGCTAGTATCATAAAATAGTATGGCTGCACTTTTTTCAAGTCCGTTTTTGAAGCGTGACCGATGCTCGGACAAGATCATCTGTATTAAAATACGCTTCAACGCCTGGCGTAACATCAGCCTGCTTCACGCAATTGGAAAGTTCCACCCACATTCCAGCCATCCATTCCGTCAACTCATTCTGTGCCAATTCCTTCATTACATCCGGCATATCTTTCCTATCTACAGTTGCCCTGAATTCTCTGGTTGCCTTATGGAACAAGAGACAGAGACGGCAATCATTGGTAATAAGTAGCAAGAAACCGGCCAGGATCTTGCCACCTCTGCTTCCTCTTATTTTCGCAGCATTCAAACACCTCGTTCCCTAAAATCAGGGAGTTCCAAAGCCGGGCATCGCTGCCATCCAACCCCATTACATAAATCGGGCCTTCCTCTCGCTGCCACTTTCATTCACCGGGCCCCTGGGTTTTTACAAAAATTTTTGTCATATCCAGGAACTGTATAAATTTGATATGCCGGTGCTGATAACGTTGCAATTTTTTTCAATTTGTGTGGGATCCGCCTTGGGAAACGGTAGATATCATAGCAGTCCTCACCCTCATCCAATTCCATACCCGTGTACAGTCGGAAATAAAAATAGTCGTTCTCAAAGTTCATGCTGGCAAGCAGAACCGGTTTCTCCACAATCAGAACCGGATTGCTGCCATCCATATCACAACGATACAGATGCCAGCTCTCATAATCTACATAATAGATGTGGTTTCCGTCTATGACCCCGCCAGCGTTTTTACCAGTACTTCTTCCTGAGGCTCGTTTGCCTCAAGATCCACACGGACTATGTTTTCTTCCACGTTGGCATAGAGATACTGGCCGGACACAACACTCCAGATACCCGTAAATTCTTCTAACACTGTGCGGGGCTCGCCGCCGCCGTTTTCATACACAAGAAGAGAGGAATCCTTGGTTTTGACATATAAATCACCCTGACTATGCCAAAAACTGTATAAACCTCCGTCAATGATGGGATCTAATGTATCGCTCTTTACTTCCATGGCCTGTGAGGCAGGATTTAATACATAGAGTTTCCCATCATACGACTCAAGTTTCCAGACACTGGCGCCGCCTTGGTTGGTGGCGTCTTTGAAAAAGAGACTGACCTCTCCGGTCTTCATATCATAGGTGCATAGGCGAAAACGGCGGTTGCTGTAAGAAAGAAATACAATATCATCCTCATATTGCATAAAATCTCCACTTGGTACATTTTTCTGCATATTTCCGTAGGAATAGCCTTCCTCCATGGCAGCCTGATCTCCCACTGTGGGGGCGGACCCTTCTGCTGAGGGACCTGTCATTTTCTCTTCTGAGCCACTTGGATTTACCACAGATGGGGTTTGGCCCTGGGTCGTTTCAAACAAGTTATCCGTGTCCTTCGCATCACAGGCTCCCCAAAAAGAAGCAAAGGAAAACCGTTACTGCCAAAAGAAATGCTCTTTGCATCATATACCGCCTTTCTTGACTTGGTGAAAGCAAGTGGGTAGCCATACATTGCTGCACAGCCACCACATAACCTTTCTACATCGTTACTGTCATTCAGTTCTAGCCGCTTTTCCATTCCATATGAGCGAAACGAAGTTCCTCTAATCAGCTAGAACATGTACCCGTGGGCAATGCAGTGAGAAAAGGAGCTAATTGCACACCTGATCTTTACCAAGCAGTTGTACTCAAACTACAGCTCCAACTTCCCCACGTAGTACCCTCCTCTTACACTGTGTTGCGAAGATGCCTTCTGTCCCTGCGAGGTTACACAACCAGCCGATGCTGAAGTAGTCCCACTGGAGCTACTAGTTTGCGTATGACCGCTGGCATTCGTAAAATAGTAAATAATTGTTGTGGAAAGAGTCACACCACTGCCCTTTCCGCATGATGTTGTTGCCTTGCCGTAATCGTAGTCGGCGTACAAAGTCGCATAAGTCGTCAACACACCCGAACTTCCTCCAGTAGTCCTCCCGGACTCTGATGCGTTACGTGCAAAACATTGACACTCAAGGACATGCACAAAATCAAAGTCAAAACGGTTACCAAAATGCGTCGTTTCATCATATTTCCTCCTTTTCAGGCAGATCGGTGGCCTAGATACCACATTCAATCTGCTTCTTTTTGGTAGAACACTGGAGTGTTCATCTTCGGACGTTGATAAAGCATCGCTGAAATTCTAAAAACCGCACTCGTCTGCTGCCATCATGGCAGTATGTAATTGCCATCGCAATCACTTACCTCAGATGGCTATCCTACAAAACCATCGGAATCCCCTCCCTTGCAAGATGGCCGGTCAAATGAACATCAACCATGCCTTTGATGTGATAAGTCTACCATATTAGCTTCCGCGTATAACCCCTTTTTGTAAATATGCCCGATTTCTCTAAAATCAAAAGGCTTGCAATTGGAATTTTCGCTGATCACCCCAGCCTAGACCAAACTCTTATGGGAGCACAGTGTTTTTGCATCTTTTAAGTGTAATCGAGGGTTTCCCAGAAAACTGCCAGCACTTTGAGCCTAAGGGCCTACATCCCATTAACGCAGCAGATACGGAAGCAAAATATGCTAATTTTTGTACCCTTGGCACTCCTCACTCCTTTCGGATCCATATACCGCTCAATAGGGCCGCCGCATCCCGGACCAGCTTGGCGCAGGGGCGGTCCCGGTAGAAGGTTTCCGTCCGCAGGGTGGGTGTGGCCCCAATGTCCGGGTGGTTTGAAGCTCCCGGCATTGGATCGCCCCATGCCGTTCCCCGAAAGGCGGCAGCCAGCTCCTGGACCCGGGCATAGTGGGCCGCCTTTTCTCCATCGTCCCCGGTTCTTCATAGCCGTACAGCCAGCCCATGGCCAAAAAGCCCCGGACAGAGCGCCGCAAATCTCCCGCATCCGCCCCACACCGCCGCCAAAGGAGGAGGCCAGCCCGCATGGCCTCCTGGCGGGAAAAAGCCCGTCATCGCAAAACGCCGCAAACACCGCCTGGGCGCAGTTACAGCCCTCCAAAAACAGAGCTTGCGCTTTCTCTTCATGGTTCATATTCCATCGCCTCCTGAGAGCATCCTACCACGGCTGCCCCAATTTTGCAAAGGTTGCCCAGTTGACACTGGGCGAAATCACGGTATACTAAAGAAAATCCACGGATTCTTGACACCATGCGGGGAAACATGAACGTAAAGTAACCAGACAGCACCTGTGACCTGTCACCGGCCCTTCTGGCCCGGTATGATATCACCCTGGCTCCCTCACGGTCATCAAGGATGGAACCAGCTATGCAGACGGCCTCACCATCGCTTTGGGAGATTTTCAGCCACGTGGCCGCCGGTGGCAGCTGCTCTGTTCCACGGCGGCGGTAAGCGTGGGGAATACCAGGCCCTTTTTAGCCGGTTCGCCGGGTCCTGCGACAGGCTTGTCCATCACCATTGGCTCCGGCTTTTCCGCCTGCTATCAGAACGCCTGTCTGGCGGCAGCAGGATTTCCCAATGTCGGGTGGTGGATTCCCGCAACCTCCTCTCCACAGGCCAGGGGGCCACGTGGTCTGGAGGCCTGCCGTCTGAGGACCAGGCCAGCCTGGACGGGCTCTGCCGGAGGCTGGAGCAGCTCACCGGGAAGGTGGAAGCCAGCTTCCCTTTTTGAACCGGCTGGACTATATGGTCAAGAGGCGGCCGCTGCTCCACCGTGGCGCCCCTGGGGGCCAACCTTTTGAACCTGAAGCCCTGCATTGAGGTTCGGGACGGGAAAATGCAGGTAGTCAAAAAGTATCGGGGCCTTACGCCAAGTGCCTGGCCAGCCCGTCAAAGACCGGCTGGATGGTCGCCGGAGCTTCGCCGGGACCGGCTGTTCATCACCTATACCCCGGTGGAACCCGGTCTGTCTGGCAGCGGTGCGAGGCTGTGGACCGGTACGGCCACTTCCGGGGAGGTCTTCAGAAACCTCCGCCGGGTCACCGTCTCCTGCCACTGCGGCCCGGGAACCTTAGGCGTCCTCTTCATCCGGCAGTAGGAGTGAGGTTCATGTACGCAGATTGCCACATCCATATGGTGCTGGACGGCGTCTTTACAAAGACGCCATTGCCGCCCCACCGGCAAGGCCCCAGGAGGACCTGATCCGCCCCCGGCTGAGGCCTACCGGTCCTTGGGCTTCACCTACCTCCGGGATGGCGGGGACCGTTGGGGCGTGGGGCGGTTCGCCCGGGATCTGGCGGGCACGTACGGCATCACCTACCGGACCCCCTCTTCCCCATCTACAAGCGGGGCCACTACGGCGGCTTCATCGGCCGGAGCTTCGACACCATGGAAGCGTACAAAGGCCCTGGTCCAGGAGGTCCGCACAGAGGGGGCGGGGATTTTGTCAAAATCATGATCTCCGGCCTCATGGACTTTGACCGCTTCGGCGTCCTCACCAGCAGCCCCTGGAGCCCCAAGAGATCCGGGAGATGATCCGCATCGCCCACGGGGCAGGGCGAGTTGTCATGGCCCATGCCAGCGGAGCCCAGGCCGTCCTGGCTGCGGCGGAGGCTGGCGTGGACTCCGTGGAGCAGGGGGCATATCTCTCCGGCGAGGCTCTGGAAGCCATGGCGGAGGCGGGAACCGTATGGGTTCCCACCCTGGCAACCATTGGAACCTGAGAGGTACCGGCCGCTTCTCGGAAGCAGATGTAACGCGCATCCTGACCTCCGCCCAGAGAATGTGGCCCGGTTCCACGCCCTGGGCGGCCTCCTGGCTCCCGGCTCCGATGCAGGCGCTTATGCCGTCTTTCACGGCCAAGGCGGCTTGGACGAGTACCGTCTCTCGTCCGAGGCCCTGGGCCCGGAAGCAGGCGACGCACTCTCCCAGGGCATTTCCGCCATCCGGCAGCGGTTTTAGACAGAGACCTGGGGTCCTGAGAAGGAACACCGCCTCTTGCAAATCCGGAGCATTGTGGTATAATGGCCGCGAAGCAGCCTTGCTCCTCAGCAGAAAGGAGGCTATTTATGGAATTTTGGACCCAGAGGCGGAGGAAACGGAGGCCCTTGGGGCAGCTTTGCTTTCCAGCCTCCGGCCCGGCCAGGTGGTGGCCTTCCGCGGGCCCTTGGGCGCAGGGAAAACCGCCTTCACCCGGGGACTGGCCCTGGGACTGGGCGTCACCGGACCGGGTGACCAGCCCCACCTACACCATTGTCAACGAATACACCGGCGGACGCATGCCCCTGTTCCACTTTGATATGTACCGGCTGAGCAGCGAAGAGGATTTATTTTGACATCGGCTGGGAAGACTACCTGGACCGGGGTGGCCTGTGCGTGGTGGAGTGGAGCGAGCGGGTGTCCGGCGCTCTGGGCTCGCCAGTGACGGTGACCATTGAGAAGATCCCCGGCTCCGACCAGCAGCGAAAAAAATCACCATCGAGGGGTACCCCATGGGAATCTTAGCCTTTGAAACCTCCGCCAAAGCCGCCTCCGTAGCCCTGCTGGAAGGCGGCAACCTCCTGGCGGAATCCTACCAAAACGCCGGTCTCACCCACAGCCGGACCATCCTGGTCATGGCGGAGCATCTCCTCAATCCTGCGAACTGACCCCTCAGGATGTGGAGGCCGTGGCCGTGGCCATGGGGCGGGAAGCTTCACCGGCGTGCGCATCGGCATGGCAGCGGCCAAGGGCTTCGCCTGGGGCCGGGAGCTGCCCCCTCTTCGGCGTATCCACCCTGGAGGCCATGGCGTGGGGGCTGGGGGAGCTGGAGGCTGATCTGCCCTGTGATGGACGCCCGGCGCAGCCAAGTGTACAACGCCCTCTTCCGGGCCTCCGGCGGTGCCCTCACCCGACTTCGGCAGGACCGGGCCATCTCTATGACAGATCTGGAAGCGGATTTGCAAAGCCTGGCAGAGCCGGTGACCCTGGTGGGAGACGGAGCCCTTTTGTGCAGCGGCTCCATGTCCCTCCCGGCTGGACGGCTCCTGCTGGCCCCGGAGCACCGGCGGCAGCAGCGGGCCTCCGGTGTGGCTCTCGCGGCCTGGGCGGCCATGCAGCGGGACGAAATCAGTGATGCCAATTCATTACAACCTAATTATCTTCGCCTGTCTCAGGCGGAACGAGAGCGCCTGGAGCGGCTTCAGGCAGCAGAAAGAAAGGACAACGAATGATGGACCATGTACACGTTTTGAATCACCCTCTGATCCAACACAAGCTCTCCATCCTGCGGAGTAAAAACACCAGCGTCAAGGAGTTCCGGGAGCTGGTCAGCGAAATCTCCGCCCTCATGTGCTATGAGGCCACCCGGAATCTCCCCATGGAGGCAGCTGAGGTGGAGACTCCCATCGGTATGGCCAAGGTTCAGGTCCTGGCCGGGAAGAAGCTGGCCATTGTTCCCATCCTGCGGGCTGGGCTGGGCATGGTGGACACCATGATCGACCTGATCCCTCGGCCAAAATCGGCCACATCGGCCTGTACCGGGACCCGGAGACTCACGAGCCGGTGGAGTACTACTGCAAGATGCCCAACGATATTGCCGAGCGCCAGGTGTTCATCGTGGACCCCATGCTGGCCACCGGCGGCAGCGCTGTAGCTGCCATTACCTTTGTCAAGGAATATGGCTGTAAGTCCATCACCCTCATGAATATCATCGCGGCTCCCGAGGGCATTAAGGCTGTCCGGGAAGCCCACCCCGACGTGGGACATATTTGTGGCCGCTGTAGATGAGAAGCTCAACGACCACGCCTATATCGTGCCCGGTCTGGGGATGCAGGAGACCGGATCTTTGGTACCAAATAAGTCGTGCCCTTTCAAACGCACGCTGTAGCGCCTCTTTGGCTACAGCGTGCGTTTCATTTCATAACAAAACCGAGAGCGCAGGTGTAGCGCGCAGCCTTCCGGACACACCGACTGTGGGATCCGTCTGGATCACTGAAATCCAGACAAATTGGGACGGTGCGAACTGAACAAAGTACCGTAGACCCGGACCCTATCTCTGCCAGCGCGTCCAGGAGTTGGACCCAGGCGGTAGAAAATCACATATGCGGGACCACAGCCAGGCAAACGCCTGAAGCGGCCCCGCATATTGGGAATTCAGTTCACAGTAACTCGATATAGCTTTTGTTCCTTGCGGTAGAAGAGATAAAATGTATGGTCTCCGGCTGCATATAAATTGACTGCCGATTCTCCCATATCTTTTAACGGTTCCGGGAGCGGCGCAGACATACAAGTGACGGCCCCATCCTCCAACCGAAGCAGCTGCAGACGAAACCTGTAGTCTACAGCAAGGCCAAATTCTCCCGCAAACCGCATCCGGTACAGAGCGCCATCCTCACCAGAGCGGCGCTGGGCGTCCTCCCTGGCAGACAGAAGCGTCAATTCCCGGTGAAACTGGTCTGTGTCTTCATCGATGGACAGGCAGGCCACCATCCCCTCGGGTCAGATAGCAGGAATCAGCTTCTCTTTCTTGGGGAATCAATGTCTGCCGGTCCAGCTCCCCGGAACGGTCAGCCCGAATCAGGACACACTGTCCATGGTCTGCATAGACGTAGCCAAATTCCGATCCGCAGACGGACATCTCTCCCCCTCCCAGGGGCTCTGTCTGGTCACCAGTCTGCCAGGTCAGAAGGTCCGTCACCTGGCCATCGGAAACGGCACGGACTCCAAACTGTCCATCCGGCTCCACGTAGCTGAAGACTGCCGTTCCATCCTCCAGCGCCCACAGCTCCTGCACCGTGCAGGAAATGTCCGGGAGGGCTTTCTGATCCTGGCCCAAAAGGACCAAAACATATTCCGATGGGTAAACATGCTCATAGTCCTTGGCCCCCGGCACAACAAGCGGTTCCCTCTCCGGTCAACGCCCCAGCCTGATACCAGCCCCGTCTCTGGCTCCCCACTGGGCCGTGACACAGGCCTGCTCCACGTCGTAGATGCCAATCTCCCGGGTAAGGCGGTAGCTGTACATCTCCTCCTCCGCCGAATGCTTTTCCTGTATGGCAAACAGCACTTGATCCTCCCGCGTATCCAGGACGATCCACTCCCAGGTGTCCTCCAGCTCCGGGAGAGAGGATTTCCTGGGCCTCTAACGTGTAAGTGACAGGCTCTCTGGGCTCAGACAGAAGTAGCCGCAGAGGCGGAAACATCCTCCTCGTTCAAAAGAGGCTCTGGGTTTGCGCAGCTAGCCATGAAAAGCCAAGAACAACACTGTCATTCTGTAAAGTTTTTGCGCACCTCAATCACCTACTTAATTGGTGTCAATCCCGTTGCGAGATTTGACACACAAAATGCTTTAAATCAGCCTCATTTTACTACTATAATATAATTATTATGATTATCATTTATAGTATCATTCATTTTATCTATGGAGTATGTGTACTTACATTTGAATTTGTCCCTATGGAAGACGCCAGGGTACTTTGCGCATATGCAGTGCCAGTAACATAAGAAATCACCATTTTGGCTGACGCTTGGGTCCACAGTAGTAAGTCATTTCTTGTCGGTACAGTGGAGCAGATAAGTAATTGCTTGAAGAACTGCAGGGAGAGATTTTGTTCTGAAATATTCATCAATTTTTTGGTTTGTTTCTTGGACTCTCCGAAGTCAGTCCAAATCGTTTTTGACCTGGTGCGTTAGGTGTATTTTTCATAGCAGCAGGGCTTCTAACGATTCACCCAATAGTTTTCATAGCTCTTTCTGCTATTCTGTGTCACCTTCTCCTATTGGCATTAAGTTCCCCGCAGAAATCTGCTCCTATTTAGTGACAGCATACCATGCATATTCTATTATGTCAAGCAGAAAATCAAAATATTTCAGATTGATCATATGAATCCCAGGATACATGCAGAGAGAAACAGCAGCAATAAAACGGCGCAACAGGTTGTAAGCCTCCTGTTCGCGCCGTTTTTCTGCGGGGAACTGCTGGCAGTGTGCATGGTGCTGTCCCCTGGGGTCCACGGCTCTGGCCGCCCAATGGAACCAGGCATTCCCTTCCGGCAGGTGGAGGCGGATGTCCCCTGGGGCGGGAGCCTGCAGAGAGACAACCCCGGAGGACACGTCCTATGCACCTACCGACTTGGTTCGGGTCTCCATCGTCCTGGAGGACCGCCCTGGCCTGGAGCAGATGGAAGCGTCCAGCGGCCTGTCCACTGCCGCCCTGGCCGTCAGTCCCCAGATGCAGCAGACCCGTCACTCCCTGGAGACCAATCAGGCGGCCCTGGCCCGGCGGATTTCAATCAGGTCCTCGGGGGCGAGCCCCTGGACGTGGTGTGGAACCTGACCCTGGCGGCCAATCTGATTTCCGCCAATGTGCCTTATGGAACAGATTGAGGCCATTCAGGCGGTGCCCGGGCGTGAAAAGGTGGTCATCCTGGAGACCCGGTATGAACCAGCGGTTTATATCCCAAGGACCGGCCGACCCCAACATGGCAACCTCTGGTGAGATGATTGGCACCTCCGCTGCCTACGCCGCCGGATATACCGGCGCAGGGATGCGGATTGCCGTCATTGACACCGGTATCGACACGGACCATCAAAGTCTTTTGATGCCGACGCCTTTGCCTACGCCCTGGCGGAGGATGATGAAGGCCAGCGGTAGACGAGCCTATGATCTTCTGGATGCAGGCCGAACCGGGGTACTTCCTCAGCTGAAGAAGCGGACCCGCAAAACGGCAATTTCGGCAGCTGAACGGCGGGCAGCTGTATGGCACCGCCAAGATTCCTTTTGGTTACAACTACGTGGACGGGGACCTGGACATCACCCATGACAACGATACCCAAGGCGAGCACGGCTCCCATGTGGCGGGGATTGCCACTGCAAACCGGTACATAAAGACAGGGATGGATACATTGTCAGCGCTTTGGAAGCGGTGAAGGTCCAGGGCGTGGCCCCGGACGCCCAGCTCATCACCATGAAGGTCTTTGGCAAAAACGGCGGCGCCTATGATTCCGACTACATGGCGGCCATAGAAGACGCCATTTTGCTGGGCTGCGATTCGGTGAACCTGTCCCTGGGTTCCTCCAAGCCCCGGCTTTGCGCCAAAACGACCTACCAGGACCTCCTGGACCAGCTGTCTGAGACCGATGTGGTGGTTCCATGTGCGGCCGGCAATGCCGGCTCCTGGGCTGACGGCGTTTGGAATGGCCATCTGTACAGCGACGCTGTGAGCCTGGATATGGTGGGCTCCCCCGGCTCCTACACCAACGCCCTGACTGTAGCCTCTGCTGACAACGTGGGCTACACCGGCCGGTATCTCACCGTCCAGGACGGCTATCTTCTATACAGAAACGATCTCTGCCATAAGCTATTGGAACGCACCCTGGCCGGGCAGCCCCGGGAATATGTTCTGGTAGACGGCTTTGGGTTGGCGGACGATTTTTGGACCGGAATCGACCTGACCGGAAAGGTGGCCGTCTGTGCCCGGGGTACCATCCTTCTATCGGAAAAAGCCAATAAAGCAGCTGAAGCCGGCGCCGGGGCCCGTGCTCATTTACAACAATGTCCCCGGCGCCATCAACATGGATTTGTCGGAGTACTGGTACGAGCCTCCCTGTGTCTCCCTCACCCAGTCCGACGGTCAGTGGATGCGGGATCAGGGCAGCTCCACACCGAAACCATCGAGGGGACAATTGGGGCGAAATCGTCACCAGAGAAATCCAGTACTACACCGGTGAACTAACCGTAGCTGAGAATGTGAGCACCGTGATTTACGACAGCCCTACACCATGAGCGACTTCTCCAGCTGGGGCGTGCCCGGCTCCCTGGGCTGAAGCCGGAAATCACCGCCCCTGGCGGCAACATCTACTCGGTGAACGGCGTGATTCCCGGTGGCGAGAGCTATGAGACCATGTCCGGTACCTCCATGGCCGCTCCCCAGATTGCCGGTATGGCGGCTCTGGTGGCCCAGTACCTGAAGGAAACCGGACTGGCAGGTCAGGAAGACCTCTCCCTGCGGCAGCTGAGCCAGAGCCTCCTCATGTCCACGGCGCAACCCCTGATGGAAGGATGGGGAGAACTACTACCCGGTGATCCAGCAGGGCGCAGGCCTGGCCAATGGGCAGCGCCATTTCCGCCAGCTCCTATGTGCTGGTAGACGGCCAGCCTGACGGTAAGGTGAAGGCGGAGCTGGGGGACGATCCGGAGCGGACCGGGCGTACCAATTCCCTTTACCCTGAACAACCTCACCAATGAGAGTCAAAATTATCTGTTGTCTGCGGCTCTGTTCACCCAGGCTGTTTGAGGACTATAAAACAGCCCAACGACCAATATTGGAGGAACTAGGCGAAGAATTTGAAACGGCCCCAGCTGTTCAGACCAGCACACTGCCGGATGCGGACGTCACCTGTGACCTTGGACGGCAAAACCGTAGAGCGGACAAGCCGCCTCATCACATGGACTTTGAACGGCAATGGACGGCAGAACCGGGACGACGCCCAGGCTCTGCTGGACTACATTGCAGGTAACCGGGACGGAAATTTTTGCTCTGGACTATGCTGACCTGGATGGGAGCGGAGCCGTGACCACCTTATGATGCTTACCTGCTTCTGGAAGGTTTGAACGGTGGCACCGTGACCCTGCCCGCCGGTGGGAAGACAGACATCACCGTGACCATGACCCTGACCGAGGCGCAGAAGAAAGCCCTGGATGAGAAGTACGAATCGGGCGCATATGTGCAAGGCTATGTATTCGCGGCCCCACTGCCACCAGCGAGGGGGTCAGAGTGTAACCCACTCCATTCCGGTACTGGCTTTCTATGGAAACTGGACAGACGCCTCTATGTTTGAAAATGAAAGTCTATATGTTTATGATGCAGGAGCAAATGTCAAGAGTCCTTATATGGGTTCTGCCTATGTGAACGCCATCACTGGAATCTCCGCAAACTCCTCGAACTCCTATATTTGGGGCGGAAACCCAGTTTCAAATTTTGGACCTCAAGAAAATTATCTCCCAGATCGGGCTTCCTTGAACAATCAAAACGGGGACGCACTTTGCCAATACTTTGTGAATCCCATCCGCAATGCCGCCAGCGGCAAAGTGCAAATTTTAACCCGGAAACCGGCGAGATTTACAAAGAACGGAACCTAGATGGCATCAACAGCGGCTTCTATTACAGCGCATCCGATGCATGGATTCCGTCGCAGCTTGTAGCGAACCTGACCTGGCAGGGTACGAACGCCAAGGGCGAGCCTCTGCCAGAGGGAACGAAGGCCCAGGTGCAGCTTACCCTTGTGCCAGAGTATTACGTGAATCCTGCCACAGGTCAGATCAACTGGGAGGAACTGGGCGAGGGCGCCAGCATCAGCCTGCCTGTGACCATCGACAATACTGCACCAGAAATCACCGGCGTCAGCATAGATCCCATCCAGAAAACCCTGACTGTAACCGCAAAAGACAATCATTACATCGCTGCATGCATCCTCCAAAATCCGGACAATGGTGGGATCTTCAACATAAAAACCCAAACCAGCAGACTGGTGGAGAGACGGTTGAAATTTCCGTCACGACCTTGGGAAGTTTTACCGGCGACGTCTGCGGATTTTTGTATATGATTATGCTGCAAACGTTGCCGCCTACGATATCAGCCTGGGAGAGCTCTTGGGTAATGTACAGAAGGGATATACCTTCGGCTCCTTCTGGTTTGGGGAATGGCTGCAATTTAACCAGGACAGTGAGGATGAATTTGGCGAGCAAGTCAGCGAAGTAGGCGACATCATCGCCGCCACAAACGCAGATGGTTACGTATTTTCCAGCACTTCCGGAGGTCGGCTGTATGTACAAACAGAGGACCTGCGGTCTGGCGCCCAGTATATCCGGACCTTGGAAACGGCCCCTACAGACCTGGCCTACAACCCTGCGGACGGTTACCTCTACGGCATTTCCGAGGCGGACGGCCTGGTACGCATAGATAAGCGCACCGGTGAAAGCACGATGCTTGGCAATCCCGGGATTCGCACCAGTACCTTGGCCTGCGATGAAAGCGGAACATTCTACAGCCTGAGCTGTGATGACAATGGCCTGTACCGCTTCACCCTGGAGGCGATGGACACACCGGAGCTGCTAGGAAAGCCTGTATACACCGACATGGACGAGTGGACGGGGAAGAGATCACCGTAGAACCTGTAGCCACCAGCACCGGGCAATCCCTGGAGTGGAACTGCAACGATGGCCTCTTGTATTGGACCCAATATGATAGCGAAAGTGAGGACTGGTTCAACACCAAGCTGTTCCAAATCCATCCGGAAACAGCCGCGTGCCAGAAGCAGCCGGCGAATTTCTTTGATGATCCGGTTGTGGCCCTCTTTGTTCGGGATTTGGACCGGCACGAAGACGCTGGCTGGAGCCAGATGACAGAACAAGTGGAGCAGGTAGCACTGTCAGCCAGTACCATGACGCTAAAACAAAGGAGGAGGCGCAGCTGGAAGCCTCTGTCTTGCCTTGGACCGCTTCCAATCGGGAGGTAACCTGGACTTCCTCCAACAGCGCCGTGGTTGCCGTGGATGAAACCGGTGGAGTAACCGCCCTGTCTGCAGGCGTCTGCACCGTCACTGCTACCTCGGCCCTGGACCCCAGTTTTCCGCTTCCTGCCAGGTGACCGTGGAGCCGGTGGACCTGACTCTAAAGGGGCGTCGTGAGACGTGAAGGCGGACAGGCACAGCTCTTTACATGGGATATGGCTCAAAACGACGGTTGGACTGTGGGGACCCACGGTAGAGGCTGCCCCCATTTCTGCAGCCTATGAAAGCGCACCAACCACCTGTACGTCCAGGGAGCAGACCGGAACTATACCATGCGCCAGGTGGACGAGAGTACAGGCAAAACGCTACTGACCTCCGGGCCAGTCCAAGGGGATTGCCGTCCTGGGATATGGCAGTGTGTGAGTATCTGGGGCAACCGGACGATGCCGTCAGCATTTACGGACCGTATATTGGCAGCCCGGGCAGTCTGGCAAACAACGCCCAGCTGACTTCCGGCTTTGATCTCAGGCTACCTGACCATGACCACCAACTGCAGCAGCTTTGTGGCAATCGCCTCTGGCGGCTATGAGCAGGTGACCGCACAGTCCACTTTGGAGGATGGTACCACAGTGGACATCGTTCAGGATACAGAGCGCTTCTACCTTCTGGATGCTGCAGGTTACCTCTGGATTTTGAACCTGTACGCACTGGAAAACGATGGCTATGGCTGCTACATCACCGGCCTGCTCTCAACAGACCTGGCAGGTAAACTACCCCTTCCTGCAGGAGGGTGATTTCCAGTACTGTTCCATGGTGGAGGACCAGCAGACCGGTCATCTGGTGCTGTCCTTTTTACCGGAGATACCAGCGAATTGTTCTACTGTACGCCAAGGAGCCAGACAGTTGAACCTGACGGCAGTACGCTGGGCAACCTGGGTGACCAAAACTACCCCTGCTGTGTTG
>VOFG01001483.1_pt1 | contig 36000 bp, 53 predicted proteins | sample 5384171 | NCBI WGS metagenome assembly VOFG01 (sample SAMN12384726, study PRJNA508395) | human gut metagenome | isolation source: healthy gut F | host: Homo sapiens
TGGAAGTAGGACACCCGCCCGGCGCACCTTTCTTCATGCTGGTAGCGAACCTGTTCTCTCAATTCGCCTCCGATGTAAACCACCGTAGCGAAGATGGTAAACTACATGAGCGCACTGATGAGCGGTGCCTGTATCCTGTTCCTTTCTGGAGCATCACCCATCTGGTACGCAAACTGGTAATCACCGACGAGAACAACATCACGAAAGGACAACTTATCACTGTCATGGGTAGCGGACTGGTCGGCGCACTGGTCTACACCTTCAGCGACACCTTCTGGTTCTCTGCCGTAGAAGGCGAAGTATATGCTTTCTCCTCCCTCTTTACAGCCGTTGTATTCTGGCTGATTCTGAAATGGGAAGATGTGGCCGACCAACCGCACAGCGACCGCTGGATTATCCTGATCGCTTATCTGACCGGACTGAGTATCGGTGTTCACTTGCTGAACCTCCTCTGTCTGCCGGCAATCGTATTGGTGTACTACTACAAGAAAACTCCGAACGCCACTGCCAAAGGCTCATTGCTCGCCCTGCTCGGATCGGGCGTACTCGTAGCAGCCGTGCTTTATGGCATCGTGCCCGGTATCGTTAAAGTCGGCGGCTGGTTCGAACTGCTGTTTGTCAACGGACTCGGCATGTCGTTCAACTCCGGCGTCGTTGTCTATATCATTCTGCTCGCCGCCGCCCTTATCTGGGGTGTGTACGAAAGCTACACCGAAAAAGAGCAGACTCCGCATGGCCATCTCATTCATTCTGACCATCGCCCTGCTGGGTATTCCATTCTACGGACACGGCGTAAGCAGCATCCTTATCGGTGTCGTAGTGATCGCAATTCTTGGCATCTACCTTGCTCCGCAAGTACAGGAAAAGATCAAAGAGAAATGGCGCATCTCCGCCCGTACCATGAATACGGCATTGCTGTGCACCATGATGATCGTGATCGGTTATTCCTCTTATGCACTGATCGTGATCCGTTCTACCGCCAACACACCGATGGACCAGAACTCTCCGGAAGATATCTTCACGCTGGGCGAATACCTCGGCCGTGAACAATACGGAACCCGTCCTCTCTTCTACGGTCCTGCTTTCTCCTCGAAAGTGGCACTCGACGTGAAAGACGGATACTGCGTCCCCCGCCAGTCACAGACGGGAAGTAAATACGTCCGCAAAGAAAAAACCTCACCGGACGAAAAAGACTCATACATCGAACTGCCGGGACGTATCGAATACGAATACGCGCAAAATATGCTTTTCCCCCGTATGTACAGGCTCCGCGCACTCCTCACTCTACAAGCAGTGGGTAGACATCAAGGGACATGACGTCCCATACGACCAATGCGGCGAAATGGTGATGGTGAACGTACCGAACCAATGGGGAAAACATCAAGTTCTTCTTCTCCTACCAAAGCTCAACTTCATGTACTGGCGCTACTTTATGTGGAACTTTGCCGGACGGCAGAACGACATTCAGAGCAGCGGAGAAATAGAACACGGTAACTGGATCACCGGAATCCCGTTTATCGACAATCTGCTGGTGGGCAACCAGGAATTGCCTCCGCAGGTCCTCAAAAACAACAAAGGACACAACGTATTCTACTGCCTGCCGCCGCTGCTCGGCCTGATCGGACTCTTCTGGCAAGCATACCACAGCCAGCGGGGTATCCAGCAATTCTGGGTGGTGTTCTTCCTGTTCTTTATGACAGGTATCGCCATCGTGCTCTACCTCAACCAGACACCTGCGCAGCCGCGTGAACGTGACTATGCGTATGCCGGTTCGTTCTACGCCTTCGCCATCTGGGTAGGTATGGGAGTCGCAGGTATCATCCGTATGTTACGCGATTACTGCAAGATGAAAGAAGTTCCGGCTGCCGCTCGCATCAGTACTCTGTCTGCTTGTCCCCATCCAAATGGCCGGACAGACATGGGACGACCACGACCGTAGCGGACGCTTTGTTGCCCGTGACTTCGGTCAGAACTATCTGATGACCTTGCAGGAAGAAGGAAATCCGATCATCTTCACCAATGGTGACAACGATACTTTCCCGTTGTGGTACAATCAGGAGACAGAAGGTTTCCGTACAGATGCACGTACCTGTAACCTCAGTTACCTGCAAACCGACTGGTACATCGACCAGATGAAACGTCCCGCCTACGACTCTCCGTCACTCCCGATCACTTGGGACCGTGTGGAATACGTCGAAGGCCAGAACGAATACATCCCCATCCGTCCGGAAGTAAAGAAGAATATCGACCAGATGTATGCACAGGCAGACAGCGCGCTCGAAAACGGAAATCCGGAAGCGATGAACGAACTGAAAGAACAGTTCGGAGAAAACCCGTATGAACTGAAGAATATCCTCAAATACTGGGTTCGTTCGGATAAGGAAGGGCTGCGCGTCATCCCTACCGACAGCATCGTAATGAAGATCGACAAGGAAGCTGTCCGCCGTTCCGGCATGAAAATACCGGAAGCGCTGGGCGACTCCATCCCCGAATACATGACCATCTTGCTGAGAGACGCCAACGGCAACCCGAAACGCGCCCTCTACAAGAGCGAACTGATGATGCTCGAAATGTCTTGCCAACGCCAACTGGGAACGTCCCATCTACATGGCTATCACCGTAGGCAGTGAAAACCACCTCGGCATGGACAACCACTTCACGCAGGAAGGTCTGGCATACCGCTTCACCCGTTCGATACGGACAAGCTGAACAGCAAGATCGACAGCGAAAAGATGTACGACAACCTGATGAACAAGTTCAAGTTCGGCGGCATCGAGAAACCGGGCATCTACATCGACGAAAACGTAATGCGTATGTGCTACACACACTGGCGCATCTTCACACAGCTCGTAGGACAGCTCATCAAAGAAGGCAAAAAAAGACAAGGCACTCGCCGCACTCGACTACGCCGAGAAGATGATCCCGTCATACAACGTACCGTATGACTGGGCAAACGGCGCCTTCCAAATGGCGGAAGCCTACTACCAGCCTGGGACAAAACGAAAAAGCGAACAAGATCATCGACGAACTTGCCAACAAGTCTCTCGAATACATGATCTGGTATCTCAGCCTGACTGATTACCAACTTTCCATCGCCAGCGAAAACTTCATGTACAACGCAGGACTGCTTGACGCAGAAGTACGCCTGATGGAGAAATACAAATCAGAAGAATTGGCTAAACATTACTCGGAACAACTCGACCAGCTATACAATGAGTACGTTGCTAGAATGAAAGGGAAATAAAAACTAAGTAATAAGTATTAAGTAATAAGTAATAAGCTGCGCCATAAGCCGCACGGTTATTACTTATTACTTATTACCTGTTACTTATTAATAAAGACTCTTATGTTTATAGAACAACCACCTTGGTTCTTCCGAGCGCTGTATCCACAAGCCATCTTCCGGATGGACCCAAACGAACGGGCAGTCTACCTGACTTTTGACGACGGCCCTATCCCGGAAGTTACCCCTTGGGTACTGGAGCTACTGAAGAAACACGATATTAAAGCTACCTTCTTCATGGTAGGCGACAATATCCGCAAACACCCGGACGAATACCGGATGGTGGTAGAACACGGACACCGCATCGGCAACCATACTTTCAACCACATCCGCGGCTTTGAATATTCCAATCCGGATTATCTGGGCCAACACCAGACGGGTAGACGAAATTATCCACTCGGACTTGTTCCGCCCGCCACATGGGCACATGGGATTCCGGCAATATTACACCCTTCGCCACCATTACCGTATCATCATGTGGGATCTCGTAACCCGCGATTACAGTAAGCGAATGCGCCCGGAACAGGTACTGAACAACGTAAAACGCTACGTACGCAACGGTTCCATCATCACCTTCCACGACTCTCTGAAATCGTGGAACAACGGGAATCTGCAATATGCTCTCCCCCGTGCCATCGAGTTTCTGAAAGCGGAAGGCTATGTGTTCAAGGTATTCTAGCTGCCGGCAAAGAAACATTTTACCTGCCGACAGCAAGTTTTCTAATTACCGATAAGGTTTTCATCCATATCCATTATGAAAAAGCTCCTCTCCTCAGACCGAATTAAAGCCGAAGCACTACGCCTCGGCTTTTCCGCCTGCGGACTGGCGCCTGCCGAAGGCTGTGGATGAAACTGTGGCTACCGCCTTCCGTCAATGGCTGGCGGACGGTTGCCAGGCAGAGATGGCGTATATGCAGAATTATGAGGATAAACGGCTCGATCCGCGCTTGTTGGTGGAAGGGGCACGTACGGTGATCAGCGTTGCGCTAAACTATTATCCGGCAAAAAACTTCCCGAAGGTGAGTATCAGATTGCATGGTATGCCTACGGGAAAGATTATCACGATGTGATGAAGGGAAATTGAAGGAACTTTTTGAGTTTATAGAAAAAGAAGTTTCATTCTCCGAAGAAACAGACAGTACTATCGCCTCGACAAACAATATCGGCACATATACTGAAAACTACGCCTCAGCACCCCAAGCCCCAGTATCCCAAACCTCCGCTTCTCCGCTTCAAGGCCGCATATTCTGTGATACCGCTCCCATACTCGAACGTTATTGGGCATGGCGTACCGGCTTGGGATGGATAGGAAAGAATACACATCTCATCATTCCTCACGCCGGCTCCTGCTTCTTCTTAGGGGAAATTATTCTTGATAGGGAAGCTGACAATTATGACTCTCCACAACGAAATCAATGCGGTTCGTGTACACGTTGCCTGGATGCCTGCCCGACAAAAGCGCTGGAAGCCCCTTTCAGGCTCAATTCCGAGAGATGTCTTTCTTATCTTACCATTGAGTATCGTGGGGAACTTTCGCTCAATACAGGAAAAAAATGGGTAATAAAATATATGGCTGTGACGAATGTCTGAAAGCTTGCCCTTGGAATCGCTTTGCCACTCCTTGCCGGACAGCCGAATTTCAACCGTCTCCTTCTTTGTTAAGTATGAGGAAGGATGATTGGCATTCGCTGAGTGAGGAGCAATATAAAACCATTTTCAAAGGTAGCGCAGTGAAAAGGGCTAAGTATAGTGGATTGATGCGTAATATAAAGATTATTAAATAAATATTTAAATATTAAGAGCTACTACCTTACGATAATAGCTCTTAGGATCAATTAATGCAAGTTCTTCTCATAACAAACAGTTAAACCACTATATAAAAATAGTATTTCATGCAAAAATATTATTCAGCATATTGCATCAAAATAGCAGGAAAATCAATAGAAAGTCCTGCATAATTTGCAGTAGACGGAACTCTTCCCTTAAATAATCCCATTGACATATATGCATCTGTAATATAAGCTAACGCAACCTGCCCATCATTCATTAATACAGGAGAAAGAATAATTTTTCCCTGTAAATACAAACCATCATCAGTTTTAGTTATTATTGAGCCGTACATCACTCCTCCTTGCCCATCAGACAAAGCATACTTTTGCTGCTGTGGAGTGGTTATAACTAAAGCTCCATCTTGATAGGTGACCGCTAAAACAATCGTTGCTCCCAACAGTCTTGTCATTGGTAGCTGGAATATATAGCCATTACCACCCGGATTTTTAACAATTTGAGTATTTTCCTCTAATGAAAGAACTTGATTAATACCAAATGCTGTAGCAACGACTTTCACAACACCTGTCCATTGTCCCAATAAGTCATCAATATCGTACTGCAATAAAGCATATTCAATTTCACGAATGCCAGTAGTCACTTTTACAATGGCCGAACGAATTTTACCAGTGAGATTCTCTGTTGCAATAAACTTAAATCCATCACTCGTCATTTCATAGGATAACCATTGAGAAGCATCTGCTGGAATAGATACCTGAATAGGCAAATTACTCGACATTTCAACAGGGACCTCCTCTGCAGCATCTGTCAATGTGAAATAGGTAGCATCTCTATTATATTTCCAAATAGCTCCTTCCTGCAGTATGGTTGCTTGCTGCGTACTCACACCATCAGTTAAAACGATTTGTGCGCTACGCCCCGGATAACCCGTATTAGCATCTACAGAAATGGAAACTTTATGATCTGCAACTTCGATTACCTGACACCAATCGGCATTCACCGTAGCCGTGACAGTTCCAGTTGCTGCAAATTCGACAGTTCCAGTGCCACCACTAGCTTTCATATCCAAATCTGATTTTATAATTGTCAATTTTACAGTGGCAGCATCGTCATCTGAAGAACATCCTGCAACAAAAAAATAAGCAGAATATTATTAAGTATAAATTCAGTATATTTTTCATAATCTAGTTTTTATTTATTCCTCAACTTTCATAAAGACCATCTCTCCATACATACGTTCCACCCCTTGAACATATGAACTTTGACTATAATCAGGTGCCGAATAGCGGTCGAAGGCCATATAATCAAACTTTTGCACCACCTACTGCTTCGAATACCCCATCATCCTCAAATGTAAATCCAAACGGAGACTGTTGTACATTTGCCACAAAACCAAACATCAGACCTGCCTGATAACTAATATATGTAGGATAAAATCCCATGGCATAACAATATGTAGTACATCCCAAATAATATCCTGATATATAACCTACCTTTTGAGTCTTAAAGGACATAATTCCTTCACCTCTATCATAATCGAGCACTATATCACCAATTAGTCCCTTGAGAATATAACTCTTATTTTCTACATCCTCTATAATAGATATTGGTAATTCTTCGTCTGTCAAATTATTATCTTTATACATCTTGCAGGTAAGAGTATAATTACCTAGATAATCATTATATTTAATATATCCCTCCGGATAAATTCCTTTCATTTTAACGTTAGTTGCCCCCTCGTCAGTACAAGTAAAAAGCTCGGAGGAAGGGTCCCACACAAAATTTTGCACAGTTACTCCTGCCAGTGAAACTGGTTCCCGGAAACGAAAGCCATCGGTTGTAAAAAAGGAAAGGAGATTGCTCTTGTACAATGTTACCACCATCATTATAGGCTATAACAAAAGTATAATTACTTCGCTGCGTCATACCAACTAAATTTCCATCAACCAACAACTGATATTGTATAAAGAAAGCATTCTCTTCTACATCATTCACAGAGTTTATATATGCCTCCCAGTTCAAATCATCCGGAAGCGCATACATTACTATCGTATTTCCATACTTTTTGCCCTGCATTACAATTTTCTCGGCTGAAAGGCTTCCTTTATAATAAACTCGTAATCTCCTTGCAGGTTGGCATTGGGGTTGGAACCTCCGCCTTGTGGCTTGGCATATGCATGAATAAAAGCATTATAAGTGTCGAATGTAAGCATAGTAGCTTCCTCCGATACAACCTTATAAAGAGAGGAAATAGTCTCATCGCCTTCGTATCCTTGAGATGCCATTGTAACTCGCTGACCATCAAACTTGCACAGAAGAGTTATGCCTCCCAAAGCATAGTCCTGACCTATGTAATATTCCATTCTCCAACCATTAGATGCCGATTCTAATAGCTCACTATATTGCTTCACTTCCTCTGTTGCACGGTTCGCTGAAGAATCATCAAAATAATCCTCTTCCTGGAAAAGACAGGATTGCAAACCAAAGCATACAAGAGCCATCAACAAATAAATCATTATATTCTTTTTCATAATCTTCCTGTTTTATTCAATAGTACTTAAATCCAGGCTCCGGAATTTCTTGCTGACGCCTTAACACAATCTCACGCAAATCATCTAAATTAATACCCCAAGTTTCAAGCATATAATTGTATACAATAGTAAACTTCTGATTAATAATAGCCGCTCCGGCAGTTCCGGCAACCTTCAGCATATTATCCCAGTAAGCCTGATCGTGAGTAACATACATGGCGATATTCTCTACAAAATCTTCTCTTGCCTCACTCATCGCATATGCCGTCACAAATCCTTCCGGCCATGCATCCGCATCCTCTCGCAAATATGAATTTCCATTTTCAGCAACATAGAAATACCAGTCGGAACCAACATATTTTCCTTCGGTAATGCGATCAAACGATGGGTCATAATTACGCTTCTGATGCAGGATATGTGCAAATTCATGGTGCATCGTCTTAAAGTAATACTCATTCAAAACTTCGATATCGACATTCTCAAAGTCCAGACTGTTCACTTCGTACAATGTTATCTTCTTTCCTCCCTCGGCAGTACCCAACACCTTCGTACCACTGCTATCATAAGCCGGAGAACCTATCAAGTGAAAAGTTTTTGGCACATAAGACCGAAGAAAAGCCGGTCCGGCAAGTTCAGTATATGCCTCCATCCATACATGCTTGATAATCTTGGCCAAAGCAACCGATTTATCGTAATCCGCCGGTACCAGATTATATTTGTGATCACTTTCAATATCTTGCATACGATACTTGAAATCAACGTTATACGGATATGTATAATTAGCAAGCAACCATTCATCAAAACCATTATGTTCCATTGGCTCTGTTGAAAAAATACTATGCTTGGTGTCAATATCATCGCCATTATTACAGGCTCCCCAAAGAATGGGCAAAACAGCCGTTAGTATATAAATATAATATTTCTTCATATTATTTCCTCCTTTTAATTTTCAGTACGTGGATTGGGTTGCATTCCTGCCAGAACTACACTCTTAGGAATTTGCATAGCACGTCTTGCGTCATTTACCGGCATTTCATCTGTTACGACTATATTGTTATTAGCAATAGAACGGCGATAGATAACAATTCCATAACGTTTAATATCCGGCCAGCGCAGACCTTCGTGCAAAGTAGCAATACGTCTCATATGCAGAATGCAGTGAATAAAGTTCTCCTGTATACCTGATTCAATAGTAAAATCAGGCTGAAAACTTTTTCTTGGGAGTCGGATTTTGTGTCGGATTGTAATAATCCATCTTATCATAATACTCATTTATCATCCCCGGAGTTAAAGTTTGCTTATTAGAAGTATATGCTTTCTCCCATGTAGTAAGATCTGCAGCAGCCATTGGATAGTTCTTTTTCAGCGTATAAGCCTCAGCCCTGCAAAGCAAAGTCTCGTCTGTAGAGAAAATCACAGGCATATAATACAGGTAGTCACCAGCATAATAACCGCCCTTTCTCAACATACTGCATTCATAGCCCGATGTTGTAAAAGGCTGCATATACATGCGGTCAGGGATACCCCATAATCCGGAAGAACGTGATGTTTCGTAAGAAGCAATTAACTTATTATGTAGATAACGTTTTCCTGTCATGTAATTACTCAGAATAATACCACAGTTAGATACGGTACTACATATCAACAAGTTAGCCTTACTTGTAGAAGCAATATATGCGTCGGGCTGTACATTATCATTAGCAGAGAGTTTTCCCAACGCTTCCCAATCCCGTAATTCGGCAGCAGGATCACTTCCCAACACACGATCTGCATATTTTATCACCTCATCACAATTAGAAAAGTCAGGCTTCATATAATAAAGATAGAAACGTGCAGCAAAAGCATATGCAGCTTTCCTTGTGAAATGATATTTCGGCACAGAATAACTATCATCGGAAATAAGAGCCATACCATCTAATAAGTCCTTCTCAATCTTCTCATAAGTCTCCTGCAAAGTACCCCCGCCCGTATTGTGGTTGCACAGTTGTTTCAACTTTAGTCATATAAGGAATACCTAATTCCTGTGATGCATGAGTATTATAAGCATTACAAAAAATATTTGCTAATACAAAATGATTGTACGCCCGACAAACAAGAGCCTCTCCTCGCTGCGGCATCAACGATTCCGGATTTCCCCGTTTCTCAATCTCTTCCAAAGCCATGTTAGCAGAAGCAATAGCTATATAATGGGTTTCCCAAAGATTTGTAGGCGTATCCTGATATTCTTCCTGGGTATCTTTCCAGTTATAGCACTCTTCCTCAGATAACTTATAATAAGAATATCTGGCACTGTTATCGTCGGTATTATCACTATAAAGTTCAAACAGTTCATTCGCAGATCCTTCCGGATAAGCAGAAACAAGCATTTTAGCTATTTTTGCTCAGAATTCAGGCTCCGTCCGGTTATCTGGTAATTCGTCAAGAAAATCATTACAAGAGCTACCGACAATAGCAAGCGTTGCGATGAACAATGGAATATATAATTGATTTCGTCTCATCTTTAATCTTTTTTTTATTATTAAAATCATTCTCTTACAATCCTAAACGCAGAGTTAATGTAAACTGACGTGGCACCGGTGAAGCTACACCACCAGTATTAAAGAATTCAGGATCTTGACCATTCAATTTCTTATCTGCATAAATAAGGAATAAATTAGTTGCCTGTAACTTCAAAGAAAGATTGGAAATCTTCGCAGCAGAAATCCAAAGCTCTTAGGAAACTCATAAGAAAGTGAGATTTCTTTCATACGGATAAAATCACCTTTTGCAATTCGCTCTGTAGAATAATTGTAAGCATTGTAAAAGCTTTATACAATGTTCGGTTTGCTTCATATTGCGGATTACTCAAGATTGCAGGAATATTAGTCTTTGCCTCATCCCCAGAAAGCGTCCAACGATTCTTGAATTCACGAGGCATAGCACTCAAATCGGAATATTTATAATTAAAATATGGATTCAAACGAACAACATTACCAAATGAATAAGTCATGAATACATTGAGTTTAAACCCTTTATATGCAAAAACGTTACCGAAACTACCAGTTATTGTAGGATCTGTCGGACCTTCATATTTCAAATAATCTAACTTCTCACGTTCCTGGAAATTAATATCAGTCGATGTTATATTTCCATTGATATCGAACATAGGAATACCTTTTTTCATCCAAACCTGCAAAAGGAATGGAGAAAAGCCCGCGCACAGGATATCCTTCACGTGCAAATCCATTTCCCGAAACAAGTTCCATCATACGAGTACGTCCTCGCAAATCAGTAACTTTATTCTTAGCATGAGAAAAAAATAAAATCAGAATTCCATGAGAAGTCTTTCGTTTTAATATTGCTGGTTGAAAGGGTAAATTCAATACCATGTGACTTCATTGTAGCTACATTGGCATATTTATAAATAGTACCTCCCACTCCTTGTGTTGGAAGTCAACCCAATCAGGTCATAGTTATTGCGCGTGTACCAGTCAGCTGAAAATTAATGCGATTATTAATAAAACCTACATCCACTCCGATGTTTAATTCATGCTTCTTTTCGTAAGTCAATTCGCTATTTTCCAAATCCACTATATGAAGACCCGTTTCTTGAATATCAGTGAAAGGACGATAAGGTGAATAACTCTTAATAATAGCTTGTGAATTTGTTACATCATGCCGGACCACGATCAGCTGTCAATGAGTAAGATGCCTTAAATGTCAAATTTGAAAGCGTTGGTTGAAGTGATTGGAAGAATTTCTCTTCATGAACATTCCACGCTGCAGAAAGATTCCACGTTGGCAGCCAACGAGCAGAACGGCTACGCCCCATTCTATTAGTTCCTTCATAGCGGAAAGTACCATTCAGCGTATAACGTCCGTCATACGAATAAGTAGCATTTGCAAATGTGCTACACTCCGATATCTAGTATGCCCCATAGAATAATACTTTTCTCCAGTCTCAATACCTTTCTTAAAAAACTGATAAACATATGATGGAATCTCACCCATAGAATATTGCATACCCCATCCTTGGAATGAAGAGTTAGAGCGTTGAAGATCATTTACTTCCATTCCTGCAAAAAGATTAGTTATATGCTTTTCTGCAAATAGATGATTCCATGATACAGTACCACGGAAATCCAGTCCCAACATCTTACGATCTTGACGCTGATAAATACCTCCTTCAGGAAGAATCTGAAATAGGTAATGCATATGGGTTATCTGGATTCTTATACAACCAGTCGTTTTCATCACGAATAGTAGCATCGTCCAACCCCGTACGATAAGCAATTGCTTGATTAGAATCATCCATTATATTATGTTCTTGTGATGATGATTGATAACGCACAGCACCCAGCGCACTGACTTCTAGGCCCTGCAACACCTTCCATTTCAACTCCCCTGGAACTTTAACATCAACAACATTCAACTCAATAAAATTATTGTCCAATTCACGGAGAATATTAAATGGAGCATAATTAGCCACATAATCTGTATGTAGGATCTAATGTACGTGAAGTATTCAGTGCGTATGAATAGGGGTTGATATCAAAATCACGTGTAACCTGACCTGCCGCAACGTCCAATGATGAGTTCATGGTACCTGGTGCATTCTGTTTACGGTAAGAAGCACTTGATATCAAGTTTATGCTTAGGTTCTTTAAGATATTATAAGTCGTATTCAAATTGGCTGTATAACGTTTCACTTCACTCTGCTTATACCATCCCGGATCAAGCATGGCACTCAATGACGCATAAAAAGATGATTTATCAGAACCTGAAGTAATACTTACAGAGTGATTCTGTGAAATATTATTTGAGAATAATACATCAAACCAGTCGGTATTACGCATTTCGGCTTCGGTCAAATAAGCATTACGTGCTTCTAAAGTATTCATCAGCCCAAATTGACCATTCGTTTCATTAAACTGGTCGATCAGTTTATACATACGTCCGTACACACCTGAATTCTTTTGCACGAAATAAATCAGCACTATTCAACCAACCTTTTTGCTCCAATTCTTTATATATTCCCATTTGCTCCTGAGAATTCATAATATTGAACTCTTTGTATGAGGGCACCATACGCGTAGTAAACTCACCCGTATAATTAATTTTGCTGACTCCAGCTTTACCTTTCTTTGTAGTAACAACAATTACACCTGCCATTGCACGTGCACCATAGATTGAGGTTGCTGAACCGTCTTTCAAAATCTGAAAGCTCTCAATATCATCGGAATTTAAACCAGCAATAGCCGAACTAATCAGAGTTTCAGCATCACCAGAAGATAAATCATCAGGTCCCACATCAATAGCATCTTCCATAATAACTCCATCCACCACCCATAATGGTTTGGAGCTACCATAAATGGAGGTAGCACCACGTACACGAATTTTAGGAGCAGTACCAAACGTACCGGATACGTTCTGGACTGACACACCCGCAGCACGCCCTTCAAGTCCACGGCTAATATCAGGGAGACCATCCAATTTTACATTATCAGCTGTTAATTGTTGAGTTGCACCAGTAAAAAGGCGTTTGTCCATTTTTTGCATGCCGGTTACCACTACTTCCTCCAGAACTTCTGCATCTGGTTTCATCAGAATTCTTATCGTTCCTGCTTTTATGGGGACCTCCTGAGTTTTCAATCCGATATAGCTAATCTTCAAAGTTCTAGCAGAACTTGGTACATCGTTTATGGTAAACTTACCATCGATATCGGTGACTGTTCCCATCGTTGTACCTTTCACTAATACGGATGCTCCCACAACAGGCTGATCATCTTCCTCAGAAATGACGACACCTGTCACCTTTTTAGGTGTTTGGGCAATCACTAGACCTATGCTTGCCAGCAAGCAGGCCAATAACAGCATTAATTTTCTTTTCATAAACACTCTTTATTATTATAAGAATTAGTAAGTCGCTTATTTTCGCTTAGTGCTATTTTGCAAATATAAGCACATATTTATAAATACAAAACAATTATTCAAAATAAATTTGAAAACTATTGTAAATACATTATGATAGTTATGAAGATAAATATATATCATCAAACTATCATAATGTCACATTTATGTCAGTCTGTGCAAATTTAGCCCTGTTCAAATAATCATTATGTCATCTAAACACTTCCTTTTTATCTTTAACTAAGCCTTGAATAATATAAAAATTATATTAGATATAAATAATTAGTATGAAAATAGGTTATAGGAGAATATGATACAATTATGTGTTACGTAAAAAAGAGAAAATAAAATAAGTTCTGCTAGAACTTTGAAAATTAGCTACATTGGAATGAAAACTCAGGAGATTCCTATCAAAACAGGAACAATAAGAATTCTGATGAAACCAGATGCAGAAGTTCTGGAGGAAGTAGTGGTAACCGGTATGCAAAAAATGGACAAGCGCCTTTTCACGGGAGCTGCAACAAAACTTGATGCAGAAGGCGTAAAACTTAATGGTATGGCAGATATCAGCCGTGGTCTTGAAGGCCGTGCTGCGGGTGTGTCAGTCCAGAATGTATCCGGTACATTTGGTACAGCTCCCAAAATCCGCGTTCGCGGTGCTACCTCCATTTATGGTAGCTCCAAACCATTATGGGTAGTGGATGGAGTTATTATGGAAGACGCTGTAGAAGTCAGCGCTGATCAACTATCTTCAGGCGATGCTGAAACTCTAATTAGTTCGGCTATTGCTGGTCTGAACGCAGATGATATTGAAAGCTTTCAGATTTTGAAAGACGGCTCAGCAACCTCAATCTATGGCGCACGTGCAATGGCAGGTGTAATCGTTGTTACTACAAAGAAAGGTAAAGCTGGAGTCAGTAGAATAAGCTATACCGGTGAATTTACTACCCGTTTAGTACCAAGCTACAATGACTTTAACATCATGAACTCGCAAGATCAGATGGGAGTATACAAAGAAATGCAACAGAAAGGCTGGTTAAATTTCGCTGAAACCTCCCGAACTGCAGAAAGTGGTGTATACGGAAAGATGTATCAGTTAATTAACACATACGATCCTACTACCGGACAATATGCGTTATTAAATACTGACGAAGCTAAAAATGCCTATCTACGTGAAGCTGAAATGAGAAATACCGATTGGTTTGACACACTTTTCTCTCCCAGTCTAAGTCAGAATCATTCTGTAAGTCTTAGCTCTGGTACAGAAAAGTCATCGTTCTATGCTTCTTTAAGTGCTATGCACGATCCGGGATGGTACAAGCAAAGTGGAGTTGATCGCTATACAGCCAACTTAAATATGAATCATAATATCTTAAAGAACCTAAGCATAAACTTGAGATCAAGTGCTTCTTATCGTAAGCAAAAGCACCGGGAACTTTAGGACAAGACATTGACCTAGTAAACGGTCAGGTAAAACGTGAATTTGACATCAACCCCTATTCATATGCATTGAATACTTCACGTACATTAGACCCAAACACTTATTACACCAGCAACTATGCTGATTTCAACATTCTGAACGAATTGGACAACAATTACATGGAACTGAACATTGCAGATTTAAAGTTCCAGGGGGAGTTGAAATGGAAACCAATTACCGGATTAGAGCTAAGCGCTTTGGGAGCCGTGAAGTATCAATCAACTTCACAGGAGCACAACATTAAAGACCAGTCAAACCAGGCATCGGCTTATCGTGCAGGTCTAGATGACAAGACAATTATGGACCGCAATCCATTTCTTTATAAGAACCCAGATAATCCATATGCACTACCGATCTCTATCTTACCGGAAGGTGGTATTTATCAACGTAGAGACTATAAGATGCTAGGTTACGACTTCCGAGCTACAGCTAGTTAGAACCACGTATTTAATGATATACATATCACTAACTTCTTTGCAGGAACAGAAATCAACTCTACAGACCGATCAAAGAATTACTATCAAAGGGTGGGGTATGCAATATTCAATGGGCGAAATACCCTACTATGTATATGAATTCTTCAAAAAAGGTATCGAAGACGGCAATAATTACTACTCATTGAGTCAGACCCGTAGCCGTAGTGCCGCCTTCTTCGCCAATGCTACCTACTCTTATAAAGGTCGTTATACTGTGAATGGAACAGCCCGCTACGAAGGTACCAACCGTATGGGTACGAGCCGCTCGGCACGTTGGTTACCTACATGGAACGTATCAGGAGCATGTAATGCCCATGAAGAAAAATTCTTCAGCAATTTAACTTCTGTTCTTTCACACTTTACACTGAAAGCATCTTATTCGTTAACAGCCGACCGCGGTCCGGCAGACGTAACGAACTCACAGGCTATTATAACCAGCTATAGTCCTTATCGACCATTTACTTCTATCCAGGAGTCCGGATTGTATATTAAGGAACTAGAAAATAGCGAATTAACTTATGAAAAGAAGCACGAGTTGAATATTGGTGCCGACATGGGCTTCTTGAATAACCGCATTAATTTAGCTGTAGACTGGTACAAACGTAACAACTACGACTTGATTGGTATCGTTAATACACAAGGCGCAGGTGGACAGATCCTGAAGTATGCAAATATCGCTTCAATGAAATCACATGGTATTGAATTCACTTTATCAACTAAGAATATTAAAACAAAAGATTTCAACTGGAACACCGACTTTATATTCTCTAATGCAAAAAATGAAGTCACTGATTTGAAACAAAATGCGAATGTGATGGAGCTTATTTCCGGTAATGAATTCGCTAAACAAGGCTATACGGTTCGTGGGCTATTCTCTATCCCATTTGTAGGTCTCGACAAAGATGGTATTCCAGTCATTATAAATGAAAAGGGCGAAGCGACTAGTACCGATATAAATTTCCAGGAACGCCAAAATACTGGTTTCCTGAAGTATGAAGGTCCGACTGATCCTACCATTACAGGTAGTTTGGGTAATATGTTCTCATACAAAGGTTTCCGTTTGAATTTATTTATCACTTATTCATTTGGAAATGTTATCCGTTTAAATCCCGTATTCAAAGCATATTATTCGGATCTAACGGCAATGACTCGTGAATTTAAAAATCGATGGACACTCCCCGGAGACGAAGCAAAGACTAATATTCCTGCTATTTTGAGCAAACGTATGTACGACAGCAATGAAGACTTGAAGTATGCCTACAATGCTTACAATTATTCAACAGAACGCATTGCAAAGGGGGATTTTATCCGTCTGAAAGAAATCTCACTGGCTTATGACTTCCCCAAAGCATGGATCAACCCATTGAAGTTAACAGACCTCTCGCTGAAAGTCCAAGCCACCAACCTTTTCTTAATCTATGCGGATGATAAGCTAAATGGTCAGGACCCGGAATTCTTTAATGCAGGTGGTGTTGCCTCACCGGTTCCCCGCCAATTTACTATTACTTTAAGACTGGGGTTATAATTTAAAATAAGAACGAATATGAAGAAATACATAATAATGGCCAGTGTGGCCGCGCTCGCAATAGGGCTCTCATCGTGTTCTAATTTCTTAGATGAGCTTCCCGACAATCGTACCGAGCTGAATGAAAACAATGTTGGCAAAATATTACTTTCCGCCTATCCTACTACAGCAATCTGTGAGATGGGGAAATGTCATCAGACAATACTGATGCTTATCCGAATCGCTTTTCTTCTTTCAACCGTTTGCAAGAAGATCTCTATAAGTGGGCAGACTCTGCAGAACAAGATCAGGACTCTCCCCATGCACTTTGGGAATCTTGCTATATGGCAATCTCTGCCTGCAACGAGGTTTTGAAAGTGATTGAAGACGCAGGAAATCCAGCTTCTCTTAGCGCTGAAAAGGAGAAGCCCTAGTATGTCGCGCCTATGCTCATTTTTTACTTGCCAATATATTTTGTAACGCTTATAGCAGCCAAGCAAGTTCAGACTTGGGTATCCCCTACATGAAAAACGATAGAGACAACCGTAAGCCCTGATTATCAACGCGGAACTCTAGAGGAGGTATACCAAAATATTGAGAAAGATCTATTGGAAGGTCTAGATCTGGTTACTGATATTTATGCAGTCCCCAAATATCACTTTACAAAGAAAAGCTCAAGCTTTTGCTGCACGCTTTTACTTGTACTATGTAAAATCGGATAAATCCAATTACACTAAGGTGATCGATTACGCAACAAAAGTATTAGGAAGCAATCCAGCCACCTCTGTACGCGACTGGAAATCTTTGGGTGCACTAGACATAAATGGCAGTGTTCAGCCAAATGCTTATGTAGATGCAACGAATGGCGCTAACTTATTATTGGTCAGTGCAGGTTCTTATTGGGGATATGTTCATGCACCTTATGGACTAGGCGAAAGATACGCCCATGGACCGAAAGTAGGCAATGAGACATGCAATTCCCGTCGGTCCTTGGGGAAGTGACTATTATATGGGTGTTTGGAGTAACTCAAGTGCACTGCCGACCAAAATCGTTGTTATGAAAATAACTCAATATAAAGAAGTGGTTGACGCAGTAGCCGGAACAATCAACGGACACATGATCAATGCAGCATTTACTACAGATGAAACATTACTCTGTCGTGCAGAAGCTTATGCGATGAAAGAAATGTATCCACAGGCAATTGCTGATTTAAATATATGGCGAGAAGCATACACACGTTCTACTACCCCGCTTACCACAGAATCTATAAACGATTTCTACGGAAGCATGGAATATTACACTCCTACTGAATCTACAGTTAAGAAAAAATTGAACCCCGACTTTACTATAACAAATGAAACACAGGAAAATGTAATCCACTGCATACTTCATGCACGACGTTTAACAACTTTACATGAAGGGTTACGCTGGCAGGATATTAAACGCTACGGTATTACTATCTATCGTCGTTTAATGAATGATAATGGTACTATTACCGTCACAGATAGCTGGAACCCAATGATCCTCGTCGAGCAATACAGATACCGAGCGATGTTATTTCAGCCGGATTAAAACCAAACCCTAGAACTAAATAAAAATCGATAAGTTATGAAAAAAATATATAATATATACATTGATCGTTACTATAGCCGTTTTTTAGGCTCATGTAATAAAGATGATATTGATACCAAACGCAGTATATTTGATCCTACTGAAGTTTATGAGCCCAACGAGTTTGACAAATGGCTACTTGACAACTATGTTTACACTTATAATATCCAGGTGAAATATCGTCTGGATGACAATGAAACGGATGTAGAATATCATCTGGTTCCAGCCAAGTATGACAACGCAATTACATTGGCTAAGATTGTAAAATTTGTATGGATGGAAGTCTTATGACGAAATATGGGGAATTGACATGACCCGTACGTATGTCCCTAAACTACTCAATTCATTGGAAATGTTGCTTATACCGAGTCAGGTATGATCCTCGGACAAGCCGAAGGAGGAATGAAAGTAACCCTGTTTCGTGTAAATGAAATAGATAAAAACAATCTCAGTGTAGCTCAATTAAATGAGTACTATTTCAAGACAATGCATCATGAATTTACACATATTCTTAATCAGAAAAAAGCCTATGATACATCATACGATCGTATATCGGAATCCGACTACGTAGGTTCAAGCTGGTATAGGGTATCTGAGTCGGTTGCTCTGCAAAAAGGATTTATCTCTCCTTATGCAATGGACCGTGCTACGGAAGATTTTGCGGAGATGGTTGCTATTTATGTCACCAATGACGCTAGTACTTGGGAAGATATGCTAGCAAGTGCCGGCACAACAGGAAGACCGATCATAGAAAAGAAATTTGAGATTGTATTTGATTACATGCTCAATTCCTGGGGACTTGATTTAGACAAATTGCGCGAAATTGTTTTGCGCCGGCAAAGTGAAATTACCGAATTAGATTTAAGTACGCTTTAATAATTGTAGGATATGAGAAAGATTAAAATATATGGCTTACTGACTTGCGTTTGCCTGATGATGCAATCGTGTCTGTTTAATGAAGATGATATCTTTGATGAATCTTCTGCACAACGGGCTATAGCCTCCGTCAACGAATGTCAGGAGATTTTAAAGGGCGCAGCCAATGGGTGGTTACTGAGTATTATACAGGAGAAGACGGAGAATATGGTGGCTTCAATGTTTTGGCACGATTTGATGGCAATAATGTAATTATGGCTGCAGATTTCGCTACAGATAATGACGAAATTGGAGAAGAATCTACTGCCTTGTATAAAGTTGAATCATACCAGTGAACAGAATTAAGTTTTGATTCATACAATGAATTAATTCACGAATTCTGTGAACCGAGTGGTTATAATTCACCAGGATATGCCGGAGATTATGAGTTCGTCTTCAGAAGCGTTTCAAAAGAAAAGATCGTACTGACTGGGGGAAAAAACATGGAGTAACGTTGATCATGACACCTCTGCCTGCTGAAACAAATTGGCAAGAGAAACTGACCAATATTGCCAATGTCGTTTCACAGGCTTCATATGTAACCTATAAGTTAATTGTGAATGGTCAGGAAATAACTAAAATGGGACAGGAAGAGCATGCCTTCTCAGTTACCAAAGTAGACGAAACCGGTGAAACAACCGTAAGTCTATATCCGTTCATATATACAGAGGAAGGCATTAAAATGTATGAACCATTAGTAGTTAATGGGTAGAAATAAACAACTTCAAATGGGATAATGAAAACCTTACATATATTTGTACAGATACAGGTGTAGATGCAAAAATAGAATTCTATTGTCCGGAAGGATATCTCAACTATTTAGGCAACTATATACTACAATTAGCAAATGGGCAACGTATACAACTTGAGCTCAAACAAAAATGATAGGAAAATCATTTGCAATGAATTTTGCTTTGAGTGGTACTCCTATTGAATTTGTCTATAACTATAATATGACAACAGACTGTATTGATGTACCTTCTCAGACAGTTGGCGTATATCAAGGTTACAACGTATTATTATATCCAGGAATTCCCGGAGGCAATTTCTATGCAGATGACTCAGCTGTATTCCAAGGACGTATTGCAAATACAGATCCGCTTACAATTAAGTTCACTTATGTAAACAATCCTATTTGCACCCTTATGTTGCTGGTATATCAAAAAACAGACGGTTGGTATGGATTCTCTACAATGTTCCAAGATGTAACATTGATAAAAGTTGATTAATTAACAAATAGCATATTATGAAGAAAATAACAAGCATATTTGCATTATTATTATGCGTATTCGTCTTCTCATGTAGTAACGACGACGATAAAAAACATCTTCTTTGCAGATTGTTAGCTCAAATGTCACATTTGAATCTGCTGGAGGAACCGGTACAATAAAAGTTAACGCAATAAGTGAAATTACTGCTACCTCCAATAAAGATTGGTGTACCGTAAGCGTGAATGGAGATATTATAAATGTTTCTGTCATTGAAAATAATGATATGTCCGGACGTACGGCAGCTGTAACCATAACAGATGGTGAAGCATCCACTTTGGTTCCTGTTTCACAGGGTGGCTGTGTTATTCTGTATAATAAATCAGAATTGGGGCATGCTTTTACTTATGCAGGTGGTTCTGCTACAGTATCTTTCTCAACCACAGCATCTTATTCAATAGAAGTACCCGCCGAAGCCCAAAGTTGGTTATCATACACACTTGACGAAGAAAACAGAACTATAACATTTAATGTTGCTGCGAGTGCTGATAAAACCCCACGAGGAGCGGCAGTTAAAGTTACCGCAGGTAAAAAAAACGATTTACTATCATCTTGGAGAGTATGAATTGAAAGACATCGCAGGCAAATGGAGAGTATCCTTTGTTGATGGAGATGATAGTACTCTAGCTGGAGAAATAGAAGTAGTTCAGGGATGAAGAGGAACCTACCATCTTCTACTTGTCAGGTATTTCCAATTTCTTTGACCTACCGTTAATCTATAATGGAGAGGCCTTACTCACAATGGGAGGTCTTAATTTAGGAACATATGCTGGGAGATATAACATCTATACAGTAACATTGTCTGAAGGTGGATATGTCAGTTGGGATATGTCAACACAATATGTTGCTTATCCGTCATCCATCAATGGCAAATTTGCATTGGTATTTGGTGATAATGGTTCCTGGGATGGAGACGTAGTCAATGGCATTGCCTACTGGGCATTCTCCGGTGCTGCGGGAACAGGAAGTGCAGGATGGTTGGAGAAATTCAACGCTCTTACACTAAGCAAATAAGACGGCAAGCGTGCTTAGCTAAGTCTGTCTCTCTAACATGTATAAGATTTAGCTTTACATTAATTATTCATATAAAGGGTGTTCAACATTGGACACCCTTTACATTATCCTTTCTATATAAAAAAGCAATACAAAAGATGATGTTATTATTAAATTAATTCGTATCTTTCGGACACACAAAAAGTTAAACCAACAATCACACATATGAAAATGATTCTTTTCCGACTAATATGTTTAAAGACATGCCTACTATTAATCCCTGTACTTTACGCACAAAACAACTATCGTCCGGGATTTATCATCACTGTTCAGAAAGACACAATATATGGAGAAATCGACTACCGTACAGATAAGATGAATGCTAAACGCTGCGTCTTTCAATCACAAGGTAATGATACCGAACCAGTAACCTATCATCCTTTCGAAATCTTGGGATACCGTTTTACAGACGACGGTAAATACTATGTCTCCAAGAACATAGAATTGAAATACGGTGTCTCTACCCCGTCTTTCTCGAATATTTGCTACAAGGAATGAAAAGTCTTGTACTACTATGAGACAGAAGATAACATACCAATCTATTTTGTTGAAGATAATAATACCCTTGTAAAAATAGATGCGCCCAAACTGTCCAAGCAGGCTACCAATATACAGTTTAAAGGCCAGACTGACCGATATATTCCCCTTCTTCATTACGCATTCAAAGACTGCCCAAGCCTGGCTCCCCAAATAGACCGGGCTCGTTTCAGCCGAAAGGAGATGATAAAAATCACAAAAGAATATCATTATGCAATGTGTACCAGTAATGAAGATTGCATTGAATTTGAAGCAAAAAGAAGATAAACGTTCAATACAGTTAGATATAACTCCTTATGTAGGAGTTATTCAATATAATGTACCATCGGGTAGTCCGATCGGGCTCTATAGCTCACCCGAACTATCTTACCTGGCAGGAGTCACTTTAGCTATCAGCAATAGACGGTGGATGAGTTCGCTCAGTGGTTGTTTTGATGTGTCTTTTTCCCCGCATAACATCCTCTGCAAGATCATTGAATAATGAAAATTCATGCACTATGTTTAAACATAGCGGAACAATGTTTTCGGGTAAGTTAGAATACGCTATACCTATCCGAAAGGAATGGCGCGACCATTTGTTGAGCTTGGAGCAGACTTCAGTGGAATGATCAATGCCAAGATAAAGATAAATGATAAGAGCGAGAGATGGCTGGATGGTGTCTACCCTGGCTATTACGCCAATGCGGGAGTAAACTTCAAACTTTCGCGGAAAAACAAACAAATGATATGCATACGCGCTCAATTCAAAGGCTTAAGAGACATGATGGAAAAATCAGCCCTCGTTAATGGATGGTCAGGAGTGATAGGATATACATTTTAAGTACTGCATTATTCGTTTATATAGTACTCACACTAGAAATCTCTTATAAAACCGTTTTTCTTGTTATACCCATATTCTACCCGACAATAAAACTCCCCTTATTTCAGCCTTTCGAATGAAATAAGGAGAGCCTTATATAACTGGGTTATCAGCTATTAATACTTGACTTCTCAGGTATTAATAACTGACGCGACAAGTATTAATACCTGAGAAGTCAGATATTAAGACCTGTCGTGACATATTAGAATGCTTGTACCAGAGTTTATTAACTACCGTCTTAGTAAGTCACCGTCAACGGTGTACGCACCTTCTGCGCATACTCAGCCATATACGCATTCCACGCATCAACCGTCTTGATAGCAGCCTTATCCCAGGCAGAACCCCAGTAATAAGTATATTCCGAGCCCGGTTCATACTCGCTGATTGCCAATACATGACCGTCAGGCTCCACCGCGCAGGCTCCTTCTTCTCCTTTTCCGGGAAAAGAACGGTCTTTGCCTCTTTTACCAGTGAAGGAAATGCAGCGCCGATAAATATCTTACCGTTACCGCCGCTTCTGTCGGTTGTAGGGTCTACATAGGTGATATAGCCGTTTGCAGCGTCTGCTGTAACCACACCGTCCGGTTCACGAAGAACGATTCCGGTAGTCACAGGCATCGCTTCTTTCAGGTTAGTATACGAAACAACGGTTTTGTTGAGATACGAACCGGCATCCAATGTGATGACACGCGTCTCCACCACGTTAGAATCGCCACGGACAGTCAACGGGTTAAATTCCAAACTTCACTGTGAAACGCAGCGGGCCATTATCAAGGATTTCCTGTGTCCGATAGCAATAAGGATAGATAATCGTATCACCCGCCATCAGAGCGGCTGTACCGCAGCCCAGCGTAGGACCTACGGCATAACAATCCATTCCGTAGCCGTGGTCAATGTGATAAGAGATGGCATTTTGCAGTTCGGCAGCCGCTTTAGGGTCTGTCTTTTTCAGTTCGGCAATTCTGGCACGCTTTTCCTTATCCAGTTCTTCAGCGTAAAGACTTTCAAGAATCGGTTCCGTAGTGTTATACTTCGTAAAGAGGTCGTAGCCGAAACCACGTTCACCACGCTTCTGCAAGGCAGGGCCATAGGCACGGTATCCGCCCAGGTCATTCTCCCATGCCACGTCGTCCAGACGTTCGGGATAATAGCGGCCGCAGGCAATTACATTATACGGGTCGGGAGTACCGGATTGGATAGTATAAGTGGCTGTGCCATTTGCTTTCACCGTAGCCGGGAAAACCACTTTCTCGTCATACGTCACTTGATAAGGTACTTGCTGGCCATCTTCACCAAGCACTACGATCTGAGCCGTATCAGCCAGCTGCAGCTTGGCTGTAACGTCACTCATCGGAACTTCAACCATTTCACCTGTGCGCTCCAACGCCAGAGGATTGGTCACTGTAACCGTCATTGACTGCTTGCTGTCAGCACAAGAGGCAAAACCCATCAGGGCAATAGCAGCCAAAATAAATATCTTCTTCATATTATACACAACAAATAAGGGGATAGAATCAGGTAAAAAAACGAAAGGGGATAAATGTAAACCGTAAACTATTCAACAGAAAAACGATAAGGTGACAGGCGGTAAAGAATCTCCTTACCACCCTATCACCTTATAATAATCTCTTGTTATCGTTATTTCGGCTGTTTTCCGATATAAGCCAGGATACCACCGTCTACGTAAAGAACATGACCGTTTACAGCGTTAGAAGCCTCAGAAGCCAGGAATACGGCAGGACCTGTCAGTTCTTCCGGATCAACCAACGGCCGGCAGGAGTCTTGGCGCAGATGAATGAATCGAACGGGTGACGGCTTCCGTCTGCTTGTTTCTCACGAAGAGGAGCAGTTTGCGGAGTAGCGATATAACCCGGGCCGATGCCGTTACACTGAATGTTGTATTCACCATATTCAGAGCAGATATTGCGGGTCAGCATCTTCAGACCACCTTTGGCAGCAGCGTAAGCCGATACAGTTTCACGACCCAGCTCAGACATCATAGAGCAGATGTTGATGATTTTACCGGCACGCTTCTTCATCATCATGGCAGGCAACACAGCCTTAGAAACGATGAACGGAGCGTTCAAGTCGATATCAATCACACGACGGAAGTCAGCAGCTTCCATTTCGTGCATAGGAACACGGCGGATAATACCGGCGTTATTAACAGGATATCAATCGTACCTACTTCTTTCTCGATAGTAGCAACCATTGCCTGAACAGCCGGTTCGTCTGTTACGTCGCATACATAACCGTGAGCTTTTAATTCCCTTTTCAGCATAGGCAGCCATGCCTTTGTCTACCAACTCCTGGTTGATGTCGTTAAAACATACAGTAGCGCCTTGTTCTGCGTAAGCAGAAGCAATTGCAAAACCGATACCGTAAGAAGCACCTGTAACGAGAGCTACTTTACCTTTCAAAGAAAAATTCAAATACTGATTCATAATTTTTGTTATTAAATGATGAAAACTATTGTAGTTGTTTATTTTAAATCTGTAATTAATGAGAAGTCCTGATCGCCATAATCGAGGTTTTCACCGCCCATACCCCAGATAAAGGTATAGTTGTGGGTAGCCGCAGCCGAGTGGATCGACCATTCGGGAGACAGAACAGCCTGATCGCCCTTCATCCATACGTGACGAGTTTCGTCCACCTCACCCATAAAGTGGCAGATAGCGTGCTCTTCGGGGATTTCGAAGTAGAAGTAAGCTTCCATACGACGGCTGTGCGTGGGCAGGCATCGTGTTCCATACGCTTCCCGGAGCAAGTTCCGTCATACCCATCTGCAGGCTGACAGGTAGGCAATACCTGATTGACCAGCATCTTATTGATGTTACGGTGGTTGGAACCTTCCAACGAGCCCATTTCAGCCACTACGGCATCCGCTTTCGTCACTTTACGGTCGGGATAGTTGCGGTGTGCGGTCAGTGAGTTGAAATAGAATTTGGCAGGATTGGAAGCGTCCTTGCTTTCGAACGTCACCACACGGTCGCCCGAACCAAGGTAGAGGGCTTCTTTATAGTCAAGTTCGAAAACCGCATCTCCGGCCTTCACTACGCCCGGTCCGCCTACATTGTAAATACCCATTTCACGACGGGTCAGGAAGAACGGAGCCTTCAGCGGGTCGATCGCTTCGAGTGTCAGCACCTCTCCTACCGGAAGCGCGCCGCCTACAACCATACGGTCGTACATGGAGTACACCATATTCACTTCGTTGGGAACAAATATTTTTTCGATTAAGAAATCGCGACGGATTCTTGCAGTATCATAACTTTTTGCATCCTCGGGATGCGCAGCATAGCGAATTTCATAGTTCGTTTTCATACCTTATTTATTTATAGTTATTGAATAAGCGACAAAACAGAACCAAAAACTGTTGTGCTACCATTACACCATAGGACAAACATATGCGCTTTCTGTTAAAAAGCGGTGCAAAGATAGAGGTTTGCAAGCAAACCTCCAAATATTTCGATTACTTTTTTACTTTGCCACCTTGCAAATCGCTGAATTTTACTTCGCGATCAGCAGAAAATAGTTCTTTTACCACGCTGAACAAGCAGATATTTCCCGTCAAGCAGATCGGCAGTCGTAATAACCTGGTCAAAAAGGCTTCCAGTTTTTCTTTATTCAATGATACGCCACCGCCTTGAACCAACTTACGCATTTCGCCTTTCGAAGCAAATACAGCCGCATTATCGACAAACAGATCAACAGCCTTCACTCCTTCCGCCAAGGCGTCACGAGAGATTTCAAACTGGGGTACGCCTTCGAATACAGCCAGCAACGTATCTTCGTCCAACTTGCGCAACGACTCGGAAGTAGCGTTACCGAACAGGATATTAGACGCATCTACCGCTGCATTGTAATCTTCTTCGGAGTGAACCATGATAGTCACTTCCTTGGCCAGACGTTTCTGCAAAGCACGCAAGTGCGGAGCCTGCTGGTGCTCGGCCACTAATGCTTCGATTTCTTCCTTCTCGATCGAAGTGAAAATCTTGATATAGCGTTCTGCATCAGAGTCGCTTACATTCAGCCAGAATTGGTAGAACTTGTAAGGAGACGTATAACGGGAATCCAACCAGATATTTCCGGATTCCGTTTTACCAAACTTACCACCGTCAGGCCTTTTGTGATCAGCGGGCAAGTCAGCGCAAAAACCTCTCCTCCATTCGTACGGCGGATCAGTTCTGCTCCGGTAGTGATATTTCCCCACTGGTCGGAACCGCCCATCTGAAGTTTACATCCTTTAGTTTCATACAGATGAAGGAAATCGTAGCCTTGAAGCAGGCTGATAAGTAAATTCGGTGAATGACAGTCCGTCACGTGCTTCTCCGTTGAGGCGACGCTTTACAGAATCCTTTGCCATCATATAGTTCACTGTGATATGCTTACCCACTTTGCGAGCGAAATCAAGGAAAGAAAAACTCTTTCATCCAGTCATAGTTGTTCACCAGTTCGGCACGATTAGGCACATCCGACTCGAAGTCGAGGAACTTGGCAAAGCTGTTTTTTGATACACGCCTGATTGTGACGCAATGTTTCCTCGTTCAGCAGGTTACGTTCTGCTGATTTTCCGGAAGGGTCTCCAATCATACCTGTAGCGCCACCGATGAGTGCCAGCGGCTTATGGCCGCAGCGTTGTAAATGACGAAGGATCATCACTCCACAAAGGTGACCAATGTGTAGCGAATCGGCAGTCGGGTCGATACCCAAATAGGCAGTCACCTGCTCTTTGTTTAACAACTCTTCCGTTCCCGGCATGATGTCCTGCAGCATGCCACGCCATCTCAATTCTTCTACAAAATTCATCGTATTACTCTTTTTATTAGGTTTTTATTGTCTTTCAATTCCATGTGCGACAAAAGTACGACTCTTTCTCGGAAGATACAACTCTTAACGCCTAAAAAGACTTTTTTGAATATTTTCCCGAATCGCCTGCCGCAGCTCTTCCGCATCCGTGCTTCGTGCTTTCGCCACCTGCTTCAGCACTTCTTCAATGTCGACCGGACTGTCATCCGTCTCCAGAAACAGGCGACCGACAGGCACTCCCTTCACCGTTTCCTCCGAATAATGCGCACCGAAAGAAAGATAAATGCCGTTCTTTATCAGTTGCCCTGCCTGCTGCGGTTTCCCGCGAAAGCCGTGCCAAATCCAGGGTTGAGCCGGATTCAGTTTCTTCCTCACCGCCAGCAACTCATCCATCGCCTTCACACAATGAATAATCAGTGGCAACCGATATTTCTCCGACAATTCCACCTGCTTCTCAAACATCCTTACCTGAAGCTCCATCGGAGCAGCCTGTCAGTTTATCGAAACCCGCCTCTCCTACCGCCACAAACTGCTCTTTCACAAGCAACTGCTGCAGAAGTTCAAATTGCTCTTCCGCATTGCGTTCCGTCAGTTTCAGGGATGAATGCCGGCCGAATAGAAATATCCCTCTTTACCTGCCGTCCTGACATCCGAAGCCGACAGGCACAGCGAATCATCCACCGGTAATGGAAAATTGATAATCGCCCTGCCGTGGGAAGCATCCTCCGACTTGTGAGTATGAATATCCAGAATATGACTCGCGTTATTCTCCATATCTCTCGTTCTTTAGGGTAAATCGTTTTTAAGGCACAGGATCATAACCGGAACCACCCCACGGATGACACCTGAGAATGCGCCGGACAGCCAGATAGAGTCCTTTGACGGGACCGTGTTTCTTGATTGCTTCGACCGCATAGGCCGAACAAGTGGGCGTAAACCGACAAGACGGAGGGGTAAGGGGCGAAATACACACCCGGTAAAAATAGATAGGAATCAGCAGTAAGAATGAAAACACCTTCCTCACAAGACTTTTCAGGGACATCCAACAGACGGACACCCGGTGAGCACGGGGTTTCATAAGGATAACTTTTCAGAAATGCGCGAAAGCGCTGTCTTCATTTTCTCTTCCAGTTCGGCAGTGGCTACAAGTTCGTCCGACAGATAGATAAAAGCAATTGCCAGACGCTGCCCTTTGTTTTGCAAACCGTCCAGCAGTGGCTGTTTGTTCTTCCGGTAGACTTCGCGTATCTGCCGCTTCACCCGATTGCGCTTTACAGCACGTTTGAAACGCCGCTTCGATACGCTGATAAGTATCGTTGCCGGCACTTCACCTTGTTCTACGGGCATATACAACGCGTATCGGAAAGATGGAAAACGACTTGGAATGGCCGCCTTCGAACATCTTTCCGATCAATATTTTACTATTCAGCCTTTCGGCTTTACGCAAAGTATATACGCTCACGCTGTTTATTTATTGTTTTCCTTGATGAACATATCAAGCGCAGCCGTCATTGACGGAGCCTGCACAGTCGGTGCTTCAAGGTCCAAACGGAGTCCGGCGTCGCGTACAGCCTGCGCGGTAGTCGACCCGAAGGTACCGATTCTGATCTCTTTCTGGTCAAAGTCGGGAAGTTCTTCTTCAAAGAAGTCACTCCGGCAGGGCTGAAGAACACGAGCATGTCATAATCAAATTCCTCATCCGATGTAAAGTCATTGCTCACAGTGCGATACATTACGAGCTTCTGTATGCTGTATGTTATTCTTGTCGAGCAGGTTTTTCACATCATCATTGTGCACGTCCGACATAGGGACGAGATATTTCTCCGTTTTATGCTTTACGATAGATGGCACCAAATCTTCAATCTTTCCGGTAGCACCGAAGAAGATTTTTACGTTTGCGATATTGCACATACTTCTGAATGTACAATGCAACCGCTTCTGTGACACAGAAATACTTCATTGTTTCCGGAATAGTCACACGCAGGCTCCGTACACAGATTAAAGAAGTGATCGATTGCGTGGCGTGAAGTGAATATAACAGCAGTGTGATCAAGAATTGAAACCTTCTGTTGCCGGAATTCTTTCGCCGAAAGACTCTCGACCTTTATAAACGGCCGGAAATCTATTTTTACGCCATATTTCTCTGCTATGTCGTAATAGGGAGATTTCTCTGACGCAGGCTTAGGCTGCGAAACTAGTACTTTTTTAATTTTCAACGTCCTAAATTTTTATTAGCAATACATTGTTTACCTGGATCATTCCCTGATAGAGTAGCAGACAGGGTATGATTTCAAGAGCGCAAAAGTACAAAATTAATAGGAAAGCCGCACTTAATTGATGAAAAAAAAAAGTTTTTACCCACTTATAAAACATCAATATTTTAGTAAAATTAGAATAATTAGTCCGATTATCACTAAATTGGTCAGGTTCAGATCGAAATAAACAAGGAATAGAACAAAAGGAAAAAAGGGCGAATCCGACGTAATATATGAGCGTAGAATAAGATTCCAACCATATATTTGTCTTGTTTTTTGTCAAAAACACCCATCCGAGGAACATATAAAGTAACCATTTCAGTAAAAAATAGGCAAGACAGAAGCCGACATAAATCCCCAATAGCAGGAGAGGGGAGACCTTGGTCATCAGCATCGGACATGTATCATGAAAATAATTGAAGAACACGATACCTGTCAATACACAGGTCTGCACTACCAGTACGAGTAGATAGCGCACATCGGCTGCCGTAGAACTATCAAAAATGCTTGTCCGCTCGCGATGCAATACAAAGTCTTTCACCTGTTGGGTGAGAAACTTCTTTCCACGAGCCAGAGCGATGGGGGAAAGAAAAAGCAAGGCAAGCAATGTCAAGGCAATCACATCATCCGTACGGGGAGAGTAGGAGATAGGGATTCCCTCGACTCCGGAGTTCAGAATATCGGCTATCATATGGCTGCAAATTTACGGATAGAAGCGTCCCATACGGGAGTTGTCTGAAGTAACTCCACCGCTTCTTCCGGTGTTTGTGCCACTTTCCATATATCACCGTGTTGCTGGCGCATGAAGTTTTCCTCTATTGCCCGTTCGAGCATTTGGAACAGCGGATCAAAAAAGCCGTTTATATTCAGAATGATAATCGGATTCAGATACAGTCCCGAGCTGTTTCCATGTGATGATTTCAAGCAATTCTTCCAGAGTGCCGCATCCGCCCGGCAAGGCAATGATGCCGTCGCTCAGATTCGCCATCTTCTGCTTGCGTTCGTGCATGGAAGTGACTTCGATCAATTCCGTCAACCCTGTGTGATGCCAGTTCTGTTCGACCATGAAGTGGGGGGGATAACACCTGTCACCTCACCGCCATTCTTCAGAACTGCGTCGGCTACGGAGCGCATCAGTCCGATGCTTCCGGCACCGTTTATCAGACGGATATGTTGTTTGGCAAGCAGGCGGCGAGTTTTCGGCTGCTTTAAAATATACGGGGGCTATCTTAGTGCTGGATGCGCTGTATACGCATACGGAATGTATCTGATTCATTGTCTTTTGCAAGTTTACTGGATGAATGGGTACAAAAGTACAAAGAAATCATATACATATCAAAATGAATGTGCAATTTATGTCAAAGTGAAGATAGAAGAATAAACACAGAAGGCAAGACTGCATATTCTATTTCTATAAATAGCACAGTCAAGCCTATATTCTCCTACTTCAACACTCATTATTTAAATATTGGCATAAAAACAGAAAATTGAATATTTCGTGAAGTTACTTTTCCAACACCACTAGTATTCATCAGATTGCAAGTACCTTGTTTATAAGATAGTTGTAGTTCAAGCCATTTCAGCGTATAACTAACTCTTGCCACAATAGGTATATCGATCGCATTTTTTTTGCTATTATAAGTAGATGCACCCAATCGATTTACATACCAAGCCACATCTGCTCCGACTCCAAGTCTAAAATTAGAAAAACATTCATAACTGAACACAGTCCCTATTGATAGATATTTTCCGTTTACACTATACTTAGGGACTATCCGAATTGAAGGCTTGATAATCAGTCCCCTGCGAGCCAAAAAAGAGCAATGCCATCCATTGCAAATTTACGATTACCCCAATACTGCCGATAAGCATATCCAATATGATAATGAAGTTTATATCCCTCAAAATTACTGGAAACCACACTCACTTTTTCATGCAATGTTCCTAAAGAGCCTCCTAAAACAGGACCATGTTCCTGTGCAGATAATGATGCTGTAACAAATAGCAAAGCTATAAATATTAAATTAGTAATTGTTTTCATTAGAAGTTCAGTTTTATTATTTAATATACAAATGATGAGGACAAAAGAGTTTATGGTTGTTGCTACTTTCGTCCTCATTTACACTTTTATAATCTCACAGTGGCAAATCCTCTTTGGTCATACGGCACCCCGAGACCAGATTTCTATTGTACCCGTACACTCTTGTGCTAACTTACGTCCAAAAAACTTTGGTTACATTTCCACCCATTTCTTTGGTATCAATAGCAAAAAGGAATACCATCTTTATTTACATACACTGACCATACCCCAGTAGTTCTCCTTGAGCAAACTCAAAACCACGAAGGTTTACTTTAGCATGGTATGTCGTAGAGTAACGGCTCCATCCAAAGACTCCTTTCTTTTTGCGAAGTAAAATTAGCATGTATTATTCCTGATGAAACAGATAAATATAATCCTACTTTTCTATCTTTTGACGACTATATGCTTCGTTTATAGAACTTAAATCTGAAACAGACGAACGAGTAGAAACCGTAAATTGTTGTTGACGCTCTTTTAAAGTCAGTATATACCTTATCCACAACCAAAGAATCGCCAATCATAAATTCACCTTTCATATTAACAAAGTATTCATTGGCTACATAAACAAGCCTTGAATAAGGTGACAGATCAGTAGCATCGATAGTATTAAACATAAATACATCACCATATTTATGTTTATATTTCTCATATAGAACATCAAACTCCGCTTTATCAGCAGCTTGATTACAGATTTTATCCAACTCACCATCCGCTTCTTGCATCAGAATCATCTGAGACTTAAAAGATAATGAATTAAGAAAACTAACTTGTTCTGAAGTAGACATTGCACTCACTTTCAAAAGAGCATTCTCGTACGATTCCACATCTTTAAATTTAATCATAGTACCGTCGTTTATTACTTCTATTTCAGAATTAGCATTCGTCGGTTTAACCATATTCACTTCCTGTTCATCATTGGTACAAGAAATAAATGCACCTAAACATACTGTTAGTGTCAGTGTTGAAAATAGTTTTTTCATTGTTTTTTCTTTTTAGTTAATATCAATTCGTAGTTGCAACTATCTTTATGCTATTTTTATGACTCAATTATTTAATAGCTTTTTCTATCCTTCAATAATCCTGTACTCAAAATACCCTTACCAAAACTTTGACCAGATTATCTGCTACAAAAAGTAGAGATAATGGAGGTATCGACCTAGATATTCAATTCAGTAATAATTCAGAAATAAAAAATGCCATTTGATCTAAAAACTGAATTATTTCTGAACTCATCCATACTAAACAATCAGACAATTAGCCTTTAATTTGCAAAAAAAAAAATAAAAGAACGATCATGATGAAAAAACTACTATTTATTGCAATTATTGCAGTATTAGGATGCACAGCACTCCAAGCTAAAAATCGCATCAGAATAAAAAAGAGAGTCTTGGGAAGTAAAAGCAAGTACTAGAGTGCCAATATCTACCCCCCTTAATCTTTACTACGAAGGAGTACACTCTTTTATTCATGCTAATATAGATTTAGAAAACATTATAATTGAAGTAAAGGATTCCTTCAACAAAAACTATCTACCTAGACCTTACAAGTATTCAAGCTAACAATGAACATGTATTTACTCTGGAAAATATATCTTCCGGAGAATATATTATCGAAATAAAATCCGGCGAAAACTATATTATCGGTTGTTTTATATTATAAGTCTTGATATATGTGTATATTTGCGCAAATAAAATCGCAATGATACATACATTCAAATGAAACAAAGACGAAAAATTTATACTATTCTATTTAAGCATTATATGCCTATTCTCATGCACTGCCCCATACCCCAACACAATACTGCTTGGTGGAAAATATTATTAAAGAATATCCAGATAGTGCATTAACCATTTTAGACTCTCTGAGTGAGAGTATCACAAAGGAATCACAATCAGCAAGAATGTACTATTACCTGCTGTTAACAGAGGCACGTGACAGATGTTACGTGCCTCATACGTCTGATTCTCTAATGTTATCCGTCACTGATTATTATGAAAGAGAAAATGATAAGGACAAACTGATAAAATCCTATTATTACACAGGCAGAGTATACCTTGGATCTTCATGAAGGTCCTACAGCACTTTCTTATTTCCACAAAGCTTTTTGATATCTCTACAGATAGCAAGAACTACGCTTTATTGGGGGCGAATATACAGCCAAATGGGAACTCTATTTGCCTATGAAGGTCTCACAGAGGAAGTACTACAAGTCTTATCGAAACGCTTATCACTACTTACAACTAGGCAAAGACAGTCTTACTAGCGCTTATGCACTACGAGATTTAGGAAGAGCATTCAATTTACTTGAGATAACAGACAGCACAATCTATTATTATAACAAAGCATACCAATTAGCTAATAGCAATGGAGACATACAAAGGGAAGTAAATATTCTCGAAGAATTGGCAGGCATCTATATTCAAATGGGAAAATATGACGAAGCATTGAAAACGCTACAAGAAACAAATAGTAAATGGCAAGATGAGAAAGATATAAATTATGATGTTTGGGGAAATTTCTATGTAAGTATAGGACAAAAGATTCAGCAGCCTATTACTTCAAGAAAAATATAGGACATAATAATGTATATTCAGACATAGGAGCCTATCGGAATTTATATGAAATAGAAAAAGAACGTGGCAACTATGAAGAAGGATTAGCATATCTGGAGAAATATACAGAATGTTCTGATAGCATTTACGACATATCCAACACAGAATCTTTGCGAAAAATAAAGGCTTTGTATGATTACCAACATATTGAGAAAGAAAAAGAATATTTGCGCAAGAAAAATGCAGAACAACGAGCATGGATCATCTTTATTGTTATTGCCATCGTTTTAGGAGTTATCATCCTTATTCGATATAATAGAAACAGGAAAGCTATGATTCGGGAACAAGAGAAAAACTTCATGAGATTAACGAACAACAATATCGGAAAAGCCAACTATATATAGAAGAAAACAAGAAAAAAATTGAAGAATTAAAAGAAAAGGTAAAATCGTTCGAACAGGAAAACACTGCTTTACAACAAAAAACTTTTACTTGCAAAAAAGGAAAAGCTAGAACAAACCAATCAAGCTATCGAAACATCACAAAGAGAACAAGCATTACTTGAGGAAGCGCTTAGAAGGTCTGATATTTATGCTTATTGTTATCGTGCGATAGAAGATTCCTCGATCAGACTCACCGAAACAGAATGGAAAGAACTAGAAAATATCATTAATGATACATATGACAATTTCACCAACAAGTTATTCATACTGCATCCCTCTATTACCAAGATGGAACTACGTATTTGTTTACTGTTAAAAATTAAAATTCCAGTTTCTACAATTTCACAATTGGTATGTCGTACACAAAGCGCTGTATCTATGAGCAGAAAACAGCTTTATAAGAAGATATTCAATAAAGAAGGGACACCCGCAAACCTAGATGACTTCATTGTCTCTTTTTAAAAAGATGAACTAAATCTCTGATATTCCACACAAAGAAGAAATACCCGCATTCAGAATCTTCAGTTTCACCCGCAAACGCCCTGTCGGAAGGGGATAGCGGCTGAAGGCACAGTTTTACAACTCCATTCTTGAAGCTTTATGAAGGGAGTAAGGTGCTTCAGTCCTTTCAGTCCCCAAAAACAATTTCGAACTTGATACCGTTCA